>Ga0123354_10000110_pt1 | contig 61008 bp, 62 predicted proteins | sample TergutLab28metaG_2_FD_97872 | JGI IMG/M metagenome (GOLD analysis project Ga0123354, IMG submission 97872) | Labiotermes labralis P4 segment gut microbial communities from Petit-Saut dam, French Guiana - Lab288 P4 | ecosystem: Host-associated > Arthropoda: Insects > Digestive system > Gut ... | reverse complement strand
GTGCGTGCGCTGGCAAGGCGACGGAGGAGAGCAGCACTGGAGGTGCTGCCGACGACGACGACGCCGCCAGCGTGCGTGCCGGGCGCGTCGCGGCGTGCGGGGGGTTAAGAGACACGCCCTAGGCCAGGCCCGGGAGGGGTTGTGGGGTGCCGCCCCAGGTGGTGGCTGCGGCGCTGGCGGTGCGCAGGTCGGACAGGATGTCGGCGCGCGCCCCGGGGTCGGAGCCGGCGAGGGCTGCGGCAGCGCCTTGGGCCACGGCTCGTTCCAGGTCGACCGCCAAGGTGCTGGCGGTCGCCGCGTCGGACAGGTTCGCAGGCAGCTGGTACTGGGCACGACGGGGGTCGTCGCCGGTGCCGTCGACACCGCTGGCACGCGCCCAGGTGGCGGCCTGGGCACGGTGGTGCTCGGCCGACTCCACCGCCGTGGTCCGTAGCTCGGAGCTGGCCGGAGCCTGGGCGGCGATGACCTCGAAGGCGTAGCCGGCCTGGTCGTGGGCCAGGACCAGGGCGCTCGCCTGGACGCCGAAGCGCTTCAGCGGTCCGGCGACGGACGGGAGGGTGTCGACCGGGTCGTCGCGGTCGCGGGCCGCCGGTGCGGTCTTGGGGACGGCGACGCCCAGTGCCTGCGCCAGGCGGACGGTCAGCTCCCCGCGTGAGGTGGTCACCGAACCGAGCACCCGGGCGAGGTCGCCGTCGTCGACGACGTCAGTGGCGGCCCCGGCGGTGCTCGTAGCAGTGGCCAGCTGGTCGAGCAGGTCGGTGGGGGTGGTCGCCACACCGGTGGGCGTGGTGGTGGGCGTGGCGGACGGGTCGTACGTCTCGCCCAGCGCCTCGACATGGGCGGCGCAGAACGTGGCGATGTCGTCCAGCACAGGCGCGACGGCCTCGTCAGCGGTCGCTGACAGCGCCGAGGCGGCGTCAGCCAGGGCTGTGGCGTCGGCGACGGCCCTGGCCCGGGCGTGCTCCGACACTCCGGGAGTCACCGGCGCAGGGTCAGGGGTCTCCAGGCGCAGCCCGCAGCCGACCAGCGCGGCGCAGCACACGGCCACCACGGTGGCGCGGGCGAAAAAGTTCGTCATCACCGCCGATCTTGCCACTTCCGGACGTCGATTTGGCCCCTCCACTACCCTGGGCATGAGAACAACACCTGAACAGCCCGGAGGAGGTGGTCATGGATATCGACATGCAAGCCCTGCGCCTGGTGGAGCACGAGCGGGGGATCGCCCTGGACGTGCTGGTCGGCGCCATCGAACAGGCCCTGCTGTCGGCGTACCAGCACACCCCCGGCTCGTTGGAGCACGCCCGGGTCGAGGTGGACCGCAAGAGCGGGCACGTGATGGTCTGGGCACGCGAGTCTGCCGAGCCTGAAGGCGACGAGCCGGCGCCGCCGGTCGGCGAAGAGTTCGACGACACCCCTGAGGGGTTCGGGCGGATCGCCACCGCCACTGCACGCCAGGTCATCGTCCAGCGGTTGCGCGACGCCGAGGACGACCAGGTGCTCGGCCAGTTCCGCGGCAAAGAGGGGGAGGTCGTCGGCGGGGTCGTCCAGCAAGGACGCGACCCGCGTACCGTCCAGGTCGACCTGGGGGGTACCGAGGCTGTGCTGCCCGCCCACGAACAGGTGCCCGGGGAGAAGTACGCCCACGGCGACCGTATCCGCGCCTACGTGCTGGAGGTCACCCGGGGGTTGCGCGGCCCGCATATCGTCGTCTCGCGCACCCACCCTGACCTGGTGCGCAAGCTGTTCGAGCTGGAGGTCCCCGAGGTCGCCGACGGGACGGTGGAGATCACCGCGGTCGCCCGTGAGGCCGGGCACCGCACGAAGATCGCCGTGCGGTCCACGGTGGCTGGGGTCAACGCCAAAGGGGCGTGCATCGGTCCTATGGGCAACAGGGTGCGTGCGGTGATGACCGAGCTGCAGGGGGAGAAGATCGATATCGTCGACCACTGCGACGACCCGGCCCAGATGGTCGCCAACGCGTTGTCGCCAGCCCGGGTGGTGTCGGTGACCATCGTGGACGAGGACGCCAGGGCTGCCCGCGCCCTCGTCCCGGACTACCAGCTGTCGTTGGCTATCGGCAAAGAAGGCCAGAACGCCCGCCTCGCGGCCAAGCTCACCCGGTGGCGGATCGATATCCGCCCTGACACCGAGGCCACCCAGGTGGACCAACCGTCCGGTGTCAGTGCTGATGGTGAGGTTTTTGAGCCTGTGACCGGCGCCGACCCGCAGCCGTTGGCGGCAGCGGCGGCCGAACCCGCCCCGGACGCGCCGGTTCGTGGTCTCCAACTGTGACCAGGCGCGGTAGACTCTCCGCGGCCGGGTCCCGTACCCGCCACTCCATGCCAGACCGGCGCCCCCCGCAGGACATCGTGGTTTCCGAGGTGCCCGCGGGTCCGGTGCGGACGTGCGTGGGGTGTCGAGAACGAGGCTCGCGCTCGTCCCTGCTGAGGGTCGTCCTGGTCACCGACAACGCGGGCTCGCCCGCCACGGCGCTTGACGAGGCCGCCCGACTGCCCGGACGGGGTGCCTGGTTGCACCCGGACCTCGACTGTCTCGCCCTCGCGCAGCGGCGCAAGGCGTTCGGACGGGCCCTGCGTCACGCAGGACCGCTCGACACCCACGCGCTCGACGAAGCGGTGGCGCAGGTGGTCGCAGCCCGGGCACCGAGCGCCGGACCACACACGACAAGGAAGCGGGTTGACGAAGCCGATGGCTGCCCGATGAGTACGCACCGATGAGTGCGCAGCGATGAACGCCCCGTACTAGACGGCCCCACCCTGATCTCGGGTAGGGGACCGAGACAGGAGAGATGTGGCCAAGGTCCGCGTCTACGAGCTTGCCAAAGAGCTCGGTGTTGACAGCAAGGCCCTGATGGCGAAGCTCAATGAGCTAGGCGAGTTTGTGCGCTCGCCGTCGTCGACGATCGAGGCCCCCGTGGTGCGCAAGCTGCGTGCCGCCTACCCAGCCGAGCCCCCGACCCCCGAACCCTCTGCGCCTGAACCCACGGCGCCAGCGCCTCCGGCGGACAAACCTGCGCCGCAGCCGGTCGCCCAGGTCTCCCAGCCACCTGCCCCGCAGGTCGAACCGCCGGCGCCCGAAGCAGCGCCGGAACCGGTCGCCGAGGTCGTCGCCCCCGCACAGGAGGCGCCAGCGGCCAAGACCGCCCACAAAGGACCGGCCAAGGAGCTCCAGGATGTCGCCGAGGCACCCGAAGCTGGCTCCAAGGAGTCTGGTCCTCGGCCCGGCCCACGCCCGCAGGCGCGTCCGGGTAACAACCCGTTCGCGCCGTCGCAGGGTATGCCGCGCCCAGGTGAGCGTGGCGACCGCGGCGAACGTGGTGATCGCGGTGACCGTGGAGACCGTGGTGACCGCGGAGACCGCGGAGAACGTGGCGAGCGCAGCCGCTCCGGTGGTCCGCGGCCGGGCAACAACCCGTTCGCGCCGTCGCAGGGTATGCCTCGTCCAGGAGAGCGTCGCAGTGGTGGCGCTGGCTCCTCTGACCGGCCTGGTGGCCCGCGGCCTGGTGGGCCGCGTCCCGGTGGGCCTCGTCCGAACCCTGGCATGATGCCTGGCCGCACACCGAGCACGACGGGACGGCCTGGCGGCCGCTCCGGTGGTCCCGGTCGTGGTGGCGGTGGCGGTGGCGGGTTCCGTGGTGGCCCTGGTGGCGGCGGACCCGGTGGGGGACCTGGTGGTGGTGGTTTCGGTGGTGCTGGCGGCCGTCCTGGTGGCGGCGGCGGGCGTCCTGGTGGCGCCGGGCGCGGTTCGACCCAGGGCGCTTTCGGGCGCGGTGGCGGGCGTCCCGTGCGTGGGCGCAAGTCCAAGCGGGCCAAACGCCAAGAGTTCGAGCAGATGCAGGCTCCGTCCGTCGGCGGGGTGATGGTCCCGCGCGGCAACGGTGCGACCGTGGTGCGCCTGAGGCACGGGTCGTCGCTCAACGACTTCGCCGACAAGATCGACGCGAACCCTGCGTCGCTGGTCACAGTGCTGTTCCACCTCGGTGAGATGGCCACGGCGAACCAGTCGCTCGACGAGGACACCTTCGCCCTGCTCGGCTCCGAGCTGGGGTATTCGGTCGAGATGATCTCCGCCGAAGAAGAAGACCGCGAGCTGTTGGAGACTTTCGCCATCGACCTGCGCGCCGAAGAGGCCGCCGAGTCCGACGACGACCTGCAGCCACGTCCGCCGGTCGTCACGGTCATGGGCCACGTCGACCACGGCAAGACCAAGCTGCTCGACGCGATCCGGTCCACCGACGTGGTCGCCGGTGAGGCCGGCGGTATCACCCAGCACATCGGTGCCTACCAGGTCAAGACCACCCACGAGGACGCCGAGCGCAAGATCACGTTCATCGACACACCTGGTCACGAGGCGTTCACCGCTATGCGTGCCCGTGGTGCCCAGGTGACCGACATCGCGATCCTCGTGGTCGCCGCCGACGACGGCGTCATGCCGCAGACGATAGAGGCGCTCAACCACGCCCAGGCTGCTGGTGTGCCGATCGTCGTCGCGGTGAACAAGGTCGACAAAGAAGGCGCCAACCCCGCCAAGATCCGCCAACAGCTCACCGAGTACAACCTCGTGGCTGAGGAGTACGGCGGCGACACCATGTTCGTGGACGTCTCGGCCAAACAACGCCAAGGTATCGACGACCTGCTCGAAGCGGTGCTCTTGACCGCTGACGCGGCGCTGGACCTGCGTGCCAACCCCGACAAGGACGCCCGCGGCGTGGCTATCGAGGCGAACCTGGACAAGGGCCGTGGTGCGGTGGCGACCGTCCTGGTCCAGTCCGGGACGCTCCAGGTCGGCGACGCGGTCGTGGCCGGGACGGCCTACGGGCGTGTGCGGGCCATGTTCGACGAGCACGGCGATCCGGTCGCTACGGCTACGCCCGCCCGTCCGGTGCAGGTGCTCGGGTTGACGTCGGTGCCTTCGGCCGGGGACACGTTCATCGTCGCCCCCGACGACCGCACCGCCCGCCAGATCGCCGAGAAACGCGAGGCCGCCGAACGTGCAGCCCTGCTGGCCAAGCGCCGCAAGCGCATCAGCCTCGAAGACTTCACCCAGGCCCTGGCTGCCGGGAAGGTCGAGACGCTCAACCTGGTCATCAAGGGTGACGTGTCCGGTGCTGTCGAGGCCCTCGAAGACGCCCTGCTGAAGATCGACGTCGGTGAGGAGGTCGCCTTGCGCGTCATCCACCGTGGTGTCGGCGCGATCACCCAGAACGACGTCAACCTGGCCACCGTGGACAACGCGATCATCATCGGCTTCAACGTGAAGTTCGCCGAACGGGTCGAGGACCTGGCCGACCGCGAGGGCGTCGACGTGCGCTTCTACTCGGTCATCTACCAGGCCATCGACGATGTCGAAGCAGCCCTCAAAGGCATGCTCAAACCCGAGTACGAGGAGGTGCAGCTCGGTACCGCGGAGGTGCGCGAGGTGTTCCGCTCGTCCAAGTTCGGCAATATCGCCGGGTCGCTGGTCCGCAGCGGCGAGATCCGTCGTGGTGCCAAGGCGCGTGTCCTGCGTGGCGGGAAGGTGATCGGGGACAACCTGACCATCGACTCGCTCAAACGCTTCAAGGACGACGCCACCGAGGTCCGCGAAGGCTACGAGTGCGGTATCGGCCTGGGCTCGTACAACGACATCACCATCGACGACGTCATCGAGACCTTCGAGATGCGGGAGAAGCCAAGGACTTGACCACGCTAGTACCCTGTCGCGGACCGGCGTCTGGGGGTGCGACAGGGTACGAGTGTCGCGTGTGGGAAGTTCTTGACGGGTTGTGGTGCTGGGCGGATGTGTCGCGCCAGGCGAGGAGGAGAGCCTCACTGGAGGTGAGGCCGACGACGACGCCGCGACACGCCCGCCCAGTGCTGCAGACCGTCAAGAACTTCGTGCACGCGACACTAGACTCCATGTCATGACGATCACGCCGTACGGCTATCCAGGCCAGTACTACCCGCCGCCGGGCACCGTCCAGATCGGGGACATCCAGGTGCGGGACAACACGGTGTGGACACCAGCAGGTTCGTGCCCGCTGCCTGGTTCGCGCTGGTCGATGATGGACCACTCCATCATCGAACGACGCACTCCGACGTGGGCGCTGGTCGTGGCGATCGTCTTGACGGTCCTGTTCATCTGGACTCTGGTCGGCCTGCTGTTCCTGTTGTTCTTGCTCGTCAAAGAAGACCAGGTCAGCGGCTTCGTCGAGGTTATGGTCGCCAACGAAGAATCCCGGTTCACCTACCGCACCGTCATCCCGGTGACCCACCGGATGGTCGTCCCGTCTGTGCACAACCAGATGCGGCACGTCGAGATGATGGCGAACCAGCCTCAGTAGGTCCAGCCTCAGTAGATCCAGCCTTAGTAGATCATGGAGCAATGAGCGACAACCCACGGGCGCTGCGCCTGGCCGACCGGATCCAGCAGATCGTGGCGCAGATGATCGACACCCGCGTCAAAGACCCCCGGCTGGGGTTCGTGACGGTGACCGACGTACGTGTCACCGGCGACCTGCAGCACGCCGACATCTTCTACACCGTCCTTGGGGACGACGACGCACGTGAGGCGTCCGCGGCGGCCCTGGTCTCGGCGACAGGGCTGATCCGCACCGAGGTGGGCCGCCAGACGGGGGTGCGGTTGACCCCGTCGTTGACGTTCCACCTCGACGCGGTCCCCGAGACTGCTGCGCACCTGGCTGCAGCCCTCGACGAAGCCGCCCGCCGCGACGCTGAGCTGGCCCGCCTCGCCGAAGGTGCTACCCCCGCAGGTGACGCCGATCCCTACCGCCACCCGGACGACGATGAGTGAACCTCGTCGGCCCACCGCATCTGACGGTGTGGTCGTCGTGGACAAACCTGCGGGTTGGACCAGCCACGACGTCGTCGCCCGTATGCGCCGCCTCGCAGGCACCCGCCGCGTCGGCCACGCCGGGACCCTCGACCCGATGGCCACCGGTGTGCTCGTCGTCGGGATAGGCCGCGCCACCCGTCTGCTCACCTACATCACCGGTGCCGACAAGGAGTACCTGGCCACCGTCCGCCTCGGGCAGTCCACCACCACCGACGACGCCGAAGGCGAGACACTCACCCGAGCCGACGCCAGCACCGTCACCGGGGCAGACATCTCCACCGCTGTGGCCGCCCTGACCGGCGACATCATGCAGGTCCCCAGCGCCGTCTCGGCGATCAAGGTCGACGGCGTGCGTTCCTACGCCCGCGTCCGAGCAGGCCAAGACGTCGACCTACCCCCCCGCCCTGTCCACGTCGAGACCTTCGAGGTCACCGACGTCGGCCCGCCCGGTCTGGTCCTCGACGTCGACATCCGAGTCGTGTGCTCGGCCGGTACCTACATCCGCGCCCTGGCCCGCGACCTAGGCACCGCTCTCGGTGTCGGCGGCCACCTCACCATGCTCCGCCGCACCCGCGTAGGCTCCCTCACCCTCACCGAAGCCCGCACCCTCGACACCCTCACCGCCACCGACCCCGAAACCCCGATCTCGGTCACGTCCCCCGCGGCCGCTGCCCAGGCCGTCATGCCCACCCGCCCCATCACCGACGCCGAAGCCCAAGACCTGACCTTCGGCCGCCGCATCTCCCGCCACGACGAACCCGACGCCCACCCCGTCGCCGCCATCACCGACGACGGCACCCTCGTCGCCGTCCTCACCCCCACCGGCGACCACCTCCGCCCCCTGTTCGTCCTCACCCCATCGTGATCTCTTCTCGCCCTGTTTCCGCAGGCCAAAGGCAGTCCTGACAGTCCTCGCCACGGGCTGACTACGAACAAGACGGGCTCCGGCGAACCGTCCCCAGCCTTCGGATGTGCCTCGCTGCTCCCCAGAACCGAGCGGACTGGCTCCCACGGTGTTGACGCCCTGGTCACCATGGGGGTATAAGCGCATCTCTGGCCACAGACAGCCCACTGGTGTACCGTCGTTCAAGACGGAGTTTTGATCATATAGACAGGGAGCCGGATGATATGGCGATGCGCACCATCTCGTCGGCTCTGGCCCCCGTGCTCGCAGAGCTCGAGCTCGACCAACCTCTGGTCGTGACGTTGGCGGACCTAGAGTCCGTCCTGGCCCGCACCGGCCACACCAACCCGGCCAGCGCTGCCAAGGTCGCTTACGAGCTACAGCGCCGAGGCTGGCTCGGAACGTTGCGCACCCAGGGATCGTGGGAGTTCTATCCAGCCGCCCGCGCAGGCGCGTTCGGCTCTGGCGACCGGTTCGTCGAGCTGCGGGCGTTACGCCGCCGCGACCCGTTGTGGCCTGGGGTCCTGGCCATGGAGTCAGCGGCGTCGGTGCTCGGTCTGGCCCAGCGCCTGCCGAGCGCCGAGGTCATCGCGCTGCCCCGGGGTGTCCGGGCCCCAGACGCCCTGGGCGCGTGGCGCACCGTCCGCACGACGATCCCCGTCGTGGGCACCACGACGGTCTCCGACCTGCCCACCTGGAACCTGGAGGCTTTGCTGGCCGGTATCGCTTCGCGCCCGTCGAACTACCGTGACTTGCCCGGCATGGCCCAGTGGCTACCCACCATCACCCCAGACCTGCCCAGACTGCACCAGTGCCTGACCGGCGCGACGAACGCCGCCCGGCAACGCACCGCCTACCTGCTGTCCATCGCAGGTCTCCAGGAGGCCGCCCGCGAGCTCGTCAGCGCCAGACCGCGCCAGACCGCCTGGTTCGGTCCCCGGCGCCCCGGCGGCCACTACGACCACCCCAGCGGCGTCATCGACACCCTCCTGGCCCCCTACCTCACCACCACTGCCGCCGCATGATCACCGAAGGCCACCTGGTCCGCCACTACCAAGGTGCCCGCGGTGCTCGTGACGCCGCGCTGCTCGACATCGCCCAGGACCACGCTCTGCACCTGCTTGACGCGGCCGGCCTGTTCGACCGCGGCCTGGTTTTCAAAGGCGGCACCGCGCTGCGCAAGTACCGGGCTGGCAACGCCGGGCGGTTCTCCACCGACCTGGACTTCGCTGCACCTGGCGACGCTCTGGCTCTCGACGCCCTCGCTGCCCTCGACGGCACAGCGATCGACGGGTTCTCTTTCCAGGTCACCGGCCTCGGCGCTGAAGGGCGTCGAGGGGACCTGCACGTCGGCACACCGTTCGGCAGTCCCAACCTCGGCGCGAAGATCGAGCTGGCACGTCACCCGCTGAGCCTGGCTACGCACTGTCTGGAGCCTGTGCCGATGCCCATACACCGCACCTACTCGATCGAAGTGCCGACCGTCCCGGTCATCCGCCGTGAAGAAGCCGCGGCTGAGAAGCTCGCCCGGTTCCGGCGGGTCTGCCTCGTCCGCGACCTGTACGACCTGCAGTGGTTCGCGACACACAGCGTCATGGACGCTGACCTGGTCCGGAGGCTGTGGGTGCTCAAGACCTACCGGGACGTGGTTGTCGACCACCGCGGCGACAGGCCTTTCCACCCCGACGACGTGCTGTGCTCCCGCAAAGCCGCTGGGCTTGCTCACGAAGACATCGGCTACCTCACCCAACCGGTGCGGATCGACCGGTGGCTCGCCATCGTCCGGTCCCGGTACGCGTTCCTCGCTGACCTGCGGTCCGACGAGGCTCAGTGGTGCGCAGCCAACCCCCGCGACCTGCACGCTGTCACCACTGAGCTCGCCGCCCTCTCAACCCGGTAGGGGCAGCAGGTGTTCGTCCTGCGGGACGCCTGGCACGCTGGGTGGCGACGGTGGCAGGCTTGGCTCGTGGTGACAGATGTGATGGCAGAAAGGACCACAGTGCAGGTCTGGCGTGGTTTGGCGCAGGTGTCTGACGGGTTCGGGCCGTCGACGGTCACCATCGGCAACTTCGACGGGGTGCACCTGGGTCACCAGACCGTCTTGCGGCGGTTGGCCCAAGACGCCCAGGCAGCGGGGGTGGCGTCGGTGGCGATCACCTTCTCCCCGCACCCGTTGCAGGTCCACCGGCCCGACGACGCCCCGCCGCTGGTCACCGGTGACACCGACCGGCTCGAGCTGCTCGCCGCCACGGGTCTGGACGCGGTGCTGCTGGTCCACTACACCCTGGAGTTCGCTGCCCAGACGCCCGAAGACTTCGTGAAGACGTACCTGGTCGACGCCTTGCACGCCACGACTGTCGTGGTGGGCCGTGACATACGTTTCGGCTACCAGAACTGCGGCGACCTGTCGACGATGGTCGACCTGGGCGAAAAGTTCGGCTTCACCGTGCATGTCGTCGAGGACATCGCTGCCGCTGACGTGCACGCCGCACGCCGGTGGTCGTCCACGTGGCTGCGCGAGCTGCTGGCCGCCGGTGACGTGGTGACTGCCGCCCGGGTCCTGGGCCGCCCGCACCGTATCCGTGGCCTGGTCGTCCGGGGCGACTCGCGAGGCCACGACCTTGGCTACCCCACAGCGAACCTCCAGCCCGAGACCGCTGGTATGGTCCCCGCCGACGGCGTCTACGCAGGCTGGCTGCGGCGCACGCGCACCGCTGACGGCGAAGCGCTGACCGGTGAGCCCGACCTGCCGGCGGCCGTGTCCATCGGCACCAACCCCACTTTCGACGGCAAGCACCGCCGTGTCGAGGCCCACGTCCTCGACGGCGCCGGGGACCTGTACGGCGAAGAAGTCCTCGTCGAGCTCCTCGTCCGCCTGCGCTCCACCGTCCGCTTCGACTCCGTCGACGCCCTCAAAGCCCAGCTGGCCACCGACGTCGCCCAGTGCCGTGCCGCCTTGGCTGAGGCAACGGGCGAATAACCTTGTGCGGTGCCGTACACCCCTTGCTGTATCGACGAATAGAAGGATCAAGACGAAGTCTTGTTCGGTCTGGTGGAGCCTGGCCTGGCGGGATGCTCGTTCCTGGGGGTTGTCGGTGACCAGGGGACCCGCGGACAGCTCGGCCAGACTCCTCGAGATGGCCGGTGACCTGGTGGGCCAGGAGTCGGCGGGGCTTGGAGCGAGAGGCGCCAAGAATATCGTGTCTTGGTGATAACAGGGCATATGGGGTTATGGTGTGGCATTCCAGGTCTGTCGCTGAAGGAGGGGCCCGTGAAGAAGACCGTTGCCATCATCGGTGCTGTTGTGCTCGGGCTAGGTCTGGTCGCCGGGTGCAGCGGGAGCGGTTCGGACGCGCCGAAGCCTGCCGGGCCGGGCACCGGTGCCCCGGCCGGCACCGGTTCCGTCGGTGTCGGTCTGGTCGACCTCCAGCAGTGGGTCGACGACTACGCGGTGGCATCGGCTGGTCTGACCACGGCGCACTTCACCATGAGCGTGGATATGACGGACACGTCGACGGACGAGTCGCTGGAGGCGTGGGAGGCCGAGGGCGACATGGATGTCACCGACCCGGGCAACCAGAAGATCACGATGTCGTTGCACGAAGGCGCGCTGTGGGTCGATGTCGTCTACTTCGACGGCAAGGCATACCTGAAGCTGGGCAGCACCTATATCCAGCAGGACAGCCTGCCGGTGGGTGGTTGGGTGGGGTTGCTCGACCAGAGGGAGGCTTTCAAGAACCAGGTCACCAAGGTCCAGATGGTCGGCACCGAGCAGGTCACAGGGGTCGAGACCACGCACTACCTCGTCACCTACGAGACGGACAAGTTCGAAGGGCTCGTCCCGGGCTCACAAGGAACCGACACCGTCGATGTCGACCTCTGGATGGACGAGCAGACGATGATCGTCAAGCTGTCGACGATATACACGGTGGGCACTGTCGTGCTGACGATGGACGTGGTCTTCACCGACTTCGGCAAGGTTGTCTCCATCGAAGCGCCCCGGTAGGACGCGCAGGAGCGTGCTGGCCCAGACGGCGGGAGCCCGGGTCGGCCGCCAGAACTGTGGACCTGTCGACGAACGGTACGACCAGCCGCAGAGGTTCACTCTTCTCAGGACACCTGCTCGACCTTGGTGGTATCCACCCCGGTGACCGCCGCGACGCTGACGCCGGGCAGGTAAGGGTGGACTGGTGCAAAACGTCCGATATCGACATGTTCTGCGGCTAGAGTAAGCATGTCAGGTCGTCGTCCTGGGGAGGGGCAGTGAAGAAGCTACTGGTTGTGGTGCTGGCTCTGGGGCTGGGTCTGGTCGGGTGCGCCAAGGGGGACGACGGGGGAGGTTGGGGCGACGGGGCTGACTTCGGCGACTCTGGCGAAACCGCCGGTGCCGACCAGACGACGACTGGTGGGGGGGATACCGCCGAGTGGTTCGATGGCTACGTCGCGGCGACCGCCGCGATCACGACTGTCCACGTCGTGGTCGACCAGGAGGTCTCCACCGCTGGCCAGAACATGACGACCCACATGGAGATCGACATGGACGCCAAGGCTGGCGCCCTCTCGGCGCATGGGGACATGATCGGGATGGCGTTCACCATGGTGGTTATCGACGGCAGGGCGTATGTCGAGGTGATGGGTGTGACCCAGGAGGGGACCCTGGAAGAGATGGGTATGTCGGAGGGCGACATGAACCCGGCGTCTGATATCGAGCGTCAGCGTGCTGCGGTCACCAACGTCGAGATGGTCGGTTCCGAACGCGTCGGGGGCGTCGACACCAAGCGGTACACCCTCACCTACGACGTGGCCGAGATGAACAAGATCCTGGCTGAGAAGAACTCCGACGGCATCGTCACCGGTGACACGGTCACCTCTGACGTGTGGCTGGACGACCAGATGCGGCCCGTGAAGTACGAGTCCACCCTCACGGTCAACTCCAGCGGCGTGACAGGTGCGGTGCACCAGACGGCGCTGTACTCCGACTACGGCAAACCTGTGACCGTCAAAAAGCCGTAACCCGTGCAGTGTTGCGTGAGCGGGCAGTGCTGATCGTGTGGTGACGCTGGGAAGATCTGCCGGAGTGCCCGGTCGCGGTGTCGGGGCCGCGGTAGCGTCCAGATGTGTACGACGTGGCGATCATCGGTCTGGGACCGGCTGGCTCGACCTTGGCGCGGTTGCTGGGCGAACACCTGCGGGTGGTCGCAGTCGACCGCAAGCACCCGGCCGGTGACGACGGGTTCCACAAACCGTGCGGGGGGCTGCTCGCACCAGACGCCCAGAAGGCTCTGGCTGCCTGGGACCTGGCGCTGCCCACGTCAGTGCTCGTCGACCCGCAGATCTTCGCTGTGAAGACGATCGACCTGGCGGCCAAGCAGGTGTCGAGCTACCAACGGTTCTACCTCAACATGGACCGGCACCGGTTCGACCAGTGGCTGCGCTCGCTGGTGCCGGACCGGGTCGACGTCTACGACGACGCGGTGGCCTCGGGGTTCACCCAGGTCGACGGGCACTGGCAGTTCGTGGTGCGCCACGGCACGACGAGACGCACGGTGCGCGCCCGGTACGTGGTCGGTGCCGACGGCGCCCGTTCGGCAGTGCGCCAGGTGGTCCGGCCGCAGTGGGCCGGACGGCACTACACGGCTATCCAGCAGTGGTTCACCGACCCGGTGGCCGACCCTGTCTTCTTGTCGGTGTTCGACCCGAGCGTCACCGACTCCTACGCGTGGGGGTTCGCGAAGAACGAGCACTTCGTCTTCGGCGGGGCGTTCCCGTCTACCGGTGCCCGCTCACGGTTCGACCAGCTGGTCACGTCGATGGAGGCCTACGGGCTGCACCTGGACGACCCGGTACGCACCGAGGCGTGCCAGGTGCTGCGTCCACGCGGTCTGCGCGACTTTGCCGCGCCGCGCGCTGGCGGGTTCCTCGTGGGGGAGGCCGCCGGGTTCGTCTCCCCGACCTCGCTGGAGGGCATCAGCTATGCCCTGCGTTCGGCGAGGGCGCTGGCCGCTGCCCTTGACACAGACGAACCCGAACGACGCTACTGGGCGGCAACTCGGTCGATCCGGGTGGACCTTCTCGGCAAACACCTCAAAAGCCCATTCATGTACACCGCCCCGATCCGCCGCCTCGTCATGGCATCTGGCCTGCTCACAGTGTCGGGAACGCAGCGCCTCGAGCCCCAGGCGCGCCTCGCCGTCAACAGGGGGAGACCGTGACCGCTGTCTCCTGGTAGGGTAAGGACGCCGTCATAACGGCCGCGGATTGAGAGAGCCCGGGTGGACGTGCCCCGGTGCACCGCGCAACGAGAACCCCAAAGGAGAGCCGTGCCGCTCGACAGTGCCACGAAGCAAGCAATCATGACCGAGTACGCCACGCACGAAGGCGACACCGGTTCCCCCGAGGTTCAGATCGCGTTGCTGACGCAGCGCATCAAGGACCTGACCGAGCACATGAAGGTGCACAAGCACGACTACCACTCCCAGCGCGGTCTGCTGCTGCTGGTCGGGCGCCGCCGTCGGCTGCTCGGCTACCTGCAGAAGATCGACATCGAGCGGTACCGCTCTATCGTTGAGCGCCTCGGTCTTCGTCGCTGATCACCCCTGGGCCACCGGCCCATCTTCCAGGACGCCTCGGCAGAGCTGGCGCCCTGGTACAACTGCACAACCACCGCGTCGACCGTGCTCGTCCGGTCCTCGGTAGTGGCTTTCCGGGCACGTGCCCGGCGGGCCTCGATCGAAGACCGCTGCGAGGGGCCGGCGCTTCGACAGACAGGAGGGCACCCCGTGGAGGGTCCCGAGATCCAGTTCGCCGAGGCCGTTATCGACAACGGCCGCTTCGGCACCCGTACCGTCCGATTCGAGACTGGCCGTCTGGCCAGGCAGGCCGCAGGGTCGGCCGTCGCCTACCTCGACGAGGACACCATGACGCTGTCGGCCACCACGGTCGGCAAACACCCCAAAGACCAGTTCGACTTCTTCCCCCTGACCGTGGACGTCGAAGAACGTGCTTACGCCGCGGGCAAGATCCCCGGTTCGTTCTTCCGCCGCGAAGGCCGTCCGTCCACCGAGGCGATCTTGGCGTGCCGGCTCATCGACCGTCCGCTGCGCCCGTTGTTCGTCAAAGGGCTGCGCAACGAGGTGCAGGTCGTGGTGACGGTGTTGTCCATCCACCCCGACGACGCTTACGACGTGCTGGCCATCAACGCCGCGTCGTTGTCGACCCAGCTGTCGGGCCTGCCGTTCTCCGGCCCGGTCGCCGCCACGCGTATCGCGCTGGTCGACGGGCAGTGGGTGGCGTTCCCGCGCTGGTCGCAGCGTGAACGGGCCACGTTCGACATGGTTGTGGCTGGGCGTGTGGTGACCACCGCCGACGGTCCGGACGTCGCCATCGCCATGATCGAGGCCGACGCCCCGGACAACGCCTGGGACCTGCTGACCTCTGGTGGCACCAAACCGACCGAAGACGTCGTGGCCGACGGCCTGGAAGCCGCCAAACCGTTCCTGCGGGTGCTGTGCGAGGCGCAGGCTGACCTGGCCGCCCGTACGGCGAACCCGACGCGTGAGTTCCCGTTGTTCCCCGACTACCAGGCCGACACCTTCGACGCTGTCGAGCAGGCTGTCTCCGCCCGGTTGTCCGAAGCGTTGTCCGTCGCCGACAAGCAGCAGCGCGAAGCCCGTCTCGACGAGATCAAGTCCGAGGTGCTCGCCGAGCTGGCAGAGACCTTCGAAGGACGCGAGAAAGAGGTCTCTGCGGCCTACCGCGCAGTGCAGAAGAAGCTGATCCGCCAGCGGATCCTCACCGACGGGTTCCGTATCGACGGGCGTGGTCTGCGTGACATCCGGACGTTGTCGGCCGAGGTCGAGGTCGTCCCCCGGGCGCACGGCTCGGCGATCTTCGAACGTGGCGAGACCCAGATCATGGGTGTGACCACGCTGAACATGCTGCGGATGGAACAGCAGCTCGACACGTTGTCGCCGGTGGACCGCAAACGGTACATGCACCACTACAACTTCCCGCCGTACTCCACCGGTGAGACTGGCAGGGTCGGGTCGCCCAAACGCCGCGAGATCGGTCACGGGGCCCTGGCCGAACGTGCGCTGATGCCGGTGCTGCCCTCGCGCGACGACTTCCCGTACGCGATCCGCCAGGTCTCCGAGGCGCTGGGCTCCAACGGCTCCACGTCGATGGGTTCGGTGTGCGCGTCGACGTTGTCGCTGCTCAACGCCGGTGTGCCGCTGCGGGCGCCTGTGGCTGGTATCGCTATGGGTCTGGTCTCGGACACGGTGGACGGCCAGACCCGTTACGCCGCGCTGACCGACATCCTCGGTGCTGAAGACGCTTTCGGCGACATGGACTTCAAAGTCGCCGGCACCCGCGACTTCGTCACCGCGATCCAGCTCGACACCAAGCTCGACGGTATCCCCGCGTCGGTGCTCGCCGGTGCCCTGACCCAGGCCAAAGAGGCGCGTCTGGCGATCCTCGACGTCATCGACGAGGCCATCGACACCCCCGACGAGCTGAGCCCGTTCGCCCCGCGGGTGATCTCCGTGCGGGTGCCGGTGGACAAGATCGGCGAGGTCATCGGCCCCAAGGGCAAGATGATCAACCAGATCCAAGAAGAGACCGGCGCCGAGATCACCATCGAAGACGACGGCACGGTGTACATCGGCGCCACCGACGGTCCCTCCGCCGAGGCGGCCCGTGCGGCGATCAACGCCATCGCCAACCCGCATATGCCGGAGGTGGGCGAGCGGTTCGTCGGGACGGTCGTCAAGACCACGACCTTCGGTGCGTTCGTCTCGTTGTCGCCGGGCAAGGACGGGCTGCTGCACGTGTCGCAGATCCGCAAGCTCATCGGCGGCAAACGCGTGGAGAACGTCGACGACGTGCTCAGCGTCGGCCAGAAGGTCCAGGTCGAGATCGGTGAGATCGACCCGCGCGGCAAGCTGTCGCTCGTCGCGGTGACCGACGAGGACGCCAAACCCGAAGAAGCCATACCTGAAGACGGTGCGGCCGACGAGGCAGCCCCCGCCGAACAGACCGAGGGTGACGCCTGACGTGGCACTAGAGCTGCCGCTCGTCGCCGGGCACACGAGCACGGTCACCGCACCGACCTTGGTGCGACGGTCCGTGCTGCCCGGCGGCGCGCGGGTGCTCACCGAACAGGTCCCCGGGATGCGTTCGGTCACCGTCGGGGCGTGGGTGAGTGTCGGGTCGCGTGACGAGTCCGACGGGCACCACGGGTCCACGCACTTCCTCGAGCACCTGCTGTTCAAGGGCACACCGAACCGCACCGCCCAGCAGATCGCCGAAGCCTTCGACGCTGTCGGCGGGGAGGCCAACGCAGCCACGGGCAAAGAGCACACCTGCTACTACGCCCGGGTGCTCGACACCGACCTGACCATGGCCACCCAGACCATCGCGGACATGGTCACCGGTGCGAGGCTCGCAGCACCTGAGCTCGAGCTCGAGCGCCAGGTGATCCTCGAAGAGCTCGCCATGAACGACGACGACCCGTCCGAGGTCGTCCACGAGCAGTTCGCTGCCGCCGTGCTCGGCCACCACCCTCTGGGACGGCCCATCGGCGGGACCCCCGCGACGATCCGTGCTGTGCCGCGCGAGGCGGTCGTCGCGCACTACCGCGAGCACTACCGCCCCGACACGTTGGTCGTCACCGCCGCTGGTGGGGTCGAGCACGACATGCTCGTCCGCCTGGTCACCGCGGGCCTGGCCGACGGTGGGTGGCCGTGCCCTGACCAGCCTCCTGCCCCCCGGCGCGAGACTGTCGAGGCGCAGCTGCCCCGTCACGGGACCGAGCTGACCATCGCCCGTCCGACCGAACAGGCCAACGTCGTGGTCGGCGGCACCGGTCTGACCGCCACCGACGAACGCCGTTTCGCCCTGCTGGTGCTCAACACCGCCCTGGGCGGGGGTATGTCGTCGCGCCTGTTCCAGGAGGTCCGCGAGAAGCGTGGCCTGGCCTACTCGACGTACTCGTACGCCTCGTCCCACGCTGACGCTGGTCTGTTCGGCCTGTACGCCGGGTGCATGCCCGCCAAGGTCGACGAGGTCACAGCGCTGCTCGTCGCCCAGTGGCAGCGTATGGCTGACGAACCTCTTCCCCCCGCTGAGCTCGACCGTGCCATCGGCCAGCTGTGCGGCGGCCTGGTCCTCGGCCTAGAAGACTCCGGCTCCCGTATGACCCGCCTCGGCAAGGCTGAGCTGGTCATCGGAGAGCTTTTCACCGTCGACGAGTCCCTCGACCGGGTCCGCTCCGTCACCGCTGCCCAGGTCCAAGACCTCGCCGCCGACCTGGTCTCGCGCCCCCGCTCCACCGTCCGCGTCGGCCCCTTCGGCGACTAGCCTGGTGCGGCAGGGGTCGACAGCTGCGGCGCTTCGATGGTGACGGGTTTGCCGTAGTCGGAGTAGACCGCTTCGAGGACCGACCTCCCGGAGGCCATGTCCTTCCTGGCCAACATGGTGGACTCGTAGCGGACCGGGCGCATCTGCTCGTCCACCCAGATGTCGGCGATGATCCAGTCACCCAGCAGGACCGACTCGTACGCCACGCCAAAAGGTAGGTCGGTCCGCTTGGCGGCGTCGTAGGTGATGACGTAGTGGTCGGTGGCGACACCGTTGACGTCTTCGGAGCCGACCAGCTCGACCTTGGTGATGGCAACCCGTTGGGCTGCGATGGTTGCCGCCGGGTTGATGTGGATCTCGGACACGCTCAGCAGGCTGCGGGGCATCTCCTGCCAACCGTTCTCGTAGTCCTGGAGGTAGGCGGTGTCACCGACGATCACCGCCACGAACGGGTAATCCAGGGCTGTCCCCTCGCAGTACCGGTCGGTCCCGTCCATGTCGACGTCCATATGCGTGGAGGCTGTCTCACCGCCAGAGACGAAGTCTTGGTGCACGACGATATGCCCTGTGGTGACCTGACCAGCCGCTGCGATGTACTCCTCGACCCACTGGGTGGTCTCCTGCGAGGGGCCTGGGTCTTGGGTTGTGCTGGCGGGTGTGGTCGACCGTTGGGCATCCGGGCTGGCTGAGCCGCACCCGGTGACCAGGCCCAGGCTCGCGACCACCGTCGCGAGCACCACCACGTACCTGTTCACCGACTGTTCTCCTGGCCTACCTGGAATACGACTGCGCCAGCCTGGCAGCCTCGCGGCTGGTCAGGCTCATGAAACGTTCGAGGGTCCGTTCGATCACCTTCGGGTCGCCTTGCGTCTCCAGGCAGACCGGCAGCTCGGCGTAACAGTACGCGACGAGGATCCCTGGGCCGGCCGTGCGGTAGTACACCGGGCCGTCGGGGCCGTCGGGGAACGGTGGTGCGTTGTTGTCGGTGTCTTCGAACATGGAGTGGACGCGGTAGTGCTCGGCGACCGACTCGGTGTCGCGGAACCACTCGAGGCTCACCGCTCTGGACTGGTCTCCGGTCTCGGACGTCCACTCGCAGGTCATCAACCAGTTGCCTGAGGGATCGCCTGGGGTGTCTTCGATATCCCGTCCTGAGCAGTCGGGCGGGCGCACCTCGGGTTTCACGGGGAATGCCCCGCCCAGGTCCCAGACATCGACGTCGGGGCACCGTCCGGCTGACAGGTCGTCCCAGCAGGACGGTTTGGCCGGGGGGCCGGTGCTGGTGCTGGCGCCGGTTCTGGGCTCCACGTTGGTGGGGTGTGCCAGGCGCCACCCCGCCGCGGCGCCGACAGCGACGACCACAAGAGCGACCGCCACGGCGACGGGCACCCAGAACGCCTTCCAGCGCCGCACGGCCTGAGGTGGCGGGGGTGTGGCGGGCGCGACGGCGAGCGTCACGGTGGCGCTGGACTGCGGGGCGGGCGGTGCTGGCACCGCTGGTCCCCATTCGGACGGTCCAGCGCCCCGCAGCTGGTCCAGGCGGTGCGCGGCCTCAGCCAGCCCCATGCGCTGGCGTGGGTCGGGCGTGCACAGGCCGCGTGCCACGACGTCCAGCCCGGCTCCTGCCTGGCCTCCGGGCATTCCGCCGGGCAGCATCGCCGGGCCGTGGCGCGGACCAGGAGGTTGGCCGGTGAACAACCAGACCAGCAGCGAACCGAGGTACCAGGCGTCGGTGTACCGGCCCACCGACTGGTCGCCGACGAGCATCTCCGGTGGCAGGGAGAACCCGCGGTTGCCGATGAGCTCGGTGCGGGTGGAGGTCTGCCCGGCACCCACAGTGTGCGCGATACCCCAGTCCGCCAGCAGCAGCCGTCCGGCAGGGTCGAGCAGGACGTTGTTCGGGGTGATGTCGCGGTGCACGACGTTGAGGTGCTCGTGGATGGCGTGCACGGTGTGCACCAAGGGCACCAGGCGGGCGAGGGCCGCGGACGGTCCGGCTGCGAGGACGTCGTCGCGGGCGTGGGCCAGGTTGGTGGGGCACCACGGCATGACCTCGCACCACAGCTCGTGCCCGGTGCCCGCAGCGGCGAGCGGGACCTGGTCAGCGGGCAGGGCCATGACGAACGACTCCAGCACGGCCAGCACCGCTGGGTAGCGGGCCGGGCCGGCGCGGGTCGTCTCGGCCACGGTGAGCATCGTCACCAGGCGTTCCATCTGCCGGACCCGTTCAGCCTGGGACGAGACGGCCTGGACCCTCAGTGCGAGCTGCGGGCTCTGGGTCCCGTCGACCACCACCCTGGCCACGGCTGCCTGCCCGCCGCGCAGCACCGGCAGCAGCACACGCAGCGGGTGCGAGTCCACGGTGCTGGAGACCTGCGGCAGACCTGAAGGGCCCAGGCGGACCAGCGAACCGCGGATCGCACGGGTGTGCTGTTGCTGCAACCACTGCGACAACGCATCACCCGAGAGCACCTTTGCACTGTAGACCGCGGCGGGGACGTTTCGGGCAGGTTCTGTCAGCCCTGACGGGTCTTGTCGAGGTACTCGGCGATCTGGTGGGCCTCTTCGGGGGAGATCGCGTGGAAGAGGCGGGTGGTCATGGTGACGGGGTACGTCTCGTTCCCGGCGGCCTCCAGGCACATCGGCAGCTCGGCGAAGCAGTAGATGTAGGTGGTTCCCTCCTCGAGCTCGATGGTGAACACCGGTCCGTCTGGTCCGTTGACAAAGCGGGGCGCGTCGGTGCTCTTCGTGGCTCCGGCCCGGCCCAGGTAGTGGTTCTCCATCGTGTCGATATCGTCGAAAAGAGAGATGAGCACTGCGACGTTGCGATCGGGCCACATACACGTGACGAACGTTCCGGGCTTGATGTCGAGGGCGGACTGGTAGCACTGGGCGAGGGTGCCGTCTCCGGTCTCTCCTTTGAACACCGAGTAAGAAATGGCGATAATGTCGAAGGCCGGGCAGTCACCTTCGACGGTGGTCCAGCAGGTCACAGTATCCGTGGTCGCCTCGGGCCCGTCAGGGCGGGTCGAGACCCACACCACGGCGGCGACGACGGCCGCCACGACCGCAGTGGCGGCCGCGACGACGGCCGTGATCGTGCGCCGGCGTCGCCGTGTGGTGGTCGGTGCAGGTGCGACGGGGGCCGGTGCCACGGGCTGGGCGGGCACCGACCCGCTGGCCTGCGGTGTGACCGAGGGCCGGGGCGGAGGCGGGCCGATCCAGTCAGCCGGGGTGGCGCTGGTCAGCCGGTGCAGCCGGGCCGCCGCGTCCGCCAGGTCCATCCGCTGGCGAGGGTCGGGCCGGCACAGTCCCTGGAGCACCTCGTCCAGCGCAAGCCCTGCGCGACCGCCGGGCAACCCTGGTGGCATCCAGGCGGGCCCCTGGTGCGGTCCTGGTGTCTGGTCGGTGAGCATCCACACCGTCATGGCACCCAGGTACCAGGCGTCGGTGTACCGGCCCACAGCTTTGTCGCCAGCGAGCGCCTCAGGAGGCAGGCAGAACCCTCGGTTGCCCACCAGCTCGGTGCGCGTCGAGGTCTGGTCGGTTGCGATCGTGTGCGCCACGCCCCAGTCGGCCAGCAGCAGCCGCCCGTTTTCGTCGACGAGCACGTTGCTCGGGGTGATGTCGCGGTGCAACACCTGCAGGTCGCGGTGCACAGCGTGCACAGTGGCGACCAGGGGGGCCATCTGGGCCACCACCAGGGCAGGGGCCTGGCTGGCAGGGCCCATCCGTTGGCGGTGGTCGTCGAGGGTGGACGGGCACCAGGCCATGACGTCGCACCACAGCTCGTAACGCGTGTCGGGACTGGCGATCGCCATCTCGTCACCGGGTACCGTCACGACGAACGACTCCAGCACGCCCAGCACCGCCGGGTACGCGGCCGGGTTCTTGTGGGCCGCCTGCGTCACGGTCGCCATGTTGACCAGACGTTCCATCTGCCGTGCCCGCTCGGCCGGTGACGCGACTGCCTGCACCCGCAAGGCCAACGCGTGCGTCGCACCGTCGACAGCGACCCGGGCGACGGCTGCCTGGCCGCCGTGCACCACTGGCAGCCCGATGCGGACCTGGTGCGAGTCGGTCCGGTCGGAGACCCGCAGCAGACCTGACGGGCTCAGGCGCACCGACGGCCCGCACACGACGGTGCCCACGCGCCGCTGCAGCCATTGGGAGAGCGTGTCGCCAGTCAGCACCCTTCGCACTGTATACGCCTCGGGACGCCGACGGCCCCGGTCAGGTGCCAGGACTTGTCTCATCCCGCTTCGTCCCAAGAGTTGGCCTGTCCGGCCACAAGGCTGAGCTATGCTTGGCCGATGGCCGACGTCACGTTCAGAGAGCCTTTCTCCCTGAAGCTGCACGTTGACCGTGAAACGTCCTATGAAGAAACGTTCGAGAAGATTCCCTACGTCCAGGACGGCGCGGTCTTCTTGTTCAAGGACGACGAGTTCGGTATCAACATCGAGCTGAGCGACGGAGCGGTCGTCTCCGTGGCCTATGCCCCGGTGCTCGCGGACCTCACCTTCAGGTTCTCCCAGCGCATCTCCCGCCGCGGCGGGCCCGCCATGGTCCTGGAGATGGAGAACCACACCGACGAGACCATCCTCATGGACGCCATGATGACAGTCCCCGGCGACGACGAGATCCTCCGCGCGATTATCTTCCCAGTCTCCCCAGGAATCGACTCCCAAGAATCCTGGAACCACCCCATCGTCCAGCTCGTCCTCTACCGGTTCCGCACTTTGGGCTCCGAACAAGAATGACCTGCATGAGGTTGTCCGGCTCTCGACGGCCAGGACAGGTGGGCCCGCAGAGGTTGGAGGTGGCCAGGGTCAGGGGCACGGCCCGCAGGTCGCAGGGTCGCCCGTGCCAGCCCGGTCCGTGTGCTGTTTCGGGCGTGTCGCTCCGTTGCGTTGACGACGGTTGGCCCGGTCAGTGGCAGAATCGTGGGGACGACCCCAACTGACGAAGGAGCACCCCATGACCTTGCTCACCATCGACGACCGGTTCCCCGCGTTCAGCCTCGCCGCGGTCCCCGGAGGGGACTTGTCCACGATCGCCGCGTCGACGGCTGATGACTACTTCACCACGGTGACCAGCGAGGACGCTGCTGGTAAGTGGAAGGTCATCTTCTTCTGGCCCAAGGACTTCACGTTCGTGTGCCCCACGGAGATCGCAGCTTTCGGTCACCTGAACGACGAGTTCGAGGCCCGTGGCGCGGTTGTGTACGGGGTCTCGGTGGACAACGAGTTTGTCCACTTCCAGTGGCGTGTGCAGCACCCCGAGCTCAAGACCCTTCCGTTCCCCATGCTCAGCGACCTCAACCGCGAGCTGTGCGCCGCGACGGGTGCGCTCAACGCTGACGGCGTCGCCGACCGCGTGACGTTCATCGTCGACCCCGACGACAAGGTCCAGTTCGCCTCGGTCACCGCCGGGTCGGTGGGCCGCAACGTCGACGAGGTGCTGCGGGTGCTCGACGCTCTGCAGTCCGACGAGCTGACCGCCTGCGGCTGGAACAAGGGCGACGACGGTCTCGACGTGGTGAACCTGCTGGGCGACGCACTGTGACGAGCTGAACACGACAGCCTGTCCTTCGCCCCACGCGGGGCGGGGGACAGGCTGTCGGCTTGCCCCCGGTGCGTGGGGGGCATCACTGCCGGGGGCCGCGCTGTCGTGCCCAAGCCCGTGACTTATCACCGCAGTAGGTGTCGTTCGCTGTCGCGACACGCCGAGAGTGCTCGTGCGGTGGGTGAATATATCGCTGTAACACGCATGAGTACGGAACAATGGGGCCATGTCGGCGCACGGCGGTTCTCGCAGGTTCGAACCACCAGTCCGGCTGCGCGACGTCGTCGAGCACGCCACGGTGGTCTGGCACACGGGGGGCACGTGTGAGGTGCTCCTGCCTGACGTCCGCGGGTCGGTTCTCGTCGTCTCCGGCACTGCACCGGTCGTCACCAACCCGCTGACCGGGCAGCGTGGCGCCGAGGGTTCGCTGGTCCGTGGCCCGGCGCTCGACGTGCAGACCTGCGAGACCACCGGGCCGGGGGTGTGCCTGGTCGTCGGGCTGACGCCAGTCGGGTTGGCCCGGCTGTGCCCGCGCCGACCGGTGCCGCGCGGTCCGGTCCCTGCCGACGAGCTGTTCGGGCCTGGCGGGGTCGACGAGATCGTCAACGCCCTGAACAGGGAGGACAACGACAGCGCGCTGGCGGCCACCTGGGAGGCTGTCGACCGCCTGCCCCGTCAGGACGTGGGTGACGGCGACCTGTTGGCCCAGGCGCTGGAGGTGGCCCAGTGCGCTGGTGGAGTGGTCCGTGCCGTCGACCTGGCCCACGAGGTGGGGGTGCCGATCAGCCACCTGTACCGCTGGTGCGTCGACCTGCTCGGGGTCGACCCGGGCGGGTGGTTGTCAGCGGTGAGGTTCGCCACGTTCGTCCGGGGGACGGTGGGGCCCGGACCGGTGAGCCCCGACCGTATGGTCGCGACGCTGCGCTGGTACGTCCAGGCCCAGTACTCCCCGCGCGAGACCGAACGGTTCACCGGTCTGCCCAGTGCCGAGCTGCGGCGCCTCGCCGAACGTCTGGAGACCGCCTGCGGGAAGACTGGGCTGTAGCCGGCCCGCGCCCCAGGACAAGGTCGCGCCAGGATAAGGTGCGGTCGTGGATGGACGAACGACAGTGGCCGTGCTCGGCGCGGCTGGACGTATGGGACGCGCAGTCGTGGCGGCAGTCGAGGCCGCTGACGACCTAGACCTGGTCGCCCAGGTCGACATCGACGACGACCTGGACCAGGTGGCCGCTGCCGGGGCGCAGGTCGCTGTGGACTTCACGGTTCCTGCGGTCACCGAGCAGAACGTGCACGCGCTGGTCGACGCGGGTGTGCACGTCGTGGTCGGTGCCACCGGGTGGGACGACGCGGCGTTCGAGCGGGTGCGTGACCACCTGCGCTCAGCGCCAGGCACCGGGGTGCTCGTGGCGCCGAACTTCGCGGTCGGGGCGGTTCTCGCCCGGCACTTCGCGACACTGGCCGCCGCGTGGTTCGACTCCGCGGAGGTCGTCGAGCTGCACCACCCCGACAAGGTGGACGCCCCTTCAGGCACAGCCCGGCACACCGCCTCAGCCATCGCCAGCGCGCGTGCGGCGGCCAGCCTGGGCCCCATGCCTGACGCGACCGTGACCACCCTGGACGGGGCACGCGGCGCAGTGGTCGACGGCGTGCACGTGCACGCGGTGCGGCTGCGTGGGCTGGTCGCCCACCAGGAGGTCCTCATGGGCAACCCGGGTGAGCAGCTGACCATCCGGCACGACTCGTTCGACCGGGTCTCGTTCATGCCTGGGGTGCTGCTGGGTATCCGCCAGGTACCAGCTCGACCAGGTCTGACCGTGGGCCTGGAGACGTTGCTCGCACTGGGATGAACCGGCGCTGGTTGACCGTCGGCGTGGTCGTCGCGCTGACGGTCATGCTCGTGCTGTACGCCGCGGTGGTGGTGGTGCAGGCGGTGGCGTTGGTGCGCACCGGGAACCTCGTCGCCGTGGCCTTCGGTGTGGTGCTGCTCGTCGTACCACTCATGGTGGTGGCGGCGGTGGCGAGCGAGTGGAAGCTGGCGGTCGACACCCAGGTCATGGCCGACACCCTCGCTGCTGCTGACGCGCTCCCGGTCGACGACCTGCCACGTGGGCCCGGTGGGCGTATCGACCGCGTCGCCGCCCGTGAGGCGTTCGACGTGGTGCGCGAGGCGACCGAGGCTGAACCTGACGACTGGCGGTCCTGGTACCACCTGGCTTTCGCCTACGACGCCGCTGGTGACCGTAGCCGTGCCCGCCAGTCGCTGCGCACCGCCGCGAAGATGCGTCGTGCCGAGCTGCGTCAAGGCCGGTGAGTCGTCGGCAGTCAAGCCCGACGGTTGCCTACCATGGTGCGCGCCATGGACGACCTCACCACCAAGAGCCGTGTCTTTGCCGCGATCTTCATCCTCGCGAACCGGATGCAGATGCTCGGCGACACGATCGACCCCCGGGTGACCACCAAACAGTGGGGTGTCCTGGAGGCTATCTCCAACGCCACCCGCCCCGACCCCACGTTGTCCCAGATCGCCCAGATCGTCGGCACCAGCCGCCAGAACGTCAAAAAGCTCGTCGTCGCCCTGGAGAACGAGCACCTGGTGTGTATCGCCCGTGACCCCAACGACGCCCGCGCCACCCGCGTCACCATCACTGACGAGTGCCGCCGTCACCTGCGCGCCCGCCGTGCCACCGAGCACGCCTTCCTCGCCGACCTCTTCGACGACGTCCCACCCGACGTCGTCGGTGGCCTGGCCGAGGGCCTGGCCGGCCTGCTGGCCAACGTCGGCCGCATGGAAGAAGCCCTGTGAACCGTTCCGCCGTCGAGGCGGTGGGTCACTGTGTGTCGTACCCGTAGGACGCAGCCCGGTGGAGGAACTGCCTGCCGAGCATCGTCTGTTGGTCGTGGTGCGACAGCTGGGCGAAGTCCGCGGCGTCGTCCCAGTGCGTGGTGATCGTGTCGATGATGGTGTCGATGATGCCTCGCGCCTCGCGCACCGGCAGACGGTAGTCCGCGGCGTGTGCGAGGAGGTCTGCAAAGTTTGCCGAACGCTGGCCTAGCGGATCGTCGGTGGTGCCGTAGGCGATGCTCTGAGAACACGTCTCGGCAAGGCGGGGGCCCGGGGCGATGTCGAATGCAGGAGTGAGCGTCAGGTTCGTCCCGTCCCACAGTGCCGCATGGTTGCGCAGGTGGTCGTCGTTGTTCGACACCGCGATATTGAAAGCCACCCGGGCGAACAGCTGCCTGGCCACGCCTGGGCCGCCTCCCATCCTCCTGAGCACCTCGAGCATCGCGGGGTACGAACCGAACCTGGCGCCCATCTCGGACAGCCCGAGCATCGTCAGACCAGAGATGACGTGCTTCCTGGTGCCATCGCCCGGCCGGTCGAAGCGTCTGACCAGCAACACCTTCTTGCCCAGGGAACGCACGACACAGATGTCGGGCACGTCGATCCCGGCTTTGCGTGCCAGGTGCATCGCCGCTGCCTCCGCGCCGATGACGTCGTAGGTGTCCGCGCTGGACGAGAACTTCGCTATCCAACCGTGCCCGTCGGGGCCATCGACGAGCGTCTTGGGGCGGGCGCCGCCCACAGACGTCCCGTGCAGCAGCGGCACTGCCAGCTCGGCAGGCAGGACACCGCCTGCGTCGACCACATCGGCAGCATGGTGGAGGTCGTCCAGCGTCGCGGTGCACTGGCGGGGCACGTAGGACGTGGGGCTGGTCTGGAAGTCGATCGCCCCGGTCCTGTTGGACCCCGACTCCAGGAGATAGGTGAGCTCGGGCAGCCCGATCGGGTCGGCCTGCGGCCCGCGGGCACCGGTGAGCCGGTGGAGGACAACCCGTTGTCCCCAACCGTCCGGTGCAGAGTCGCGCACGCACCCGGCGATCCCGAGGCGGCCAGGCTCGTGGCTACCGCGGACCAAGGGCAGCTCAGGGGTGTAAAGACTGATCGCGTCCGGACGCGCCAGATAGCTCTGCCCGTAGGTGAACCAGAGCCGTCCGTCCCCACGAAGGTCCCGCAGAACCCCCGACACGACCGGGTCAGGTTGGGACGGCAGCCAGACCCACACGTAGGCCCGGTCAGAAGTCGTCATCGTCAGCCACCTCGTCCAGGCGCAGGACCGTGCGGCGCGGCAGCAGCGCGATCCTGCTCAGAGCCAGGGCGGCGAGGTTGGCCCGCCCGTCGGCGTCCTCACCGAACAACGGGACACCCAGGACGAGCGCCGCGTGGAACGCATGGCCGACCGAGACCTGCGGCGCGCCCTGCTCGATCAGCGTCATCGTGCGCGGTGAGACCCCGCACCTGGCGGCAGCCTGCGCCACCGTCAGCCTCCGTGCCGCCCGAGCATCGCGGACCTGCGCGCCGAACACCCTCAGCGCGTCCCTAGTCTCAGGATCAGCCATGATCGCTCCCCGACCCACGGCACCTCTCCATCATCAATACTTTCAGTCTTAAGATACATTAATAGCATACTACTGCCTACTACATATCACTCTGGGAGTCCGTGTACCGGTCCACAACCGCGTCTTGGCCTGCTGTGACACCGGTGGCATACGCTGAGGGCATGTCACCAGAGCTGGCGGGCCAGGCCGACGTCGAGGCGCTGTGGCGGGCTGAGCTGCGTCGTCGGATCGACGACGTCGACAGCGGCCGGGTGCAGCTGGTCGACCACGACGAGACGGTTCGGATCGCCCGTGCCCGGCTCGCGGACCTTCGTGCCAGACGCAGCGTGTGACACGTAGGTCTGTCCACGACCAACCATCTCGGTGGGTCAGATGGTGGCGGACCAGTGGGACTCGGTGAGGGGGGTGACGTCTTGGGGGGGTTCGTGGGTGGTGAGGTGGCGTTGGGGGCCGTCGGGGGCTAGGCCGGCGCCGGCGAAGAAACGGGTGCGGGCTTCGTCGGTGTGCACGATCCAGGTGGCCACTTCGGTGGCGTCGGTGGTGCGCAGGTGGTCGACGACGGCGGCGAGGAGGCGCGAGCCGTGGCCTGAGCGTTGTTCGGTGGGGGTGACTTCGAAGGCGAGGATGAGGCCGGAGGGGGGCTGGGGGGCGACGGAGGCGAAACCGACGACGCGGGGGCCGTCGCAGGCGACGAGGACGCGGTAGTCGGGGCCTGGTGGGGCGGTGATGGCATTGTGCCACGACTCGCGCATGGCAGCGGGGTCGAGGAGGGCGATGACGTCGTCGCCCAGCAGACCGGTGGTGGTCCAGGCTGCGAGCTGGACGTCAGTGATGGGGTGCTCGTCACCTTCGGTGGCCGGGCGGACGAACAGGTCGGCTCTCATTCGCCGGGCAGGGCCTCGCGCAGGACCAGACGGGTCCACCCCCCGACCCAGACCCTGTCGCCGCCGCCGATCTCACGACGTTGGCCAGAGGCGATAGGTTCGGTGGGCAACGGGTCGCTTGCGGCGGCGACGAACGTGCCGTTCGCCGAGTCGAGGTCTTCGACCCACCAGCGCTGGCCGTCAGTGGTCAGCTGGGCGTGACGGCGCGACACCGACGAGTCGGGGGTGCAGTCCAGCTCGGGCAGGATGTTCTTCGACCGCGAGGGGCGGCCGATGAGCGCCGTCTTGGTGGTTATCGCCACGACCTTCGGCAGGCCTGCTGACGGCAGCGGGTCGTCAGGTTGCACCGGCAGCTGGTGGTACCAGTCCGCGTCGACCCACATCTCGGCGACCCACATCGGCCCTGGAGGTTCTGGTTCTGGCTCTGGTGATGGTGCCTCGACGCTGGCGGTCGCCGTGTCCAGGTCTGGTTCCGCTGGGCCCTCCGACGGCGCGGCGGGCGACAGGTCCAGATCCACAGGTGGGCCCAGGGACGGCAGGACGAGCGACAGGTCCAAAGGTGTCGGAGGCTCAGGCAGGGCGCCGGTGGTGAAGTCGTACCCGCAGCTCTCGCAGAACAGTGCCGCCGCGGGAGCCTGCGCCGCGCAGTTCGGGCAGTCCTGCGGGCCCGTGGGGGCCGCTTCGGTAGGCGTCTCGGTGGAGGCAGGTGCCGGGGGGGCGCCGATCGGCGACCCACACACGTCGCAGTAGTCGTCAGATGTCGAGGAGTGCCCGGCCGGGCAGGTGGCGCTCACCGGCGCACCCGGGAGGTCTTCGTCGAACCGGTGTCCAGGGCCATCTCGTCGAGCTTGGTCGCCTCGCGGCGCAAGCGCACGGTCCCACGTTCTTGGTCGTCCACGTCAACCACCTTGCGCAACCTCTGGGTCGCCTCGTCGTTGCCGGTCTGGTGCGCGAGCTGGACCGCCCGGCCCAGACGCACTGTCGCCGTGCCCTCGTCCCCAGCGGCTTTGGCAGCCAGCCCTTCCTGGATGGCCTGGGCGAGCTCGGCCTGGCCAGTGTAGTGCGCCACCTCGGGGTTGATACGGGCGGTGAGGTTCGCGTCGGACGACCAACGTGCCTTGATCAGCGCGCTGGCCTGGACCTGGCTGTTGACGACGACCTGGAACCGGGCGGCGAGCTGTTCGGAGCCGATCGGGCGCGACGGCACACGGACCGCGACGTGGTAGTCACGCCCCTCGTCACCCCACGAGCCGGTGGGGATCTCGCGGATGAGCTCGGAGACCGCCACAGCCTTGGGGGTGAGGTCTTCGACCGTCGGAGCGACCCGCCGCACGAACAGCAGGGAGGCGCCCTGCGGGGTCCACACCCGCATCCGCACCTCGGGCACACCACGGGCCATGGACATACGCATGACCGCGTCGAAGTCGGCAGCCAGGTCGGCAGGGTCGGCGATGAGAGCGACCTCGCCGAGCAGGGTCGAAGCGATGTCCCGCAGCTCGGAGACCACCCAGGTCTGGCCCACCCCGCGCGCGTCGCACTGGAAGTGGCCCTCGACCCCGGCGAGCACCCGGCGCAGCTGGTCGGTCGGCTCGGACTCGTTCTTGCCGTCGGTGAGCAAGATCGCGTGCCGCTGGGTCGTGGAGGCCGCGGAGAAGGTCTCGTCCGCCAGGGCCAGCCAGGTGCTCATAGCAGTCCCGCCGGTCGCACGGACCGACGCGATCGCCCGCTGCGCCTCGATCCGTGCGCTGCGCTCCATCGGCACCATGGCCATCCGGGCGTTGGGGTAGGGGAAGATGCGTTGGGCGACATGCGACCCGCCGATCACCGCGAACCAGGTCCCGTCGACGATCCTGTCGATAGCCACCGAGGCGGCCTGCTTGGCTGCGGCGAGCTTTTCTCCGGTCATCGACCCGGACGTGTCGATAATGACGATCTCGGCTGCCGCCCCACCCCCGCCGGTACCAGCGGTACCTGCGCCGCGGCACTCTACCTGCACGATGGCATGGACGTCAGTGGCACCTTCGGCCAAGAACTCGTTGCTGAATACTTCAGCGTTGAACGTTGCCATGACTTCCTTTCCCCGACGCGTGCCCTCAGGTTAGCGGGTCGTAGAGGCCAAACGTGCCAAGACGACGGTGACGTTGTCGCGGCCACCCCTGGCGTTGACCCAGTCGACCAGGGCGCGGGCGGTCTCCAAGGGGTCGCCGTCGCAGGCTGCCGCCTGTTCGACGACCAGGTCGCGCAGGCCGTCAGCCTCTGAGCAGTAGTTCCACAGCCCGTCAGAGCACACGCACAACCACCCGGGGCCTTCGGGCTGGCAGGTGGTGATGGCCGGGTCCAGCGCCGGGGCGTCCGGTCCGAGCCACCGGGTGATGGCGTGGGCCTGCGGGGCGCGTTCAGCCTGCGTGCGTGGCATCCCGGCGCGGATCATCTCCTGCGCCCACGAGTCGTCGGTCGTCAAGACGACGGGGGTGCCTTGGTCGGGCAGCCAGTAGGCGCGCGAGTCGCCCACCGAGGCTGTGGTGATCTTGCCCGAGTCGACCACTGCCGAGACGAACGTGCACGACGGGCAGTTGTGCCCGTCGTCGGCGCACGGTCCGGCAACCGCGGCCACTGCGTCGTTGCCAGCCTGGGCGGCAGCGCACAGCATCTGGCCCCAGTCCGGGTCGGGGGTTTCGTCAGCGTCGAAGTCCGGGACGGGGTTGAGCACCTGGACGGCGGCCTGGGCGGCGGCTTGGCTGGCCTCGTCCGAGCGGGGCACCGACGACACCCCGTCGCAGACCACGAGCGCAGCGAACTGCCCAGGCTCGGCCGAGGCGACCATGGCCTGGGAGTCTTCGTTGCGGTAGTGGCTGACTCCGCGGTCGCACACCCCGGCGACCCAGGCGGTGGGGGACTCTTCCATGTGGTCGCGCACCTGGGGCTGGCGTCCGCCGCACTGGTTGCAGTAGCCGTCGGAGTACTGCGTCTCCTCGCACTGCGGGCATGGCAGGCCGGTGACCACGGCGATCCCGTGCACGGGGGTCGGGGAGTTGTCGGGCTCGTCGTCGAGCCGCGAACCGCACTCCTCGCAGAACGTGATCGCCGGGACCGTCGCCTCGCACGTCGGGCAGGCGATCGGCTCGACAGGTGCCTCGGCAGCGGCTTCCTCAGCCGGTTCGCCTGCGGCGTCATCGTCTGCGACGCCGTCTGCGGACGGCCGTGTGCCGTACGCAGGGGCATAGGGCTGCGTGGCGTCGGTGCCGGCCTCGTCGGTGCTGGCCTCTTCGGAGCCTGTCTCCTCGGTGCCGGCCTCTTCGGTGTTCGTCTCGTCGGTGCCTACCTCTTCGGTGTTCGTCTCTTCGGTGTTCGTCTCGTCGGGTTCTATGCCGTCGGGTTCTGTGTCGTCGGACGGTTCGCCAGCCTGGTCAGCCAACCCGGTGCCGGCATCCGGCTCGGCGGGTGTCTCGTCGACGGTCTCGCAGAGGTCGGCGTCGGTGTCGGCCTCGGGAGTGTGCGTGCGTACGGGCTCGTCCTGCGGGCTCATCTGGAGGCTCATCTCTGGGTTCGTCGCTGGTTCCGCGGGTCTGGTTCCGTGGCTGGGGTCCTCTGGGTGCGTGCGTCCTGTCATCGTACGGTCCAACGCCGCAGACGGTTCGCCTCGTCGACGAGAGCGAACCGGGCCGCGGGTTCGACGGTCAGACGGGCCAGGTCGCGGCAGGCCTGTTCGGCGCCGTCGCGCAGCCCTGGTTCGGTGGCAGGGTGCCCGCCGATGGTCAAGGTGGGAGCCGGGGGCACACCAGGTGTCGTCACCGTGGTCAGGGCTGTTTTCATCACGTCGAGCTGGAGCTTGGCCTTGGACAGCGACGAGATCGGCAACCGGTCCAGGTCCTCCAGGGCCCGCGCCAGCTCGGCCAGGCCGCGGCCCGACCCGGCCAGCAGGCGGGCGCGCATCATCTGGGCCTGGGCGTACGACCCACGGGTCGGGCTGACCATGGCCAGCGCCTCCAGGGCCGCGTCCAGGTCGTCGCGGCGCAGGCGGATACGGGCCAGGCCGAACGCCGCCACGGAGGTGTAGTTCGCGTCGGCGCTGGCGCACACCAGGTACAGCGACTCGGCGAGCGCGTCCTCCCCGGACAGCTCGCAGCAGGTCGCCAGGGCAAGCTTGGGGGCCAGCTCGCCGGGTACCTGCCCGTACACCGCGTTGAACGACGCACGGGCGGCGACGGTGGCCGACGCCATGACCTTTGCGTGCTCGGCCTCGGTCCTGACGCCGTGCAGCTCAGGTGGCCAGGCGCCTCGGGTCAGCTCCAGCAAGCCGGACAGCCACGCGGCGCGCCAGTCCCACGGGTCCAGCCGGAGCAGGTCTTCGATGGCCTGCCGGGCGTGGTTCGCCCACTCCGTCGCTGTCGCCAGCTCGCTGGAGGCCGCAGCCAGGGCGGTCTGGGCCCGGGCCAGCAGGACCTCCGCCGTGGTCTGCGGTGGTGCCGACAGCGACGCGAACCGGGCGGCCAGGTCGGTGAGGGTCACCCCGGACAGCCACCCGGCCATGGGGTCGTGCTCGTCGAGGCGCAGCAAAGGCAGCTCGGAGGGCTGCAACGGGTCGGCCGCGTCGACGGTCGGGGCGGCGAACAGCGCGGACGTCGTCGTGGAACGAGCGGCGGTGCCCTGGCCCCGGTCGAGCGCGACCACCTCGCGCAGCACCCCGAGCATCTGCACCCGTAGCTCGTCGACGGTCGCGAAACGGTCGTTGGGGTCCGGTGCGCACGCTTTGGCCAGCAGCCGGTGGAACGAGTCGTACCGGGTGAACAAAGGGGTCTCGGCGACCGGCGGCAAGGTCGTGGCGTAGGTGGAGGTGTTGCCCCGGAAGTCCAGGACCATCGTGGCCAGGGTCCGCCCGATGGTGAAAACGTCTGAGGCGACCGACGGGCCGTCGACGGCGACCTCCGGCGCCTGGAAACCGACGGTCCCGAAGATGGGGGAGTGGTCGTCGTCGGCGCGGCGCACACCGCCCAGGTCGATGAGCTTGACGGTCTCGCCATGGCTGAGGAGGTTGTCGGGTTTGAAGTCGCAGTACAGCAGACCCTGGTCGTGCAGGTAGCTGAACGCGGGCAAGATCTCCAGCACGTAGGCCAGGGCTTGGTCCACCGGCAGCGGGTCGACCTGCCCCGCGCGGGCGTTGCGCTCGGCGAGGATAGATTTCAGCGACGTGCCGCCGACGTAACCCATGACGATGTAGCCGACACCGCCGAACGTCGCGAAGTTGTAGATCTCCACGATGAGCGGGTGGTCCACCTCCGCCAGGAACTGCCGCTCGGCGATGGCTGCGGCCACAGCGTCAGGGTCGTTGGAGTTCAGCAGACCTTTGAGCACCACCCAGCGGTCCGAGACGTTGCGGTCTTGGGCGAGGTAGATCCAGCCCTGCCCGCCGTGCGCCAGGCAGCCGACCACCTGGTACTGGCCACCGACCAGGTCGCCAGGAAGCAAGGTGGGGCGGAAGTCGAACCGGGAGCCGCATGTGGGGCAGAACCCGTCGGTACGTCCCTGCGAACCGTCGTGGCTCTGGCCCACCCTGTTGGAGCACGACGAGCAGACCCGTTTGTGCTCAGGCACCACCGGGTTGCCCATCACCGCTGCCAGAGGGTCGACAGTCGGGGTGGGTGGCACCGTGGTGAGCCCGGCACCCATACGCTGGACCCGCAGACGGGTCGCTGACGTGCTCAGCCTGCGGGTACGTCCAGAGCCGATCCGCGCCGAGCCCAGCGCCTGGGCCGCCAGCCGCGACGAGCTGGTCCTGGCCGTCCCGGAAACCTCCTGGGTGGGTGAGACCGGTGGGGGTGGGGCTGCGCCGACGGGAGAGCCGCAGACGTTGCAGTAGCCTTCGTCGATGCTGCCGGTGCAGCCAGGCATGAGGCAGCGGGTGTTCGAGGGGTTCACAGGTGGCTCCTGAGGGTCATGACGCTGCTCCGTGGGCAGGACGGACAGGACGTGGCAGGTCTCGGGTCACGATCTCGTACTGCTCGACCAGCGCGGCGGCCAGGGCCAGGTCGCACGGGGTGGCTTCCACGGCGGCGGTCGCCTCTTCCAGGGCAGCCTGGGCTGTGGCGGTCTCGGCGCGGCCGTTGGCCAGCGAACGTTCCGTCGCGGTGCGCAGGGAGTAGCGCAGAGACGCCCGCTGGCGCAACGGGGCGCTGAACGCCTCACGGGCCTGGGCGAGGGCCTGCTCGGCACGGCCCAGACGTGCGGTGTACGAGTCCAGGCCAGCGCGGTCGGTCGGCGGGTCTCCCAGACGGGTCACGTCAGGTACCGCCAAGCGTGGTGGGTCGGCGATCTCGGCCCTGGTCCGGTCGGCCAGGTCGTGGACCGCTGGTTCGGAGCTGGCCAGCGCGGTGCGCAGCCGCAGCGCGCGCCCGCGGTCGCGGGCGAGCTGCTGGTGGGCAGACAGGGCGACGATGAGGTCACGTTCGGCGCGGGCGACGTCGATCTCCAGCTCGGCGAGCCGTCCGGCGACGTCCGCACCACGTTCAGACTGGCTGGTCACCACACCGAGGCGCCGCACCAGGTCAGCCACCTGGTCGGCGGTGCTGGGCCCGTCGGTCTCGTCCGTCGCAGCCAGCGCCGAGGCGAGGTCTTCGCAACGCACCAGGGCTGCCCGCAGCGCCCGGCGGCGCCTGAGCACGTCGGTGGCGTCCGGGTCGTGGTTCAACCTGGACTGCAACGACGCGGTGAGCGTGTCGCACAGCCGGGCCGCCTCCAGCAGCGACAAGGTCCCTGCGCCGGTGCCGGTGTCCAGACGGCCCCAGATCAAGGCGGTCATCTGTTCGCGCTCCACCACGCCGACCCGGCCCGAGTCCCACGTGCGGTGCAGGTCGTCGGCGCGTGAGCGCACCGACTGCCACAAGCCCATGGCCAGGACCAGGTCGTCGCGCAGCGCCAGCTCGGCGGGGGTCCACGGTTCGGGGTCCAGCGAGTCCGGGTCCAGCTCGTCGAGCTCGGCACGACGCCGGGCCGACCACTCACCCAGCTCGGTCAGGAACCTCAGCAGGGCTGGGGCGTCGGCGGCCCGGCCCATGGAACCCGGGGCAGTCAGGACCGGCTGCGCGCCCAGCGGTGCGGCTGGTTGCCCGGGCCCAGGTGCGGGGATGTTTTGCGTGGTCATCGGCCGTAGACCGGCCGCGGCGGGTCAGGGGCCGGCCCGAGCACCGACAACCACTGGTCGTACGACGAGGTCCAGCGGCCGTCGGCTTTGACCTGCTCCAGCACACCGTTGACGAACGCGACGAAGTCTTGCTGGTCTGCGGCGATACCCAGGCCGTACGGTTCGTCGCTGATGGCTTCGCCGACGATCTTGGTGTACGGGTCTTGGGCGGCCAGCCCTGCCAGGACGGTGTCGTCGCCGGTGATCGCGTCGACCTGGCCCCGCTGGAACATGGTCAGGCAGCCGGTGTGGGTGTCGGCGGCCACGGCCTCGACATGGGGGGCCACGGCCTTGAGCCGGGTGAGCGTGGTCGTGCCTGCTGGGGCGCAGACCCGGGTGAGGTTGGGCAAGGTGGCCAGGCTCTCGGCCGACGAGTCAGCAGCCACCAGCACTTTTTGCCCAGCGTTGTAGTACACGGCGGAGAAGGCGATCTGCTCCCAGCGCTCGCAGGTCATCGTGAACGCGCGGGCCACCATGTCGACCTCGTGGTTCTGCAAGACGGGGATGCGCTGGGCGGAGGTGATGACACGCAGCTGCAGGTGGCCAGGCTCGCCGAAAACCGCCTGGGCCACGAACTCGGCCATGTCGATGTCGAAACCTTCGATCTCGCCCGTGGTCGGGTTGCGCGCACCCATGCGGTAGGTGTCGGCGGAGACAGCCACGACAAGCTTGCCGCGGTCCCTGATGGCTTCGACGGTGGGGCCAGCGCCAGCCGGGGCGTACGAGGCCAGCGGGTTGCATCTGGGGTCGGTGATGGGCGGCGCCGAGGTCGTGGTGCCCTTCGGCGCTGGGGTGGCCCGGTCCAGGTCGTCGGCCCCGGTGGTGTTCGCGCACCCTGCCAGCGCCCCGGCGACCAGCGCGAGCGTGGCCAGCACTGTGGTCGTCGGCCGTGTCGTGCGGTTCATTGGTACTCCTCTCGACGCTGCGCCAGGCCCCACCAGGCCAACGGCGCCGCGACCAGACCTGCGGCCATGGCGACCCAGGCTCCGCCGTTCGCCTTCGTGCGGGCCGAGTCCAGACCCTCGGTGGTCTTGGTCCGGTAGGACTCGGCCTTGTCGGTGGCGGCCTCGACGAAGGTGCGGAACGCGGCACGGGAGGAGTAGGGCCCGTTGGCCAGGGCCAGCTCCACGGCGGCGTTCCAGTCTCCTGCGTCGTCCTTCTCGCGGATCTGGCGGTGGTTGACCAGCCATGCCTCGAACTGGTCTGCCAGGCCGTAGCTGCCGGTGCTGGCATTCAGGTCGCTGACCCTGGTGAGCTGGCGTTCGACCTCGACGGTCGCGGTGGCGAACGCCAGCTCGTACCCGCCGCCGGAACCTTGTTTGATCAGTGTCAGCGATTCCAGCGCCTGGGCGTCGTAGGCCTGCGACACGGCTTGGGACAGGGCCAGGGTGGACCGGTAGGAGCCGGTGCGCACGTCCTGGGCGGACCCGTCGACCTGGATCAGGGCCACCCCGGTCGTCAGCACGACCAGCAGGGCCAACGACGCCCCGGCCAGACCCGTGTTGACGATCCGGTGCGTGCGCCGCGAGTCCCACGCCTGCACGGTCACCAGCACGCCCAGCCCGAGCAGCACCAGCATCAGCAGCCACGGTGCGTTGGCGACCTGGTCGAAGTCGTCAGCGGCATGGTCGGCGCCGGACTCCACGAGCGCGTCAAGCTCGGGCAGCAGGGTCTGGCGCAGCTCGGCGGACGCCTGGTCGAGGTACCCGATACCTACCGGCAGGCCCTGCCGGTTCGCCGAGCGGGCCTGCTCGACCAGGGCGACGTAGTTCGTCAGCGCCGCGGTGGCGCGGGCGACCCGCTCGGTGTCGTCCTTGTCGGGGAAGCTGAGCCTGCCCAGGCCCTGCGCGGCGCCGTCGATGAGCCTGGCGTACTCCTCACGCGAAGACGCTGGTTCCAGGCCGCCGACGAGGAACCCGTTGGTCACCACAGCGTCGGCCGCGACCATCTGGTTACGCACCTCCTGGGCGGCCAGCAGGCGTTCGGCGCTGGTCGAGACCTGGTCCAGCGCGTTGGCCTGGCGTCGGCCTGCCTCCCAGCCGACGAGCCCGCAGACCAGGGCCACGACGACGGCCAGCACCGCGACCAGGCGCAGCACGGTCGGGGTAGGCAGCGGCGCGCGTGCGGGGCCGGCCCGCCGGGACAGTGGCGTCTGAGGGCGCTGCGACGTGGTTGGTGCCTTCGGTGACGCGTTGTGGGTCGGCCGTGGCGTGGGGGCCGGTGCCGACGCGGTCTGGGTCATCAGGGGGCTCCGGGATCGTCGGGGTCGACTGGTGTGGGGGCAACGCTACCTGGCGTCTCGCTGCTCTCGTCGTCGGTTTCGCCACCGGTTTCGTCGTCGGGCGCGGGCCAGGCGACCGGTTGCGGTGCGGCCTCCGACAGGTCCTCGGGCAGCAAGGTGCGCAGCTGGTCCAGCGTGGGGCCCTCCACGTCGCGCAGCCGCCACGCGTGGCGGGCGATCGCCGCGTCGAGCATGTTGCGCACCCACCGGGCGTTGCCGAAGCCGGTGCCCCGTTCCTCGGTGGAGACCAGGTACTCCAGACGTTCCAGGCATGCTGGTGTGGCGACGAAGTCGGCTTTGTCGACCATCTGGCCAAAGATCGTCGCCAGCTGGTCGTCGGTGTAGTCCTCGAAGTGGATGGTCGTGGCGAAACGCGACTCCAGACCAGGGTTGGTCTCGATGAACTCAGCCATGGGACCCGGATACCCCGCGACGATGACCACAAGGTTGTTGCGGTGGTCTTCCATACCTTTGACCAGGGTGTTCACCGCTTCCATCCCGTACTGGTCAGGGGTGCCCATCGCCCCGCCGGAGGTCAGCGAGTACGCCTCGTCGATGAACAGCACCCCGCCGAGCGCTTTGTCGACGGTCTCGGCGGTCTTGATGGCGGTCTGCCCGACGTACCCGGCGACCAGGCCTGAACGGTCCACCTCGACCAGGTGGCCTTTGGTCAGCAGGCCCATGGACCGGTACAGCGCGGCGACCATACGTGCCACTGTCGTCTTGCCGGTGCCGGGGTTGCCCACGAACACCAGGTGCCGGGTGAGCGTGGGGGTGGCCAGCCCAGCCTCGGCTCGCAGCTGTTCGACACGCAGCATGGCTGTCTGGCGGTGGATCTCGGTCTTGACCCGGTCCAGGCCGATGAGAGCGTCGAGCTCGTCGAGCAGCTCGGCCAGGGGCCGGGGCGGGTCGGCTTCTTCTTCCTGCTCTTCCTGCGACGCCTCGGCGTTCGTCTCCTCTTCGGCTGTGTCCGTCGTCGGTGTGGCCTCAGGGTCGCGGGTGCCGGCGGCCGACGACCCGCCACGCAACGACTCGATGATGGCCTCGACGCTGGGCAGCTGGCCCAGGTGCGGGGCGCGCAACGACGCCAGGTCCAGGTCCAGGACGCTCAGGTCGAACCTCGGCGCTGGTGGTTCGGGTATGTCTGTCAGGCTCAGGGGCGCCGGCGGCGGGCTGGCCGGTTGTGCAGCCAAGAGCACCGGGGTGGCGAAGGACGGCGCGGGGTCCGGCGATGCGCCGCCTGTGCCGGCTGAACGCTGGACCGCTGCGGTCAGCCCCGCCCGGTTCGCCACGTGCGGGCCAGGTGAGCCCAGCGTGGCGGCGGCCTCGGCGACATCAGCCAGTGCTGCGGCGTACGCCGAGGTCTGCGGGTGGTTCACGGCGACGAGGGCGGCCAGCTGGTCGGTCGGACCGGTCCGCCACCGCCGGCCAGCCGAAGCCGCCTCGAAGAACGCTTCGGTGGACTGCCCTGCGCGCCCGAACGCCGCCGACCACTGGGCAGGGGCCCCCGGGGACGACTCGGCCACCGCCGCGGCGAGCAGCTCTCCTTCTTCGCGGCTCGTTGCTTCGGCCAGGCTGGCCGCGCGGCCCACCTCGACCAACCGTCCCACTGCGCCAGCCAGCGCCTGGTCGGGACTCATGCGTCTTCACCTCCGGGGAGCTCCAGCGTGGACGAGGGGCCGAACTTCTCGGCGAGGAACGCCCCGTGGACGACCAACGCCTGTGCGTCGTGGCGCGACACCGCGTCAGAGATCTGCTGCAGCGTCGTGGCGAGCAGGTCCAGCTGGTCCACGAGCAGCATCAACGACGTCTTGCCGCGGGAGACCTCACGGGTGTCGGCAAAATCGCGCGGCAGCCGCAGGTAGGCGTCCACCGCCTCAGGCAGGTAGTTGGTCGCGGTGGCCACCACCGTGTGGGCCTGGCGCGTACCAGCCCCCAGGCGGTCCAGGCGCGGCACCATATCGGTCACGACCGTCGCGATCCGGTGCACACGGGCGACGACCAGCGGGGGTACCCGTCCGGCGATCCGTCGTTCGACAGCGGTGACCGCGTCGAGGATCTGTGTGCCGGTCGGGGGTTCGGGCAGGGCAGGTCCGGCCGGGACCGCGTCTCGGCGTGGTTTGCGCTGCCCGAACCATCCCATATCAGCCCCCGTCCCTCGTGGTCATGTGTGCGGCCACCGGTCAGGATGTTGGAAGGTCGAGAGAGACAGCCGACGACTCGGCGTTGGCCAGCTCGGTGGTCTCGCGCCGGGAGCGGTCGAGGTACTCCTTGGCCTTGGTCGTCTCGGACTCCAGGGTGCCGATGGTCGCGGCCATGGAGTCCAGCGCCTGGACCTTGAACGTGGAGATCGAGTCCAAGGTGGCGTAGATGTTCGCGAACGCAGCCTGCAGCTGGGGCAGGCCGATGGTCGACGCCGCCGCCTGGCTCTGGATCTTCGCCGAGTTGTCGGCGAGCATCCGCGAGGTGGACTCGATCAGGCTGCTCGTCGTGGAGTTCAGCGCGGTGATCTGGTCGAGCACCAGCTTCTGGCTGGCCAGCGCCTCGGCGACGATCACAGCGGTGCGCAGCGCGGAGACCGTCGTCGTGGTGGCCCGGTCCACACCTTTGATGAGCTCGAGGTTGTTCTTGATGATGATGTCCATCGCCAGGTAACCCTGGATCGACACGGCGAGCTGGGTGAGCAGGTCTTGGTGTTTTTGGCGCACGTAGAACAGCACGTCTTCGCGCAGGGAGCGGGCCGTGTCGGGGTCGGTGGCCTCCAGCTCGGCGATCTTCGCCGACAGCCGTGTGTCCAGGCGCTCAGCCAGGTAGATGTACTGGTTGAGCCGGGCCATCGTGTCCCACAGGTTCTGGCGTTCCAGGGTCAGGGCGGCGTTGTCCTTGCGCAGCTCGTCCTGGCCGGAGTACAGGGCGTTGAGGATCGCGTTGATCTGGCCCTGCGACGACTCGTACCGGCGGAAGTAGTCGGTCATCTTCTTGCCGAACGGCAGGCGGTCGCGGAACTTCTTGCCTTTCGACGGGGTGCCCGGGTCGAGGTCTTCGACAGTGCGCCGCAGCTCCAGGAGGGTCTTGGACACCGACGAACCCTCGGCGAGCCCTCCTTCTTTGAGCTCTTTGACCGGACGTTCGAGCATGCGGTTGGACACGTTGGACGCGGCACGGATCTCTTTGTCGCCCATCCGCCGCACCGCGTCGGCCTGGGCGGCGAACTCCGGGGACTTGGAGTCGGCGGCCATGAGCGCCACCAAGAAGTCGTCGGCCTTGGCCTCCAGACCCGGGACCACACCAGGGTCGACCTTCGGAGCAAGCTTGGGGGCCGCAGTCGTCGCCACAGGCTGGACCGGGTCAGGCGCGGTCAACGTCAGGGTCTCGACCGCCAGTGGAGGTTCCAGCGGGGCCATCTCAGTCATGTTCGTCCTTCGGTGTGTCGAGGTGTGCGGTGCCAAATCTACGGCAGGTCACACCCCTGACGGGCGCGCTGCGGGAACAGGTTGTCTCATCGAAGTACGCTGGCCGGTATGCGCCACGTCGTCCACACCGGGTACGAGGACCTGTTGCGCCTGGTGACGACCACCGGGACCGTCAAGCCTGACCGCACCGGCACAGGAACCCGCTCGCTGTTCGGCCACCAGCTGCGCTACGACCTGTCCGAAGGGTTTCCGCTGGTCACGACCAAACGCGTGCACTTCACATCCGTGGTCTACGAGCTGTTGTGGTTCTTGCGCGGCGACTCCAACATCGGCTGGCTCCACGAGCACCAGGTGACGATCTGGGACGAGTGGGCTGACGCCGACGGCGAGCTCGGTCCGGTCTACGGCGTGCAGTGGCGTTCGTGGCCCACACCTGACGGGTGCCACGTCGACCAGATCACCGCGCTGGTGGACCGTCTGCGCGCCGACCCGCACTCGCGCCGGCACCTGGTCTCGGCGTGGAACGTCGGTGCTCTCGACCAGATGGCCCTGCCCCCGTGCCACGCCTTCTTCCAGGTGTACGTGGCTGACGGGCGGTTGTCGCTGCAGGTGTACCAGCGCAGCGCCGACCTGTTCTTGGGGGTGCCGTTCAACATCGCCTCGTACGCGCTGCTCACCCACATGCTCGCCCAGCAGACCGGGTACGCCGCCGGCGACCTGGTGTGGACCGGTGGGGACTGCCACGTCTACGACAACCACACCGAACAGGTCGCCGAACAGCTGTCCCGTGAGCCGTACGCGTTCGGGAGGTTGGTGCTGCGTCAGGCCCCGTCGCTCGTGCAGTACACCTATGCCGACGTGGAGGTCGTCGGGTACCGCCACCACCCGGCGATCAAGGCCCCGGTCGCTGTGTGACGTTGGCTGACGCAGTCGTCACCGTGGCCTTAGGACCTAGGTGGTGGGCTGTGCTGCGCACCGTGCAGGATGTCGGTGATGTCGCATACACCCGAAATCGTTCCGTCGGGGTTGTGGGGGTGGTTAGATGCGGCTCATACCGCCCCGCGACACCGAGGTCATCATCATGGCATGGTTCATCACCCAGTCTCTCGTGACACTGTCCGTAGCGTTCGTGTTGGGAGCTGTCGTCGGCCTGCTCGTCGGCGCGCTCCTGTGGCGACGTCGTCCTGCCCCTGCCCCCTGCGGCTGCGCCGGGGAGGCTGGCACCGAGGACAAAGACGAGGCCGAAGCAGACGACGACGCTGACGCCGACGACGCAGACGACGGTGGTGACGAGGACGACGCCGACGACGACGACGCTGACGAAGACGACGACGAGCCAGCCCAGGCCGAAGCCGACGAGCCAGCCCATGACGAGGACGACGAGCCAGCCCAGGCCGAAGCTGACGAGCCAGCACAAGACGACGAGGCCGACGACGAGCCAGCACAAGACGACGAGGCCGACGACGAGCCAGCACAAGACGACGAGGCCGACGTTGTCGACTTCGACGCTGACGTGGCCGCGCTCGCTGTGGCCGTCGGTGCGCTCAACGGTTTCGCTGACGAGGACGACGCTGAAGAACCCGTCGAGGACTCCGACGACGACATCGAGCTGATCGACGGGGTCGGCCCCAAGATGGCCCAGGCGTTGCGCGTTGGTGGGTTCAGCACCTTCGCCGCGATCGCTGCCGCCTCCCAGGCCGAGCTGCGTGCAGCCCTCAAAGCCGGTGGTGCGAAATCCGCGCCGAACGTCGAGAGTTGGTCGCGCCAGGCCCGTGCGCTGGCCGCCAAGGAGGGCTGATCTGCCATGGCCCGAGACGACAGACCTTTCTCCGCCTGGGTGCCGTGGGCCGTCGGGCTCGTCGGCGGTGCCCTTGTGGTCGCCGCACAGCTGGTGTGGGTGCGGGGCACTATCGAGGACGACCTGGCCACCCGGGTGAAAGCTGCTCTGGACGAGGCCACCGTCGCCCCTGGCGCCGTCGTGACGGCGCAAGGCTGTGACGTGACGGTCTCTGGTGTGCCCGAGACGGGCGTCGACGCCACCCAGGCCGCGCTGATCATCGGCGACGTCAAAGGTGTGCGCTCGTTCACCATCGAGTACGTGCCCGTCCCCCAGGAAGGCGAGGACGTTGCTGAAGAGCCAGCGCCCGAGCCCACGCTGTCGCCCGAGCCCACGCCGTCGCCCGGGCCCACGAAGACCGCCGACCCCGCGCCGACCCCCACTGCCGGCGCCCAGAAGAGCAGCGGGCTCCCGCCGGTGGTGTTCGAAAGAGGGACGCTGTGGACCGACGAGAGCAACCCTGTCCTCAAGCTGTGGGCCCACACGATCCTCAACGGTCCTCCCGACGCGAAGTACGAGGTCCAGGGCCACGCGGACCTCAGCGGCGACCCCGATGTCAACCAGGTCGTGAGCCAGCGCCGCGCCGAGGCCGTGCGTGCCGAGCTCATCAACCGGGGTGTCCCGGCCCGTCAGCTCAACGCAGTCGGCTACGGCTCGACCACACCCGTCGTCGACCCCGAGAAGACCGACGACGACAAGATGGCCAACCGCCGGGTCATCATCCTCGTCGTAGACCTGCCGGGCTAACCAGCGCCCCGCCAGCCCTGAGCTGGAGGTTGCGGAGCTGGGAGGGACGGTTCTGGCCGTCTCGCACCAGCGCCGCCATCGGCGGTGGTGGCCCGAGACGGCCAGAACCGTCCTCACCACCCACGGTGGGCCGAAGGCCCAGGATGCTGGTCCAAGCCTCACCGCCCACCCCGGTAGGCTGCCCCCATGCCTCTGTCGCTGATCTGGGCGCAGACGCCCGACGGGGTGATCGGCGCCGCCGGCACCATTCCGTGGCACGTCCCCGAAGACATGGCCCGGTTCCGGCGCCTCACCGACGGGCATGTCGTGCTCATGGGCCAGCGCACCTGGCAGTCGCTGCCGACCCGTCCGCTGCCCGGCCGCGACAACGTCGTGCTCGCGAGCCCAGGGTTCACCGCCGACGGGGCGAGCGTCGTGCAGAACCTCGACGACGCCCTGGCAGGCGTCGGCGACCGCAGAGCCTGGGTGGTCGGCGGAGGCCAGCTCTACGCCGCGACGTTGCCCCACGCCGACTGCGTCGAGATGACCGTCGTCGACCTCGACGTCCCCGGCGACACGTTCGCCCCCGTCCTGGACGACCGCTGGACCCCCACCGCCACCGACCCGGCCGAAGGTTGGCACACCTCCCGCAAAGGCCCCCGCTACCGCTTCGTCACCTACACCCTGCGCCCGGGGCCCGCGCCCACGACGTGAGGGGTCCGGCTGGGCAATGTGGTCTCCGGCAGGACCTGTGAGGCGGTACCGTGATGCCATGCCGCAGGCTTCTTCTTCTCCGCGTCCTTTTGGAGCTGTGCTCACCGCGATGGTGACCCCGATGACCGAGGATGGCGACGTCGACGTCGCCGCCGGGGTACGCCTGGCGAAGTGGCTGGTCGAGCGGGGCAACGACGGTCTCGTCATCAACGGGACCACCGGTGAGTCGCCGACGACCCACGCTCCGGAGAAGGCTGAGCTGGTCGCAGCGGTGGTCGAAGCGGTTGGCGACGACGCGTATGTCGTCGCCGGGGCGGGGTCCAACGACACGGTGCACGCGGTACGGATGGCTGAACAGGCCGCTGAGGCCGGGGCGCACGGGTTGCTCGTCGTGAGCCCGTACTACTCGCGGCCCTCCCAGGACGGTCTGGCCCGGCATATGCAAGCCGTGGCCGACGCCACCGACCTGCCGGTCATGCTGTACGACGTGCCAGGCCGCTGCGGGGTGCGTATCGCCGCAGACACCTACGCCCGCCTGGCCGAGCACCCCAAGGTCGTGGCGGTCAAAGACGCCACCGGAGACGTCGTCAGTGCTGGCCGGGTGCAGGCGCGCACCGGTCTGGCCTGGTACTCCGGTGACGACGCCATGTACCTGCCCATGCTGGCCGTCGGAGCGGTCGGTGTGGTGTCGGTCGCTGCGCACGCCGTCGCACCAGTGTTCGCCGAGCTGACCAGGGCCTGGGACGCTGGCGACCAGGCAGGGGCGCTGGCTGCGAACCGTTCGATGAACCCTGCTGTCGAAGCGCTCAACGGCGCCGGGATGCAGGCCGCCGCTGCCAAGGCCGCGTGCCAGCTGCTCGGTGTGCTGCCCTCGCGCGCCACCCGCCTTCCCATCACCCCCCTCACCGACGACGAGGTGGCTGCGGTCAGGACCGGTCTGGTCCGCGCCGGGCTGCTCGAGAGCTGAGGGCTGCTCAACTGAGAAAGGTTTCCAGGACACCCTGTGAGTCACCCCCACCCTGAGCTGGAACTGCCCCCTGCCCTAGAACCGGGCACCTTGCGGATCGTCGCCCTCGGCGGTCTGGGCGAGGTGGGGCGCAACATGACCGTCCTGGAGCTGGACGGACGGCTGCTGGTCGTCGACTGCGGCGTCCTGTTCCCCGAGGACCACCAACCCGGCGTCGACCTCGTCCTGCCGGATTTCGACCATGTCGCCGGCCGTCTGGACGATATCGAAGCGGTCGTGCTCACCCACGGCCACGAAGACCATATCGGTGCGGTCCCGTACCTGCTGCGGCTACGCCCCGACATTCCCCTGGTCGGGTCCCGGCTGACTTTGGCGTTCGTCGAGGCCAAGCTCAAAGAGCACCGCATCACCCCCTACACCCTGGAAGTCCAGGCGGGCCAGCGCGAGAGATTCGGCGGGTTCGACTGCGAGTTCGTCGCCGTCAACCACTCCATCCCTGACGCCCTGGCGCTGTTCGTGCGCACCAGCGCCGGGACGTTGTTGCACACCGGCGACTTCAAGATGGACCAGCTGCCCCTGGACGGGCGCGTCACCGACCTGCGGGCCTTCGGCCGGTTCGGCGAAGAGGGTGTCGACCTGTTCATGGTCGACTCCACCAACGCTGACGTGCCCGGGTTCGTCACGGGGGAGAAGGAGATCGGCCCGGTCCTGGACCAGGTGTTCGCCGACTCCGCCGGGCAGATCGTCGTGGCGTCGTTCGCCTCCCACGTGCACCGGGTGCAGCAGGTCATGGACGCTGCCGTCGCCCACCACCGCCGTGTCGCGCTCGTCGGGCGCTCCATGGTGCGCAACATGACCGTCGCCGCCGAGCTGGGGTACCTGAAGGTCCCGCCCGAGGTCCTCGTCGACGTCAAAGAGGTCGACTCCCTGCCCGACGACGAGGTGGTGCTCATGTGCACCGGCTCCCAGGGCGAACCTATGGCCGCGTTGTCGCGTATCGCCAACAACGACAACCAGGTCCACGTCGGCCCCGGCGACACGGTGATCCTCGCCTCGTCGCTGATCCCGGGCAACGAGAACGCCGTGTTCCGTGTGATCAACGGTCTGACCCGCCTGGGTGCCCGGGTGGTCCACTCCGGCAACGCCCGGGTGCACGTCTCAGGCCACGCGGCCGCTGGCGAGCTGCTCTACTGCTACAACATCGTGCGCCCCGCCAACGTCCTGCCTGTGCACGGCGAGGTCCGCCACCTGGTCGCCAACGGTGCCCTCGCCGTCCAGACCGGTGTGGACCCCGGCCGTGTGGTCCTCGCGGAGAACGGTGTCGTCGTCGACCTGGCCGACCATGTCGCCACGATCGTCGGTGTCGTCCCCTGCGGTTATGTCTACGTCGACGGCTCGTCCGTGGGCGAGATCACCGAGGCCGAGCTCAAAGACCGCCGCATCCTCGGTGACGAAGGTTTCATCTCGATCTTCATCGTGGTCTCGGCATCAGACGGCACCGTGCTGGCAGGCCCGCAGATCCACGCCCGAGGTGTGTCCGAGGCTGATGACGTCTTCGACACCGTCCTGCCCGAGATCATCGCCTCGGTCACCGACGCCGCCCGTCAAGGTTCCGACACCCACCAGCTCCAGCAGGTCGTCCGTCGCGTCGTCGGCCGCTGGGCGTCCACCCGCCTACGCCGCCGCCCCATGATCATCCCCGTCGTCATCGAAGCCTGACCGGACCCGGGGTCGACAGCTGCGGGTCTTCAGTCGTACTCGGGCCCGAGCTGCGCTTCGCGTTCGCCGAGCTCTTCGCGCTCGCGCGCCAGACGCGCCTGTTCCGCAGACTCGTCCTTGGTTGCTGCGGGGGTTGCGACGGCGTCGTCGGAAGGGGCCTGGTCATCCAGGCCCGCACGGGCAAGCTCGGAGACGACCTTGCCTGTAGGGCAGCGACGGGAAGCGGCGATCTTCTTGGCGGCCTCGAGAACGTCGTCGTCGATCTTCAAGGTGGTGCGCATACGTCGTATGCTACGGCAGCCGTAAAGTGAGGTTTCTGCCGCCGCGCGGTCAGCGAAGCTCGATCATGCGGATGCCGCCATCCACCGTTTCAGCGATCTGGTTGGTCAGTGGCTCGAACCAGGCCAGGAGGGCAGTTCGTCGAGTGTTGCCGACCCGGACCCAGACGACCGCCGGAGCCTCTCCTGCGACGGCGACCATGTTTGCGAAGTCCTCGTCCTTGGTGACGATCACAGCATCGTGTTCGATGGCATAGTCCCACAGGTCCCGGTCACAGACGTCGCCTGGACCATGTCGGTGACGTGCTCGGCTTCGTGGCCCTGTCCGTCGATCAGGCGTGCGAGCGCCGGTGGTAGCTGAGCGTCGACCAGGAAGCGCACTGGTTTCACGAAGCGATCAGAACGGCGTGGTCGGCCTGAGCGGCCGCGTAGGCGAGACATGCCCTGATGTCTGCGGCGGTGAGGTACGGGTAGTCCTCAAGGATCTCGGCCTCGGCTGCTCCCGACGCCAGCAACGACAGCACGTCGGCGACGCGCATGCGTGTGCCACGAACCACAGGGCGTCCGTGAACGACCTGTGGGTCGATGGAGATTCGGTCGAGCAGCCTCATACCTCAAGGGTACTGGACCGTGACCAGGGCGTGTCTCTTACCCCCCGTGCGTGCCGGGCGCGCCGCGGCGTGCGGGGGGTTAAGAAACACGCCCCAGGCGATCATCGCCGGATCCGTCAGTTGGTGCTCAGCCTGGTGGGAAGAGGTCAGCACTCGATGGTGACGAAGACGGGGGTGCCGTCGGGGAGGAAGTGGACGGCGGGCCAGTAGCCAGCGAGGAAGGACTCGGCGAAGACGGTCTGGGTGTCGGACAGCTCGACGCTGAAGGAGCCGGAGTGGTAGATCGACAGGGCGTGGACACCGAAGTTGTCGATGAAACGCCCGTGGCTGTCGGCAGTGTCACCGCCGGTGGCGCCCCACTGCCAGAGGAACTCGACAGCGGCTTCCAGGGCCGTGGAGAGCTCGTCGAGCAGGTCGTGGACCATGGGGAGCAACGCGGCGACGCGGTCGTGGCCAGCGGCCCAGAAACGGACCTCGACGGAACCGATCCGGGTGGGCACGCCCTGGGCGATGACGCCGTCGACGGGGTCGAAGACGATGGTGCCGAGGATGTCGTCGTGCAGGGGAGCGGTGAGGTCGGGGGAGTCGGCGTCGAGGGCGGGGAGGACCGGCAGCTCGAACAGCTCGCTCTCCAGGTGCTCCTGGTGGTCGGGGTTGAGGGCCGGGGGGATGACGGTGCCAGGCAGTGCCAGCTGCCCAGGGGTCGCGCAGACCTCTGCGCCGTCCTCGGAGCGCAGGACCACCCGGCCGCGCTGGTGCTCAAGCTCGACCACACGGAACGCGTCGGGCAGCTCACGCAACGCGTGGGTACCCATGACGCTGATCCTGACGTACTGGTGCTCGTCGATCGTCTCGATACCGACCTGCCCGTCCAGAACTTGCACTGTTCCTCCCTGTGCTCGCAGGGGCAGGCTACCCCCTTCCCTGGCGCGAAGAGCTCCAGAGTGCCCAAACCTGCGCCGGATATGCGCCTTTTGGCCGTGTGCACAAGGCTCGACCTGCGGTTCTGTAGGCCACGCGGGCGGCGGTCTGCCGTCGCTCGGCCGGGTTCTGGCGGTCACATGCTATCCGGCCTGTCCGTTCCGCGGTGTGGTTTGGGCATGTTGGCGCCTTGTCGTCGCTACGGTTAGGACCGTGGCTCCACGTACGTCTGCGGTCCCAACCGCCCCCTCCGAGTCCGACGACGCCCGCCCGGCCCGGAGCACAGCCAAGGGTGGTCGTACTGCGTCGTCCAAACCCACGTCGTCGAGACCGTCGAAAACGGGGCCGAGAACCGCCGGGACCAAGACCACCCGGCCCGCCAACAGGACCAAGACCAGCGCGTCCAAGAGCTCCAAGAACGCCCCTGAGGCGTCAGGGCCCTCGTCGCTGCCGGTGCGTGTGGTGCGTGGCACGTGGATGGGCGCGGCTCACCTCGTCGGCGGGACCGCGCGCAAGGTCGGCCAGGGCGCTCGCGACCTGGACCCGGCGCACCGTCGTGACGGGGCCGCGTTCTTCCTGCTCGGGCTGGGTGTGGCTATCGCAGCGTGGGAGTGGTTCGGGCTGTCAGGGGCAGCAGGGACGGGGATCCACTGGGCGGTGGCCGGGGGGCTCGGGCTGCTCGGCAAAGGTGTTCCGGTGCTGCTCGCCTACTTCGCGGTGCGGCTGATGCGCCACCCTGACAAGGTCGCCGACAACGGCCGGATCACCGTAGGGGTCACGGCGCTCGTCGTGGCTGCTGTGGGGTTGGTCCACCTGCGTGCCGGACGGCCCGGGATGGACGACTGGGACACGATCCGCCGGGCCGGGGGCATCGTCGGCTGGACGGCGGGCACCCCGTTGGCGGCGCTGCTGTCACCGGTGGTCACGGTGATCCTGCTGGGGTTGCTGGCGGTGTTCGGGCTGCTGGTGGTGACCAAGACGCCGGTGAACCAGGTCTGGCCGCGTCTGCGCTCGCTGTTGGCCAAGACACCCGAAGACGACACCGACCTGCCAGACGACGAGGCCGAAGCAGAGGCCACACCCCGGCGCAAACGCTTCGGGCGGCGCAAGAAGGCTGACCCGTCCACCACGCGGCTGGACCGCTACGAAGGGGACGAGGCGTTCAAGAAAGCGGTGGTGGAACCCGCCGACGAGCTGGACCCCTCGTCGGCGCCCACGCAGATCCTGGGCGAGCCTGAGCCTGATGTCGAGACCAAGACGATGGTGCCCAAGCACCCGTTGACCGCGCCGAAGAACCGTGCCGTCCCGTCCGGGGAGCAGGGGGTGCTCGACGGTGACGTGCTGTACATGCTGCCGCCGGACGACGCCCTGGCCAAAGGTGTGCCGCACAAGGTCCGCTCGACCGCCAACGACCGTGTCGTGGAGTCGCTGACCTCCGTGCTGGAGCAGTTCGAGATCGACGCGCAGGTCACAGGGTTCACCCGCGGTCCGACAGTGACCCGCTACGAGGTCGAGCTCGGCCAGGCCGTGAAAGTCGAACGGGTCACCGCCCTGTCGCGCAACATCGCCTACGCGGTGGCCAGCGCGGACGTGCGGATCTTGTCGCCGATCCCCGGCAAGTCCGCCATCGGTATCGAGATCCCCAACACCGACCGCGAGACCGTGTCGCTGGGTGACGTGCTGCGCTCGGCGGCGTCGCGGCGTTCAGAGCACCCCCTCATGGTCGGTGTCGGCAAAGACGTCGAGGGCGGCTACGTCGTGGCGAACCTCGCCAAGATGCCGCACCTGCTCGTCGCCGGCGCCACCGGGTCGGGGAAGTCGAGCTTTGTGAACTCGATGATCGTGTCGGTGCTCATGCGTTCCACCCCCGACGAGGTGCGCATGATCCTCGTCGACCCCAAACGCGTCGAGCTGACCGTGTACGAGGGTATCCCGCACCTGATCACTCCTATCATCACCAACCCGAAGAAGGCTGCCGAGGCGCTGGACTGGGTGGTCAAGGAGATGGAAGCCCGGTACGACGACCTGGCCACCTTCGGGTTCAAGCACATCGACGACTTCAACGCCGCGGTGCGTGCGGGCAAGGTCAAACCCCTGCCCGGGTCAGAGCGCAAGATCGCCGCCTACCCGTACCTGCTGGTGATCGTCGACGAGCTCGCCGACCTCATGATGGTCTCCCCCCGTGAGGTCGAAGAGTCGATCCAGCGGATCACCCAGCTGGCACGTGCTGCCGGTATCCACCTGGTGCTGGCCACCCAGCGTCCGTCGGTCGACGTGGTGACCGGTCTGATCAAAGCCAACGTCCCGTCGCGTCTGGCGTTCGCGACCTCGTCGTTGACCGACTCGCGGGTGGTGCTCGACCAGCCCGGCGCCGAGAAGCTCATCGGCCAGGGCGACGCGTTGTTCTTGCCCATGGGTGCGGCCAAACCGATGCGGACCCAGGGGGCGTGGGTCGCCGAGTCTGAGATCCACGCCGTCGTCGAGCACGTCAAGACGCAGGCCAAACCGCAGTACCGGCCAGACGTCGCCGTCGCGACCACCAAGAAGCAGGTCGACGAGGATATCGGTGACGACCTGGACCTGCTGCTGCAGGCCGCTGAGCTGGTGATCACCACGCAGTTCGGGTCCACGTCGATGCTCCAGCGCAAGCTGCGCGTCGGGTTCGCCAAGGCTGGCCGGCTCATGGACCTGCTGGAGTCACGCCAGATCGTCGGACCGTCCGAAGGGTCCAAAGCCCGTGACGTGCTCATCCGTCCTGACGACCTGGCCGCCACGCTCGCACTTCTGCGCGGCGAGACGGGCTCTGACGGTGCCGACAGCGGCGACCAGCCCGAGTCGGTGACCGAAGAGGTCGCCTGACCTCAAAGGCCCTCCGACCTCAGGCGCACGTCAGGGCTTGCGCTGCACGACGATGGCAGGGGCTCCGGTCGGGGTTGGCGGGGTGGCGGCGATCGGGGCCTGAGGCCCGGCGGCGGTGGTCACCCGGTCCAGACGGGTGGCGACCTCGGCTGCCGACAGGTGCTTGGTGCCGTCAGGGATCTCGGTCAGGGCGTGCACACGGTGGCCGCTGACGCGGTCCACGGTGAGCGGCACGTACTGCACCGATGTCACGACCGGCGGTCCGGCGGGTCGTTCAGCGGCCTGGTCGGCGCCTGTCGCGGTGACCTGCACGACGAGCAGCTGGCTGCCTGAGGTCGCTGGGACGCAACAGGCCGAGTCTTGGTTCGACACGTAGTTGCCCAGGCCGTAGGCGATCCACATCCCGGCGCCGTGCGGCCCGCCGGGCAGCATCTCGATGGGCTGGGGGACGTGCACGTGGTGGCCGATGACCAGGTCCACCATGCCCGACTCGGCGAGCGCGGTGGCAACCGAGACCTGCTGGGGGGTCGGCGCGGTCTGGTACTCCGCGCCAGCGTGCATCGACACCAGCACCATGTCGGCCCCGGCCTCACGCGCCACCCTGGCCTGCGCGATCACTGTGTCAGCGTCGATGAGGTGCACCGACCAGGGGTGGGGCACCGGGTTTCCGTTGGTGCTGTACGTCATCGCCAGGTGCGCGATGGTGAACGTCCGCCCAGCCCGTTCCAGCTGGTACAGCTGGGGGGTGTCCTCGTCCGCGGAGCGCGCTGTGCCGACGTGGCCCATGCCGTTGTCGTCGAACGCAGCGACGGTCGCGTCGATTCCGGCCTGCCCTCGGTCCACGGCGTGGTTGGATGCCGTCGAGCACCCGTCCCAGCCCTGTGCGGCCAGGTCTCGGACCACCTCAGGCACTGTGCCGAACACCGGGTAGCCGCTGGGGGCCGACCCAGCTGGTGCTACCGGGACCTCCATGTTGCACAGCGCCAGGTCTGCACCGGAGATCCACGGGTCCATAGCAGCCAGCAAGGGGGTGAAATCGAATCCGGACGATCCCTTGGCCGAGCTGAGCACCGGCAGGTGGGGCAGCACGTCGCCGCCAGCCACGATGGTGAACGAGGCGCTGGGGTCTGGGACCAGTGCCCGCGTCGAGCTGGGGCTCGGCGTGTCCTGCGTCGAGCTGTCATGCGCCTGGCCGCAGCCTGTGACCAGCGACACCAGCGCCATGAGAGCCACGAGCAGCACGGCCGTAGACCCGTGTCTGGTCGGCCGGTGATGCCTCATGCCCAGACCGTAACCGGGCTTGTACGGGCCCGCAGGTCGAGGGTTTGGGCATGCTGGGACGCTGTGCATGACGCACCTTCTCGTGCACGAATCGACGATTGACGCTGGTTAGAGGTCGCGTGCCTGCGTGCTGGTTCCCGGACCAACACACGGGCGCGCGGACGAAACCGTGGTCGGCTGCGTAGGCTTCACCACGTGGCCGTAAGGACCAGGACGCTGCCGAACCTGCTCACGGTGTGCCGTATCGCCGTGGTGCCGGTGTTCGTCGTCGTGCTCGTCATCGGGCAGCACCAGCTCGGGCTCCGGCTCGTCGCGGTCGGTCTGTTCCTCGTCGCCGCCGCCACCGACAAGGTCGACGGGTGGCTCGCGCGGCGCTGGAACCAGGTCACTGACCTGGGCAAGATCCTCGACCCCATCGCCGACAAGCTGCTCATGGGGGCGGCGCTGGTCGCGCTGTCAGCCCTGGGTGAGCTGTGGTGGTGGGTGACCGCCGTGATCCTTGTCCGCGAGATCGGGATCACCGTGCTGCGGTTCGCCCTGCTGCGCTACGTCGTGCTGCCCGCATCGTCAGGGGGCAAGCTCAAGACAGTGCTCCAGTCGGGTGCCATCGGGTTGTTCTTGCTGCCGCTGTGGTCCTTGCCGCAACCCGTCACCTGGGCGGCGTGGGTGACGATGGCGGCGGCGGTCGTCGTGACCGTCGTCACCGGGATCGACTACCTGCGCACCGCGGCACAGATCCGCCGGGAGCAGTCGTGAGCGACCTGGGGGGTCCCCCCTCGACGCATGCCCTGGCCGTTGACCTGCTCGCCGCGCTCGGTGCCCGTGGGCTGAGCGTGGGCGTCGCCGAGTCGCTGACCGGGGGAGCGGTCTGCGCGGCGCTCGTCGCCGTGCCCGGGGCGTCGCAGGTGGTCAGGGGGGCGGTCGTGTCGTACGCCACAGACGTCAAGCACACCGTGCTGGGGGTGGACCGTGACCTTCTGGCCGCCTCCGGTGCGGTGGACCCGCAGGTGGCGCAGCAGATGGCCGAGGGTGTGCGGGCAGTGCTGGGCGCTGATGTCGGCCTGGCCACCACCGGGGTGGCTGGACCTGCCCCGGCTGACGGGCAACCTGTGGGGACGGTGTACGTCGCGGTGGCTGGTCCGCGCCACGCCGAGGTGCGGGCTCTCACCCTGGGGGGAAGCCGTGAGACGATCCGCGCAGACAGTGTGACGAAGGTCCTCGGACTCGCGCTGGAGCTCGTCGGCTCGGGCCAGATCTGAGCCATACGCTCAAGCGGCGTGCCCGGGAAGCCGATGCACACGGTCGTGGGGAACATCGACAGGCCCGTCAACGTTGGCCCTGAAGTGATAAGTCCGCGGCGCTCCGGTGGACGAATCGGGCATACACGCTACGGTGGACCTGTGGCGGTGCGAAATGCACCGTTCGACCAGATCGGCCCAGCTGACGAGACGAGAGGAGAGACTCGGATGATCGTGCTACGCCGCGAGATCGGCGACGTCCTCCGCGACGCCCGCCAGCACCAGGGCCGTACCCTGCGTGAGGTGTCGTCGGCGGCCCGTGTCTCCCTCGGCTACCTCTCCGAGGTCGAACGAGGCCAGAAGGAAGCGTCCTCCGAGCTCCTCCACTCCATCTGCGGCGCCCTGGACATCCCCCTGTCGGTCGTCCTGCGCGAAGTCTCCGACCGCGTCGCCGTCGCCGAAGGCATCTTCGTCCCCGACACCGTCCCCGTCGACCTCGCCGGCACCGTCTCCCGCCGAGACCTCACCGCCGTCGGCTGACCGCGCGGTCATGCTGGCAGGCCTGCCGTGAGGTAGGCGACAACCTCGCTCACATCCAGGCCGGTTGGTCCAACCCGCCACGTCTGCTGCTGCCTTCTCGCCTAACGGGTTTCCGCTGCAGGGGCTCCAGGTGCCTCAACTGCCGGGATCGTGGCGTCATTCGGGGCGCTGGCGTTGTCAGGTTGCGACAGCGCCGTGCCCGGCTTCGTCTTGCCCTGCACCGCTCCTGTCCGACGTTTTGGGTGCACTAGGCTCGTTGGCCAGCGAGGTGACGGAGGTTGGGGTGCCAGAGGGTGATGCGCTGCGGATCACAGCCGCCCGCCTCGACGACGCCCTGGCTGGCCACGTCCTGGTCCGGGCCGAGCTGCGCTGGCCCACCGCCGCCGGTGCGGACCTGGTCGGCCGGACCGTGCGCCACACCCGCCCTTTCGGCAAACACCTGCTCACCCGTTTCGACGACGGTCGGACCCTGCACACCCACCTACGTATGGACGGCGCCTGGCGAGTGGTCCCTTCCGGTTCGTCTCACGCCCAAGCGCGCTCCCACCGGGTCCGAGCAGTCCTGGCGACCGAAACCGACACGGCTCTAGGCATCGACCTGGGCATGCTCGATCTCGTCCCCACCTCCCGCGAGCACGAGCTGGTCGCCCACCTAGGCCCCGACATCCTCGACGACGGCTTCGACACCGGCACCGGACCTCCCGGCCCTGGCCTGGCCGAAGCAGTGACCCGCTGGGCCCGACGCGGCCCGACCAGAGTCTGCGACGTCCTGCTCGACCAGGAAGTCGTCGCCGGTATCGGCACCATCTGGATGGCCGAGTCCCTGTTCGCCCACCGCGTCTACCCCTGGACCCCCGCCGACCAGGTCGACCCGGTGACGATCCTGCGCACCGCCCGCCGCCGTATGGCCGACTCAGCCGCAGGCCACGCCACCATCCACGTCCACTCCCGCCAAGGCCGCCCCTGCCCCCGCTGTGGCACCCTGGTCGCCCGCGGCCAGGCCCGCCAGCCCCCGCACGAACGCCCCGTCTTCTGGTGCCCCACCTGCCAGGCACAGGCACCCGCGTGAGAAACAAAGAACGCTGTCGCACGTCTCGTCCTACGCGGACCATGGATCTGCGACCTGCGGATGTGCTGGAGGATGAGGATCAGGCCGTGTCGACCCGCTCGCCCGCCTGCCTGGGGCGAGTCGTCGCGGGCGATGGGGAGCAGGTATGAGACGGCTGCGCGCGTGGCTCGTTGTCCTTGGCCTGTGGCTGGGTCTGTGGGCGGTCATCAGTTCTCTCACGTTCTTGGAATGGCGCTCCGGGCGTTTGCGCAGCGGCCCGGACGACGCGCCGCTTGTGTGTGACACGAAACCGGACCTCACCGGCCTTGGCCTCGGAGAGCAGATACGGCTGTTCGCCGACCGTCACCCAGACATGGTCATCCTGTTCGTCTGTTTCGCCGTCATCCCTGTTGTTGGGTATGCCATGCATCATGGCCGTGACGTGTCTTGTCCGACCGACCGGGCGAGAGACGAACTCGTCGCTCAGGCCCGTGTTTCTGGTGAACGAGGTCGTCCAGGATGAACGAGGTCGTCAGGGGAGCGTTCACGGCCCCAGACTCAGCCAAAAGGCTGGGCGGACGCCGCCGGATGTCTTGGTGGCGGGACGGCCACTGTCGTTGAGATAGCCGCCGACCCCGACGGTGGCGACGTTGCCCGTGTCGTCACCGGGAGAACGCAACCACCACCAGGCGCTCCTGCCATCCTCGTCGCTGGTCACACCTCGTTTGCCGAGCCTGAGCCATCTTTCCTCCTGGGGTTTCCGGTCGACGTCGTTGTCGCCTGCCAGGTGCCGCACGGCCTCGTCCAGGCTCAGCAGGAACACCTGGTCGGTCGTGTCGTTACCACCTGGTGTTCCCCAGGTCGGGTTGGGTTCGTTGCGCAAACGTGAGACCACAACCTGGGAGGTCAACGCCTCACCCAACGACGAGCAGAACTCGTCGTTCAACCAACGACGTAGGTCACAGCGCTCCCAGGTGATCGTCGCGTCGGCGCCGTGGTACCGGTTCCTGGCAACCACCTGGTCGGACAGCAGCAACGCCCGATGACCGTCCCCGCCGTTCACCACGTCCAGCACCCACCAGTCAAAACCGCTCAACCGGACCGGCCACGAGCGCGCCAACCACGACGAGCTGACGATCCCGCGGCACACCTCGGCCACCTCGTCAGCGCTCGACGCAGGACGGGTCCAGTACTCCACGAACCCCCCGCCCCGGGCCCCCACGACCCCCTCATCCCCCTCCACGTTCGGTGTCCCCCACGGCGGGGTCGGTTCAGGCCCCTCGTCCGACGTCTCCCGTGCGTCACCGACCTCGTCTCCGCCCAGACGCACCACTGCTTCAAGCTCCGCAACCCGCGCCTGGAGCTCGACAACCTGCGATTCGAGAGCGTCCACCCGTGCCTGAAGGCGCAGGTTGGACCCGTCTGCACCACTGTCGCCCATACCCGCAGACGGTAGCACCAGGCCGGTCCCGTCCAACCGCTCAGCCAACCGGTAAGCATGAGTTGACCGGCCTAGTGCCCTGGTGCACCTAAAACGTCGGGTTCGCGCCGCCATGCGGGGCACCTGGCGGCGTTGTCGTCAGTTGCGACAGCGCTGCTGTCGCGCTCTCCTCCGCCTTGCCATGCACCCCGCCTGTCAGACTGAACGAGGTCGTGACCAGCACCGGGATCCCGCGTCGCAGACCAGCACAGGCCATCCACCCTTCTGACCAGGCGAGACATAGGAACCGTCCCCATTGTCCCCGGGCGTATGGAAGAAAAAGGGGGACGACGATCCTCACTCCTCGTCGTCGCGGGTGTGCACCACCAGGAGCGTTCGGTGGAGTTCGACATGCGACGCGTGAGACATCGCGGTGGCAATGTCTGCCAGACGGGAATCAACCAGCGCGAGCAGGTCGTTGTTCGAGATGTTCCCGGTCTTGATGGTCAGCAGCCGGGCTGGGGCGCCCGTGACCACGTGCGAGTTGGTGAAGTCAGCATCCTTGCTCACCACCACACGGCCCTCAACATCGGCACATGCGGCGATTGTTGTGTCGGATGTCAAGTATCCGTCGGGCAGCTCGGCGACGTGACGTGCATCGTGCCCCTGGGCAGTGAGAAAAGCCGACAACCGGATCGGCAGCTGAGCGTCGACGAGGAACTTCACGAGCTGAACGATACGCAGTACTGCCCTGAGGCCTGGGCTGCCGCGAACTCCAGAGCAGCAAGGATGTCCTCGCGCTCCAGCACTGCGTAGTCGGCGAGCACCTCGTCGAACGTCATGCCGCTGGCCAGCAGTTCCAGCAACGTCTGGACCGTGATCCGCATCCGACGAATCGTCGGTTTGCCGTGACAGACCCCAGGGTCGACGGTGATGCGGTCAAGGTGGCTGGTCATGCTGGCTATGGTCTCACGTCGTGGCAGACAGCGTCGAGGACTCGCTGCCCAACACGGTCGCACCCCTGCCGACTTCAGCCCGCTGACCTCGGCTTGCTGTGCAACACCAGCTTCGAACGTTTCGACGGTCTGCTCGGCTCTGGGGACCTGGTCAGGGGGACAGGCGCAGGCCTCGGGGGGTCAGGCGGAAGCCGGCGGTGCGTAGGGCTCGGGCGGCGGGGGTGTCGGTGGCGGGGCCGGGGACGTCTGCGGCGTCGATGCGGGCGATGGTGAGGCGGCCGGTGCGGGGGACGACTGCGGCGAGGGCGTGGGCGGTGGGGGTGAGGATGGTGGGGTCTTGGGTCCAGGTGAGCAGGGTGTGGGCGCCGCGTTCTACGTAGGCGGCCAGGGCGCCGTCGGCCAGGACGGCCAGGGCGCCTGCTTTGCGGCCTGGACGGTGGCCTTCGCGCCCGGGCCAGGCCAGGGCGGCGCCGTAGGGGTTGGCGGGGTCGGCGGCGGCGAGGACCACGACGTGGGGGTCACGTGGGTGCGCGTCGTCGGGGGGCGGTTCGGCGGTCTGGGCGTCGGTGCGCAGACGGTCGACGGCGCCGGGGAGGGCGAACTGGGAACCGCCGAGGTGTTCGACGAAGTAGCCCCGGCGGACCTGGCCAGATTCTTCTAGGGCGCGTAGGACGCGGTAGACAGCACCGAGCTGGGCTCCGGTCAGGCCTTCGGCTCCGGCGACAGCGCGGGAGAAGACGCCGTGGCGGTCAAGGAGCTGGGCGGCGGTGGCGTGGGCGCGGATCGTCGCGTCTGGTTCGCGGGGTGGGAGAACCGACCAGCGGCCCATACCCCGAGGCGGCACGGTGGCGATGGGGGTGGGGCGTAGGGACAGGCGGCCTGCTTGGGAGCGTCCGCGGGGTGTGGGGGTGCGGGTTCGGTGGGCTGTGCGGCCTGTGGACAGCCACGCGCGCAGGGGGGCCCAGGCGTCGTTGGTGACCAGGCCGGACCACACGAGGTCCCACAGGGCGTCGGCTACTGACGTCTCGGTGACTGGGGTGGGGCTCGGGGGTTCACCGTCGGGGCCGGGGTTGTGCAGGGTGTTGGCAACCTGGGCGGTCAGGGGGGTGAGGAGCCATCCGCCGCCGCCGGCCAGAGCGGCCAGGACGGCGGTGTGCAGGGGCGTGCCGGGGGGAGGGTCGGCTGCGGGAAGAGTGAGGTCGGCGGTGGCGGCCGGGTGCAGGGCCACGAGGGCGTCGCCGGTGCCGAGGCGTCCGTGGCCGGACCACAGGACCTCGCCGGAGACCATGAGCTCGTCGAGCATGGCGGGGGTGTAGTCGGCGATGCGGGCAGGCAGGATATGGGTCTCGACCGCTTAGGCGGGCAGGACCACCCCGGCGAGTTGTTCGACCACCCGGGCCAGGCCGTCGACACCATGCAGTCCGCCGGTGGCTGAGATCGTGCCAGCGCCGCCTACCGGGCGCACGCCTTGCCATCGGGGGAGGAAGACACCCAGGGCCTGCTGAGGGACGGGTTCGACCTGGGCGCGCAAGGTGGCCAACGAGCGTCGGCGGACCATGCGCAGGACGTCCGCGTCGCACAGCTCGTCACCGACACCACCGAGCTCTTCGGGGCGCAGGGCACCGCGGACGAGCACACCCGCGCGTTCCAGCCGGGCTGCAGCTTCGTTGACGACGGCGACGCCGAGACCGAACCGGGTCGCCACCGCGGCGGGTGGGAACGGGCCGTGGGTGCGGGCGTGGCGTCGTAGCAGGTCGCCCAGGGGGTCGGGGACCGGTTCGGTGAAGACCTCGGGGATCCCGACGGGCAGGGCCACACCCAGGGCGTCGCGCAGACGTCCGGCGTCTTCGATGGCTGCCCACTGGTCGGTGTCGTCCGGCACCACCCCGGCCAGGCGGACGGCGATGACACGACGGGTTGTGACCAGGTCGTCCAGCCAGCCGACGACCTCGTCGCCGCAGGTAGGCACCCGGGCCTGGATCTGCGACAGCGGCAGCGGACCGTGGCGGCGCAAGACGTCAGCCAGTCCCTCGGCGGAGTCCACCGGGCGCCCGGCC
>Ga0123354_10000109_pt1 | contig 61371 bp, 41 predicted proteins | sample TergutLab28metaG_2_FD_97872 | JGI IMG/M metagenome (GOLD analysis project Ga0123354, IMG submission 97872) | Labiotermes labralis P4 segment gut microbial communities from Petit-Saut dam, French Guiana - Lab288 P4 | ecosystem: Host-associated > Arthropoda: Insects > Digestive system > Gut ... | reverse complement strand
TCCGACTTCGCCCGCACACACATCGATCACATCCAGTGGCCCAGTGTTGTTTGGCGATCTGGGCAAAAGGGCCGGTGTCGAGAGTCCCACGTCCTGGGTCTCGATCGAGCCCGGAGACCCTGTGCCTCAGCCATCTGGACCTCTACCGTTGGAGAATGACCCGAAACACATATCCTTCGACTGCGATTAAACCTTCGTGGATGCCAAGACTACGGTCGTGGACTCACGTCTCTCACCGTGGGGATGGTCGGCCATACCCTGTGGCCACTCATCCATTTCCACGAAGTAAGTCAGTGCGCGTGGCGGCACATGCTGGCCGCCCATCGACGGACGTCGCTGACTTGACAGCGGAGGCCGGGTCATCGGCTGCCTCGTTGGCGTGGTCACTTCCAACTGTCCATTGAGCTGGTCGCGGTGAGGCCGGATCGCCGTTGTACCGTCGTGGCTGGGGGCGACGGTCCAACGGCGCCCGCTCTGGGTCTGGGCCTGCAGCACTCCACAGAACGAAGACGTTGTCCTCCACGCGCATCTTCACGTCAAGGAGTTGACGGCACAGACGGGCCCGTGGGCCCAAGGCCAGTCGGGAGACGGTTGGGCCCGTAGGCACTAGGCGATGCCGGATGGGTGATTCTACGATAGGTGTCATCAGAAACTGAGACCGTCAGGAGTATCCTGGCCTCGATGAGAAAGTTTGGACAATGAGATGAACTCTATCGCATGCAAAATTGGAGCGTCAAACATCGCATCGTGCAATTTTCTCCGAGTCCTGTTTGGTCGCGCGGGGAACAAAGATCGTGGCCAGGGAACTCTCGAGTATGTTGGGATTGTTCTTGCTGTCATTACGCTAACTGCTCTTCTGGTGGGGCTCTTCGGAGGAGAGTTAGGCGAGACCGTCAAAAATGCGCTCAGCGACGCGTTCGCCAAGGTGACTGGAGGCGGTGGCGGTGGCGGTGGCGGTGGCGGTGACAACCCTTGCCCCGGTGGGTGGGGTTGTCAAACAGGGGGGTAATTGAAGCGGTTTCTTGTGTAGCTATTCAGTGAAAGGTGCAGGCGGAATAACTTTGAAGCACAGGGTGCGACTGAAATCGACTTGGAATTCCATGGCGATGCGCATTGCAACTGGTCCGGACGTCGGTGGCGATCAAGTGCTATTGAACCTGTTGTTGGTCGACTTTGGCGACCTCGCGTCACGCAACGAGTTCGGCGCCAAGGGGTGTAGGTCGTTGACCTGCAGTCCAGGTGCTGGCTAGTCGTATATCGGACGAGACGTGCAAAACGCCCATGTGTCATCTAGACTGCTGTCGCAGGATGTCGACCGGTGGTGCGCCGGCTCCCCAACAGGGTGTCGGAGTGCATGCCTGGCACGGATTCTGAAGACCGTCCCAGACGCTGTTCCCTCTGGGATGGTCGCCTCACTCTTCGAAGTTCATGTCTGTGGCGGCCGAAGGATGTCTCGATGAAGCCCCTGTCTCTAGTGGTCGGTTGTGTTGTCGCGGGACTGTTGTTGTCCGGGTGTGTCGGGGGGTCGTCGGGGCCAGGTGCTTCTTCTCCGGGCGTGTCTGGTGGTGCCACGCCAGGTTCGGGTGCGTCTAGTCCGTTGGTTCTGAAGACTACGTATGCCGGGGGTGACGTCACGGTTACTGTTCATCCCGTCGAGGTTGTCGAAGATCATGCGGTTGTCACTCTCGACTTTGTTCTTGAGCCTGGCGGCGAGAGTTTTTCCCTTGGGCAGGCTTTGAAAGGATCGATTGAAGAGAGAGGGGCGGGTGGGGTCCGCCTGGTGGATCTTGTAGGTGATCGGGTGTGGACCGCTGGGTACGACTCCGCGGGCGTCTCGGCCGCGACCAAGCTACGGAACCTGAAACCGGGCGAGCCGTTGACGACTGTGACAATGTTTGCGGTGCCGGGGAGCGCAAATGTGTACGTATTCGTCCCAGGGGTGGGGCTGGTGCCAGATGTTCCTGTTGTCGAGGGAGGTTCTGACGTTCCGTCGGTGCAGTCGTTGGGTTTGTCGGGCAAAGTGACGTTCCCAGATCCGTGGCCGCTGAGGACATACACCCAGTCGTACGTCGATGGTGTGTCGGTGTCGGGCCAGGGAGCCGACCAAACGGTGACGTTGGCGTCGGACGTTCTGTTCGACACTGACAAGTTTGATCTGACCGCGGGTGCCGCGCAGGTCGTCGCCGAGGCTGGGACGGCGATCAAAGGTGCGGCGAGCGGGGGCGAGGTGCGGGTCGTGGGTCACACTGACGACGTGTCGTCGGCAGAATACAACATGGAACTATCGGTCAAACGTGCCCAGACTGTGGCAACAGCACTGGCTGCGGACCTGGGGGGAAGCTTCGCGATCGTTTCTGAGGGGAAGGGCAAGACACAGCCAGCGGTGCCCGGCACGAGCGCAGAGGCGCGAGCGGCGAACCGGCGTGTAGAGATCAGGTTCACAGCGGAGCGGCGTGTCGGGTTCGACAGTTCGGTGGTTCCTGCGGCCGAGGTGCCGGTGTCGTCTGGGCACGAGTCCGTCGAGTACCTGAAGCGTCACTACTGGGGTGAGGGTGATATCACGGTCCAGGCCTCAGTCGTGCGCGTGGTACGTCGTGACGGGTACCTCGTGGGGACGATCAACGTCTCTCTGGTCAAGGACAACGACGCTGGTAGTGTTGACTTTTGGGGAATGATGGAGTGGTTTGGAGATGTGTCAAAGCCTCGAAACCTGAGTGATTTGGAAAAGTTCCACGGATCGTGGCCGGTGTACCTTCTGACTGACGCAGGGAAGGTGTACGCGGCCCAGTACAGCGTAGGAGCGGGAAAGTCGGAAGCTGTGTGGTTCCTTGCAGAATCGCAGAGCACCACAGAGCCGAACATGCCGGTGGGGCGTGTGTACACCTTCGATGTGGTGTGGCCGGACCTGGGAGCGGACACGATCAGCGTCGAGGCGGCGGAGCATTTCCGCATCGTTGACATCCCAGTGGAGGACGGGTGATAGGTGATTCGTCGTCTGCGCGATAACCGTGGTGCGGCAGATCTTCTGATCCCCGCGGTGATGACACGGGCTTTCAGCAGGATGCGCTTCGCGGGTACGCCAGGTCCACGTCCGGAGGCGTCCGCTGGCACGGGCAGCGCCGTGCGTCAGCGGTCCCAGACACGTACCGACATCCAGGGGCTGCGTGCGGTCGCTGTCACGGTTGTTGTGGTGTTCCACCTGTGGCCGACGGTTCTGGCTGGTGGGTATGTCGGCGTCGATGTGTTCTTCGTCGTCTCGGGGTTCCTCATCACCGGGCAGCTGTTGCGGTCGCCGGTTCGTGGTCTGCGTGATGTGGCCGAGTTCTGGGCGCGGCGGATCCGTCGGCTCGTCCCGGCGGCGACTTTCGTGTTGGTGGCGACGATGGCCGCTGGTGCCATCTGGTTGCCCAGCGCGCTCCGGGGTGCGTTGGGCAAGGACGCTGTGGCTGCGGCGCTGTGCGTGCAGAACTGGAGGTTGGCGACATCGGAGGGGGACTACCTGTCCGCTGCCCCGGTGTCGTCGGCGGTGCAGCACTACTGGGCGCTGTCTGTTGCGGGGAAGTTCTACGTCGTGTGGCCGCTCCTGCTCGTTCTGGTCGCCGCGCTGGCGACGCTGGTGGTGCGGCGCACAGGCTGGGACCGGCGCACGGTCGTGACGGTCGCGGTCGCCGTGGCAGCCGCGGTGGCAGTGGTGGGTTCGTTGGTCTGGTCGGTCCACCTGACCCGCACCGACCCGGTCAGGGCCTACTTCGTGTCGACCACACGTATGTGGGAGCTGGTGGCCGGTGGTCTGCTGGCGGGGGTCGTGGCTGTCGCAGCCGCCCACAAACGGGCGGCCCGTCCGTGGCGCCACACCCGGTTGCTGCGGGCGGTGGCGGCGTGGACAGGGCTTGTGCTGATCGTCGCCGCCGCGTACCGGTACGACGCGACCACACCTTTTCCGGGTACGGCGGCGCTGGTCCCGGTTGTGGGCACGCTCCTGGTTGTCGCCGCAGCCGCTGACAATGTCCGGGGCGGTCCTGGGCGGGTCCTGGCGCTGCGGCCTGTCCAGTGGGTCGGCGACATCTCGTACTCGCTCTACCTGTGGAACTGGCCGCTGATCGTCATCGTCCCGTTTGCGGTCAAACGCGATCTGGGGTTCGGCGACACCGTGGCGGTGCTGGGCCTGACGCTCGTGCTTGCCGCGCTGACCAAACGGTTCGTCGAGGACGGGTTGCGCTGGAACCGGCTGCTGACCCGGCGCCTGGTGGTTAGCTATGTCCTGGCAGCGGTCTGCGTGACCTGCGTGGGGGTGTTCGGTGGTGGGCTCGCGGCAGCGGCCGCAGCCGAGCGGAACCGGGCTGCCGCGCGTGTCAAGGCGGCGGTCGTCCAACCGTGCGTCGGGGCCGACGCTGTGCGCCACAAAACCTGCTCCGACCCGGGGTTGTTGACCCCACCGGATTTCGCCGCAACCGACAGGTCGGTCCTGTACGCCGACAGGTGCTGGAACCACACCCCCTTCGCCACCCGCAACGTGTGCACGTACGGGGTCCAAGACGCAACAGAAGCGACGGCGCGGATCGCTGTCTTCGGCAATTCTCACGCTGGCCACTGGGTCCCGGCGTTGGAAGACGCGTTGGACGGTTCCGGCTGGCAGCTGACGACCTACCTGCAGTCGGTGTGCTACACCGTCGACCGACCGATCCAGTTCGACGGCGAAGGCGCCTCGGAGGGTTGCCAAGAGATCAACCAGTGGGCGGTCGACCAGATCCTGTCATCAGGCACCGACCTGGTGATCATGTCCAACCAGACGTTCGCACCGCTGGTCGGCGTCGCCGAGGCGGACCAGGCCCAAGAGGCGCAGGCCGCCTACCGCCAGACCATCGCCCAGTTCACCAAGGCAGGTATCGCGGTGCTCGTGGTGCGCGACACCCCGACGATGGGCGTCAACGTCCCCGAGTGCGTCGCCCAGCACAGCTACGACCTGGCAGCCTGTGGATCGGACCGCACGTCAGCGCTGCCAGCCGATCCGCTCGTCGCCGCAGCAGCCTCAGACCGCACCGGCCTGGTGTCGGTGCTGGACCTGTCCGACATGGTGTGCGACCCCCAGACCTGCTTGCCAGTCGTCGGCGGCGTGATCGTCTACGTCGACAACAACCACCTGACAGCAACGTTCGTCCGCACGCTGGCCCCCGAGGTCGTCGTCGCCGTCGAAGACGTCCTGGCTCGACGCTGAGTATCTTCCGGGGCGAAGCGCCTCGTCGTTCATACTCAGGTCCAGCAGGTCACCAGGATGAAACGCATAAAACCGGACAGACGTCGACTAGAGTGTTGGTGTGGACAATAAATCTGTCACAAGGCACCGGCGGGCAGTGCGCCGGGTCATGACGCTGAGCGTCGCCGCGCTGCTGGCGGCCAGTGTGTCGGCGTGTTCGTCGGGTACCGACGCCCAGGAGCCGCCGACCAACGCTGCTGCGCCTGAAGAGAATGTCACGAGTCCACCGGTGCCGGAGGAGACACCCACTGCGGAAGCGAGCCTAGATACTTGCGTCGTCGGGGTGTGGTCGTGGCCGCAGGGGTTCTCCGAGTTCTACGCGGACGGGACCGGTGACCTCATGCCGCTGGTCAACTGGGAGGCGCAGGTCACCTTCACATGGCAGACCGCCGGTGACCACATGGAGGTCGTGGCCGTCGACAACCCGGTGGACGTCCCGGTGGCCTACTCAGGTACCTACACCTGTGCTGGCAACGAGATGCACATGGGGGACAACCCGTTCTTGAGGGTGACCGGCGGACCAGGCGACATGTGACATTCCCGCGCCCTGACAAACATGTGGTGGCGCGGTGGGGTGGTCCGTAGGGTCGGGGGGCGTGAGCGCTGACACTGCGTGGCTGCCCCGGGTGGGGTGGTTCTTGTCGGGGCAGGCGGTGTCGCTGCTGGGGTCGTCGATCGTGGCATACGCGATCGTGTGGCATGTTGCGCTCGCCACGCACGACGCGGTCAGCTTTGCGGTGGTGGCGTTCGCAGCGACAGTGCCGCAGGGGTTGATGTCGCTGGTCGGAGGGGTGTGGGCGGACCGGTACAGCCGCAAGGCGTTGGTCATCGGGGCGGATGTTGTGGTGGCGCTGGTCACGGTCGGGTTGGCTGTGGCGCTCCTGAGCGGGTACGAGTCGATCTGGTTGATCACAGCGGCTTTGGTGCTGCGGGGGATGAGCGGGGGCGTCCAGGTGCCAGCGGTCGCAGCGATCTTGCCGTCGATCACCCCGCGAGAGCACCTGCTGCGGGTGAACTCGGTGTTCGGGTCGGTGAACGCGGCAGTGCTGCTCGTCGTCCCGGCAGTGGCGGCGTTGGTGCTCGTGGTGTGGCAGATGGGGTGGATCCTGCTGGTCGACGTGGTGACCGCGGCCATAGCCGTGGCGATCCTCGCGGCGATCAAGATCCCTGCGACGCCGAAGGCACCGGAATCGGGTGAAGATGGTTCTTCTGCCTCGCCAGGGGGCGGAGACGGTGGGGACGGTTCCTCTGTCTCGCCAGGGGGCGGAGACAGTGGGGACGGTTCCTCTGTCTTGCTGGGACCTGCGCCTCTGGCGCAGCTCCGCGAGACAGCAGGAACCGTCCCCACCGTCTCCGCCCCCGCGGCGCAGCTCCGCGAGACAGCAGGAACCGTCCCCACCGTCTCCGTCGTGTCTGCGGACAAGGGTGGGGGGATGGGGGTGGCTTGGCGGTTTGTCTTGGGGCACCCGGGGCTGCGGCGGACGGGGTGGTTGGTGCTGGTCATGTATGGGTTGATCATGCCGACGGCTAGCTTGGCACCGATTGTCGTCGTGCAGCTGTTCGGGGATTCGACGGTGCTGCTGGCGGCGGTGGAGATCGCGTATATGGGGGCGTTCATCGTCGGGGGGCTTGTCCTCGCGGCCTGGGGTGGGATGAAGAACCGGATGACGTTGATGCTTGTCGTGACTGCGGCGTGGGCGGCGTTCACCGTGGCGCAGGGGGTGGCGCCGTGGGCGCTGCTCTATGTCGTGTTGTGGGTGCCGTGGGGGTTGGTCGGGCCGGGGCTGATCACGGTGTCGACGACGGTGATGCAGGAGGAGACCCCGCCGCACCTGGTCGGACGGGTGATGGGGTTGCTCCAGCTGGTGGGTCTGCTGGTCATGCCAGTGGTGCTGCTGGCGATCGCCCCGGTGGTGACGGTGGTCGGACCGCGGGTGGTGCTGGTGGTCAGTGGTGTGGCGGCGCTGGTGGCCACAGCGGTGCTGGCCCGTGGGGCGCCGCTGCTGCTCGCACCGCAGAAAACCGAGTGACGGAAAGACGGGAATGGTGGGGGACGGTTGTCCCGCCAGACAGTGGAGACGGTGGGGACGGTTCCTCTGTCTCGCCAGACAGCGGAGACGGTGGGGACGGTTCCTCTGTCTCGCCAGACAGCGGAGACGGTGGGGACGGTTCCTCTGTCTCGCCAGACAGCGGAGACGGTGGGGACGGTTCCTCTGTCTCGCTGGGACCTGCGCCGGTGGCGCAGCTCCGCAAGACAGCAGGAACCGTCCCCACCGTCTCCGCTGTCCCCCACTGGGGCAAGACGGCCACAACTGGTGGTGGAGTTTCGTATGCTCTTACAGGTAACAGAAGGGGACTGATGACGATTCAGCCAGAAGACCACGACCGCGCCCTCGAGCTGCTGCACCGTACCGACGAGATACTGTCCCAGCGTGTCGTGGGGCAGGCGAGGTTGCGGAGGACGCTGTTGGTGACGTTGCTCGCAGGTGGGCACGCGTTGCTGGAGTCGGTGCCGGGGCTGGCCAAGACGACGGCGGCGCACGCGTTGGCGGCGTCGGTGTCCGGCACGTTCCACCGGATCCAGTGCACCCCCGACCTCATGCCCAACGACATCGTGGGCACCCAGATCTACAACTACGGGACGGGGGAGTTCACCACCCAGCTCGGCCCGGTCCACGCCAACGTGGTGCTGCTGGACGAGATCAACCGTTCGTCGGCGAAAACCCAGGCCGCGATGCTGGAGGCGATGCAGGAACGCCAGACGACCATCGGCGGGCGCGAGTACCGGCTGCCGTCGCCGTTCCTGGTCATCGCCACCCAGAACCCCATCGAGGAGGAAGGCACGTACGTGCTGCCCGAGGCCCAGATGGACCGGTTCTTGGTGAAGGTGGTCGTGGGGTACCCCGCACCGTCGGACGAGACCGAAGTCCTGGCCAGGGTGATCGACGGGCGGCAGGAGGCGCCGTTGGAGACCGAGCCGTTGACCCTGGACGAGCTGGAGTGGCTCATCGACCTGACCTCCCAGGTGCGGGTCGACCCGGCGATCAGCCAGTACGTGGTCGATATCGTCAACACCACCCGTGGCGGCGGGCCGCGGCCTGTGGAGCAGGTGCGTGACCTGGTGCGGGTGGGGGCCAGCCCCCGCGGGTCGATCGGGCTGGTCAAGATTGCCCAGGCTGTGGCGTTGACCTCCGGACGAGGGTTCGTCGTCCCTGAGGACGTCAAAGAGCTGCGTCACGAAGTCTTGCGCCACCGCATCGTGCGCACCTTCGACGCCCTGGCTGACGGGGTGCCGCCCGAGCACATCGTCGACCTGGCCTTCGGGGCGGTCCAGGCACCATGAGACGGCTGCGGTGAGCACGGGCCAGGTCGCCCCCGGCGTCGCCCCGCCGGTGCGTCGGCGCGCCGACCAGCTGCTGGCTCTGCGCGCGCGCCTGAGCCTGCCGATGCGGCGCCGGGTGATGGGGCTCATGGAGGGACGGCACCGGTCGGTGCTGCACGGACGAGGCCAGGACTTCGACGACCTGTCGCGTTACGTCCCCGGCGACGACCTGTCTGACATCGACTGGCGCTCCAGCGCCCGCGCGGGGGTGCCGCTGATCAAGCGGTACGTGCACGAGACGACGATCACGGTGGTCTTGGCGGTGGACACCGGCCGCACCATGGCCGCTGCGTCCCGTGACGGAGAGCGCAAGTCCGACGTGGCGCTCGAGCTGGTCCGGCTGGTCGCCTTGCTCGCCCAGGAAGGAGGGGACCGTCTGGCCCTGGTCGCCGCCGACGCCGGACGTCTGCTCACCTTCCCCGCCCGGCACGGACGCCTGCACGCCGAGGCTCTGCTGCGTCGGCTGGGTGACCAGATGCACGGCAGTGCGGCCAGGCTGCCGGGTGCTGACCTGGGCCGTCTGACCAGCCAGGTCGAACGCCGTCACACCCGTCGCGCCTTGGTGGTGCTGGTCACCGACGAAGCCCACCCCGACGCCGATGTCGACCCGTCCCAGGGCGAAGGCCCGGACTCGCAAGCCCTGCGCCGTCTGCGCACCCGCCACGACGTCATCGTCGCCTCGGTGGCCGACGCCGACCCACGCAGCGGTCCTGATGTCGACGACGGCTGGACCGCTCCGACGCGGCTGCTCGGTGCCAAGCACGCCAGTGCCGCTATCGCCCAAGCGCAGGCGGTGCGTGCGGCCCGTCGGCAAAAAGTCCTGCACCACCTGGGGGTCACCGGGTTGGTCATGACGAGCACCAGTGACGTCATCGGCCAGCTTGCGAGGGCTCTGGAGGCCAACCGTGCTGGCCGCTGATGTGTCAGGGTCGGCTGTGCTGGCCGTCGGTGCTCACCGGCCAGCCGTTGTCGAGATGCACCCGCTGACGACCTACCCGCTGTGGGTGACGTTCTTGGGCTGGGGGTTGGTCGCCCTCGCCGTGGCGCTCCTGGTGTTCGTGTGGTGGTGGACGCGTGCCACCCAGCCGCGTTTTGCTGACCGTCCGGTCGTTGCCGCGCCGTCGGGGGCGCTGGGGTGGTCCGGGTGGGACGAACCGCTCCCGGCCGCCCAGGCCCGGTACCTGGCGCATGTCGCCGACGTGTCGCGCCGCTACGAGGCAGGGCTGGTCGACGCGCGGCGGGTGCACCTGGAGCTGGCGTCAGCGGTCCGCGGGTACGCCAGCGCGCGCCTGGGCCGCGACGTGCGCACCTGCACCGCCTCCGAGTTCCGCGCGCAGACCGGTAACTCCGCGCCCGCTGCGGCGTTGTACGCGTACCTGGGGCCCTCCTTCGACGGCCCGCAGGCCAAACCGTCGACGACCCGTAAGTCCATCGACACGGCGTGGCAGGTGATCGCGCGGTGGTAGAGGTGATGTGGCCGTGGGCTGTCGCGGTGGTGGTGGCGGTCGTCGTCGCCGCCGGTGCTGTGGCGGCGCTGGTGCGCTGGCCGCGTGCCGAAGGTGCTGTCGCGCACAGCGCCTGGGTGCGGGTGCTGCCTGTCGTGCGTGCTGCCGTGCGCCGGCAGCGGGTGACGCAGGCCCTGGGGTGGACCGCGACGGTGGTCCTCGTCGTGGCCACCGCGGTGCTCGTGGGACGGCCGGTCGGCACCGAATCGACACCTGAGCTCATGGGCAGGCGCGATATCGTGCTGTGCCTGGACGTGTCAGGGTCGATGCTGCCGTTCGACACCCAGATCCTGGGGTCGTTCGAGACGATGGTGGGCTCCTTCGACGGGGAACGGATCGCCCTGTCGGTGTTCAACGCCACGTCGCAGACGGTCTTCCCCCTGACCGACGACTACGAGATGGTTCTCGACGAGCTGGCCCGGGTCAAGGACAACCTCGACGTGGACCTGAAAGACACGATCTACGTCGAGGACCTGGAGAGGGTCTTGACCCCTGAAGAGCTGGCGGGGTTGTGGGAAGTGTGGGCAGGCACCTTGTCGTACTACGGCTCGTCGTTGGTCGGTGATGGCCTGGCCAGCTGTTCGCTGCTGTTCGACCCGGCTGTCACCGACCGGTCGCGGTCGATCATCTTGGCTACGGACAACGACGTCATGGGCGATCCGATCTACCGGCTGAGCGAGGCTGCGGCACTCGCTGACCGGCGCGGCGCATCCCTGTACGGGCTGTTCCCCCAGGAGAACAAGGGCACGGGCCAAGACAGCGCGTTCTCGGCCGACCTGGGGAAGGTGGGCGGCAAGGTCTGGTACGCCGAGGACCCCGGCGCGGTGGGCGCCCTCGTGGCGGAGGTCGTCGACAACCAGCGTGTCGTCGTCGCGTCGACGTCCCCGCCGACCCTCACCGACCGCCAGAGGCCGTGGACCGCCCTGGCTGGGCTGGCTGTGGTGGCTCTGCTCGGCGCACGGGTGTGGGGGCGGCGATGACCTTACGACCGTTGCTGCCACTGGGCCTGCTCGTGCTCGTGGGTCTGGTCGCCACAGGTGTGTGCGTGCTGGGGTTCTGGCGGGCCACGAGAACCCGTACGAACCTCGTGGCTTGGTCGGCCCGGCTGGTGATGGTGTGGGCGTTGGTCGTCGTCGGAGCCCAGCCGTCGACCGCCACGTCTGTACCCATCGGCGTGGCCGGTTCGAACGTGGACGTCTTGCTCGTCGTGGACCGCACCGGTTCGATGGCGGCCCTGGACTGGGACGGTGACAAACCCCGCCTGGACGGTGTGCGCCACGACGTGCAGGCCCTGGTGGCTGCGCTGCCTGGGGTGCGCTGGTCGGTGATCGCCTGGGATTCGCAGGTGGTGCGGACTTTGCCGTTCACCACGGACTCGAAGGCCGTGACCTCGTGGGCAGTCTCGCTGCGCCAGGAGATCACGTACTACTCGGGCGGGTCGCAGATCGACCGTCCGCTGGACAAGATCACGCAGGTCCTGGCCAACGAGGCCCAACGCCGCCCCCAAGCCTTGCAGTACCTGGTGGTCATGTCCGACGGGGAGTCGACCACAGGTGGCCCCATGGTCGCCTACAGGGGGTTGCGCGACCACGTGGCTGGTGGGTTGGTGCTGGGGTACGGCACCAACCAGGGCGGCCAGATGCGCTCCTACGACGGTTCGGCAGACCCGGACCCCAACGCTGCGTGGATCACCGACGCGGAGGGCAACCCTGCGGTGTCGCGTATCGACGAGCAGGTGCTCACCCGGGTCGCCTCGGACCTGGACGTGCGGTACGTGCACCGCACCGGCAAGGACACCAGCGCCCTGCTCGCCTGGGCCAAAGGTGTGGACAAGGTGACCAAGACCGAACCAGGGCGCACGGTCGAGGTGTTCATGGCCCAGACCTGGCCAGCGGCGGCCCTGCTGGCTCTGGCTGTGGTGACGGAGGTCGCGCTCGCCGTCCCCCGGCGCACCAAACCTGGGCGTGGGCGTTGGCGCTGGTGGAAAGCCAAGACCGGACCGGCAGGAGGGTCTTGATGAGCGACGGTGCTGCGAGCGACGGTGCTGTGGGCGACGGTGCTGTGGACGACGGTTCTGGGGCGGTCCTCACCAGAACCCAGCGCTGGGCTGCGCGCAGGGCCGAACGTCGTGCGCTGCGTGCGTCGATGAGCCAAGAGCGGCGCGACAGGGCTCTGGTGGCCAGGTTGTACTGGTTCTCCGGGGTGGCGCCATTCGTCGCGGCGCTGGTGTGGATCGCCTGGCCGATGGTCGCGGTCGGACCTGCTGTGCGTTCGGCGTCGCACACGGCGGACGCTGGCGGACGGCCTGGGTACTTCTGGCTCGACGCGGTGGCTGACAACGACCTGGTCGAGCTGTGGAGGGCTGACTACAACGTCGGGACCGTGAGGTTGCTCGCCGGGGAAGGCTGGAACGGCGTCGTGCCGCTGCGTCGTGCCCTGGACGCCGTCCCTGAGGTCGAGGAGGACGGTTACGCCCAGTACTGCATGGTGCTGGAGAACCTCGTCCTGGCCTACGAAGCCCAGGCGGAGCACACCACCGACCCGGACGAGGCCTTGCGGGCCGTGACCGACGCACGCCAGCTGCGCAAAGACCCGCGGTGCACCGACCCGGACGACGACCCCCCGCCGGGACCGTCGCAGAACCCTGACCCGGACGGCCAGGGTGGGTCCGGCGACGACGACCTGGAGCGCCAGCGCCAGCGCGAGCTCGAAGAGCGCCAGCGCGGTTCGGACGCCGACGCCGAGCAGTTCCGCCAGGGCGGAGGCACCCCCGACCTGACCAACCCCGGCGGGGGCCGTCGCCCTGGTGGTGACGACCCAGCCGGGCCGGTGCCCCAGGACTGGTAGGCACACACACCGAAGGCCGGTGGGGGTGTCCCCACCGGCCTTCGGTGCTGGTGTCTCAGGCCTGGCGGTGGGCTGCCGCGGCCTCGGCCAGGGTGGTGCCGGAGATCGGCAGCAGGGCCCACTGGTGGCTGGTGGCGTGGACGATGGTGTCCTCGGCGACCAGACCGGCGCCGTGCCCGTCGGCGGGGGCTTCGGCGGCGGAGCCGACGGCGATGCCGTTGGCCTCTTGGAACTCGGTGACCGACTGGGTGCACTCGACCATGAGGAAGTTCGAGTCTTCCCACGCGTCGATGAAGACCTCGATCGGCACGGCTTCCATGTTGCCGTCAGGGTTGCCGGTGTCGGACAGGTACACCAGGCCAGCGTCGTAGTCGATCGCTGCGACGACGGCCATGTGGTCGGCGGTGTTGTCTTCGACCTCTTCGCCGTACCAGACCTCGCCGGAGTCGAACGCGACCATGACGGCGTTGCCCTCGGCCAGAGCCTCGGCCAGGGTGTCCATCGAGCCGTAGGTGGTGGTGGCAGGGATACCTGCGGCTTCGAGCATCAGCGCAGCAGCGTCAGCAGGAAGGCCAGGTGCGCCGTCGGGGCCCACGATCCAACCCGTGGAACCACCAGCCCCGCCGAGCTGGTTGGCCAGCTCGACAAAGTCGAGGTCCGAGACGTTCCCACCGGTGTACAGGTTGTAGATCTGCGCGACCGACGCTGGCACGCACGAGCCGTTGAACGACTGCTCGAACCATTCGTCGGAGTACTGGAACGGGTCGCCGACGATGCAGCCCTCTTGGACCTCGGGATACCAGATCTCAGGTGCCACTGGCAGGTCCAGCGGGGTGTAGTGCTCGTTGATGAGGTTCCACAGCTGGGGGGACGCTTCGGCGATGTCCGCGCCGGTGACCATCTGCCCTTGGTCCAGCGTGCCGTCGTTGTCAGAGTCCCACTGGATGAGGTAGTTGCCGGTGTCGCCATCGGCCAGGATCAGCACGTCGTAGGCGCCGTCGCCGTCAGTGTCGATCGCCAGGTAGTCGAAGTCGCCGTCCTGGTCCAGGTCGGTGGCGTCGAACGCGCCCACACCGTCGAGGTAGCCGACGAGCGAGTCGTTGATGCCGTCGCCGTCCCAGTCGTAAGCCTGGACCTGGTTGACCCCGAACTCGGGCACGTCAGGAACGGTGTACGGTTCGGGGACGCCAGCGTCGCAACCTGCGGAATCACCGAGTGCGTCGTCGTTGGTCGGGGTGATGTCGAAATCCATGGTTCTGCCTTTCTTCGAGGACGTGCCCATCTGATGGCACCAGACAGGCGGGATGTTCCCGACCCTTGGACTGCCGGGGTGGTCACTGCTTGTCCAGGTACTCCTTGAGTGCCCGGACCTCGGGTTTGGTCATGGTGCGGAAGTTATTGGTCACAGCGTTCCCTCCGCTTTGGGGCCCCGAGCCCTCGATGCAGAACGGGACGTCGGAGTAGCAGTACACGAACAGGTATTGGCCTGGCAGTTCCGTCAGGTCGATATTAGAGGTCGTGGACAGGTCGAGCACCCACTTGCGGCCCATCTCGTCACCGTCGGCGTTGCTCCACGTGCCCGCGTCGGTGAAGGACCCGCCAGCGTCGTTGAAACCGGCGTAGGCGTCGGTGGCGGCCTGCACGCTCGGCCAACGGGTGGGGAACACGGTGCCGTCGCCGCTGGGCCGGCACACGAACGCGTCGGTGTAGCCGGTCGGGACGTAGTCGGACGTACGGTCGCAGTCGGACTCGTTGACGTGGTCCTTGGGCTTGAACGCGTGGAGGGCGGCGGCCTTCCCCGAGAGGTCGGGGCACTGTTCTTCTGACGAGGTGCCGTCCCAGCAGGTGGCCGTCGTCGTGCCAGGGTCGCGCAGCAAGAACCACCAACCGGCGAAACCCAGCACGAGCAGGACGACCACGCCGATCCCGGCACCGAGTGCGACCTTGGCACCTGTGCCCGAACCCCCCGACCCTGCTGGTGGGCCCTGGGGCGGACCCATCGGAGCCAGTGGTCGACCAGGAGCCGGGTAGTTCTGGGCGTAGCTGGGTGCCGAAGGCGGCGGGCTCGGTGCGTAGGTGACCGGCGGGACGTCTTGTTTGGGCGGGCCGGGAGGCGGGCCCCCTGCCGTCGGGTAGCCCGGCGCGTTCGAGGCGTACCCACCGCCCGTCGGTGGCCCACTGGGAGGGCCGCTCGGCCCCACCCGCGGCGGACCGCTGGCTGCCTGCCGCGGCCCGGTTGTCTGTGTGACGGCTGAAGGCGGTGACTGTGCTGGTGTGACGGCCGAGGGGGGTGGTGTGGCGGCTGGGGGCGGTGACTGCGCCATCGACAGCGACGGTGGGGGTACCGGGACAGGCGGAGGAGCCTGCTGGGAGCCCCGTTCGCGCTGCTGGGCCAGCTGTTGGGCCAGGGCGCTGAGCTCAGCCGGCGTCATGACGGCGACGGGGGTCTTGAGCGCGCCGACGGCGACTGCGAGCTTGGGGTCGCCCAGAGGGGCGGTGAGGATACCGGTGACCTTGTGCAGCGCCTGGGCCAGGGCAGGGGTGTAGGCGGTGCCTCCGGTCAGGTACAGACCCGCGAGGTTGGTGGTGCCTGACGCCTGCAGGGCCCGGGAGGTCAGGGCCCCGGCACGTGACATAGGTTCGGCGATCAGCTCTTCGTACTCTTCACGCGTCACTGTCAGCGTGATCTCCTGGCCACCGACAGCCACGGCGATGGGGGCGTTGGTGTGCTCGGAGAGGTCTTGTTTGGCTGCACGGACCACGTCCAGCAACGTCAGGGCCGCCCCCAGGTGCTCCGCGGCGGCCAGGGCCGTGACCATGTCTGTGCGTCCTGAGGTGCGCAGCTGGCCCAGGACCCACTGGTACAGCAGGTCGTCCAGGTCGTTGCCGCCGAGGCGGTCGTCACCTTCCTGCGAGACGACCAGCAGGTCTTTGCCTGGTGACGGGTCGTCTGTGGTCTGCAGGACTGCCACGTCGCAGGTGCCGCCACCGGTGTCGACGACTGCCACACGCGACCCGGGCGGCAGCGACCCAGGCGGGACGTGGGCGTGCAGGGCGGCGATCGGCTCAGGCAGCAGCCGGATGTTGTCGGAGGAGAACCCTGCGATCTGGGCGGCTTCTTGCAGGGCAGTCAGCCGGGCCCGGCCCCAGCGCACCGGGTGGGTCAGCACGAGCCGGTCCGGTTCGGTGCCTCCGGCCGCGCGGACCGCCCGCTCGTGCACGGCGGTCAGCACGTGCGAGGCGATCTGGGCGGGGCTGACCAGGTCGTCGCCGAGCACCAGGGGTTCTTGGCCCAGCCGGGCTTTGGGCGAACCGATGAACGTGTCCGGGTGGGTACGCCGGGCGTTGAGCGCAGCCTGCCCGACCCGCCACTTGCCGTCGGTCACCACGACGGCCGACGGCATGGTGTCAGAGTTCGGGTCAAGCTTGACCTTGTCCACCCTGCCGTCGGGGAAACGGATGGCAGCCCCTGTGTTCACCGTCCCGAAGTCGACGGCCAAGATCCATCCCGCCACTGTCATGTCTCCTCTTGGTCATGGCCGCCGGTTCGCAGCAGCCTCAGTCTTGCCCATGGCACCTGGCAGGCGCTAAACCTGCCAGTGTGGTGGTGTCGTGGTGCCGCGGAAACTTGCAGGTGGGCACTGGTGGGTGCCACTGGTTCTGCAAGAGCGCGGCTTCGTGTCGTCGGCATCACATGGACTGCCGGTGTGCGATGAGGGTGAATGAGCGCTCCAAGATGGTGCACGCCGATGCCAGCCCAGGGGTGATCGCCAGCGACGCGTCGGCGCGGGCCTGGTTCACAGCCTTGATCGCCTCTTTGCGGATCGCCGTGGAGTCGGCAGACGGGCCCAGGCCCACCCGGCGGGCGTCGTCGGGTGCCGAGGTCAGCCGTTCCAGCGTGGCGACCACCGGGTGGCTCGGTGCCGAGTAGCGCAGCTCTTCCCAAGCGTTGAGCTCGGCCAAGGGGTGCAGCTCGGGAGAGAGCAACGCCTCAGAGATGGCCTGGGACATCTGCCAGTGCAACGGCCCGGCGGCGTTGGCGACCTGGGTGAGCAGGTTCAGAGCCTGACGGCCTTTGAGCTGGCGGTGACGGCCCACGTACCGGTCGCGCAGCGCACGGCGCAGTGCGTGCTCGTTGGACCGGGTGGACAGCCACTCCGACAGGGACCCAGAACCTGCTGCGGCCACAGAACGCCCGTACCGCACCCCGTAGTCACCCAGGACGGTCGCGGCTGTGTCGATGGCACGGGCCTGGTCGTCGTCGGGGTAGCGCAGCTCGGCTTCGTCGAGGCTGACCAACGAGCCCAGGGCCCGGGTGACGTTCTCGGTGACCTGCCCGGTCGCCACGGACTGGGCCATGAGCCCCGACACGGGGATGACCGTGGACAGCTCGGCGGCGCGCTGGGCGGCGATCGTCGCGGCGTACGCGCCGGCGTCGTCGAACGGGTCGGTCTCGCCCCAGGTGCCCGCGCCGAACGTGTCCGCGTGCGACAGCACGCCGATCGCCGACGAGGGTTCGCCAGCACCGGTCGTGGCCCGGCCGGAGACCTCCGTGAAGTCCCGCAGGACCTCCACGTCGTCGGCACGGGACACGTCGCGGAACACGTAGACCAAGGCGTCGGCCTGGCGTGCCTCCAGCATGGCGCGGCGGGTGGCTTCGTCGTTGGCGGTCGTCGTCGTCGCCAGCCCAGGGGTGTCGATGAGCGCGAAGTCGCGCAGCGCCGACTCTTGGAGGAACACCACCAGGTGCGAGACCTCCGAGGGCGGGTAGCCCACAGAGTCGGGCACCCGACGGTCCACCAGGGCGAACTGCTCGATCCGTCCGTCGCGCAGGTGGACCTCGCCGCGTTCGGGGGCGCCCCAGGCGTAGTGGGTGACCATCGACGTGCACTCGGCCTCGTCGGTGGCTGCGATACGTCGGCCGATGATGGCGTTGACGAGGGTCGACTTACCAGCTTTCACCCGTCCGACCACGGCCAGGCGCAGGTGCGCGTCGTGCAGCCGGGCCCGGGCCTGGTCGACGCCAGGGCGCGCGGGTGTGCCGCCGATCATCTCGATCGTGTTGCACAACCGCAGCATGGCGTTGGTCATGGGGTCGTCGGACATCAGGGCCTGCCTCCAAGACGCGCGTGCGTGACCATGTCAGACACGTCTCTACACTCCGTCGGTGGCGTCGACCATCCAGACCTCGACACCGGCGGGCCGCACGACACCGTGGGCGCTGCGCCACCCGGCGCGGTGCACGACGGCGATCGTCCCGTTCTGGTTGGGGTCTTCGGCCGGACGCGTCGCCACGGCCTCGTGCACCTCAGGGTCGAACGGGTCGCCGACCACGGCGTCGACCGGTTCGACACCGACGGTGCGCAAGGCCCGGAGCACCTGGGTCTGGGCGGCGGGGGTCGTGATGAGGTCGGCAAGGGTGATGAGCTCGGGGACCACCGACGAGGTGGACGGGTCCGGTGCCACCGGCACCACCATGGGGGCAGGGGCCGGGCGGTTGCGCCGTCCGAACGCCATCGCGGCCATACCACCAGCAGCGACGAGGAGCACCACGACGAGCGTCCACGGGAGCACCCCTGTGAGCAGGCTGGTCGAGCCGTCGCTGCTCGCGGGCACGGGTACGGGGGCGGGGGCGGTCACGGTCACGGTGACGGCCGGGGTGGGGGTGTTGGCGAGCTCCTCGTCGATCTGTTCGTCGATCTGTTCTTCGATCTGGTCGATGAAGTCGTTCGAACCGGGGCTCTTGGTCGGTGTGGGGTCGACCAGGGTGTCGGGGGCAGGAAAAGTGGGGTTCTTGGGGTTAGGGGTTGGTGGTTCCACCGTGGAGCTTCCCTCCGTCAGGTCGATGGAAGCCGGGCGTCGGGGGGCGCAACCCAGCTTTCGCAGTGAGAGTCATCGGTGCGCTGCAGATGTTCCCTGCGCGCCGAAGATCGCACACCGTAGGTTAGGCCGCCTATCGCGCTGACGCCAGGACCGCAGCATCATTGGCACCGGCCATCGCGGTGCGTACGGCGGTTCGCATCAGTGTGGCGTTGCGGTAGCGGTCGGCTGGGTCTTTGGCCAGGGCTGTGGCCACGATCTGGTCCAGCGCCTCGGGGATGGTTGGGTCCAACGACGAAGGGACCGGCGCAGGCGCGTGCAGGTGCTGGTAGATGAGGGTGACTGTGGTCGGCGCCACGAAGGGTGGCCGACCGGTGAGCAGCTCGAAGGCCAAGCAGCCCACGGCGTACAGGTCGGCACGGGTGTCGACCGGACCGCCGGCCGCCTGCTCAGGTGACAGGTACCGTGCTGTGCCGACGACCGCAGCGGTCTGGGTCACCCGTGGCGAGGTCGAGCCCACCACCCGGGCGATACCGAAGTCCATGACTTTGACCACACCAGAGACGGTGATCATGACATTCGCAGGTTTGATGTCGCGGTGCACCACCTGCGCGGCGTGCGCCACCTCCAGCGCTGCCAGCACCCATTCGAGGATCCCCAGCGTCACGGCCAGCGGCGGCGGGCCGCCAGCGAGCACATCACGGACGGTCCTGCCCTCGACGTGTTCCATGACGGTGTACCACAGGTGGGTCCCGTCATCGAGGATCTCGTCGCCGCTGTCGAGCACCGCGACGATCGCCGGGTGGTTGAACGTGGCGGCGATCTGTGCCTCACGGCGGAACCGCGCCAGGGTCGACTCGCGCGCTGTGGTGTGCAGGACCTTGACCGCCACTGTGCGGTCCAGGTGCAGGTCCTGGGCGATGCGGACCTGGGCGGAGGCTCCCAGGCCGATCGAAGGCCCCAGCTCGTAGCGCCTGCCCAGCACAGCAGGAAGCGCACCGCGGACGCGCGGCGGTTCCTGCTGGGGGACCGTCATAGTTGTAGGATACGCCCAGGCCACCGGGTTGTTAGGCCGGTTCTGGGCCCTCGAGCGCTGCGGCCCGGAGCTTGATGATGGCGTCCTTGGCGGTCCTTTTCACCTTCGCTGCTTCTTCGATGTCGTGGTCGAGCTCGCGCAGACGGTCGGCACGCTGCTGGCGGGTCTCGTTGGCGGCCTTCTTGGCGATCTGCATCTGGTCGCGGATCTGGGTCACCATCTCCTGGAGCTGGTTGTCGAAGTCTTTGCGGACCGTCGAGCGCAGCAGGTCGAAGCTCGAGGTGTACGCCCGGGTCAGACGGCGCTGGAGCGTTCCGCGCCGTTCGCGCAGGAACGTCACGAGGTTCTGGCGGCGTTTCTGGTTGCCGCGGACCATGATCCCGGCCGGGATCAGGACGCCAGCGCAGGCGACGCCCACGAGAGTGACGACCGGCAGCGCCACCGCCCCCACCGCCAAGGTCGACCCGGCGATCCCGAGCTGGCCCAGCTGGGCGGACAGGCTGAAACCCATCATCCCGGACATGAACATCGACAGGTCCATATCGGCGCCTTGGTCCTGGACGCTCGCGTTGAGCGCTGCCACAGCGTCGCGCTCGGCTGCCAGGTCCATCATCAGCTGGGGGCTGGGGGCCAGCCCGATGTTGGAGTACAGCCGGTAGATGAGCTCGGCGAAGCGCCGGTTCATCCCCTCCATGACGTCGGCTTCGATCATCGTCAGCTCGGCGAGCAGGTCGACGGCCAAGGTGGCCTGCTTCTTCTTCGACGTGCCCCAGCGGTGGTCGTTGATCTGGTCCTGCCAGCGGTTGGCGAAATCCTCCAGGCGCAGGTCGATCTCGACCTCGAGGTTGCGGCGCAGGGTCGAGCAGTCGCGGTCCCAGTCGTAGCGCATATCCGAGCCGACCGACTGCAGCGCGGTGAGCTGGGCCTCTTTGGCCGTCAGCTCAGCCAGGTCCACCTCGTCGCCGGTGGCGGCCTGGCGGTCGCCCTGCAGCTTGGTGACCACAGGTTCCATGAGCGCGATCGACTGGTTGAGGGCCTGGATCACCGGGCCGCTCGAGGCGTTGCCCATGAGGCCGGTGACTGTGGCGACCAGCTCGTCGATACCGCTGCGGGCCCGGGCGCGGGCGGCGACGTGCTCAGGCAAGGTGGCTGCCGCGGCGGCGTCGTTGGCGCTGATACCCACGACGTGGACCCCGGCGAACTGCCCGCCGCGGGTGGCCAACGACCTGCGGGTCTCCTCGACACGGTCAGCCCAGCTACGTGACAGGTCGGTCTTGTTCACCGCGACGACGACGGCCTCGACCCGTGTGGAGCACGAACCCAGGAAGTCCAGCGCCGGGGTGGTCAGTGGCGCGGTCACGTCGGTGACCATGACCAGCACGGACGCGGTCTCTGCCTGGGAGATGGCCATACGGGCGTGAGCCTCGTTCAGCCCGCCCGACCCGGGGGTGTCGACCACCATGACTCCGGGCATCAGGGCCGACTCCACCGCGACCGTCGCGCCGAGCACCGGGACAGCCTCAGGGCCCGACAGGTGAGAGCCGTTGATATGCACCCAGTCGGCCAGCTCGGAGGTGTTGATCAGGTGGGCGCCGGTGGCCAGCTGGATCCGGGCCCGTCCGATCGGCAGGTCGTCGGTCGGCGGGACGAACGTCAGGTACGTGCCGGTGGTCTCCCCGTTACCCACCGGCGACAGGTTCGGCGAGCCGACGAGCACGTTGACCAGGCTGGACTTACCGCGCCCGACCTCCCCGACGATGACCACCGACGGCAGCGCCCGCAGGCTGCGGTTCATCTGCTCCATGACCTGGTCGAGGCCAGAGGTGGACGCCTTGGCCTTGAGGAACGAGCGCACGTCGCGGAAGGCAGACTGGGCGACGCCAGGGACGGGCGCGCCGAGCGGGCGGCGTGCCGCCTTGGCAGGGTCAGAGATAGTCATCAGTGTCGGCGAAGCCTGGGTTGTCGTAGCCGGAGTACCCGTGGTCGTCGTCAAACGCCGGGGTGTCGCCATCGTACGGCGTGTCGGGCGTGTCGCCGTGCACGTCGTCGGTGTCCGGGTCGTCGGTGGTGACGAAGACTGCGGCGAGGCCGTCGTCGTAGACACCGCCGTCGTAGGTGTCACCGGGCAAGATGGCCGCGTCAGGCTCGGCCCACGGGTCGAACGCGTGGGCCAACGCGGCGCTCCAGACCTCGTCAGGAGGTGCTGGGGGATCGCCGAGGAGGCGTCCGTCTTCAGACATGTGGTTCATCTCAGCTATCTTTCTTTCTTGAAGTCCCTGTGCGACCGGGTCCGGCTGCGACACTATGTCTACAGCCGCCACTCGGCGCGTTGCGTCTCACGGAAGATCGACCTTCGTGGCCATGCCATCTGATAGTGACCTGCTCTCGCGGGCCCGTGCGGGCGACCAGCACGCCTTCGAAGAGCTGGTCACACCCCACCGCCGCACCCTGTGGGGTGTGTGCCTGAGGATCACCGGTGACCACTACCTGGCGGAGGACGCGCTGCAAGACGCGCTGCTGGCAGCCTGGCGCAACCTGGACCGGTTCCGCGGTGACTCTGCGGTGTCCACCTGGTTGTACCGGATCGCGTCGAACGCAGCGCTGGCGCAGGTGCGCCGTCGTCGCGAAGAAGCGGTCGATGCGATCCCCGAGACCGCCGACGAGTGGGCCGACCCCCAGCACACCCTCGCTGAGCGTGACCGGGTGACACAGGCGCTGCGCCACGTGCCGCCGGACTTCCGCGAAGCACTGGTCTTGCGTGAGTACGGCGACTTCACCTACGAGCAGATCGCGGCGCACCAGCAGGTCGGGGTGCAGACGGTCAAGAGCAGGCTCAACCGCGCTCGTGCTGCGCTGCGCGCCGCGTTGGCTGAGTCCTGACACGGTTCTGCGCTCCTTCTCTAGGCTGGTCTGCCTCTTGAGATAGTTCTGAAGGGTGAGATGTTCCCGTCTGTGGGGCCCTGGTGGCCAGCGGCCGGGTGACTTTAGTGGCCTGGCGTCCAGCGTGGTGTCGTGGGCCGGGGCACCACAGGGGTCGTCGGGACGGTGGGGGTGCGTGGGGTGAATATTGGGTCCCTGGTCGGTTGTCTGGTCCGGTCCCACGGTCCGTCGGTCCGGTCGAACATGTCGCTCGGGTCGATCGTCGGCTGGTCGGTCTCGGGGCGGCGCTCGGTCTGGTCCTGCGTGGTCGTGGTCGTGGTCGTCTCGGGAGGTGAGACCACCTCGTCGTCGCTCTTCAACAAGACCACCGCCAGGACGACGAGCATAGCGACGACGAGGACAGCGGCGACAGACACAACGATCGCCACCAGCCCGCGCCGCGGGCCCTTGGGGGCTGGGTCTGCTCCCAGCGCCATACCAGGCGGCGCGTAGGACTGCGGTGGTCCCGCCTGGGCGCCGCCGGGGGAATAGCTTGGTGCGTAAGCCGCGGCGTCGGCAGGTGTGAACACACTGGTGGCGGCGACCGGCGGCAGAGCCTCGGTGGCGGGTCCTGGCACGGCAGGCGCCTGGTCCGGCGGCCCAGCGGGAGGGGGCCCAACGGGAGGGGGCCCAGCGGGAGGGGGCCCAGCGGCTGGCGGCCCGCCCGGTCCCTGCACAGGTGGCGGTGGGACCGGTGGTGGCGTGGTCGGTGGGGGTGGGGCTGGTGGCGTGCCGAGGGGTGTCGGGGGGATCATCGCCTCGGTCGGTCGGTTGTCGTCGTCCGGTGGTTGGGCGGGGGACCGGTCGTCACTCACTGTTCAGCGCCTTCCCACGAGGTGCACAGATCGGATGAGCGGGCTCCGCTGGCTCGCTCGGTGCTGACGATAGCGGGACATTCGCCCGCTATGAGCGTACGGCTGAGTCGTGTCCGCACGACAGGTCCTGATGGCATCGTGTTCTCCTGGCGGCAAGTGCTCGTCATGAGTGTTCGACACGCCACAGGCGGTGCATGTTCCCGCGTTGGTTCATTGGGCCGAAATCGCGACGGCGCTCAGCGTGTCGTGGCAGGATCTTCCCGTGACCGCGCAGCCGTCTGAAACTCTCGTACGCCTGGCGCACGAGTACTCCATCTCCCACGAGCATGTGAACCACGCCGGCCAGCGTGTGCACGTGTCGAGCGAGACCCTCGTGGGGGTGCTGGCAGCCCTCGGGGTCGACGCCTCCACACCAGAAAAGGTGGACCGGGCCCTGGCCTTGCGCACCGACGAGCGTTGGCGCCACACACTGCCGCCGGTGGTCGTGCTCACCGCGGGCAAGACGGCCAGGCTGCCGGTGCACGTGACCCACGGCGACCCGGTGATCTGCTGGGTCGACCTGGAGGACGAGACCGGCGGCGGGCGTGTCGACCTGATCCAGGCCGACGTGGCCACCAAACCGCGCAAGGTCGACGGGCGGCTGGTCGCGCGCGCGTCGTTCGACCTTCCGACCGACCTGCCGCTGGGCTGGCACGAGATACGCGCCACCGGTCCCAGCGCCCAGGCGCGGGCCACGCTCGTGGTCGTCCCGCACCACCTGGACCTGCCTGAGACTGTGGCCGACACCCGTGCCTGGGGGCTGATGACGCAGCTGTACTCGGTGCGCTCGGGACGCTCGTGGGGTTTGGGGGACTTCTCCGACCTGGCCGACCTGACGGAGAAGGCCGGCCGGATGGGCGCCGATTTCGTCCTGATCAACCCGGTGCACGCTGCCGAACCGGTGGTGCCGGTCACCCCAAGTCCGTACCTGCCGGTGACCCGCCGTTTCGTCAACCCCATGTACATCCGCGTGGAGGACATCCGCGAGACCGCGTACCTGACCTCAGCAGACCTGGCCTTGGTGGAGTGGGCCGGGGAACCTGCCAAAGCGCTGAACACCGACTCGGGGCCTCTGGACCGCGACGCGGTGTGGACGGCCAAACGTGCGGCCTTGGATGTCGTGTTCGGCGTCAAGCGGTCGGCGGCGCGCCAGGCGGAGTTCGACCGGTACGTCGCCGACGAGGGCCAGGGCCTGAGCACGTTCGCCTTGTGGTGCGCCCTGGCCGAGCACTTCGACGGGTCGGACTGGCCTGAGCAGGCCCGTGACCCGTCCAGCCCGGCGGTGGCCGAGCTGCGCGGACAGCTGGCCGAGCGGGTCGAGTTCTACACCTGGTTGCAGTGGATCGCCGACGAACAGCTCGCCGCCGCCCAGAAGACCGCCGTGGACGCGGGAATGGTGCTGGGCATCATGCACGACCTGGCCGTCGGGGTGCATATCGACGGGGCCGACGTGTGGTCGTTGGGTTCGGTGCTGGCTTCTGGCGCGACAGTCGGCGCACCCCCAGACATGTATAACCAGCAGGGCCAGGACTGGTCGCAACCCCCGTGGCACCCTGACGAGCTGGCCCGGGCGTCCTACCGGCCCTACCGCGACATGCTGCGCACGGTCCTGCGCCACGCGGGTGCTGTGCGCCTCGACCACGTCCTGGGGTTGTTCCGGCTGTGGTGGATCCCCTCAGGCCACAAACCCGCCGACGGCGCGTACGTGCGTTACGACCACGACGCCATGGTCGGCATCCTCATGCTCGAGGCGCAGCGTGCCGGGGTCGTGCTCATCGGCGAGGACCTCGGCACCGTCGAGGGGTGGGTGGTCGAGTACCTGGCCGACCGCGGCATCTTGGGCACCGGGGTGCTGTGGTTCGAGAACGACCAGGGCCGGCCCCGTCCGCCCGAGCAGTGGCGCCGCCTGCAGCTGGCGTCGGTCACCACCCACGACCTGCCTCCCACCGCTGGGTACCTCGCTGGCGAGCACGTCGCCCTGCGCGAACGCCTGGGCCTTCTCACCGAGTCTGCTTCCGTGGTGCGTGCCCGTGCCGCTGCCGAACGCGACGCGGTCCTGCGCACGCTGCAGCAGCGTGGCCTGATCTCCGAGGGCGCGTCCGAACGGGCCATCGTCGAAGCCATGCACCGCTACATCCTCGACACCCCGTCGGTCCTCATCGGCGTCTCCCTGGCCGACGCCGTCGGTGAACGCCGCGCCCAGAACCAACCGGGCACCGACGGCGAGTACCCCAACTGGAAAGTCCCCCTGGCCGACTCTTCAGGTGCCCTCGTCCCCATCGAAGACCTCTTGTCCAACCCCCGGCTCATCTCTCTCACCCACGTCATGAACGGCGGATAGGTCTAGGGTGACACGCCCTAGCCACGCAGGTCGGCGGCTTGGGCGACGGCGGCCCGACGGGCGGCGTCGCGGCCTTCGAGGACGATCCGGCGCAGGGCCGCGCCGGCGTCGGGGTGGTCGGTGAGCCAGGTGTCGGCGCAGGCGACGAGGTCGACGTGGGACACTCCGACCAGGGTCAGGGGGAACAGGCCCTCAGCGATGGTCTGGGCGGGTTCGGACGAGCGGGTGGACCACACGTCAGCGAGGGCGTCGAAGTAGCGCGGGACGTAGCCGACGAGCAGCTCGGTGTCCCAGGTGCGCATGAAACCTTCGATGGTCGCGGCCTGTTGGGCGTTGGTCAACAGGCCCTGGTCCACCACCGAGCGCCACGCGCGGGCCTTGGCGTGGACCGTCGGGATGGCGGCGCGGGCCAGGGCGGCGGCGCGCACACCGGTGGCGGACGGGTCGCGGCGTTGCTCGTCGGCGATATCGGCCTCGGTGGCCCGGCCTGCGGTGACCAGGCTGGTGAGGACTTCCCAGCGCAGGTCGGGGTCGAGGGTGATACCGGGGACGGCGCGTTGGCCGACGAGGAGCGCGGCGAGCCAGTCCACGACGTTCGCGCGGCGGGCGTGGCGGCACACCGCACGCAGGCACTGGTGGCGCACGTCGGCGTCGATCGTGGTGTCGTCGACGAGCTCGAGGAGCCGCGCCACGAGGTTGCCAGAAGCGCCAGGGCGCCGTTCGGGTGGGATCCACTGGGTCAGCGCAATCGTGACCTGCCGGAACATCAGCAGCACCTGGCTGGAGTCGCGTTCGTTGGCCACCTGCTCGGCCACCGACGCCACGAACGTGCTCGGCGGGATCTCGCCGTCGCGGGTGGTGTCCCACCACATACCCCACACCAGGGCACGGGTCAGCGGGTCGTCGAACGTGTGGCGCGAGGCCATCGCTGCGCGCATGGACGACAGGTCGAGACGCACTTTGGTGTAGGCCAGGTCCCCGTCGTTGAGCAGCAGCACAGTCGGACGTCCGCGCCCTGCAGCCTCAGGGACCAAGGTGCGCGGCGCCACGACGTCGAGCTCGGTGCGCCAGCTGCGGCGCAGGGCACCGTCGAGCAGGTCGTACCCGGCCACGGCCAGGCGGTGGGGGGGCAGGTCGTCGCTGTCGTGGCCCTCGTGCGAGTACAGCAGCGCGAGCTGTTCGACCGTGCTGCCCGAGGCGACCAGCTCCGGTGCCAGACAACCCACCCCCGAGCGCTGCAGCCACAGCCGTGCCCAGGTCGACAGGTCCCGGCCGGAGGTGCGTTCGAGCTCGGCCAGCAGGTCGGCCAGGGTTGTCGACCCCCAGGCGTAACGGGCGAAGTAGGCCCGGACCCCGGCGAAGAACTCGTCCTCACCGACCCACGCCACCAGCTGGCGCAGGACGGAGGCGCCTTTGGCGTAGGTGATCCCGTCGAAGTTGACCTCGACGTCTTCCAGGTCGTGCATATCGGCCACGACGGGGTGGGTCGTGGGCAGCTGGTCTTGCTGGTACGCCCAGGATTTCTCCCGCCCGGCGAACGTGGCCCACGCACCGGTCCAGCGGGTGGTGCGCACCGTGGCCAGGTGCGAGACGTACTCGGCGAACGACTCGTTGAGCCACAGGTCGTCCCACCAGCGCATGGTCACCAGGTCGCCGAACCACATGTGCGCCAGCTCGTGCAGCACCGTGATCGCACGGCGTTCGCGCACCGCGTCGGGGACCACGGAGCGGAACACGTAGCTCTCCGACAAGGTCACAGCCCCGGCGTTCTCCATCGCCCCGGCGTTGAACTCTGGGACGAACACCTGGTCGTACTTGGAGAAGGGGAAGCCGTGGTCGAACACTTCCTCGTAGAACGCCAGCCCGCCGCGGGTGGTCGCCACGACCTCCTCGCAGTCCAGGTGCCGGACCAACGACGCACGGCAGTACACCCCCAGATCCAGCTCGCGTCCGTCACGGGTGACGGCTGTGGCCGTCAGGCCTCGGTACGGGCCGGCGATGATCGCCGTGACGTAGGTGGGCAGCGGTGGGGTGGGGGCAAAATACCAGGTCGCGACATCGCCGACCTGTGTCGGGGGTGGGGCCTTCTCGTTGGAGACCACCATCCAGGCCGCCGGGGCCGTCACGGAGAACGTGAAGGGGGCTTTGAGGTCGGGCTGGTCGAAACAGGCGAACACGCGGCAGGCGTCGGCGATCTCGAACTGCGAGTACAGGTAGGTCTCGCCGTCGACCGGGTCGACGAACCGGTGCAGCCCCTCGCCGGTGCGCGAGTACTCGCACTCAGCCACGACGGTCACGACGTTGTGGGCTTCCAGCGGTCCCAGCTCGACGGTGCCGTCGCGGACCACAGCGGCCACGTCGAGCGCCTGGCCGTTGAGGACGGCTTCGCGCACCTTCCAGGCGACCAGGTCGACGAACGTGGTGGTGCCCGGCTCAGCGGCAAAGGTGATCGTGGAGGTGGACATGAACGTCCGGTCGGAGCGGACCAGGTCCAGCGTCACGACATAGGACTCGACCTCCAGCGCAGCAGAGCGCTGTTCGGCCTGCTCGCGCGTGAGGTTGTGTCCTGGCACAAGCAGCCATTCCTTTGAGGTCTGTGTCCTTGGTGACAGGACGTCGTCCCTGATCATCACACGGCCAGGCGTGTCCAGATCAACCAGACTCCACGGGCTCACCCAGAAGACTGAGACAGCGCAGGTATGAGGGGTGAAGCCCGGGACCAAGGCCCTGCTCCATCTGGTTCGGATGGTGAATCGCCATGGTGCAGGCCCTCGCCAGGATACGGTTGGACCCTGGCGCTGCTGGATCGCCGGGCCAGGCAGTGAAAGACTTCGCACGCCGAGGTGCACGACGAGGAGGTAACCAGGTGGCCCGTGGCCGAGTGTGGGCCATCACGCTAGCTGTGGTGGACGTGGGGCTCCTGGCTGTCTTCGCCGTGCTCGCAACCGGCCACTTCCACGACTCGGCTCCTGACGACCCACCGTCGACACCTCCAGCCAACATCTCGACCGACCCGGTGCACTTCCACATGCCGTCGAAGAACGTGTACTGCTACATGGACGTCAACGGTGTGGTCTGCGGGATCAACCGGGACGCGGCGGCCGAGAGGGACAAGCCCTGGCCGAGGATCGCCACCTGCCCGATCAACCACGTCGTGCGGATCGACAGCCAGGACGCGCAGGTGGTCTGCGCCGCTGATGTGGACATCCCGGTGCCCGACGGCGACGGCAAGAGCGTCGGCGGGGCGGTTTTCTCGGTCGACGGTCACCAGCTGGACTACGGCCAGAAGCAGACCGTCGGCGACTTCACGTGCGAGTCGCGCCAAGCAGGTGTCCTGTGCACCAACGCCACAGGCCAGTGGTTCAACCTGCGCCAGGCCGACGGGTTCACGCACGGCGGGCCCGGCGAAGCTCCGCCGGCGTAGCCAACCCCTTCGTCACTGGCCCCTTCGGTGGCCTCGTGGTCGCCAGCCCTGTCGTGACTGGCACTGTCATGACCGGCACTGTCACCAGATGCGGACCCGGTCGTCAGGGTCGAGCCACAACCCGTCGCCGGGCTGCACGTCGAACGCCTCGGCGAACTCGTCGATGTTGCTCACCACACCGTTGCAGCGGAACTCCTCAGGCGAGTGCGGGTCGGTGGCCAGGCGACGGATGACCTCTTCGTCGCGGCCCTTGGCGCGCCACGCCTGCGCCCATGAGCAGAACACCCTCTGGGCGGCCGTCATACCGTCGACCACGGGGCCTTCGGCCACGGGAGCGCCCAGGGCGATCTCGTAAGCGCGCAAGGCGATGGTCAGCCCTCCCAGGTCTCCGATGTTCTCGCCGATCGTGTGCTCGCCGTTGACGTGGTGCGACCCGCCGAGCTGGCGGGGGGAGAACTGGGCGTACTGGGCGACGAGCGCGCAGGTGCGCTCTTCGAACTTGGCGCGGTCGTCGGCGGTCCACCAGTTGACCAGGGCGCCGGTACCGTCGTACTTGCTGCCCTGGTCGTCGAAACCGTGGCCGATCTCGTGGCCGATGACCGCCCCGATCCCGCCGTAGTTCGCCGCGTCGTCACGGTCGGCGTCGAAGAACGGGGGCTGCAAGATCGCCGCGGGGAAGACGATCTCGTTCATCCCCGGGTTGTAGTACGCGTTGACGGTCTGCGGGGTCATGAACCACTCGTCGCGGTCCACAGGGCGCCCGATCTTGCCCAGGTGGAAGTCCTGGGCCCAGGCGTTGGCGCGGCGCACGTTGCCCATGAGGTCGTCGGGGTCGAGCTCGAGGGCGCTGTAGTCGCGCCAACGGGCGGGGTAGCCGATCTTCGGGGTGAACGTGTCGAGCTTGGCCAGGGCTTTGGCCTTGGTCTCCTCACCGAGCCAGTCCAGCGAGGTGATGGACTGGCGGTAGGCCTCGACGAGGTTGGCGACGAGCACCTCCATCGCGGCTTTGTGCCCGGGGGGGAAGTGCCGTGCCACGTACATGCGGCCCACAGCCTCGCCCAGGACGCCTTCGACCGCTGAGACCCCGCGCTTCCAGCGTTCGCGGACCTCTTCGGCACCGGTGAGGGTCCGGCCGTAGAAGTCGAAGCTGGCTTCGACCATCTCCTCGTGCAGACAGCTGGCGCGCGAGGAGACCACGTGGAAACGCATCCAGTCCTGCCAGTCAGCCAGCGGGACGGTCGCCCACAGCGCCGCGAAACCTTCGGCGTAGCTCGGTTCGCGCACCACGAGGCGGTCCATCGACCCTTGTGGCGCTCCGAGGGCGCGCACCCACGTTGCCCAGTCGAACTGGGGGGCGCGTCCGCACAGCTGTGCCAGGGTCAGCGGGTTGTCAGTCAGCTCCGCGTCGCGGTCTTTGACGACGTCCCAGTGGTGGGCGGCCAGCTGGCGTTCGAGGGCGACCACCCGCGCCGCCTTGTCTTGAGCAGCGGTCTGGTCGTCGGCCAGCCCAGCCAGAAGCAGCATGCGGGCCACGTGCGGGGCGTAGGCGTCCAGGAAGTGGGCGTACCGTGCGTCGCGGTAGTACGCCTCGTCGGGCAGGCCCAGGCCCGCCTGCGTCAGGTACACCACGTACTGGTCGGGGGCGTGGGCGTCGTTGTCCACGAAGAACTCGACCGCTGCGACCCCGCCGGTGCGCTGCAGGACGCCCAGGGCGGTGACGAGGCTGTCGGAGCCAGTCGCTGCGTCGATGACGGCCAGGTCCTGCGCCAGCGGCTCCAGGCCGGCGGCCTCGATGGCGTCGGTGCCCATGAAGCTGGCGTACATGGCGCCGACCTTCGTGGTGTCCGGGTCGGCCACCCCTGCGACGGTCTGGGCACGGGCTTCGTCGATGAGGGCCAGGACCTGCTCCTCGGCCTCGTCGTGCAGGGCGCGCATCGTCCCGTCGAAGGCACGGTCAGGCGCGATGACGTGGTCGGCGATCCACTGGCCGTTCACGTGGAAGTACAGGTCGTCCTGGGGACGAACGTTCGGGTCGAGGTGGGTGGTGTCCAGTCCGCTGAGTGCCATGCTCCTACCTTAAGGACTGTCAGCGACTTTTTGTGCATTCGGCCCGATACCGTACGTCTTGCGGCGCTGGTGCGACCGATCGGGCACCATAGGCCCATGCGTATCCACCTTGCCGCCGACCACGCGGGGTTCGACCTCAAGACTGCCCTCGCCGAGCACCTGCGTGCTGGCGGCCACGACGTCGTCGACCACGGCGCCCACACCTACGACGCCGCCGACGACTACCCCGCCTTCTGCACCGCCGCTGGTGAGGCGGTCGTGGCCGACGCCGGGTCCCTGGGGGTGGTGATCGGCGGGTCTGGCAACGGCGAGCAGATCGCCGCGAACAAGGTCCGTGGGGTGCGTGCCGCCCTGGTGTGGAGCGAGGCGACCGCGTCGTTGGCCCGTGAGCACAACGACGCGAACGTCATGGCTGTCGGCGCCCGGCAGCACACGGTCGCGCAGGCGCTGGACCTGGTCGACTGTTTCGTCGCCACGGCGTTCTCAGGTGACGCACGCCACCAGCGCCGTGTCGACCAGGTCGCCGCCTACGAGTCGTAACCTCCGGGCTGGCTACGGCCAGGTGATCGTGAGGGTGCCAGAGCTGTCCAGGACGGCTTTGGGCGACCCCAGGTGGAAGACCCTGGGGTCTTCGGAGTTGGCGGGACCGATCGTGCCGACGACCTCCTTGCCCTCAGGGGTGGTGCCGGTCGCCACGACGATGAACCCGATGTTGTCGCTGGGGCTCGGCACGGTGATCTGCCCCGGGTCGGAGGGGTTCAGCCTCGGCTCGAGCGTGTTGAGCCAGTTCTCGGTCTCGACGGTGGGCACCCGCATGACCGACCCCTCGACCACTTCGGTCCCGCTGCCCAGCACCCGGTCCACCGACTCGCCGCAGTCGCAGGCGATGGTCCACGCGTTGACGCACTCTTCGAACGAGTCGCGCACCGCTGTGCGGAACTCGCTGACGCCCTCGTCGGTCAGCGTCGCGCTGACAGGGTCGATCCTGGTCATGGACCGGTCGGTGATGGTGATGATGTTGTTGGTCAAGGTGACGTAGGGCGTGTCGGCGCTGATCGTGTACGTGCCGGGGAACAGCTCGGCCTTGCTCGGGTCCGGCACGGCCTGGCCGTTGAGGAGCAGGGGCAGGCTCCCGGCCCCTGCTGACAGGTCGACCTCCGGCAGGCGGTCGGTGATCAGCCAGACACGTGGGCCGTCCTTGGAGTCGGTGCGTTCGAGCTTGTGGGTCGGTTTGGCCGTCTTGCCGTTGACCGAGTAGGAGACCTCCACCTCGGCACTGGAGCCGGACTGCGACACGACGGTCACGGAGATGTTGGTCAGCGGTTCGGACGCGCCGAGCACCTTGTCGGTGAGGAGCTGGGTCGACGACGGTTGGTTCTTCAGCGCCTGCAGCGCCTTGGCGGCGTTCCCGGCGGCGATGGCGTTGTAGTACTGCTCCACCGCGGTCGTGACAGCGGCTTTGTCCTTCTTGCGCTGGTTCTGCTCTGAGACCTTCACGAAGCCGAAGGCACCGCCGGAAGCCAGCACCAGCACGGCGACAATAGCTATCGCGACCCACATCCCCATCTTGCTCTTCTTGGGTGGTGCGGCGCCGTAGGGCATGGGACCAGGCAGACCAGGAGAGCCAGGCGCATAGGACTGCGGTGGCATGCCTTGTGCCGGGAACGTCGCGGTGGACTGGGGCCCCGGGTACGACCCGGTAGGCGGCGCCGGGTACGACCCGGTAGGCGGCTGTGGGTACGACCCGGTAGGAGGAGGCGGGTACGACCCAGGAGGTGGCGGCGGGTACGACCCGGCAGGTGGCGCCGGGTACGACTCGGTGGGTGGGGACGGGTATGACCCGGTGGGTGGCGCCGGGTACGACCCAGTAGGTGGGGGCGGGTACGACCCGGTGGGCGGCGGCGGGGAAGATGCCGGGTAGGCCCTGTTGGACGCAGGAGGTGACCCAGGTGGCGTCGGCGACGCGTACGTCCCGCGGGGCGGCGTCGGGGACCCCGCGTTGGGCGGGCCGGGTGGGTTCGACGGGTCAGGTGCGGGGTTTGGCGGTGGATATGTCACGGTTGCCTGGGGGGTCGTGGCGGGCGGGGGCGGGGAAGACGCAGACGGGGTGAGACGACTTCGTGGCCCGGCCGTGGCCGGTCCAGCACCAGGGTATCTGTCGCATCGGTACCATCGCTGGCAGTTTGCCCAGAATTGAACTTTTCTGGTGCTGGGGCGCGACATTACCCGCCTCGGGGGCGGTAACCAACCGGGTACGGGCGGTGCTGTCCTAGACGTCGCCGTCAGGCGCCATGGGTTTGGTCTCGGCGTCCTTGGCGGAGATTCCGGGGCCGACACCCTGGCCATGGGCCTTGAGCACCAGGCTCGAGATGGTCTTGTGGAACGTCTCGATCTTGGGGATGTCGATGAGCCGCAGGCCGGCCTGCTCGCTGGCGTCGTGCACGATGAGCGTGCCGCACCCCAGGATCCGGTCGTTGAGGTCTTTTTCGAACGACACGTCGTTGACCCGGCTCAGCGGGATCACCCGTCCCGTGCGCCTGACCACCCCGCTCTGCTCGATGAGCCGCACGTTGGTGAGCGTGTAGGTCCACGAGAACCACCGCACCAGCGGCGGCACCACGATGACGAGCACCGCGACGAACGTGATGCCGGCGGTCCACCAACCGACGGTCTCGTTCCTGCCGCCGATGAGCAGCGCGGTCGCACCGCCGGCGATCGCGACGAGCAGCGCGATCCCGAACCGGGCGAAGAGGACCTTGATGTGGGTACGGACCGAGATGATGATGTGCTCGCCGTCGAGCAACAGGGAGTGTGACAGGGCCATGCCTGGGATTCTGCCACTGCTCGCGGCGCCCTGGGGGGACTTTAGCCGGAGCGTTCTCGGGTGTTTTACGTCCCAGCCCGCACCCAGCGCGCCAGGGTCCGCGCCGGGACGACACGGTGGCGGGCCAGAGCAGCAGTGGTCAGGCTCAGCCCGGCCAGCGTCCAGGCGAGCAAGAGCAGGACCGCACCGGCCATCCCACCGCTGCCCGCCGCGTCCTGCAGACAGGCCAGGGCCGGGCCCAGCGGGGACGCCGCGTACAGGTCGACCACCGGCTGGGGGATCGTCGAGACGACAGCGGCAGCCAGGGCGACTGTCGCCACCACAGCGCTGGTATACCGCCCGACCTGGCCGAATGCTGCCGCAAGCCCTTGGTTCACCGCGGCGAACGCCACCGCGACCCCCGCGGCGACCACCGCCACCTTGAGCCAGGACGCCCACGACAGGCCCAGTGGTGGGGCCAAGATGGCTGACAGCGCCACCCCTTGCACCACACCGACGGCCGCCGCCGGTGCGAACGACCGCAGCGCCAACCGCCACGACGAGCTGGTGGACGCCAGCGCACGCGGGGTCCTCGGGCTGAGCACCAGATACGCGGCCAGGCCACCGAGCCACAGCGCCAGCACCATGAAGTACGGCACCACGGACGAGCCGAACAGGTCCAGGTCGCCGCCTGTGGTCACCACCGGCTGGGCGATGACCGAAGCGACCTGCCCGGCCTGGTCGGCGGTGTACGAGGGGATCGTGCCGGTGGCGGTGCGCAGCCCTTCGGCCAGGTCTGCGGTTCCCGGGGCCAGCTCGGCCACCCCGTCGGCCAGCTCGCGGGTGCCGTCGGCCAGGCCCCCGGCCCCGCCAGCCAGCTCGGAGGTCCCGTTGAACAGCTGGGAGGTCCCCGATGCGGTGTCGTTGGCCCCGCTAGCCAGCTGGTCTGCGCCTGAGGCCACAGCAGAGGCCCCCGACGCGAGCGTCGCAGCGCCGTGCGCGGACTGCTGGACGTACCCGTCGAGCTCAGCCAACCCTGTGGCGGTCTGGGCCAGGGCACCCACGAGAGTGCCCCCACCAGCCGCGAGCGAGGCGGTGGTCGTGGTCAGGGCAGGTACGACGGTCCCGTCCGGCAGCCTGGTCCCGGTGTTCACCGTGGCGTCGAGCGTCGCCGCACCTGTGGCCACCTGGTCGGCGGCGGTGCCCAAGGTGCCCAGGTTCGTCGACACGCTGGCGGCCCCGCCACGCAGTGACGCCATGGTGTCGGCCAGCCCTGCGGGGTTCCCGGCCTGCTGGGAGGCGATGAGACCAGCGAGCTGCTGGCACGGCCCGCCCGGGGACGGGTCAGCCTGGCACGCCTGCGTCAGCCCCGCCGCGGTGGCCAAGAACGTGTCCAGGCCCTGGTTGGCTGCCCCCAGCCCCCCGGCCAGGTCGTTGGCGCCCCCGGCGGCGGCGTGCGCGCCGGTGGCCACCCCCGAAGCCCCCGCCGACAGCGCTGACACGCCCCCCGACAGGCTCGACGGGTCACCAGGGGAGCTGCCGTTGACTGCCGCAGACAGCTGGTCCAGGGCGTCGGCGAGCTGGGCCGCGGTCGGCACACCCTGCTGCGCTGCGGATGCCGCCGACGAGGTCTGGGAGGCCAGCTGCCCCAACCCACCAGCCAGCTCAGCGCTCCCGTCCGACACGTCGTGCACCCCGGCGGCCAGAGACCTCGTGGCTGCCGCGAGCACCACAGTCCCGGTGACCAGCGACCCAGCACCGATGGTCAGCTGGCCTGCGCCGACGGCGAGCAGGTCCGCGCCAGCGGCCAGCTCGCTGGCGCCGTCAGCCAGGGCGCCCGCACCCAGGGCCACCTGGTCGGCACCGTCGCTGGCAGCCCCCAGCTCGGTGCCCATCGTCGTGAACCCGGTGAGCACCCCGTCGACGTAGGTCTGGGTGAGCGTGACCCCGAGCACCTGGCTGGCTGTGTGGGTGACCGTGCCGGTGATCACCGCGTCGAGCGGACGGGCGCGCGGCGAGGTCTGCAACGTCACCTGGGCTTGGCGCACGTCGGCCGCCGACGGGTCGGCCCACGACGTGGCGTCGGCGGAGAAGTCCTTGCCGATCGTCACCACGGCGACGTACCTGCCCGAGGCCAGCCCGGCCTTGGCGTCGGGGGCGTTGGTGATCTCCCAGGTGAGGTTGGTCGTCGACCCGTGCCCAGAGACGCTGGCCGCGGCACCGTCGGGTGCCTCGGCTGTGCCAGAGGAGGTGACCAGCCCCCCGGCGAGCATCCGGCCCAGGTACACGCTCGAGCCGTCGGCTGCGAGCCCGGTGTCGGTGTTGACCACGGCAGCGGTCATGCGGTCGAGCCGTTCGGACGGTTTCCACAGCGCCCAGGTGAGCAAGCCCCCAATAGTCAGCGGCACCAGCACCAACCCCACGACGGTGAACCAGCTGCCCCGACCGCCACCACGCGGACGTTCGGGGCGCAAGAGGGCAGACCAGAACGACGGGGCTGTCAGGGTGCTCATCACAACGCCTCCTGGAGGGTCGGTCGGGCAGGCAAGGTCACCGTCACGGTCTGGGGGTGGTCGACGAACCGTGGGTCAAGAACAGCGGCGTCCAGGGCGGAGACCACCAGGACCACGTCCGGGTCGGCGCGCCGGGCCGCGGCGATCCGCTCGTGCACGGCCGTGCGCAGCACAGGGTCGCTGACAGCGTCGAGGTCGTCCACGACGACGACCGGGGCACCAGCGGCGAACGCCTCGTCCAGCTCGGCGACGGGGTCGGTGCCGCGGGCCAGCCGGGCGAACGCCACTGTGTGCCGGATGTCGCGGGCGCGTACCGAGGCGACCAGCCCGGCGACTTTCAACGTGCCGGAGTCCAGGTGCGCCCGTCCGGCCAGGGCCAGCAGCACAGCGGTGCGGCCCGAGCGGTGCGGGCCGGCGACCAGCAACGTCCCACCTGGGCCGACCCGCGCAGACACGCCGGCGAACAGGGGGTTGCCATCGGGGGTGTCCAGGCGCAGGTCCAGCGCAGAGATGACGTCGTCGGCGCCGGGGGACGGCCAGTCGGCCAGCCGCAGCTCGTCAGCCAGGCCCGAACCTTCTACGTCGAAGTGGGGCAGGCGTTTGTCCAGCCAGCGAGGCATGGACCACGCCCGCTCGCCCAGCAGGTGCAGCACCGCGGGGATGAGGGTCATACGCACGAAGAAAGCGTCCACGGCGACGCCTGTGGCCAGGCCCAGCGCGATCGGTTTGATCATCGTCTCGCCCGCTGGCACGAACGCGATGAACACCGAGAACATGATCGCCGCGGCGGCGGCCACGACTTTCGACGACGACAAGAACCCGACCCGCACCGCCCGGCGCGCGTCGCCCTCGTGGACGTACTCCTCACGCATCCGCGCGACGAGGAACACCTCGTAGTCCATGGCCAGCCCGAACAGCACCCCCATGGTGACGATCGGCATGAACGACAGCACCGCCTGCGGCACCGCGTCCACGTTGAGCAGGCCCGCGCCCACCCCGTGCTCGAACACGAGGGAGACAGTCCCGAAAGCCGCGCCGACGCTCAACGCGTACCCCGCAGCAGCAGTGACCGGCACCCACAACGACCGGAACACCATCATGAGCAGCAGCACCGACAGCCCCACGACGAACAGCCCGAACGGCAACAGCGCCTGTCCGAGCTTGGCGGAGATGTCGATCTGCACCGCGGTGATCCCTGTGACCGCCAGGTCGATCCCATACTTCTCGGCGAACTCGTCGTGGTGTGCCCGCAGCTCGTGGACCAGGTCAGCGGTCGCCTGCGAGTCCGGCGCACCTTCGGGGACCACCTGCACCACACCCATGGTCGCGTCAGCGTTGGGGGTGGATTTCGGCACGGCTGCGACCCCGGGCAGGGCTTCGATATCGGTTTTGAGGTCGGCCATGAGCGTCATGGGGTCGTTGGACCCGACGATCACCCCGGTGAGCATCAACGGGCCGTTGAACCCTGCGCCAAAATGCTCGGCGACCAGGTCGTAGGTGACACGGGCACCGGTGCCCGCATGCTGGGTGCCCGCGTCCGGCAGCGCCAGGCGCAGCGACTGGGCAGGCAGGGCGAGAGCACCCAAGGCGGCCACGACGATGACGATGGTCAGCACCGGGTACTTCGTCGAGGCGGTGATCCAGGACGCGAAGAACCGGTTGGGGTGGACTTCGGCGTGCTCGTCGTCGGCAGGAGCGGCCCGGCGTCTCGAACGTGGTCGCAGGTGTTCCCCGGCGATCCCCAGCAGCGCAGGGGTCAAGGTCACGGCCACGAGCACAGCCATCCCCACACCGACCGCCCCTGCCACACCCATGACGGTGAGGAACGGGATCTGTGCCAGGCCCAGCCCCAGCAGGGCGATCATCACCGTGAGCCCGGCGAACACCACAGCAGAACCGGCGGTGGCCAGCGACCGTGACGCCGACTCGTGCGGGTCCATCCCGGCGCGCAGCTGTCCGGTGTGCCGCAAGGCGATGAACAAGGTGTAGTCGATCCCCACCGCCAGCCCCAGCATGAGCGCCAGCAGCGGGGTGGTGGACACGATCGTCGTGAACCGGGTTGCGGCGAAGATCCCCGCCGAGGTCACGGCCACCCCGACCGCCGCGTTGAGCAGCGGCATCCCCGCGGCGACGAACGACCCGAACGTGATGACGAGCACCACCAGCGCGATGACCACACCCACGCCTTCTGTGGCGCTGACCGAGGGCACGTTGATGGAGAACAGGTCACCGCCGAGCGCGACCTCGGTACCAGGTGGCAGTGCCGCCTCGAGGTCGTCGCGGGCGTCGACCAACCGGTTTTTGACCACGTCGGGGACTGCCGGTCCTTGCCCCTCGAGCTGGACGGTGACGATCGCGGCGCGTCGGTCGGCGGAGACCATGTCGTCCACGTCGCCGGAGAACGGGTCGACGACGTTCTCGACATATTTTTTGTCGATGCCGTGGTCGACAGTTTTAGCTGTGGTGATGAACTGCGAGATCGGTTCGGTGAACTGCGGGTCGGTGACGCTCGACCCGGGTGGCGCCACTACGACAAGCCGGGCGCTCGTCCCGGCGACTTGCGGGAACGTCCTGTACAGCTGGAGCAGCGCCCGTGTTGATTCCGTCCCAGGTATACGGAACGTGTTGTCGGTCCCCGTGGACAACGCCGCCGCGGCCCCACCCGCGACAACCAGCACCACCAGCCACGATGTCACGACTCGCCACTTGTGGGCGTACGCCCAGCGGCCCAGACGATAGAGCAAAGACGACACAAGCAGCTCCGGTGTGAGAGGTCATCTCGACCGGACCCCAACGTATCTCATCTGGCCCGTCTGGGGGCTGGTGTTAGCACCAGGCCCCGCGGGCGACGAGCACGTCGCGCAGCAGGTCGGCGCGGTTGGTGATCAGTCCGTCGACGCCCAGGTCGAGCAGGCGGTTCATTTCGCTGGGGTTGTCGACAGTCCACACGTGCACCGGGCGGCCGACCATATGCGCCAGGGCGATAGTGCGGGGTGAGACCACGCGCAGCGTGGAGCGTTCGGGTACTTGCAAGCAGTCCACGTGGCGCAGCGCCGCCCGGGCGACAGGCAGTGCCGCACGATCCGGCAGCGCCGCGGCAGCGAGGAACATGACGATCTCCGTCTTTCCTGCGGAGGTGGCCACCGGCCGGGACAGGGCAGCGAGGGTGCGTCGGCGACGCGCTGTGGAGAACGAGGTGATGAGCACCCGGTCGTGGGCACCGGTGCGTTCCACCGCTTTGGCGACGGCACGTTCTGCTCCGTCAGCTTTGACGTCGATATTGACGTGCAGGTCAGGCCACTGCCCGAGAAGCTCGTCAAGCCGTGGTACTGGTTCGGTCCCGCCGATCCGTGCGGTCCGCACACATGCCCAGGGCAGGTGGGCGACCATTCCTGTGCTGTTGGTCGTGCGGTCCAGGCTGGGGTCGTGCAAAGCCACCGCCACCTCGTCGCACGTGGCGTGCGCGTCGGTCTCCACGTGCGTGATCCCCAGGTCCCGCGCAGCGGCGAACGCCGCCATCGAGTTCTCCCGCCCGTCCAGGTCGAACCCCCTGTGCGCGAACGCCAGCACGCAGCGCGGGCTGGGCAGATAGGTCATCGGGGCGAGCGGGCCGTCGATCACCGGTTGCGCAGGGTTGATGCGGCCCGGTCGAGGGACCAGTTCCACGAGGTCCAGTCGGGCGATGGCGTGTCTTTGCGCGCGTCCAGGAGCCTGGTGCGTTCAGGTTCGGGGAGGCCGGCGATGGCGGGGACCGCGTCAGACGACATATGCCGCAGGTACCGGACGTCGACAGGATGGTCGACCGCGGCGTTGGACTCGACGATACGGGCGTCGGGGTTCCACCCGGCCAAGGCCACGACGGCGACGACCAGCACACCCACAACACCGCGGGCGAGCCAGCCCGCACGCCACCGCACGACGGCGACCAGGCCCAAGACCATGAACGCGGCGAGGATGAGCGCTGTCCAACCAGCCAGGACGCGGGCACGGGACAGGCCGTACTCGTCGACGTAGGCGGCCAGGCGCTGCAGGGCGAAGAACACCACGCCAAGGTTTCCCAGGCACAGCACGACGACGGACGAGGCGGTCCACATCCGCTCTTTGCTGGTGCTGCGCGGGGCGCGCCGGGCAGCGATAGCGACCACGACGACAGTCAGGGCGGTGGCGCCGAGCAGCTGGCCGAAACCTTGCCGGGCGTTCTCGGCGTAGGTCAGGTCGGTGCGTTCCAGCAGCGCCTCGGTGCCACCAGTGACCGCTACGACCTGGAAGACGACGAACACCACGATGATCCCCGCAACAGCGAGCACAGGGATGAGCCACTCGGTGAGCCGGGCAGAGCGGGCCTGGCCCAGACGACGTCTGCCGCCCGGCGGTGGGGTGGCCACCGCGTGCGCGACGGTCGCTGCCACACCGCACCAGAACAGCGCGACGAGGATCCGCCCCGGGACGCTCGGCAGCGACACCCGCGGGAACGCCTGGGCGAACACCGGGTCAGCGGTGGCGAACAACGACACGAGCACGGCCAGCAGCACCACGGCGATGGCTGAGGCCAAGATGATCCCGCCGACGGTCCGGCCCCGCCCGGCGGTGCCGCGGGTCGCACCGCGGAAGAACCACGGGAAGCACCGCACAGCAGTGGCCAGCGTCGTCACCGGCGCTGCCAGCACCGACACCGTGGTGCGCGCCCCGACTGCTGCGACGCACCCGGCGACCGCCGCCACGACCACCGCGGGGATGGTCACGACCGGTGAGGTGCGCCACGCCAGGACCGAGATCGCCGCCACCGAACCGATGGCGAACAGCAGGTCGACCCACCGGTGGGCCTTGACCAGCACCGGCACTGCCGCGAACCATGCTGCCAGGCACAGCAGCACCAGGCCGAGGCCAGGATGCACGAACCCGACGATGGCCCCCAGGGCCGCGGTGACCAGCATCCCGGCCACCGCCAACCCGGGCAGCGGGTCGCGGTACCCCGACCAGAACCGGCTGAACACCCCCGGGGTCGGGGGCGTCGGTGCTGTCACCGGCACCCACTGGTACCCCGGTGGCAGCGGGTACAGCCGGGGGTCGCCAGGCGGGGGCACCCCTGGTTGCAGCCCTTGTGGCTGCGTCCCTGGTGGGTACCCGGGCAGGGGGCTGCGCGTGTGGGGGGAGCGCCAGGGGTCCGGTGCCACCTGCGGTTTCGTCGCTGTCGGGCTGGCTGGCGTTGGCGCGCTGACCGCTGGTTCGAGCTCTGGGTCGTCCGGTTCGGGCTGCGGTTCCTGCAGCTCCGGCTCTGGCTCGTCGAGCTCGGGGCCTGGGTCGTCCGGCGAGGGTTCAGCCGGGTCCGTGGCCTGTGTTTCGGGTGTTTGGGGTTCGGTCGCGTCCGGCTCGGAGGGCTCGGGGTCCGCCTTTTTCTTTCGCATGACCTCACAGTAGGCCGTCGGGTCTGGGTGTTGGTGCCGTTCGGTGAAGGTGTTGGGCAGGCTTGGTCACTGGTTGGCCGACACAGCCATCTGGGGGACGGAGGTCCGGCGTGGGTGCACCCACAGTGGTGAATACCTATCGGAGCTGCGCCGTGGCCGTTGTGCCGGGGTGGTGGGTGCCTCGTCACCGTGGACGCGCTGGTGGGGTGGGCCCGAAGGGGACGTGGGTGCGTCGTAGCAGGTGGCGCAGCACGGTGGGCCATAACTGCGCTCAAGTCTGGTTTGTGGTGCGGTGCGCAGCAGTGGTCGGTACGTCCATGCGGGTATTGCGGTCAGACCCGCCGGGTGCACAGTCGATAGAAAAAGTACCCGGCGGTCGTTGTCCGGGCAACTTTTGCGCATGCGTCACTGATGCGCGCCCTGACACGGCTTTCGCTGAGCCATCTGGAGAGACCATGAGCACCCCTGAGACGACTGGCGTCGTCGGGCAAGAGCGCAGGCGGCGTTCCCCCCTCCCCTTCCTGCTTACTGCGGTGGTGACCGCTGCCCTGCTCGCTGGCGGCACTTTCGCCGTGTGGTCGGCGTCCGCGGACCTCGACGACGGCACCATCACCGCCGGTGACCTGAACCTCACGCTGACGGGCGGGCCAACCTACTACGACGTGTCCGCCGACCGGAGCGACGCGAAGCCGATCGAAATCACTGGCGGCCTGACACTGGAAGGTCACGAGGTCGGCGAGGGGTGGCTCATGGTCCCCGGCGACACGGTTGCTGTCGTGTACCAGGTGGAGGTCACCCTCGTAGGCGGCAACATGATCGGCGCACTGTCGCTCGACATCGACGACGACGAGCCGGTGGTCGATATCGACTACACCTTCGAGGCGTACTGGGTGTACGGCGACAAGCCGCTCAAGGCCGACGAAGACACCGGCCTGATGTACCTGACCCCCGGTGGCTCCCTCCACTTTGACGACGCCAAGGCCCTCCGCATGGCCAGCACCAAGGAGACGTTCGTCGTGGTGATCTACGCCACGTTCGACCCCGAAACCAAGGACCGGAACGGCGCCACGAAGGAAGAGGTGCTCGCCGACGTCTCGATCACGCTGACGCACGTCCGCACACCGGGTTTGGGTAAGTTCGGCACTCCTACCCCTGGGCCTTCACCTGAGGGGTGATGGTGTTCGCCCGGGTTGGGTCCCGCACGTTCATCGCTTCGCAGAACGGCTGACGTTGGCCGCTGGTTGACCGACACGGCCATCTGGGGGACGGAGGCCAGGCGAGGGTGCATCCACAGTGGTGAATACGTTGTGGGAGTCGCGCCGTGGCCGTTTCGCCGTGGTGGTGGGTATGTCGTCGCCGTGGACGCGCTGGTGGTGGGCCAGAAGTGGTCGCGGGTGCGTGGCAGCAGGTGGTGCGGCACGAAGGGCCATTGCTGCGCTCGAGTCCGGTTTGTGGTGCGGTGCACAGCAGTGGCCGGTACGCCCATGCGGGTATTGAGGTCAGACCCACCGGGCGCACAGTCGATAGGGAAGATACCCGGCTGTCGCTGTCCGGGCAACTTTTACGCATGCATCGCTGATGCGCGCCCTGACACGGCTCTCGCTGAGCCATCTGGAGAGATCATGAGTACCCCTGAAACGACCATCGTCGTCGCGCAAGAGCGCAGGCGGCGTTCTCCCCTCCTCCTGGTCGCCGCGGTGGTGACCGCTGCCTTGCTCGCTGGTGGCACTTTCGCCCTGTGGTCGGCGTCCCTGGGCCTCGACGGCGGCACCATCACCGCCGGTGACCTGAACCTTGAGCTGTCGGACGATCCGATGTACTACGACGTGTCCGCCGACCGGACCGACGGGCAGGAGAACGAGGTAGTTGATGGGGTGACGGGTCACGAGGTTGACGACACGTGGCTCATGGTCCCCGGGGACACGGTTGCTGTCGTGTACGAGGTGGAAGTCACCCTCACAGGTGACAACATGGTCGCCGAACTGTCGCTCGACATCGACGACGACAAGCTGGAGATCGAGGGTATCGACTACACCTACAAGCTGTACCGGGAGAACGGCGATCAGCTCGAGGCCAGCGAAGGCACCGATCTGGTGTACCTAGCCCCCGCAGAGTCCGACGACGAAGTCATCGCGGGCGAGGAGGGCGAAGACGTCCCGGTGTACTCCCTGGCCGACGAGACGGAGACGTTCACCGTCGTGATCTTCGCCACGTTCGACGTCGACACCCCAGGGCGGCAGGACGTCCTCGCGGTGGATGCGCTCGAGAACATCAAGATCACGCTGACGCAGGTCCGCACACCGGGCATAGGTCTGTTCGCTACTGCTCCGTGACCATGTGCTGGGGGGCCGGGCGACGCGTCCGGCCCCCCAGTCCTACCCCTGGGTCTTCACCTGAGGAGTGATGATGTTCGCCCACGAACGCCCCCGGCACAGCCGTACGAGCGAGCCTGCTCGCACGGCTGCGCCCGGGGCGCGTGTGCGTGCCAGACGCGACTCTCCGGCACGGATCGTCGCTGCCACGGTGTACGGGGCGTTCGTCCTGGTCGTGCTGGGTGTGGTCGTAGCCCTGGCCGTCGTCCCCAAAGCCACAGGAGGCACGGCGCTGACTGTGCTCACAGGTTCCATGCAGCCGACGCTGCGGCCTGGTGACGTGATCGTCGTACGGGCTGTGGCACCCGCTGATGTGTGTTCCACGATCAGACCAGGCGATATCGTCACCTTCCTGCCTGAACCAGACGACCCGAGCCTCATCACCCACCGGGTCGTGGCCAAGAGCGTCGGGAGTTTCGACGACGGGACCACATGCCGCCTGGTGACCCAAGGCGACGCCAACAGTGCCGTCGACGAGCCGATCAGCCCGAACCAGGTCCGCGGTGTGTTCTGGTACGGCCTGCCCAAGCTGGGCTGGGCCAAACAGCGGCTCCTGGAAAGCTCGACAGGTGTGCTTGTGCTGGGCGGTCTCGTGGCGCTGGTCTGGTGGTTGGTGCCGCGCCGCAGGCCGCAGGTCGTCGCCGTGTCCACACCCGCCGCCGGTCTGCGCGAACGTGAGCTGCAGCTGCGTGAGCGTGAGGTCGCCGTACGCGAGGCCGAGCTCGCTGCGGCCCTCGCAGGACCCCCGGCCCAACCTCCGGCGGGTCAGACGTGATGGCAGACCCAGTCGCAGCAGCCGGTGACCGGGTTGTCGTCGTACAGCTCGGTGACGACGGGCTGTCGCGCCGTGGGCAGATGATCGCCTGGGCGCTGGCCGTCGTGGTCGTGCTCATGGCAGCGCTGGGTGCGACCTGGGCCGGGGAACCTCCTCTCCTCGGCGCGGGCGAACCTCCCGCTGACGGACATGTCGACATCGGTGTGCTCGGATGCGACACCCCGACCATGCATATGTCCTGGACCGGCGAGACGTACAACACTGTCGAGCTGAGTGTCGTCGGCGACAGAGTCGCGTCCCCCGGGGACCAGGTCGAGTGCACGGTGGAAGTCACCAACACCGGCCCGGCTGCTGCGGTGATGACCGTCACTTTCACCCCGGTCCTGGAGTCGGTCGGTGCGGCTAACCCCGACCTTGCCACAGCCATCACCTTGTTCTGGGCCGTCGACGGGACCTCTACCGTCCAGCGTTTCGACGCTGACAACACCGACGCCCAGGTCAAGGTGCCTTGTGGTGCCACGGTCCCCGTCCGCGTCGGCTTCGTCATGCCTATCGAGGAGACCCAGCACTACCGCGCCGGAGGAGAGTCAACCCTGCTGTCGTTCGGCGTGACGATCGAGCTGCAAGAAGACACCGATCCTCCCGACGGCGACGGCGATGGCGATGGCGACGGCGACGCTGGTGGTGGCGACGCGGGTGACGGCAACGGTGGTGCCGGTGACGGCGACAACGGCGGTGGCGGCGACGGTGGTGCTGGCGGTGGCGATGCTGGTGACGGTAACGGTGGTGCTGGCGACGGTGGTGCTGGCGACGGTGGCGGCGATGCTGGCGGCGACGGTGGTGCTGGTGGCAACGGCGGTGGTGCTGGCGACGGTACCGGTGGCGACGCTGGTGACGGCAACGGTGGTGCTGGCGACGGTGGTGCTGGTGCTGGTGCTGCCGATCCGGACCACGAGGCCACGGGTGACGGTGCGGGAGAGCGGGGTGACGGTGGCGCATCCGACGGCACCAAGCCGGGGAGCGGGAAGAAGGGCGCTGGCTGGCGGCTCGGACGCACGGGCGCCGAGGTGGCGGCGGTCGCGGTCGTGGGTGCTGGTCTGCTGGTCGCAGGGTTCTTCGTGGTGGTTGTGGCACGGCGCCGCGACCAGGCCAGGAGAACTCCGTGAGTGTCGCGCGACGTCGTGCACGCGACGGGGGGATCTTGGCGGTCTCGGTCGTGGTGGTGGGGGTGCTCGCCCTGGCCGTCTGGGCCTTCTGGTCCGATGCGGTCGAGCTCGTCGGCCTGCTCAAGGCTGGCGGGGCGAAGGCTGGCGAGCCGAGCACGACCTACTGGGCTATGAGCGGCGGCGACCTCGTAGACGGAACCGACGGCTCGCAGCGCGGCGAGCAGGTTTCCGGTAGCCACGTGGTGAGCCCGGGTGACCGGGTTGCTGTGGCGACGTCTGAGGAGGCCACGCTCGAAGGTGACAACCTCGTCGTCCGGCTGGCCCTGAGCGGGTGGGCCAAGAGCGGGCCACCGTTCACCTACGAGGTCTACGCCGATGGCACGCTGTTGGTCGTCGAGTCTGACCTGGACACGCTTGACCCGCTCCTGGCGTACCTGTCCCCGGTGGACACCGAGGGGTACACCACCTGGTCAGCGGCGACCCAGAGGTTGACGGTCGTGATCTATGCCACCTACCACGGTTGCGGCCCCACCACGGTCGCCGCGCTGTTGGGCGAGCCTGTCGTACAGCTGCACTTGGTGCGCTGTGGCGCCCACTTCCTGACCTCGTGCCCCGTGCCGCGCGTTCCCGGTCCGCAGATGCACCTGGTCGTCCACACGGCCCTGGGGACTGATGCCCTGCTGTACCTGGACGGGCTCGGCGCGGGCACCACCATCTACTGGGGTGACGGGAGCAAAGACCTCGCTGTCGAGGGAGAGAACCCGCACACGTACCCCAACAGCAACACTCGGTACCGCATCGTCATCGAGGGGACTTTCGCAAAATTCGGCCCGGCGACCTTGCCGCTGCCGTCCCACGAGACATACGCGCAGATCCTCGTCTCAGTCGACCAGTGGGACCAGGGGACCGGGACCACCGACGCCAGCTATGCCTTCGCCTACGCGACGTACCTCACCACAGTCGCCACCCCTCCGACAGGCCTGACGACGACAGCCGGGATGTTCTACGCCGCGACAAGCGTCAACGGCCCGATGTGCGACTGGGATGTCTCAGGCGTGAGCGACATGTCCGCCATGTTCGCAGGCGCGAAAGCGTTCAACGCCGACATCGGCGACTGGAACACCCAGAGCCTGCAAGGCATGGTCGAGATGTTCAACGGCGCCGAAGCGTTCAACGCCGACATCGGCGGCTGGGACGTGTCGCAGGTGACAGACCTGTCGAGCGTGTTCGAGGGAGCGAAGGCGTTCAACGCCGACATCACCGGCTGGGACACCTCAGGCGTCAAGAACATGAAACGGATGTTCTACGGCGCGACGTCCTTCAACCGTGACATCAGCCTGTGGGGCCCCTCAGAGGTCGAGTACATGGCCGAGATGTTCAACGACGCGACCTCGTTCAAGCAGAACCTGCGCTGCTGGGACGTCTCCCAGGTGACCGACGTGGCGACAGAAGAAGATTTCGCCGACGCCTCGGTGCCGATGTACCAATACGGCTGGTTCCCATTGTGGAAAACTCCGGTGTGCACGATCTTGACCGTAAATACCAGTAGCAAAGCCAAAACGGCAGGAGTGTACCTGGACGGGCTTGGTCCTGACACCTACATCTCCTGGGGGGACGGAGGAGCGAACGGGTACGTGCGGGCGAAGTCAGGGTGGAACAGCTACACGTATGCGGGCGCTGCCGGTGACTACAAGGTCTACGTCACAGGCACTTTTGACGTCTTTGGTCCGCCGAACTCCAGTAATACTACATACCCGGCGCTCCTGAGATCGGTGGACCGCTGGGACGAAGCCACAGGGACCACAGACGCAAGTTACGCATTTGCGAACGCCGACAACCTTGTAGGTCTCGTGGAGCCACCATCGACAGTGGTGAACATGACGGGTATGTTCAAGGCAAATTGGGCGCCGAACCAGGCCATTAATGGGTGGGGCGTCACCGAATGGGATACCTCTCACGTCATCAACATGAGCCACATGTTCGAGAATGCGAGAAACTTCGACCATGCGATAGGGGGATGGGACACCTCTAGGGTCACGGACATGCAGTACATGTTCTATGATGCGACCTTCTTCAACCAGGACATCAGTGTGTGGAAGACCTCTCGCGTCGTGGACATGAGTGGCATGTTCAGATCCGCGGCGTGGTTCGACCAGCCGATCGGCAGCTGGAACACATCATCCGTAGAGACGATGGAGATGATGTTCGACCACGCGACGAGGTTCGACCAGAATATCACCGCGTGGGACACCTCAGGGGTCACGAACATGAAACAGATGTTCTGGTTCGCGAAGGCGTTCAACCAGGACCTCAGCAGCTGGAGCACCTCCAAGGTGACGAACATGGCCAACATGTTCAACACCGCTTCTTCGTTCGACCAGGACCTGCACTGCTGGAACGTCGTGCTGATGACAACTCCCCTCAGCTACGAGAATTTTGCCGCGAATTCGCCGATTGCGCTGACGAAGACGAAGCACCCTGTCTGGGGAACCACGGGGTGCCCGGCCGCCCCTGTTGCCGTCGGCGACGCCCCGTATGGTATTGCGCTCACCCCGGACGGTAGCCGTCTCTACGTGGCAAACTACCTGGTTGACGGCACGGTCACCGTGATCAACACGAGTACCAAGGCCGTGGTCAAGACTATCCCGGTCAGCACCGCGCCGCGCGACGTCGTGCTCACGCCAGACGGCTCTCGCGCGTACGTCATGCATTATGCGACTCCCGGCGTCGTCACAGTGATCGACACCGCCACGAACGAGGTTGTCGGTGCTCCGATCCCCGTCATGAACAACCCATCTGGAATGGCGATCACTCCAGATGGCGGCAAGATCTATGTCGTCGGCTCAGTCATTGGCGGCACGATCTCGATCATCAACACCGCCACCAACGGTGTCACCAGCATCTCCGGCCCGGGTGGTGTCCAGCTGAACAGGATCGCGATCGCGAACACTTCGCCCAGTCAGACCGCGTACATGCCCAGCGTCGGAACAACCAGGGAGGTGTCGACTCTCAACGCTACTTCTGGAAGTTGTTGCGGCAGTATATCTCCCGTACCCGCCGGAGCCCTGGGAGCCGTCGCAGCAAGCCCCGACGGCGCACTGGTCTACGGAGGGGCTGGTAACACCGTGTACGCAATCAATACATCCACAAACAGAATTCTGACACCCACCATCACCCTTGGGGGTGTGTCGAACTACATCGCGTTCAGCCCTGACAGTACCCGGGCCTACGCCGTTCATTACGCAGACAATGCGATCTCGGTCATCGACACCAGCAGTCACACGCTCGTCGGCACGATCCCGACCGGTGCAGGGCCCCGCGGAGTGGCACTTTCCCCCAACGGCCACCGCGCCTACGTCACCAACACCACCGCCGGTACCGTCTCCTTCATCGACCTGTAGGCACGACAGCGGGCGCGAGCAGGACGGTGGGCGATAACGACGGTCGCGCGTGAAACGCGGGGTCCTGCGTGGTGGGCACCGCGCAGATTACTGTCCTGCGGCACGTCCCTGTCTGCTGCTGAAAGATCGGTGAACGCGCGAGACGCTATCTTGGTGAACAACTTCTGGCGCGGTTCGTGGAACGAACAAGTTATCGTCGCTGAGGCCAAACGAGTGAAAGGGCTACGTCGCAACACGGACGTTCCGATGATCATGTGGTATGCAGAGATCCATCAGCAGCCGCAAAAATGGCCGCGGGATCTTCGGCATGAGACGCCGCATGGTGACTCTACTCAACTCGTCGACTTTTCTGGACGGCGCGTTCAGGGTGCCATTGACCAGGTTAGTGAGCTATGACAGAACACACAGTCCGACACCCGCGCACGTCGCCGTCCTCGCGTAGGCGACGGCGTCTGGCTGCCGTGACAGCGAGCATTCTCGCTCTCGGCCTGTCGATAACGATGGCCCCGTCGATGATTCCCCCAGCCGCCGCTGACGAGCCCGTCCAGGTCGGTGTGAACATCGCGAACAAGCTCGATGTCGCACTGGCTGTCGGCCCGACGGAAGTTGACTACTCGACGTTCGAGGCCGACCTCCGTGAGAACCTCAGGAACCGTCCCATCCCTGTCGCCGACGAGGACCTCTTCATCACCGCCGCGAAGGCGGTCTCAGCCAACACGACCAACGAGTTCCAGTGGTGGACGTACGACCACACGATCCCAGCAAGGAACCAGCAGCCGACACGTCTCGACAGGGACGACAACGGCGTGGCATTCAAGAGCGCGACGTACCCCAACTACCAGGCGTTCTACAACTATGTCATCGCACAGGCAAAACTTGGCGGTGCGAAGACGTGGAACACCTCCGACGCCCCTTCGGTCGCCGAGCTGGCGAAGTATGCCGACCTGGAACCATCGACCACAAATTTCAAGAACATCGACGACAGCACTCGTCAGTATATTGAGAACAGCGATGTCGCGACCAGCCCAGCGTGGGCGCTCCGCACGGGTACGCGCAACCCGAGTACAGGCTACGTCGATTCGACGGACAAGACCAGCCCGAACTTCGGCGCCTACTCGACGGCCGGCACGAGCAACCAGACTCATCCATATGATGGCAACCTGTTCCACATGGAAGAGTCCAACAACGGCTCTCGTATGGACTTCTACGGGTATGGCACCCATGCGTACAAAGACTTCCGGTACCTGCCCAACGACCAGAAGACAAAGAAGTCGTTCGAGTTCGCCATCGAAGAGTTTGCCGCCTACGACGCGCTTGACGGTGTCGGGTTCTTCTTCAACACGGACATTACTGACGACCCCTACGGCAGCGGCCAGAAGATGAGCGGCTACCTGCTGTTCCTGAAGTACGGTAGCGCGGCCCCGACCCTGGGTCTTGGCCAGGACATGTTCATCTACAAGTTCTCGGACGTCGACACCAAGGCGTTCCACAACAACGGCAGCAATGGTGTGGCGGACTATCCTGGTTTCGAAAAGATCGCGACAGCTTCGTCAGGTACCTACAGCGGAACCGACAAGTACCGTCGCATCAAGCTAGACGTGTACCCGACGTATGCGCAGATTTTCTACAACGGCAGCGCGAGCGATTCCAGCGTGCTGACGACTCCGATCGCCGAGGGTAAGTCGCCCGTCGTGTCTTCAGGCAAGACATCTGCCAACGTCAGCCCTGACGGGACGCGAGTCCTCCTCGATTCGATGGCGAGCTATGGGTTCGGTCCCATGGCCTCTTATCTGAACCACTCCTGCTCGCGTCCCACCGCTATCGCCATGCAGAACATCTCGATGACGATGGACAAGGTCAAGACGCTTGTCGAGGTCGTCGACGAGCCCGAGTGGAACGAGAACACCAAGAAGTTCCTCGTCAACCTCAACGAAGAGACGATCCCTGACTTCGAAGAGACGAACATCACGGCCAGGCTGCTCAACCGTCTGCGCAATGACGACATCTACTTCATCGGGTGGGCGACCGCGACGAACTCTGCCAAGTCCCAGGACTTCCTGGTGAAGAACGACCTCAAGGGCACGGTCGTCAACATGGACTCGCCGACCACCTCGACCTATGAAGAGCAGATACAGGCCATCGCGGACGAGATCTACAAGCAGTACTGGATCGATAATGTCGGTGACATTGTCTTGACCACCGACAACGTGGTCATGTCCGTCACCGGCGCCGACCAGACCGGCACCGCGGACGACCAGTACCCCGACGGCAAGTGGAAAGTCGTGCACCGCACCAGCGGCACTGACCCTGCCACACCGGCGACCCGCACCGGTGACGACGCGTTCAGCAACGACGAGGGCATACAGTCGTGGAGCGGCATCACCCGCTCCGACCTCGACGTGCAGTTCGACAAGCCTGGGTACTACGACCTGTACTACCGCGACCAGTACCTCAAGACGATCACGGCCCACCGTCCTCCGCTTGCCTCGTTCGACGTCGCGATCGGCGAAGGGGGAGCGGTGGAGTTCCGGAACACGTCGTCGGACCCGGACTTCGCCACCGACCGCCTCACCATGCCGTGCACCCCGGGCCTGACCCGCCTGTGCTCGCAGTGGAAGTACCTCGACCTCGACGAGGACGCCACGCCGAACAACGGTGTCCCTACCACCCTCACCGAGGACCACACGTACATCGTCTACCTCACGGTGTGGGACCGGTACGGCGAGCAGACGTCGATCTCCAAGCAGGTGCGCTACGTCGGTGAAGGATCCACTCCTGTCTACGTGGCCCCCTTTGCCGACTTCACGCTCACGCCGACGAAGATCCTCCCGTGGGGCGACGACCCGCAGACCGTCACCCTGGTGAACCGCAGCTACGACCCTCAGGGCCTGCCTATCACGTCCACGTTCACGCTCGTGCGCGACGGTGTCGTGGTCGCCTGGCCCGACGGGTCCGGGCCCGACGAGGCTGGCTGGGAGGAAGGGACCATCGATGTCTCCGACCACGACGACTGGCCGGTCGGCGAGTACGCGGTCTCGTTGGTCGTCGCCAACGGCAAGCAGGACCTCTTTGGTGCTGACCTCGTCTCGGCACCGTACGTCCTGACGTTCACGATCGTCGACGACAACGACCCGCCGACGGCCGCCGCAACCCCCAACGGTGGCACGCACATCGGCAACACGACGGTCACCGTGCGTTTCACCGACGTCGGAGACGCCGGGCTCGCCACGCAGCGTGTCGCGATCACCGACAGCCCGCTCACGCCGGACGTCGACGACCCAGCGTGGACGGCGTGGTCAACATCAGCGGCCCGCCCGGTCACGGTCAGCCAGACCGGTTCGTACATCCACTGGGAGGCGACCGACCGCGTCGGCAACCTTGGCTTTGGCCATTTCGGCCCCTACACCATCACCAAGGAGACCACTGACATCGACCTGACGGTCAGCCCAGGGTCGTTCGTCTTCGGTGGTGGGCAGGTCACGCTCACCGCGACGATCGACTCGACGACCCCGTCGACAGGGTCGGTCCACTTCTACGTCGACGAGGTCTACATCGGCAGCGCGACGATCAACGGCTCCGGTGTCGCGACGCTGGCCTACACCCCGACGATGGTGGGTGACGTCGACTTCGAAGCCAAGTACGGCGGCGACAGCTCGCACAGCAGCGTCGACAGCGACAAGGTCGCCTACACGATCACCCAGAGCAGCGCTGCCGTGGTGGTGCTCGACGCGCAGGACAAGGTCTACGACGGCGACCAGTACGCGCCCACCAAGCTCAAGGTGAAGCTCGGCGGCGCGTCCGCACCGACGACCGCCTACGACGTCTCCTACGAAGGGGAGTACACCGACGGGACGATCTACGGCCCGACACCCACAGCACCGACCGAGGCCGGTAAGTACACCGTCACCGTGACGACCACAGACCCCCGGTACGTCACGGCGAGCGAGAGCGCAGACTTCACGGTCAAGAGGGCGACCCAGGCTGCCTTGAGCATCACTGGTCCGAACGCCCAGTACGAGGTCGACGTGAACAACAAGCCGACTGAGACGCTAGACACGTCCGGCGGCACTGGAGACGGCACTGTCTCCTACGCGGTCACGACGCAGAACCCCGCGGGGACTGCGACGGTGAGCGGCGACACCGTGACGATGCACACGGTTGGGACGTTCACCGTGACGGCGACCAAGGCGGCCAGCCGGAACTACAAGAAGGCCACCGCGACGTTCGACGTGGAAGTTGTCGACACGACAGCCCCGACCGGCACGGTCACCGTGACGAACGCCGTCACGCCGGTCGTCCCTGCGGGTGTGTCCGCGTGGGCCGACTTCTACTCCGCGCTGCTCGTCTTCGACCACTTCTCGCGGGGTGCGGCGACGTTCACCGTCGACGACGTGGCCGACAACAGCGGCGAGGCTGTGACGGTCTCGTACCTCATGTCTAGCGAAGCTCTCTCGGCGACCGAGATCACCGGGGGCGGCATCGTCTGGACCACGTACACCGGGCCGGTCGTCCGCGCCTCGACGTGGAAAGGCATCATGTACGTGCGGCTCGTGGACTCCCAAGGCAACGCCGCGTACATCAGCTCCTCTGGTGTCGTCGTCTACGCCGACACTGTGCAGCGCACAGCGACGTTCGCCACGTCGAGGTACTCGACCACGGCCAAGAAGGTGCCGTTGACGTTCAACGGCAACACTGTCGAGTCCGTCACCGTCACTTCCGTCCCTGGTGGTGCACCAACACCGTCGATGTCCGGCGCCTACACGGTCGACTACACGGGTACGACCCCAGGTATCACGTTCACCGGGTCGTTCCTCGCCGGCCTGCGCTCCGGGACGTACACGTTCACAGTCGCGTACGACCCTCTCGCCGAGCCTTTCGGCGCCAGCGCCTGGAACATGGCTCCGGCCACGACGGTGGTGACCGTCACCGTGAGCCGGGCGACACCGACAGTGACGCTCACTGCTGAGGCTGAGACGAACGGTGCTCTGCACACCGAGGACATCACCCTCACCGCTGGTGTCGCAGGTGTGACCAACGGCGCCACCCCCACCGGCACAGTGTCGTTCTACGCGGTGACCACGACCGAAGCGTGTGGTGCAGGCACAGCCCTGTCCACGCAGACGTGGAGCGGATCACCGGTCACGCTGGCGCTGAGCAGGCCCGCGGCGACCACGCACACGTTCTGCGCGGTCTACTCCGGAGACGGTGACTATGCGACGGCCGGCGACACGGCGTCGGTCCAGATCAACGACTGGGTCACTGCGGTCGCCGTTTCCAGCACTCCGACGAAGGTCGTGTACAAGTACGGCGAGCAGCTTGACGTCACCGGTGGCGTCCTTGGCCTGACCTGGTCGGACAGCACCGGTACGCCGTCGGTCGACTTCGTGGACCTCTCCGCGGCGGCGTTCACCGGCTACGACCCGACCGTCCTGGGCAACCAGACCGTGACGGTGACCTACGCGGGCCGTACCGCCACGTTCGTGGTCACCGTCGTCGACTACCAGGTCGACGTGGTGCTCGGTGCCCCGACGACGACCGCGTACGAGTGGGGCGACCCGCTGTCGGTCGCCGGTGGGACCATCGCGCAGAAGATGGCCAGTGGCGCTGTCCAGGGCAAGGTGCCGCTCACCACGGCCATGGTCTCAGGGTTCACCAGCACCCAAGAGGGCAGCCAGACGCTCGTGGTGACCAACGACTGGGGCGAGGGCAGCTTCTCGGCCAACTACACGGTCACCGTCGTCGACCCGGTGATCGAGGTCCGCGTCACGACACCACCAGACAAGACCAGGTACCGCCTCGGCGACGACCTCGACCTCACAGGTGGCGAGCTGTCCATCGTCAAGAAGTCCGGTACGTACACCACGCCGATCGACGGTTCGATGGTCACGGGCTACGACAAGGACACCCTGGGGAACCAGAGCGTGACCGTGACCGACTCAGGGCACAGCACGACGTTCACCGTGACGGTCGTCGACTACCAGGTTGGTGTGGTGCTCGTCGCCCCGACGAAGACGGGCTACGAGTGGGGCGACCCGCTGTCGCTGGTCGGTGGGACGATCGCGCAGAAGATGGCCAGTGGTGCCGTCCAGGGCAAGGTGTCGCTCACCGCGGCCATGGTCTCCGGGTTCGCCAGCACCGTGGAGGGCAAGCAGACGCTCGTGGCGACGAACGACTGGGGTGAGGGCAGCTTCTCTGCCAGCTTCGTTGTCACCGTCGTCGACCCTGTGGTGGAGATCCACGTCAAGAAGCCTCCGAACAAGACCACGTACGGTCCTGGTGAACCGCTCGACCTCACAGGCGGCGAGATCTACGTCGTGCGCAAGTCTGGTGTGCAGGTCGTCTCGATGACCGACGCGATGGCCTCCGGCTACATCTCCACCCAGGAGGGCAGCCAGACCATCACGGTCAACCACAGCGGGAAGCAGACGTCGTTCGGGGTGGTCATCGTCCCGGACGGCACCAGCAGCAACCCTGGTGGCGGCTCCACAGGTAGCGCCCGCTCCTCACGTAGCGGTACCAGCGTGGGCGGTAGCGCCGCGCCGTGGTTCCGGGGTCCGTGGATCGGCCCGGGCGGCCTGGTCGGTCCTGCCGACGGCCAGCAGGGCAGCGGCGACACCGCTGACGACGAGCTGTCCGACGACACAGGTGTCGGCGACGACGTCGAGACCACGACCGCCGTACCCGCCCAGGTGGCCCACAACCAGGGGTCGGGCGACGGTTGGGCCCTGCTCAACGTCGTCCTCGCGGCGACCGGCCTCGTGCTCACTGTCTGCGGCGCGTTGGTGATGCACAGGGGCAGGGACACCGACTGCGCTGGTCGTCGTCGCCGTCGGGTCGTCGGTGTCGCAGTCTCCGCGGCTGCCACGCTGGTCGGTCTCGTCGTCGTGGCCTTCGTGCTCGACCTGTCTCGCGGCATGGTCTTCACCGACATGTGGACACCCCTGCTGGCCGTCACGTTCGCCGGGTCGCTCGGCGGGCTCCTGTGGTCGACCAGCCAGGCCAAGGCAGGCACCGCTGACCTGGCCACCGCTGAGTGACACCAGTGCGTGGTCACCGCCGGACGCGCTGGCGGTCGTGATGCGCACGGCTGGTCGGACGAGCCCGTCCGTCCGGCCATCAGGATCGGTCTGTCGTTGGGCGGCCTAGCCGGTACAGGAGCGGTGTGCTGCGGGAGGGGTGCTGGGCGGGGCGTCGGTGGCAGCTGCTGCTGCGGCCCGGGCGTCGCCGGTCGCACCGACGACGACTGCGCAGCCCAGCTTGTCCAGGGTGTGGTGCATCGGGGGGCCGATGTGGCCGGTGACGACGACGGCGACCTCGTGGTCGCGCACGAAGCGCACGATCCGGGCGTGGTGGGTGCCGGGCGGGCCCTGGTCGTGCAGCACGTCCCAGCCCACCTCGTGCTCGGACCAGCGGGTGACCTGGCCGCCGACGACATGGGCGACGGCCAGCGTGTGTGCCCGTCCGAGCCCTGCCCCGACATCGGTTCCGGCGAGGTTCACAGCGACGACGACAGGTGAGTCCATGGCGCCATCCTCGCATGGTGCTTGGCCGGGGGAGCGGTTGGTCGACGCAACATTTGCATCGTGCATCCAAATCTGAGAGGCTGTCCGCCGTGCCTGACACGATCACGCTGCGCGACGACGCGATGAACGCCATCGTGTCGCTGACCCGGGCCCACCGGGCGCTGGCCTGTGCGGTGAGCGAAGCGGTCGGGTTGCCGAGCCCTGGGCTAGGGTTGCTGCGGCTGCTCACCTGCTGTGAGTCGGTGACGATCTCCCAGATCGCCACGACGCTGCGTGTCGACCAGTCGGTTGCGTCCCGGCAGGTCACAGCGCTGGTGGACCGCGGGTTGGTGGAACGTGACATCGACACGGCCGACCGGCGGGTGCACCCGCTGCGGCTGACCGACGCTGGGCGCGAGGTGTACGCACGCGCTGTGGCCGAGATCGCAGCCCGTGCCGAGGTCGGGTTTGCCGGCTGGAGCGCCGCAGAGCTCGACGAGGTCGCCGCCGGGGCCCGACGGCTTGCCGAGGCGATCGAACGGTCGGTCTCGGCTGGGCGGGCTGACGCCCAGGCCGGTGCGCATGACGTCCGAACGACCAGCGAACGACCGGGTTCCCTGGACGAAGACATACAGAGAGGTGCCTGATGAGCGTGAGCCCGTCCGACGGACAAGACACTGACCCGCAGATTCCGCCGCCGCCTGATTCCCCGTCGGGTGTCTTAGACCGTGTCGCCACTGCGACGGACGGTGCGGCTGAGGTGGAGGACGCGGTGGACCCACCCTCCGACCAGCCGCACGATGGCGACGAGCCTAACGGCACCGGGTCGACAAGCACCGGGCCGATGACCCACCGTGAGGTGCTCGAGGCGCTGTCGGGCATCCTGCTGGGGATGTTCGTGTCCATGCTGGCCACGAGCCTCATCTCGTCGTCGCTGCCGAAGATCATCGCTGACCTCAAAGGCACGCAGTCGGCGTTCACCTGGGTGGTCACCGCGACGCTGCTGACCACGACGATCTCCACCCCGGTGTGGGGCAAGCTGGCGGACCTGACCAACCGCAAGGTGCTCATCCAGGTGGCGCTGACCATCTCGGTGCTGTCGTCGGCGGCGGCGGGGCTCGCCCGCAACACCGCCGAGCTCATCGCGGCGCGCACCGTGCAGGGGATCGGCGCTGGTGGGCTCACCGCGCTGGCGGTGGTGCTCATCGCCGACATCATCAGCCCGCGCGAACGCGGCAAGTACATGGGCCTGACTGGCGGCGTCATGGCCGTGTCCATGGTCGGTGGGCCGCTCATCGGCGGTTTCGTCACCGACACCATCGGTTGGCGCTGGAACTTCTACGGGTCGTTGCCGTTCGCCGTCGTGGCGATCATCGTGCTGCAGCGCACGTTGCACCTGCCGCCCACATCACGGCGCAAGGTCAAGCTGGACATCCCCGGCGCGTTGCTCATCGCCACGGCTGTGTCGGCGTTGCTGCTGTGGGTGACGTTCGCAGGCGACCGTTTCGACTGGGTCTCCTGGCAGACCGTGGCCATGCTCACCGGTGCGCTGGTGGCCGGGTTGGCGGCGCTGTGGGTCGAGTACCGGGCCGAAGAACCCATGATTCCGCTGCGGTTGTTCCGCAACCGCACGCTGGTGCTGTCGGTGACCGGTTCGGCGGCGATCGGGGTGTCGATGTTCGGCACGTCGGTGTTCTTGTCGCAGTACCTCCAGCTGGCCAAAGGTGAGTCGCCGACGATGTCGGGTGTGATGACCATCCCCATGGTTGTCGGTGTGTTCGTGGCGTCGACCGCGTCGGGCCAGCTGGTCTCGCGGACCGGCCACTACAAGTGGGTCATGGCCACCGGCGCCGCGTTGCAGGTCATCGGGCTGGCTCTTATGGGCACGATTGACGCCCACACCACCTTCTGGCACCTGGCTGTGTACATGATCTTGCTGGGCGCTGGTGTGGGCATGATGATGCAGAACTTTGTCATCGCCGTGCAGAACAGCCTCGATATCGGTGATATCGGTGCGGGTACTGCCACGATCGCCTTCTTCCGCACCCTCGGCGGTGCTGTGGGTGTGTCGGTGCTCGGCGCGATCTTGTCGAACCGGGTGACCACTGTGCTGACCGAACGTCTGCCAGCAGGTGCCGGGGACCACGCGGGCGGCGGTATGCCGGACCTGGCGACGCTGCCTGCGCCGGTGCGCGACATCGTGCAGAACGCGTTCGGCGACACCGTGCCTGAGCTATTCCTCATCGGTGCCCCTTTGAGCCTGGTCGGGCTGCTTGCCGTGCTGGCGCTGCACGAGGTTCCGTTGCACTCCAAGACAGGTATCGAGCAGCGTGCCGAAGCGGCGGCTGCCGAGGCCGAGTGATACGGGTCTTTAGCCACTTGTGCGAAGCCTCACCAGTGGTGCAGAGCCACCCGGATGGACCAACCAGTGGCACTGGTAGAGACCCGGATGGCCGAAGGCAGTAAGTTGTCCTCGGCACGGGCGCTGCCCGTCGCTATAGCCGTGCCCGTCTGCCGTCTCACCGTGGACGAGATAGGAAACCTCCGTGACTGAAACTGCTGCCCAGGTGGAGCCTGAGGCACCACCCACGCCAATGACCATCGGCGTGCCCTCTCCGAGCCGTTCCGGTGAACGTCTGGTCGCCGCGACGCCCAAGACTGTCGGCCAGCTCACAGCCCTCGGCTACCAGGTGCTGGTCCAGGCAGGCGCCGGCGCCACCGCGACCTACGGCGACGCCGACTACGAAGCCGCTGGGGCGAGTGTCGTACCTGCTGCGAAGGTGTGGAAGGCCGACATCGTCGCCACAGTGAACACTCCCTCCGAGGCCGAGCTGGCCAAGATGCGCCAAGGCGCGGCCCTGGCGTGCATCATGGCTCCCCAAGCCAACCCTGACCTGGTGACCAAGCTCAACGAGCGCGGTCTGACCGCGCTGGCGCTGGACGCTGTGCCGCGTATCTCGCGCGCCCAGGCCCTCGACGTGCTGTCGACCATGTCGAACGTCGCCGGGTACCGCGCGGTCATCGAGGCCGCCGAGGAGTACGGCGGGATGTTCGCCGGGCAGGTCACCGCTGCTGGCAAGACCCAGCCTGCGACAGTGTTCGTCATCGGCGCCGGGGTCGCCGGGCTCGCCGCGCTGGGTGGGGCCGTGTCGCTGGGTGCCCAGGTGCGCGCGTTCGACGTGCGCCCTGAGGTCGGCGAGCAGATCGAGTCCATGGGCGCCACGTTCGTCCAGGCCGAGGCTGCCCAGCAGGAGGTCAGCTCCGACGGGTACGCCAAAGAGCTCACCGCCGAGCAAGAGCGTATGACGATGCAGATGTACGCCAAAGAGACCGCTGGGGCAGACGTGGTCATCACCACCGCGCTGGTGCGCGGCAAAGGTGTGCGCACGATCACCGCGGAGATGGTCGCGAACATGCGGCCCGGGTCGGTCATCGTCGACCTGGCGGCGTCTGGTGGCGGCAACTGCGAGCTGACCGTTCCGGGTAAGCGTGTGGTCTCCGACAACGGCGTGATCATCCTCGGCTACACCGACCTGTGCTCGAGGATGCCCAAGCACACGTCCCAGCTGTTCGGCACCAACGTCGTCAACCTCGTCAAGCTGCTCACCCCGGGCAAGAAGGACGGGCAGATGGTGCTCGACCTGGAAGACCCGGTCCAGCGCGGTATGACCGTCACCCACGACGGCGAGGTGCTGTGGCCACCGCCGCCCGTCCAGGTCTCGGCGGCCCCGGCCGCCCCTGTGGTCGAGGTCGAAGACCCTGAGGTCGTCGCGGCCCGCGAGGCCAAAGAGGCCAAGGCCCGCATGGTGCGCAACATGGTCTCGTCGGTCATCGGCGCCGGGCTCGTGGTCGCCGCGGTGGCCTTGTCGCCCGCGAGCTTCGTGAGCCTGTTCACGGTGTTCGTCCTGGCCGTCGTGGTCGGGTTCTACGTGATCAGCGGTGTCACCCACTCGCTGCACACACCCCTGATGGCCCAGACCAACGC
>Ga0123354_10000107_pt1 | contig 62653 bp, 33 predicted proteins | sample TergutLab28metaG_2_FD_97872 | JGI IMG/M metagenome (GOLD analysis project Ga0123354, IMG submission 97872) | Labiotermes labralis P4 segment gut microbial communities from Petit-Saut dam, French Guiana - Lab288 P4 | ecosystem: Host-associated > Arthropoda: Insects > Digestive system > Gut ... | reverse complement strand
GTCAGCCTACACAACACAACAAGTACTCGCTAGCTCCTGAAGATGGACGTATTAACGTCTGAAACATGTTGAGCAATATATAATAAAGCAAGTGTCATCTAGTTGGTCAATCATTATTCAAATTTAAAAAATATATGTCTATTTTCTTGTCCTTGTGATACGAAATCTCCTAAAGAAATAGAAGAACGCGATGTGTGTTAAATGTATGTTGGGTGAACTGCGATTTTCAGTCGTGCAAAGATGTTGAAAAGTGACGTAACAATATGTGATAAAATCCGGGAATTTATCTTACTGTTTGAAAGAAACTACAGAAAACCCCAGCCGGAACATATCGTAACAGAGTAACTAACTGGTAATATTGTTCACATCATTCTATGGTTCATTTACAAACCTCAAATTCCTGTCTCATTAAATGTGACTGGTTTCTTTGCTACGTGCTTTCACAAGCCTTTACTGTATTTTATGCTGTGACAGAACTCAATACTTCTACTTAGAAGAGCACGTCATAGAGAAAGGAACTGCATTCAACGGAAATCCCAGTCATGACGAACAACGAGACTATCTCTTCACTCTGTTACACGGAACAGCTTCAAGTTTCCTGCGTGCGTCAATTAACAGAGCAGTAGCAGTTTTTTTTTACAGTAAAAACAGTAACCACAAGACGATGTCTCCGGTTGAGTGGCGTATTACTATGAAAACTTAAAGTTTTCTTCCATGACTACAAAACCAAGAAGAGAATTGTGCTAGACCATATCTAAGCATTCCTCACAAGGCTCTTGTGCCAAATCTTGAGATGTTGTTTATAAGTCCTGCCCATTTGAACGTCATTTAACTGCTCCAATTATATACCATTCGCCGCTCACATTGTCCACGCGATCAGTGTGCTGTATTGTCTTCCACTCCTCGCATACTGTCATCATGCGTTCGAATTTCACTCTTGGCGAGTTTGCATTTCTGCGCCTTTTCCTTTTTTTCCCTTTTTTTCCCCCCCTCCCCTGTCCTGTGTAAATCTAAATCCTGGGACGGACGTGTCTCTCTTCCAAGGAATCCCACCAGACGTCTACACAACATTCAGAACCCTCAAAATGGGAGGGGGGGGGGCCCTGGGTCGCTTTGGTCCATAGCGTCAAGGAGAGAGATAATAATGTACCATTCATAGCCAAAGTTGTACACATGCTCTGCACACACCATCAAGACGCAGAGTTGGGCTTGAAGTAAAACTGTGAAAGCATGATAGATCTCACAACTAGACGTTTATGAGTCGTCGGCTCCAGAGTTTGGCCACTTTACATCTACTAAATTAACCGGAGGAGCCCAGTAACAGGGGAAGGGTGGGGGGGGGGGGGCAAACAGCCGTTCTGGACATAGCAATTGGCGTGCAAACGTACGGCCCACCTTCCGGTTGTTCCTTGACATTAATTACTGCAGCATCATGTCACTTTCAACGCCGGCCTCTCACCGTGGAGAGTCAGGTTCGATCGAAGGTCCGTCCATGTGGGATTTTTGTTGAGGAAAGTGGCATCGTTAGTTTTATCCCCGAGTACTTCAATTTTCCTGTCGGCATTTTTCCACCAATGTTCTAAACTTGAGTTTTTTTTATCTACCATCGATGCTGTACAATACTGGCAAATTAACAGTGTTGTTAAATAAAGCATTAAGCTAAACTATGCTCAGCTAGACAAACAAAGTATTCTAACTGTATTTTAGAATGTAAAATTCTGAAATTTCTTTACATGGCCAATTTTTTTCAGCACGACCCGTCTTCCTGACCACAGTCATTGTATGACCGGCGTGTTCTTTCAATTCAATCTGTGTAAAAAGTTTCTCGCGAACCGCCACTGAACAAAATTACGTCAAATCACTGACTGCAATTCCCTTGTGTGTACAGTTTTGTGAAATAGAGGTTGTTTCAGTCAGAGTATACTTGTTCAGCGAAACGCGTGGGAATATATTGTTGTCGTGAAAGAAATGGAGAGTGGGGTGAGAGTGGAGTGTGGACGACACATCCGCACTTATTCCGTTCCTCTCAGTAACCGTTGTAGCAGCGCGGCTGCTGGTCGGTTCGTGGCGCAAAGGCGATTTGTTCGGATATGGTGAATCTGCGTGAGTGGGAGTGAAAGATTTATTTATTTCACACCTGGTACCACAAAATGCGTTCTAGTTGTACACAATCACATAGTCAAAGGGAAAAGAAAACTATAGTTTGTATACTCCTTTATGTGTATCAGTAAAGTAAAGGTGATCTCCGGCAGCAAAAATAAATTGCGCAAATAGTGACTTCACACTGCAGCGTGTTCTTCGCCGAGCACAGGGGTGCTTCGTTAAACACATTGGACTGACTATTTAATGTTCGAGCAGTGCTTGTGCTGAAACGTAAGTTCTTCCTAATTTCATGTTATGTATCCTTACTACCAGTAGCCCAGTTTATACTCGTTTCATTATCACCTTTAATTGGGTCTTCCCTCTGTCACCTCGCCTCTCGTGGTTACTGTACTCTCATATGATGCAGCTGTGAGCACAGCGATACATTCGTTGCAATAGATTTCTATTCGGGTGGTGCTAATTCTGTCGCTTACTGCTGCTGATGTTCATGGTCCTATACTAATACGAATATTAGTATAACAGCAGCAGTAGTAGCAGTAGTAGTAGTAGCAGTAGTGGTGGCGGTGGTGGTGGTAGTGGTGGTAGTAGTAATAGTAGTGGTGATAGTAATAGTAGTAGTAATAGTAGTGGTGGTGGTAGTAGTAGTAGTGGTAGTGGTGGTGGTGGTGATAGTTGTAGTAGTGGTGGTATTAGTAGTAATATTAGTGGTGATAGTAGTAGTAGTAGTAGTAGTAGTAGTAGTGGCAGTAGTAGTAGTAATAGTAGTAGTAATCGTAGTGGTGATACTAGTAGTACTAGTGGTGGTAGTAGTAGTTGTAATAGTAGTAGTAATCGTAGTGGTGATAGTAGTAGTACTAGTGGTGGTAGTAGTAGTTATAATAGTAGTAGTAATAGTAGTGGTGATAGTAGTAGTAGTAGTAATCGTGGTTATAGTAGTAGTAGTAACGGTAGTAGTAGTAATCGTGGTTATAGTAGTAGTAGTAACGGTAGTAGTAGTAGTAGTAGTGGTGGTGGTGGTAGTAGTAGTAGTAGCAGCATTCCAATACGACTATATGATTAATATTTTCGTACTTTACTCCCTTTTACAATTTTTAAGCTTCTTTTCATCATTGTATACTTGCTGCTATCAGAAACGTTAAGAAATTGGTTTCATTCCTACCAGTAGTAGCGTCCACATTATCGCAAATAGCATTATTATGGCCGATGATTTATACGATCAGGGCAAAACTTTATTATACACCCGTTTACGTATGTGTACAGAAAATCGAATAAATGGCAGGAATAATAAATAATGAATTTAAATGAATGTGAAAGAAAGCGGTCGTGGTCTAATTTAGCTTACAATCCTGAAATTTGCCTGGAGAGATCGGGGAAACCATGAAAAGTATGAAGACAGTGGGTACGCCGGCTAAGATTAAAACTGTGCACCTCCTGAATGAAAGTCACGAGCGTTAAGACTTCGACCAATTTACTCGATATTAGTTTCAAGTCACCAGTGTATGTATTTATATATGAACGCTCTAATTATGTTAATATTGTTGTAAATACTATATTATAGTCGAGGCCCGGGCACAACATATTGCCTCAAAATTTGACATTTTTTGCCTCTTTTTTAATTTGTATTTTTAGTAAAGTGTGGGCGTTAATTTGAAAAAAAAATTTAAATTTTAGTTTCTTTAGTTCGGTGGACAAATTTGATGTCTTTCGTCGCTGAATATTCAATAAATACCTGCATTTAAAAATTAAAAATAAATTTCCCTGGGTGCATACCGCGACGAAATGTGCCGCGTAAGATGACTATGATGATATAATTGATACAAACATTTCAAATGTAAAGACTCGGAAATTCTGGGGAGAACATACGTCGCCTGCCTATTTTAAAATGTCCGTTTCTTAGAGTGATGCTGGCAGGAATCCTAGATTAATAATTATTCCTAATAAAATTTAGTGACAGTTTGTACTATTACAGGTTCCAAAAGCTTATTATGATAGTAAATTTTTATTATTGAAATATGCTCCTGTAGAGGTACACTTGTTTATGAGCACCGTAGTATGAATGTCTTGATCACTAACAAAGAATTTTTGTGTATTACACATACTGTCGAACACAACTATATTTCACCTAGTAGTATGGTAGGTATACAACTTCATGTTTCGGCCCTATATGTTGGCCCTCGTACCATAATGTTACAATTATTTTCAATAAAAGTAATTTTGCTTCCCTTAGAAGAAACACCATCCTCAATTGTGATGGGAATATAATTCAGATCTGAGCTCTTTTGCGATTTTAAGCCGGGTACAATAGTAGCTTCTTACCAATGTTTCGGGACAACCTAACGGTCCCATCTTCAGGGGTTAAGCAGTCCAAGAAGAACTGCTACTGTCCAGTCGTTGATTGAGCAACTCCATGTTACCTATACCAACTTTCTGTCCCGTACATACGCGGTACACTATTATCGCAGATAGGCTAAATTGAAATGCCATCCACATATGATCATTCTAGGGGCAAGCAAGCCCCTAAGTCTACAGATTCTAAGGTACATGTTTCAAAATATGGTGCAAATACAATTTAATTCCATGCTGGCTAGCCCGTAAAGTCAGCCTGAATCTGACTTACTAGACAAACACAGACAGAGGCGAAAACTTAGGTCGATAATATATACATGTCCGTTATCTCTAGAATAACAGAATTTACTATTGACACTGCAACTGATATTCGCCTGTAAAAATGAAGGAAAAGACAGTAACAACTCGAAAAACCTTTATCCGCTTTGAAAGTTAGCGAAAATAATTTATCAGTTTACCAGAAAATTAAAAACCTAACTTTGTAAAAGTACCCTTATTTCGGGGCAAGCAAACCTTTATTTATTTGTGTACTTATTTATTTATCTGAATGAAGAGTACATACGAATGCGGAACATCAAATTAGAGCAGAAATCAAGCAGAAAAAGAGCCACTGGATCATTCCCCCTGAACTCATAACAGGCCTACATAAGCGTTATGATTATTAGGATCTGAGTACCATGCACATGCATTTTTGCTAGGAAACTGTACAAGCAGAGAAAATATAAAATTGAAAAAATATGAATTAACGACCATAAAATACATCTAGAAAAAGTCGGTTATGATTATTTTGATTACAACCAGCTGCTCCAGGATACAACTTGCCGGACTTACAGCACCGTAAGATACATACATATGCAAACGAAATTGTTCTCTTCTCCATTAAGCTGGCGCCGGGTTTCAAGACCATCCACTCCGCTAGAGAGCTCTATCGCCGGATTTAAAATTACTGGAGTTTGAACTTAGCCACCTGTCTCCAGAGGTCCCATATTTGTGGAGCTTTACCTATGTGTCTCCGTACTCATTTCTGCAGTGCCAATTAGGCACATGCGGCACCGCCGTCGTCATTAAACAACGTGTGGTTAACTTATCACATGTTTAACGTCCGCTTCTCTTTTCAATTGCACTTTACTACGCTGGGTTCCTTAGGTCTCTCTTACGCTGAGTGTCTGTCGTCAATCAGAAGTGATGGATCAGGGCGTGACCCGGTAGAGGCATGACGTCAGGATCTATATACGGGGCAGGGATCAGAAATGTGATGTCTTCGTGAAACAAAGCATCACCATTTCCTCTCAGGTTACTAAGAGAAGAGAAATAGCCATAAGCAGCATCCCCCTAGATTTGTTTCTTTAGAAACACGATATTCGCCGCACACTTTGTTTCCCCTGCAGTAGACAAGTGTGCCAGGTTTAGTGACGGGTAAGAAGGGATGGAGTAGCACCCGGGTCACTGTGGCAGTAACAGTACCTCGTCCACCTTGGTCGAATGCTTCGCCTTGCCATGACTCGAGCGGGCTAGTCACCGGCCTTTCGCCTGGGAGGTCTGGCTTCAACCCCAGGCTAGTCCGTGTGGAATTTTTGGTGGACAAAGTACTTTCGTTTCTGCACTGTCAGTACTATTACACCGTCGCTCCGTACTAATTCATTTATTCACTTATCACCGATGCTATGCAAAACCAGCAATTGACAGCGTCGTTAAATATTGCAGTACAACTTAATGTAATGGCATGTGGGCTTATTCATTCATTCAAGTAGGGGGAGACGAATGTTTTGCACCTCAGTCCGGCTGTCTAACACTTGACTCGAGTCCCCGCCACTCATCGGATAGCATGGTACTTGGACCGCCTAAACCTCGCCCAACGCCTCTTTACAGGCAATCGAAGCCAGATCACCCTATTATTATTATTATTATTATTATTATTAGTAGTAGTAGTAGTAGTAGTAGTAGTAGTAGTAGTATTACTAGTAGTAGTAGTAATAGTAGTAGTAGTAGTAGTAATATTAGTAGTAGTAGTAGTTATACAGCTATTATCAGTGTGCTTGTCTTTAGCATGTTTATAAACATTACGCTCATTCAACAGATCCAACGATGTTGTACAGAAACTGTTTTTAGCCTAATTTGCGTATTTGACACGACAAGGAAGATTACGGTAACATCGTGACCGTCAATGCCTGTTTGTCGCCTATATGTTTTTTGAACTAAATGGTAGGTTTCATGAAAATACGAATAGAATAGCAGCATAGTATAAACATCTTATTTTGACGGTTAGGTTTCTTGCAAGTCTACTCTTCTTTTGGCACAGACCGTGCCACCAGCGACACTAACATGCGGCGGAGTTGAGAATGTATCAGGTGCGAAGAAACTTGATGCTGGTTCAAAGTGATCCCCAGTACTGAACTGCAGTGGACCTTCGAAAAATGGAGGAACCTGCAAAGAAACTTCTCTGTGGAAAATGGAGAAACCTTACGGCCATAAAGAAAAAAAAAATAATAATAATAATGACAGTAACTGACAAACTGCTCCTACAAAGCAGATAACAATCAGCGTCATGTCACTAGCTTAGCTTTAGACACTTGATATTACACTTCATCTTTCGGCCATTCAGAGGCTGTACAAAAGAATTTATCATTACAGGCATGGATCACTGGATTAAAGAAGTTTAGGACATGACCACAGAACCTGAAACTTCCTTCTTGCATTGTCCCTAAATTTTCAATTCGTGATTATTGCCAAGAAAGACCCTACCGATGCGAATATTTGAATTGTGCTTTGCCACATTGTACACAACACACAATTAGTTTCTTCCGTATGTTGGTAACAGCTTTGAAAGTGATCAAACCCAATACCTCGTAAACGACGATATATTGTATTTCTTACACTTATCTCGAACATCAAGTTTACAATCGATCACGCTCGATTGTTATGTTTATATCGTCAAACGTTTCCTCGATCTAAACATGCACCTCACTGAGAACACACTGCGTCTCAATTATAACTTCCAGTTATGGCGATATATCACAAAGATACGTAGGTCTTCGTGTCAAGTATCAGTTATTTTTTTTGTCCGAGTTTAGCTAAAATATGAATGTGTCGACAAATTTTACATTCAGAGGACCGTGCATCGTGATATATTCTTATAATAAAACCAACGAGATGCATTAATTTCTAAAATTTGTTTTTGGAATAGAACTCTACGTGTTTCGGACATGTTTTCTGTCCATCATCAGGAGTCTAGTACTGTATGCACAGCAATAGGTATATGTCGTACAGGTTATGTTGACTGGTTGCTAGCGGGATCAGGACGGAGTTTCGTCTTAATCCCGCTAGGAACCAGTCAACATAACCTGTACGACATATACCTATTGCTGTGCATACAGTACTAGACTCCTGATGATGGACAGAAAACCTGTCCGAAACATGTAGAGTTCTATTCCAAAAACAAATTTTAGAAATTAGTGCATCTCGTTGGCTTTATTATAAGAATGTGTCGACAGTTTTTAATAAAAGTTCTCAATACGAAATTTTAAGAAAATAAGACCTGTAGGAGGCGCGCTATTCCGTGGGGATAGGCGGAAGGAAGGACGGACGGATAGGGGGTTAATAGTTTCTTTTCAAAATTCATTTGCGAAGGTACATGATCAACGGTGACAGCTACGTGTATAAAGATTGCTGTGTTATGAGATACAACGCCATGTACTTTGGTATTTTTGTACCATTAGAATTGGGCATAACTGTCCACCGAAACGTCGCTAAATTTCTACCATAGTACACGACACGGCATCCTGCAAGACATCATTGTTCATAGTCAACGCCGTTAGAAGATCAAATTACGTACATTTTTAACTCTCTTTCTTCTTATGTTTACTCCCCGGCACTGCTTACTTTCTTCACCCTACTTTGGGCCAGTATTTTCATGGGCAGTCTACCAGACTAGGTGCTTTCCGTGCCTGAAAACGGAAGCAGAGCTGGCTTCCGATACGTAGTGCTTCATTAAACAATCATACGTTGGGAAAAGTAAAAAAAAAAGGGGGGGATTGTCAGTGGATGCTATGTGTTAATTACAAAACACCGTGGAAAAATTATTATGAGAAGCATTGGTTTAATTTAATTTAAAATTCCTGGACCCTGTCTGCTCAGCGGAAGTCGGTTTTTTTCAGCATATAATTGGTTCATGAGCACTTTGTTCAGAATCTGCGACGTCTTCCACCATATAAACTGGAAAGTTAATATTCCTGAAGAATTTGCGGGTCAGTAGACAGATTTCATTTTTTCTCTTTTCTTGGAAACCTACACCGCATAGCAATTACATTTTAATTCAAGGCATATACTAGCTCTATACCAGCTCACAATGTGGGGTACCCCATTAGTGGAGACACAGAACACTCCATGTTAGGAACTTGACATGTGGTATTTACACCATAACAATATAGCTATGACACGTTGCGAATTCGCATGGAATAAGTACAAAATACTTCGTTATAACTTGTACTTAAAATGCAAATAACGATTAAGTTGAAATCAGTAACCTTGACCAATGCGGATTCGCAAAAACAAGGACTCCAAAACTCTACCAACCACAAAAACGACAGTATTTCTTCCTAATGAGGTTATTGTGCGTCTCCTACTTGGTTAGATAGCCCATGCCATTTATCTTTAGACAGCAGATAAATGGAAGGAAGATACGACGGTATCCCATATTCGAACTACTCCCACATTAGGCAGCTTCATTGTATGCTCTGTTCCCTGTCGCCGGAAGAAGATAAGTAGGTCATAGCAAGCAGTGTCTGCAATCCGCACGTGCCACTGTTCATATTATAATAATTATAATAGTAATATATAGCTGACGTCACTACCGGGTCTAAATAAACAGCACGCAGTAGGAAGACAGTTGCGAGACGGAAGTGTGTATCCTCACGACTACGGATTTTTGTGGGCTTTAGTCCCGGTGAAGTCAAACCAGAACACATCAGTTGTTTATTTCGTATATCAATGAGCACGAACTCTCATGTTACATTACATCACTACTTAAACTGCAGAACTCCTGGGGGAATCGTGAATTCGGAACAAACACGTTTTCACATTTTTTTATCTTAGTAATTAACCAACTTGATGCACACAATTTTTGTTTTACAATAAGTTTGTTTCATGCCTCTACATGTTTCAAGCACCATGTGCTCATCAGGAGGTCAAAATTGTATTATACAGCCTTTTGACCTCCTGACGATGAGCACATGGTGCTCGAAACATGTAGAGGCATGAAATAAATTTATAGTAAAACAACAATTTTGTGCATCAAGTTGGTTAATTACTGAGATAAATATACTGAGATGCACGGTCAGCAAAACATTAAAAAAAACCGTTTTCACATGTTTCAAGGTATTTCTTTCCAGAATGAAATAACTGTAATGTGTCAGAATTTAAATATTTAATGGCAGCAGAGTGAAAGAAAAGCTGTTGTTTGTGATGTACTTCGTAGTAAAGGTAAAGTTGTCCTTGCTAACGTCGGAACTAAATGGAGGTCAGTGGTCAACTACACGGCCCAACCGATTCACCCCCCGCCAACGAACCCCGGTGTTCATTGAACAGATGGTTGGGTGGACCTCCGAGACCTTTCGGACGTTTTGAAGAAAAGAAAAATCTTCAATCCCTGCCGGAATTCGAATACCGTATCTACCACCCCTTAGCCTACTTATCATACCGTCCACACCAGAAGATAAATAGGTCACAACTTTCATGCTACATAAATGAAGGACTGATGTCTGAATAGGTATACTCTATGTAGGTATACTCTATGTAGGTATACTCTATGTAGGTATACTCTATGTAGGTATATTAAAAAATTCACTGAAAATCCACAGCGGTTCCGCGATCTCAGAATTCCCTACTTGAAATATTTTGCACGGAATGCCACTTGGAGAAGCAGAACTTTCTGAGAAGTCGGACGTCGTCTGTGTTAGTGGGTGTTCTGTAGGTTGCGAAGCGAAATAAGGAGCAAATGACAGCCCGCCCTAGCATAACCTAAGATTTAATCTACATGTGCACTTGTTTCGCTTGGCATGAATCTATGAGACATTCACTATCTGCACTTCACCAAATAGTTGGTCACAGAAGGCAGACGTCTTTCTTTGTGGCATACGAGCCTTGACTTTGACGGAAGCGCAATTCCTATACATCACAAAAGCGATAATTTCAGATCCGGCTGTAAAGATACCCGATGACCCAGTTGGTTCCGTTACTGTTACAGAGGACAAGGAAATGATACGCCTACATACAAATGGAAATTCAAACTGAAGAAACACTTCACCAGCAGGACCTGGTAATTTTGCTATAAGAGTTAAAGCACGCAGATTTTTTCTGTCTGGAAGACCAGGTAGAGTAATTTGCATCCAGGGACAATACTTCTGACTGGTATTCAGGGGTTGCTAAGTCCAAATTTCAATCTGAATACATATTATTGTTCACAAACCAGGAGATAATCACTGATAGAAATGCGATAGATGCTCATGTGCAATATGAATGAATGAATGATATATTTAACTGCAATTGGGTGTAAACCCGGTGGCAGTGTTACACGTTTACAGGCCGAAATTACATATAACAACAACAATCAACACCAACAATACATAGAACAAACCATTTACCCTACTCTGGGCGGAAGTCAGGATGCGGACCGTGCCCCGTCTTTGAGAGGAGCACCCTAGCATTTGCCTTACAACCGAGGGAAAGCACGGAAAACCTCAGTCAGGGTAGTGGTCCATGCTAAACACATTACATACATTAAATTTCGTGGTGAATGACGCGTTGCTACTACCCATCCTGAAAGCTTTCTCACAGTGCAATCACTCGGTATATGCTCGTCGAATTCCGCTGTTTTTAATCTGTGTGTAGTAGCAGTAGAGCAGTCTGTCGCTACTGACAGTAGTCCCACTATAGCCAGCAGTCCTCTGCACCGTGTCAGACATGCCTATCAACACCAATCCCCCCCCCCGCCCTCCCCGGGAATCATCTCATAATCTGTAAAATGTATCGTAAGGTTTTTATGATCTTCCTCATACCCTACAGACGACTGCCGGGATATTTTCTCAAATTAAGCCATGACCGCATTTTTTTGTATCCCGTCCATTTCATTACTAACCTATTTTTCTTTCGAAAAAGGAAAGAAAAGCGGACTTAAGAAATCTCTACGCTGCGTGTGTATGTGCTTTACCACACTTCAATTCCAATCCAGAATACCGATTTTTAAGACACTTATTTCATTAAACTGCACCGCAACTTCATCTTGGTACTTACATAAAATCAATAATAACATGACGGACGCACAAACTTATAATGCTGCAGCGATATTAGCGCCACTTGATTTTAACTACTGTTATGATAGATGGTAAGTGATTTGGGGAAAATATACAAATTTTACAAAGATAACTTTTTGTGAAACGTAAACAACGTGGCGGCTGTGTGAAAATATTTCAGCTTCGATGCATTAGAAGTTGAAATTTGGTACAGACATAAAAATTTACGAGTTCTTAAACTGAATTTTTTGTATCACCAAGCACTTCGGTTGTTATGCATAAACGAACACGGCAAAGGTCTCACACACACACCTGACCAACCACCACGGGATTTTTTTTATATTAAAATGCCTTGAGACACACCTGATCTAAGTAAAAATTATGCATCCAAACAAACCACTACAATCCAGAAGAAAAACGTCACGTATGTAGCACATTATAACGTACGCTTCGCAAAGCACATATAGCTCATTTTCGACAAGTGTGTCACAACTCAAAATTTTGGAATTTTTTAGTTATTGGTATAGAAAGGAACGTTTGCAGATGCACTTTTAGCAGGTATAATGTCATAACGCAGTTTGCAAAACTCGCCGCTGGAGAGCAGTTTTGTCGTCGTTGCACTCACAGAAAATTATAGCACTTCAAAACCTTTAAAAGCCTCTCCTGAAAAAATCACAGATTTTGAGTTGTGACACTCTTGTTGCAAATGAGCGATATGTGGAAGCGAAGAATAACAAAATAAATAATAGCCATGTCATGACAAATGTTTTGTGCCATTTGTAAAACTTACGGATTAATATAACATGAAGACATCATTTGTAACTACATTTTGCTATTTTTAACAGTAAGCTGAATATAATCTGAGTCCGAATCTCCAGTAACACATGAAATAAAAAGACAGATAAACAAAATACAGGGCGTGTCACCTTGAAGTAGGGGTATGCACAATTTGTACATATCATTTGAAACGTGTACACATTTCATATTTTATGACTTTGTGTATTTTTAAATGTCAAGTTATGTAAGTCTTGACAGTGCGTCTCTTGTCGACACGTAAATGTCTTCCCGATAACTGATCTGTATTCATCGAGATATGTTGGAGATTCATTACAGGTCATCAAGAAGACTACGTGTATTCTACTGTGTAAACATTTATATGTATTTCTTACGCGTTATGTAAGAAATTTTCTTTGCATGTCAAAGATTAGAAACTTGGCGACGGTTACAAATCTGCAGTTATGTCCTAAGAATTTAACGCATACATATTTTCTGTAGGTAAGTAGTAATTTCTTCAAATAATGTAATACAATAATAATAATGCTGCTGATAAGTAGGAGTAGAAAAGATCTGGAAGAGGAAAATAGTATCAGTGAGTTCTTTTGAGAACTTCTCGTCTAGTATCACCCAAAAATTCGACGTTACGTTTCTTAGATCTGAGTTAGACAGTTTCGTTAATTAAAAGTTCAAACACAAATGGCGAATTGAACGGAATCCCTGCCGGTTCGTAATCATCACATTATGAAAGAAAAACTGAGAGGTAGGCATACTTACAGCAGCACTTCCTGCAGATGGTGTTAAAAATTAAGATCATTATTTTCTGTGTACCTGAGCAACAGTCAATTAAGATGTATGGAGTGTAACACGGTAGCGAAACCTGAGAAAGGCAAGACCGCGAAACGAGAAGCAATTGAGTAGCTAGCGTTAGTGCCGACCGGAGTTCATGCCCGGCTGAGCGTGTTGAACAGAAATACTTCGGCACCTGTCGGTAATCGAACAGCGGTGTTCAAAATTGATTTATTTGTGGTTTATTTAACGACGCTGCCAACAGCTCAGACCACTGATCACCGAACATTACGATGGTTACTGAATAATGATGCAAAACTTACATGGAAGATGTTGTGCCTTCATTTCAGGCCCTGTCCGGGAATTTACCTATAGGAACTGAGTAAAACCACAAGAAACCTCAGTCAGGATAGTCCGTATCGCATCCTATATTCGAACCTGGCAACTACTGACTACAAATCTGAAGCATTATCGCTTATACCAACTCGTCTGTCATTCATTCTCTTAGTCTACGCTACTTCATTTCATTGACACGCCTGAATTTCAACGCTTCTACCAAGCCAGTTGTTTTATATGTGCTTCATTACAAATTACAGTATAACACACGTATGGAATGTTTTGTTTCAGTTACTAATACAAACACATCTGATCCTGTAATCTTATTGATTCTGTACCTTAATGTCGCACGTGGATAAGTTAAGGACATTCGTTTGAGGCCGAAGCCGTTACAGGACTAAAGAAGCAAAGTATTATTATTATTATTATCATCAGATATTGATTATTTGGTTTAAAGAGCTTTGAGTGAGAAGGAAGTGTCTGAACTTCAAGCGAAGTTATTATGTAATGTGACATCTGAATAGAATGGGAAAAGAAACGAAAAACTTAAATTTTGAAGTTTTCACAGCAACGAAAAATGATACAACCCGTTAGCACAGTTTGTTAAATTGACACGTGATCACACCAGAAGATTCTTTCAGCCAGTCAAAATATCCGAAACAGGAGGTCCAAAGAACGTGTCTGTTACAATTTCGGAATAAGGTATTGGGTATGGCGGGAATTATGATAAATTAAATAGTTTGCGTAGTATATTGCTTTTTGGACGGTCAGCCAGAGAGTGTCATAAAATTGACGTTCCCTTCCGAACACTATAAATGACACAGTTTTGTAAAGGTGCGTACAATCCGTACCGCTCACACAGTTCTCAGTGGCTTTCTTAGCATCCTGGCACTCTATTGTGCCTACATTTTATGAACTTACGGTTTTCGCTAATATTCTTAATGCCCCATCGCTAATTTTTTTAATATATGTAGAAGATATACTTCCTGCTGTTATCGCGATTATGCCATTTCGGTAGCGCCACTAGTTTCCTTTCCACCCTCAAATTAGCCTATCCACCACAAGTTTATTTACCCACTGCAAGCGATTAAATTTTAGGAATTTCTAGTAGCCTCCAAAGCTAAAAGTATGTATAAAATTATTCAAAGTTTGACTATCTGTTCTTGAATTTAAACATGAGGAAGAACACCCAGACTTAAACACTGATAGGCACAGAACGTGTAACAAACTTCATTAACGTTTGTACAGAATGTTCCTGGTGTGGCTAGTGGCGTGGCTGGGGCTCCTGGTCCCCTCCTTGAGCGCCTCTCGCAAGTACCTCAACTACAGTGGGGACATCGTGCTGGGAGCTCTGTTCCCCATTCACCACAAGGGGTCTGGTAAGGCCGACTGCGGCAAAATACAGGTGAGTTTTCTGTCGCATGTCCTACGCAACAATCTTTTATGCGTGTTTTCTTGTTGTGTTCATGGTACATGTTATTGTTAGTCAATAGCAGACAGTCCAACAACACACGCTGTGTCGGACTGTTTACTTTGGACTGAAAATAAGCTTCCCACAAAAGTAAGATCAGGGACAGATCAGAACCCATGCAATGTTAAAGAATTACTGATACTTAAAATGAGTTAGAAGACAGAAGACAGTACCCATACTTTTTAAACGTATGTTTCGCACAGAAACTATTTTAATTGAAATTTTAATACTTTGTTTTATATAATACTTATTGTGTGAATTAGTAGCACATTTCACTGAGTAACCACTGGCCGCAAAGGGGATGACTGAGCTCAGATCCCGGAAATAACAGCGATTTTAATCTTTGACATTAGTGTGCGGCCGCTTTTCGTCAACTTGTCTCCATGCTTATCTCACTAGACATTCACAAGGCCTGAAATATATATACAAACGTCACTAAATTTAACGAGACATTGTAATTACAAATCTAAGCCTTTTTTGAGAAACGTTCTTTAAAGTTCTTACGTAGACCCCTAGTTTTATTGACGTAAAGATTTTGAAAATAGTGTACCCATACGTCTGACCTAAATTTTTTTTTGTCTGTGGCATAACGGCCCAATTCAGGTCTAGGTCGCCTCATTTTTTAGGTTTCTAAATCATACACAGTAGACACAAATAACTTGTAGGACTTCTGTAAACGAATAATCAGTTCGTCGCAGGGGCCCTTACCTACAAAATACACAACAACACAAGATACGAACATCCACGCTGTCTGTGGGATTCGAACCCGCGATCCCAGCAGTCGAGTGCCTTCAGACCTACGCCTTAGGCCGCACGGCCACCGCTTTTTTCTTTCTCCATGTTTGCTGCAGTTTCACTTATTATTATTATTATTATTATTATTGTCATCATCATCATCATCATTCTTTACGTAACAAAACGATTCAGTAGTTAGCTTGTCGACTTCGTATTCTGAAGACATTCGAATCACGGTCCCGAACTTGATTACTGTAACACACTTCTGTCGCACTGTCATGCGTGCATATGTATCAGTCGCAAACACCCTAATACCTTCCAAATCTACATAATCTATACAGTTAAGAGCATCGACGAATAACAGAAGAATTATTAAACCCGATAGGGACTTAACAGCACCCGTTCTGTTAATAATAGCACGGTTAAAAAGGGTCGTCTGTGCGGGATCTGAACCCCGTCTTTTCTGAACTGAACTCGTCTTTGTGCTGTAACATGACAGCTCCGAACTTTTCTGCGGCGTTTGTTGCGTAATACCGATGTAGGGGATGTAGGTAATGAGGCCTCGCTGAATGCAGTAGCACAGCATATAGTCTATCAATAGACGTTCTTTTCGATATTTTAAAATTGTGACGTATGTATGTACTCAGAAAATGTAACCCCGCAACGAAGAACCCATTATATCGCGACGGAGCAAATCAATAAGCTCTCACAGGTAATCGAAGGCAGTTAATATTTCATTAAATACAGGAAAAGTTTTACGGCTTCTTGTGTTCACTAAGGCTTGCTGTTGCTTTCTGTGGACCGGTAGCTATAGCTCGCCCCCAATTTCTTCAAAGAAAGAGAAACTTGTATTTGTTGTGGCACAATACCGTGACAAACAGGAGGGTTTAAAAATATTACTGTACTGCTTCGCGCTTTGGCAACTCTACTAAGTAAAGGAAATGCGGAAAAATGTGGTACAACAGTGAGGTATGTAATATGAGAAGAAAGCATGTGCGTGCTGTGTGAACGAACAGGTGTACTTGAGAGAAATAAATCTCTGCCCTTTCTTGCTGAGAACAGTGAAATGTGAAGTAACTACCGAGACAACGGCAATGCTCAGTTCATCCCATGTTTGTTTAACAGACGCGGGTAGCCGCATGCACTAACGATGCAGAAAGGCAGGAAATCTGTCTTATGGGATGCGACGCCCTGTAATCGGGTATATATGCAGCCACGTTTCAGAATAAATTGCTGCCTGCATGAACAAAGGCAGATGTAATCTTCATGCACCGCTCTAAAAGGTAAAGGATTCCCATTACAGGCCCGGACAGGCCCTGAGGGTTCCAGGAGGCTGAGGTTCCCAGATTTCAAGACAATCGGCATATGAAGGTGGTAAGGTTGTCAGCCCTACGCACCGGCCTCCTTTACCCCGCAGGAAATATTCCTGGTACTCATTTCTTTTAGGGGTTGAGTCAACCCCAGGGCCACTGTGCGACCGGAAGGATTATATTAATAAAAAATTACAATGCATGAACGGCTGTAAAGAACTAATATATCACTTGGCTATAGTACACTACAGCGCCGTACTCATGCGGCAGATTCTCCGTCATGTCTGTAGTGCAGGTCAGTATATGTGTACGAAGCAGGCGTTTGCCATTCTGTATAGAACAAAGCTGCAGAACGAAAAGGAAGCTGCAAAGCGAATGATGTATTAAAGGATACAATATGTATTTACTGAGAAACAGTTCATCAATTTAAGACGTTATGTGACAGGAAATTTTGGAAGATATGGGAAGAATTTGGAAAGTGTCTAGTTACAGATCGAGAATATCCACACGTAGCAGTGACGAAGGACATAATGAAACAAAAGTCCAAATTCTGTCTGACAAACTCCGAAGAACAGAATTACATTTACTTCATTTTGACTTCATAATGAACAAAGATGCCGTCTGTGTCTCACAAACATATTTTGAACCAACAAGCACATTTTGGTTCATCTCGGTAAAAGGTTCATGCTGCTGAACGTCATTCTGAAAATTTTTTCCTTGTGCAACTTTTGTCGGTTATTTCTTCATGACGGAAACTCAAAGTTTTTAAACCCAAAACTAGTATATATTTACCGTCCGCAGATTCAAAGGGGATATAATTAAATTCTTTTCACACATGAAGGAAACCAAAAGAGAGGAAAATAAAAAGGAAAAATAAATAATTGGCGCGGAAATAATAGCAGTGAGTGTACAATCCAACAAAACAGAAAGCAACAAGGAAGTCAAATCAAACTTAAATCATAAGCAGTAAAACTTCCCGATTAATAGCTCATAACTGTATTCTGGAACATCACACGTACGGACACAAAAGTAAGGATGTATGGAACTTGCTTGTTGCAGCTGGAGGACGGAGTACAGCCTCTGGAGGCAATGCTGTACACCTTGGAGCAGATAAATAGAGACCCACATCTGTTACCGGGTATCAAACTCGGAATGATTGCGTTCGACACCTGTGATAGCCCCTCGTACGGGCTCGAACAGACCCTCGACTTCGTTAAAGGTAACAAGGCGTTTCAACAATAGTACACTCATCATCATCATAATACACAGATGCACAAAGACGCAGTTACAAGAAACTCGCTCTTGCAGAGTTTTCCCTGCCCAGTAACAAGCAATGGTATAAATGATCTATTTCCTATTCCCTAAAAGTGTTGAATGTCACAATAATGCTTGATTTTTATCTTCAAGTTTGTTCTTTAATGACATTGTCAATTGCCAAGCCTGTATGGTGTAGGTGATAAGTGACTGAATGAAAGAATAGATGACTGAGTGATTGAATGAATACGGAGCACTGGTGGAATGATACTGACCGGAGAAACCCGAAGTACTCGGAGGAACTCTGCATCACTGCCATTTCATCCAACACCAATCCCACAGGAACAGGCCTGTGATCTAAAACGAGCCTCCGCGGCTTCTTATGCTCACCTTCGTAATAATATACAGCGAAGATTACAGCAGTGAGGATCTTCACGTAATTTTAATGTCCAATATAAGTAACTAAAACCACTTAGACCAATGCTCCTCAACTTTTCTACCACCACAGCCCCCCTTAAAATTGTCACGCATTCTGCCGACCACTTCCCCAGAATTATCTCTCCTGGAGGACACCATAGGCTTAACTCGCACCAACACTTGGAAGTTTGAGCATTTGCAAATAAGAAACGTCATTAAAAGGTAAGCACCTTTATTACATTAAGTCGATGTTAAAATTAGTACACAAACAATTTTCATGGTAATAATGACAAAAACAAAAAACAAACAAACAAAGATAATGAAAAACCTGCAAGATAATGGCGCTGTACGGAACTCGCCTACTGATTTACATAGCCAAAGCCAACTTTCGAACAGTCGGAGAAGACACACTGGTGTGTAAAACATGACATCACGAATACTTGCCACGTTCTGCCCACAGGCAAGTTGAATTTCCGCAGTCGATTAATGTTGGATGCAATAACGTAGTTTCCGGCACATTTGCGAGAAAGTTCAGCTACCATATTCAGTTTTATGATAGTTCTACCTAAATTATCGGAGACGAATCAAAATATAGCAATAAGTTTTTCTCAGGTTTCATTGCACACTTCAATGAGTTCCACGAACAAGAGTTCCAGTGTCAAGATGGCAGCATACCGAAATTTCTGGGCGGGGGATTCGATCACGTCGTGGCGGTGATCGGGGATCAATCCAGCTCCGTTACTATACAGGTTAGTGAGATGTGCCCTACAGAGGCACAGAACTGAGTCTCTTTCTCTTGGATAAGCACTTTAAAGTTCAGTTCTTTCAGAACGATTCTAAGTTAACTGCTTTATTTTACATCAAACCGAGTGCAGGGTCAGGCGTATTGCACACCACAAGAGCGGATTAAGAAACAATGGCGGAAAGTTGGGTGACAGGGAGACTGAATTAGAATTGCTTGCAGACATTTTCTTCAGTGCCATATGTATCAAGCAAAATCCACACAATGTTTGCGAGGATTGAATCTGGACGTCTGGCGTAAAAACGTTTGGTTAGGACAACGAAGCTCAAATAGTCACATCGACATTAAATATGAAAATAAAGTTAAAGACAAACCATCGAATACAGACTTCTTGTTTGATTCAGTTAACATGGCGCTAAGGCCTTGAATGTTAAAATAAAAATAAAAGTTACACGATATGTTTTTATCTCACATCATAACTTTTCTTTACGTGTCAGGACAACCACGTTATCTAAAATGAGATTTTAAGAAATTATTTGCCTGATTCGTCGCAAGTCTCGCTTTCTAAAAAAAAATAAGATATACTTGTCATAGTCCAGTATCTTGTTAATTTCATAAGGTAAGGAAATCATGTCTGCTTTACACGGCTACACTTCTGTACTAAATGCAACTAAAATACAGGGTTATTCGAAATGATTGTCGGGGTTTTAACAACTTGTCATACACAATACACTTGAGATAGGAGTATATTTTTTTTTATTTAATAGAACAACACTCCAAGGTTTTGTTACATACCTTACAGGTGCTCTATATTTGCACCCTTTGTGATTCTACAAATATCAACACGATAATAGAGTTCGTTCCAAACTGTCTGTAGCATGTCAGCGGTGATGGTTTGAATGGCGGTTCTGATTCGTTCCTTCAGCTCCGGGATACTTGCGGGAAGAGGAGTAACATAAACCTGATCCTTGACGTAACCCCATAGAAAGAAATCACATGGGGTTGCATCTGGAGAACGAGATAGCTTTTGTTAAAACCCCGACAATCATTTCGAATAACCCTCTATTTAGTTCTTCTTTACAGATAAACAGCCGAATGTATACCTCAGAAAATGTCTTAAAATTAAACAACACAGGATAAATTCAAACCTATTAGTCAAATTAGTAGTGTTACACTTATTTTAATTGCCTATGTCATTGTTGTCGTTGTTATAATCATCATCATCCAAAAGCGAAAGGCGTTCGTGTAAGCACTTACGTGGTCAAATTTTCCATTGAACGTTTTCATCTTCAGAGACTGCTGGAATAAATTCACCCTCAAAACCTCACGACCTCATTATCTTTGCTATTTTCAGACCACAACGAGATGAATAAAAAATTAACATTGACTTATAAGACTATCAATTTCTTCCATTACAACCACAATGGTTTACCAGGTAATCCACAATTGCAGGGCTAAATATTGATTGCACGCACTGTACAACCAACACAGATCCGGTCCACACGTATAACTTGCATAATTCTCTAAGATATAGCACCACAAAAAATGTTAATCTTGAGCGTGTAACTGTTTCTCCAACCTCAGAAATTCTCATGTCGCCAGTATTTTAGTATGTAAATAAAAACCAAAACGATTTGGTCTCAAGTGCTATTAGGTTCTTTCCAACTTTCACGAATTTCAGTCAAGTATTCAAATGTTTTTCAGAGGAATGTGGACAAGCGGGCGCGCGAAGACACACACGCGTTAGTATGATGAACCTTGTACAGTGTTTCACCGTGAAATTAACCAAGGAGCCTAAACATATTTTATTTAAAAAAAAACTATTTTGATACCTAACGGTTTGGTTATAGGTCACACAGAGTGCACGTGAGCACGTGACGTAACTTAATGCATTTACTATGGCAGGTGGCGACGATGCTGCGACTGTTCCGGGTGCCGCAGATTAGCTATATGGCCACGTCGCCATCGCTAAGTGACCCGGATCGCTTCCCATATTTCTTCCGAACAGTGCCGAGTGACTACAACCAAGCACATGCCATGCTGGAGATACTCAGGTATGCCTAATTTACGTCAACGATAAAAGACAGCTGTTAACACCAAAGTTGTGCTGTATGTGATGTTGCCGAAGGAACAACACGTGTTGAGCATCGTTCGTAGTAGCGCTCCACCTGATGCAAAATCAACAGGCTTACTTACGTAGTCAAAATAGGGGATGCGATTAAAGGACTGCTCATTTTAATCTGTCGTTTTTTTTAATTGGAAACTGATTAAAAAGAAAGAAGGTTTTGAACTGAAAAATAGAAAACATTCCTGAAAATCACCTTGCTTAAATCTACTTTGCAAGAAATTTCGATCCCCCACATGTTTCAATTTCATTACATTTTCAAGAGATAAATGTATCTTCATATTACAGGATCATCCAGCACTCTAGTGACAAAATCTCAACCCTTCTCTGCTTTTAACTCTATAAAAACTTCTTGTTCAGCGTGTATTAGAGTTTTTACTCTCACTGTCAACCTTCTAAACCGATGAGCGTGAATCCTTTCAAGGAATATCATGTGTCCGAGTCCCTAGAGACGCTAACCCTTTAACGGCACCAGATTGTAATTCAAAATAATAAAGCAATTATCATATTGGCATTTGTTTGGGTTTGTTCCTTTATTTGTTTGGTTGAAATTGTTAAAAATAGAATTAGCTAATTAGACTTTTGTACTTTGCAAGTTTAAGGTCCTTATTTCTCTGACACATACGAAAACACGACATTAGTGTACAGAAGCCAAACTAAGAGAGAGAGAGAGCATCTTTCTGCGTTTCTGCAGCTCCCAGAATTGTTTTCTACCCCAGGGAACTGAAAGCCAAAATTCCTGGTGCCTGATTGGTTAGTTTGACACAGTCCTTTTGTTTCAGATTTGCCAGCTTGTCCTAACTAAATGTGAAATTTTGACTGGCTGTGTCAAATGGCATATGTAAGCTGGAATACCTCGTTCCCAGCGGCATACACCACAACATCTTGCTGGACATCTGACTAGTGTTATTCTCCTCTAGTCAATTGACACCGGCTAAAAGCTGTTTGTTTTCAGATTACACTAGCTCATTCTGCCCTAGTCAATTGACACTGACTAAACATGTTAGTTTTCAGATTACACTGGCTCTCAACTCTTCAAACTAATCATAGACCTGAGAGTAACAAGTTCTGAACATACTACATTTTGTTTGGGTTCACATGCTGTTATGGCAAAAATTGGGCCATATTATCTTGTTGAAATACAGGTCATCAATTGGCATGTGTTAGACTGCATCACTATTGAATTAATATAAAATACCAATCAAACACTCTGTTAACTTGTGTTGGCACCGCTGGGATTCGAAATATATACTGCCGGCTATAGTACCAACATCTGTCTCTGCTAAATTAACACGATGAGCACTGATCAGAATCTGGTATGTTCCACACAATTTTAGCTACCTTTGAGCTTCTTGTATCTTCCTAACAGCATGTTTTAAAGTTGAAAAGCAATGGCATTAAAACACATCTTTTTCAGATTATTCTGAATAGAAAATGCATCAGATAAATCTTGGCACGCAGACACGTCACTATAATTATCAACAACAGGAGATTAGTAGCATGTGGTAGTACCTGTCCTTCTGCATCTAATAATTAAGTTCAGTGTCAGGTTTTTTCATAATTCCATCTTCCTGTCTTCACCCAAAACCTGTAGCTACTGAGAAGTATAAAACTACAGATGTCTCACTACACTACAGTCCTTATATTTGAAGAAGGCTACTGAAATTGGGCTGTGTAAGGAACTGAAGTCAAATATACTTCCACAGCTTCAGAAGGATGTTACTCAGCTTCCTGAAAGCAGTGTGGGTAAAATTTAGTTTGCTGATACTAGTGAGAATAAAAACATTTTTTCTGAATATGTCAACAAAGTATACTACAAGGAAAAATTGATCATAGCCAAATAGAGCAATTTGTAGCCAGTCATACATCCAATGGTGTAAATATCTTTTGTGGTATTATGAGAATTAATAAAATCAAGGTGAAAAACAATAAATGTATCCTAGAATGTCTAAAAACAAACACAGTTACTGCATTTTCTTCATTTCCTGCTGTCTGTAACCACTGTTTTGCTTTCCCCATCATTTGTATATTCCACCCCTTCCCATGCTTGTCATATGCCACCATAGCAGTTTGATATTAGGAATGCGGTAAAGTATTAAAAAATGATATACTTCAATTTAAATTTCAGACAATTCAACTGGACATACGTGTCAGTTGTGCACTCAGACAATGAGTATGGGAACCACGGTTTTGAAATATTGAGCTCACTAGCCAGTAAATACAACGTATGCTTCACAGCGACACAACGTGTTGACAAAGAGAAGTTCGGGGACATAGACTATGATAATGTGCTACGCAACATCACTGACAAGACAGATGTTCGTGGTGAGTGTGGTACCTGCCAGTGGGAAACATACTGTAAGCAAACAAATAAAAAATTAGGCCAACAGAGGAGCCTTCACTTTCAAACAAATGAATATGACCAATAAAAAGTAAAGATGAATCATGTCTTGTAAAAAGTGCCTCCAAAACAGGGTTTGTAGCCACAAGCCACTACAATGACAACCAGCTAGCAACAGCATAATTACAGTCCTTGAAATTTGTCTATTCAACACTTTATTATATACAGTGTAAAATCCTTGTCCTTGTATGGTTGTGCAAAGTTGATGATATGTCCTGCCTACGAGTTTTGTAATTGATTTTTCTCTCAGTATAATAAACTATGTGATGGACAACCAGAATATCAGGGCTTCTATTCTTCTTATGGGTGGAGATTCTTCAATACCATATACAGTGTGGCTTGCAGGCCCACTCATTCTACCATACAGTGTCTTGTCCTGAAGGTAAAGTGGGCTGGGAGTGACATTAATCACTCTCGAATATCAAGTGCTGGGAAATAACAAATACTGCAGATACACCTCCACATGAAAGCTGAGATTCGTATTGGCTACAATGCCATTGTTTACCATTTTCCAACATCTAAGTGCATTTCCCTTCTGAATAGAAGCAGATTTGAAGAGAATAATGCAGAATTTATATAATTTTGAAGACCCACCATCTTGTGAGAAGTGTTGGTATGCCTTCTGCCAGACACAGGTTCACATCCAAGATGACAGCATGTTCCATAGTCACAGCTATGTGCACCTCAGATCTCAATTTATTTCCCTTTGATTCCAACCGTATAAGGTACTGAATAACTGAAGAATAAAAACCAACTAGATGCTACTTATTATTTTATTGTACTTCTTATAGGCTCAACATGTTTGGGGCACTACTATGCCCATCATCAGGAGCTCATGACTATAATGCTGATTACCACATTGGTTGTTTCGTTCTTGGTTTGCTGTAGGTTGGAGGTTATGTGCTGGTAGGCTGGAGTAGCATCCAGGCTGCAGGCTAAAGCACGACTCATGCTTTAGCCTGCAGCCCGGACACCACTCCAGCCTAACAGCACCTAACCTCCAACCTACAGCAAACCAAGAATGAAATGACGAATGTGGTAATCAACATTGTAGTCCCGACCTCCTAATGATGGGCATAGTAGTGCCCAAAACATGTTGTGCCTATAAGAAGTACAATAAAATAATAAGTAGCATCTAGTTGATTTTTATTCTTCAGTTATCACAATGATGCACGTACCATCTAGTTTGTTTTCATTCGTCAGTTATCACAATGCTGCACAGTCCAACAAACATCAAAGTACTGAATATTTGGATGCCTTCAACTGATGAAGTGGAAAGTATGTGAAAAGAAGCAGGTGTTTTCTAATTTGAATACTATTACAGCATGTGTGGTGGAGGAGAATAGAACCACACAACTGTCGGTTATGAGAGCAGTTTTTTTGGACTAGAACTTCAAATTAGGACCTACCAAATACAAAAGACCCTTTACCTATTAATCCTTAATGTTTAGATGTGTCTTTTATTGAGTCAAATTAATCTGTCCACAGTGGTGGTGGTTTTTGCTGACAAATCCATGACACAGAAATTAATGAATGCTGCCCGACGGCTTGGAATGATAGGTCGGTTTGTGTGGATCTTGTGTGATGCATGGAGTGCCACATCCAGCCATCATGGTGTTGATATCATCCTCAAGGAACAAAAAGCTGGCAACAGTAAGACTGCTCACTGGAGTAACAATGAACCGATATTTTGTTGAAATTTATATTGTGTCAAGCCTTTTGATAAAACATTGCTTCTCACTTCTCCCTGCAATCTTTCTCCTTCACACTGTTACATGTTTAATAACTCTCTTCACACTCTTTCTTGTACCCTACAGTCATATCTCAGCTTTTTTCCATAGGTCCAACAGATGTGCGGAGTGATGAGAGTGTACTTGAAGGAGCTCTGGCTGTGCAGCCCTTGTCCCGCAATTTAGCAGGCTTTGACGCTTACTTCAAGTCCCTTGGTCCCAGCCACAGTGCAGTCAATCCCTGGTTTGAAGAGTCCCTCAGAGAATATTGTAAGAAGCAACATAACGGATCTCACTACAGGTTTTCTTCAATTCTGGTAAGCTTCTTGCACAGACACCTTCCTTTTCTTCCTCATTTTACTCCTATTTCATCTTCTTTTCCTTCATCAGGGGTCCAGAATAGGCTACAGCAAGTTCCAGAGTTTTTATTTTGCTGGGTCTTCCCATTTAATCAAACTAAGCAGAACATCTTTAGGCACATTTCCTTCTTTATATTTCCTTCAAATTTCTCCCTATTTTCATTTATTTTATTTGCCTGTATTTACTAAAGCAATATCTAATTATTTCAGTCTATATTTCTCTGCTAAATATGGACGAGTGAACATATTACCATTTTTACTGCATTAATCTTTATTGATAAGAGGAATGAGCAGCTTGGTCATATGAGACACATAGTTAACATTCCTCTCCTTTACATTGTAAGAACTGATGAAACAGTATAACTCACTGGGTCCTAAGCTTACAAACATATCTTCAAATATGTATGAAAACTTCCTTCTCTCAGACAATAAATTCATGGTTATAGGGTATGATGGAAAAGTGTTGTCATTGTAGCCAGACCCTTACACAAATGTACCAAGAGAGACATGCCAAGTGCCACACATTTTTTAATATTTTAAATACCATAAACAGTGGAAGCAATTTCTACCATAAATGAAAAATGATAATGAAGTGCTAATCATGTGTTTGGTTGTTAGCTTCATGACATTATTTGTATCAAATTGCCAGGAGATATGTTTGGTTGTTAGCTTCATGGCATTATTTTATCAAATTTTCAGGATGGTGTGACCACTGAACTACCTGAAGATGAAGTCCCCACATCGACAGATATGTTAATAAACAGTACTGCAGGGACTATCACATCCAAAACTTCTGAGTTATGTGAATGGCGCTGGGAGCGAGGGTATCGACAGCAAAGGTACCTGCATTTTGTGCGTGATGCTGTTTATGCCGTGGCCCAGGCACTGCACAATCTGCATGCACAGCTGTGTGGACCTGGCATCACAGGGGTCTGCAAGGCCATGGAACACATTGACGGGGATGTTCTGCGAACCTACCTTGCCAATGTAACCTTCAATGGTGAGCAGATAGCCTAACACTTGGGCCAGATATGACTGAGAAGAAGCATACACCAACATTGTACACTGAGGGAAAAGGGCAAACGAAGATATCTGCCTGGCACTTAACTTGACTGACAGACCAAGTGACTATTGATTAGCAAGCCAAATTGAATGACTGAACTGATTGACTGATTTTACTGAGTGACTGAATAACTAGATTTCCCTGATCAACTGATTGAGAGATTCGGGAATTTATTGAAAGTCCATGACTGGCTTGGCTGTTATTATTCCCTGGGTCTGGTCTTCACAACAAGTCAGCCGAAAATCATCTATTTTTTCAATTGGACAGTAGTTGAAGTATTCCACTCATTGCCTTTTCCAATGAGAAATGATAGCACTCTTCTTAAAATGAGAGTCCACCAGGAAAATAACATGTCCATCAAATATTACTTATCACCTCACTGTCCCTGCGCGCACGTGCGCACACACACACACACACATATACATATGTACAGGATGTCCATTTGCTACCGTACCCAGCATTTCTTTAATAATTCTAACACCAATGAAGATATTGCAACGAAATTTGAACAGGAGTACATTCGTTGTGTGAGAAATAAAGAGGAATGTGTCTGTAGTCCGCTTCAAATTTCGTTGCAATATTCTTATTAGTGGTAAAATTATTAAAGAAATGCCGGGTTCGGTAGCAAGTGGGACACACTGTACATATGTATATAGATGTTTAGGGGAAATGGTAATTCAGAATTGTCAGCATTTTATTCATGGTCTTAATGGCAAGTACACAATTTCCAAGAGCCTCACAGCATGATACTTAAGAAACAGATTTATAAAATCCTTCTCTTCCAGATGAGGGAGGAAGGCCATTCATGTTCATAAATGGGCGGGATGGACCACCACGATATTCAGTACTCAATTTTCAGAGAGAAAGCAATGGACACCGCTACCACTGGAAAGTTGTTGGCAACTACACATGTGAGTACAATTACCTGTGCAGCTGCACTGGTTGTGCAGTGATCATAACACTTTCAATCTGAGATAATAAAATGTGAGGCATTATTGACACCTAAAATACATAATTAAAATTTAAAATTAAGGCTTTACCTGTAGCTAAACACTTTGTCATGAAGACACACAAAGTTCAAACATTCTACACCTTGGCAGTAAATTGAGGAGGTCCAAATCTTCATGCATTAGTTGCTCAAGACCCCCACTGCACCTAATCTGGACACTATGCTGAAGATAAGAATCCATACCACTACCACACGTAAAAAATTACATGTTTGGCTGTGAAAGTTGGTTTCAACACACAGTATACCTAAATTATGCCTGATTCATTAGTACGGATTCTGATGTAAGAGATTAATTATTTATCAGATATATTACATTCTTCAGACACTTGGGAAGAAAGAGTACTCTAGGAAAATACAGCAGTCATTTATAAACTTCAGCAAGCCTATGACTTAGGAGATGTGTGTTGCTGAACAATTATACTAAATTTTAATATGCCCACAAAACTAGTCAGTGTACTCTTAGGATTATTGGACCGCGTATCATTGTGATAGTTGAAGAATAAAAGACCAACTTGATGTCATTTGCTATTTTATTTCACTTCTTATGTGCTCAAAATGTTTCGGACATTAATAGATCCATCATCAAGAGCTTGCGACTATTCTGGCTGAAGCTTGCTTCAGCCTGCAACATGGATACCACTCCAACCCAGCCGCACCAAATCTCCAACACACATCGAACCAAGAACAAGACGACCAATGTGGTAATTCAACAGAATAGTCGCAAGCTCCTGATGATGGATATATTAATGTCCGAAACATTTTGAGCACATAAGAAGTGAAATAAAATAGCAAATGACATCAAGTTGGTCTTTTATTCTTCAACTAGTCAGGGTAATGTTTTAATGTTTGTGTGGGTGGCTCAGGCACTGCGCTGAAAGCCAGAAGGCCATGGGTTCGATAGGTTCATTGAAATTTTTCACTGACTTAGTCATTCTGGCCCCACTAAGACCCTGGGGTCGACTAAGCCTCTAACAGAAGTGAGTACCAGGGATATATTCTGGGGGATAATAGGTGGTTGATGCCAAGGGCTGAAAACCCTACCACATTCCTGTATTGAATCTGGAAGTTCTGTAAGCTTCAACCTCCTGGAGCCCTAACGACATGTCCAAACTTATAATGGGATAGCTCTAACTTTACATTACCACAAAACTATTTATGCTAATTAAAAGTTACTGTTGTTGCTTTTGCTGTTGTCACCATCATTCTCATCACTGTCAGCTTTGTAGTTATCAATCTCATCACGTTGTTAACGAAAAGCTGGTCACTACTTATAATATTTATTGATTGCCAGTACCCACTAACACAGTTGAAATATTAACAATAAATTATATAAGCAGTAATACTGATCAAAGAACTGATCAGACTGATTACAATATTACCAGATGATACAAGTTTTGCCCCACAACACAGTAATCTTCCAGGTGATCTGCTCTGTTCTGAATCAAACATGATATTTTCTGTATATAATATCTTATGCATTCACAGTGGATGATGAAAAGTTGCCAATACTGAACATTGACCATGGTGCTATTAGTTACCATAAAGGAGCGGGTTTCCCAACATCCACCTGTGCCACACCATGTGCCCTGCACCAGGTCAAAATCCAGGTAGGACGACCAATAAATGTCTGCATAATGACTATGCAGACTGATGCTAACCCTGATACCTTATCATATAAATATTTTCCCTGAATGTTAACCACTTACCAGATTTTAGCAACTCATAACATATCAAAGTAAACAGGCTTGTATGATGTGATCTGAAACTTTCACGGCGACTGTATTTAATGATACAGTGTGTCCCACTCGCTACCAAACCTGGCATTTCTTTAATAATTTTACCACTAATGAGGATATTGCAAAGAAATTTTAAGCTGTCTACAGACACATTCCTCTTCATTTCTCACACAATGTACGTACTCCTGTTCAAATTTCATTGCAATATCTTCATTGGTGTTACAAATATTAAAGAAATGCCGGGTTCGGTAGCAAGTGGGACACACCATATTTTCTGATATTTTCAGCCATGTGAAGACAGAAGTTAGTGTCCAGTGTTTTAGAAACCCTTGATAATCAGGACAGTTTTGAAGCTTAACATGGCTGTATAATGGATTTACATCCATACCACACATTTTGACTACAAATGCACGTGGCCACTTTATCCATTACACCAACCCCTTAATTGGACAATATCTCCATCCTCACACGGCACACCATCCAAGAAGATTTCAAGTAATTTATTTACTCATATGTGTCTTTAATTTTCCAATTGAAGGCACCATCTCTGTTGACACAGACATTATTTGTAGCGGCTTATCATTTTCCGAGCAAGGAGGTAGGCCTCTTATGCAAATATATTCACCACTAATTTCATATTAATTTTGTCTTAAAACTTAGCACCACCCTGTCTGCCCCAGTTTTGGATGAAAGTAGTAAAATATATGGTACATTTCCTGCATTTATTGATGGGAATGTAAAACTGTAGTCCAAACTTCTCTTCCAACATTAACGAATTTCTTAACAATTTGTTAAATAATTTTGGATACAGATGGACAGATATACACAACCTATCAATCATATATTAATTTTATTGGGTTTGTTTAAACAAGACATAAAAGCACAAACCCATATGGATGTTGTTTAAAAGTGTGTTGGAAGTGCCAGATACTAATACCACAATTTCTTAATGTTCATATCTGAAGCACACATTCCATTAAAAATGCAGCAAAATTAACTAGCATAAAAATTGTCATGTATGGTGCACTACAAGTCTATTTCTAAGCCTATCACTTGGGACTTGGTAATGTTACAACCCCCCCTTATTCCAGCAGCAGCGAGAAGATACCTGTTGTTGGCACTGTCGGAGTTGTGGCAAGTACCAGGTCAGAACGGATGAATACCATTGTGAAGATTGTGCAATGGGGTCACTACCTTCACATGACCACTCTCATTGTGAGCCCATCCCAGAGGAGTTTATTGACTACCAGAATCCCTGGGCCATAGGAGCCATGGCAGTTGCAAGTCTTGGTCAGTCTTATGTTATATTCAACCATCCTCAAAATCCACCATTTACTGGAATAGAATTATGCAATTTGTCCACTGTTTTTATGTACTTTCCTCAGTGAAAATTTACACAGTTTGGTAGTTGTTACTAGTAGCAGATACAAGGCTTATTCTACATAAGTTTCAATTCTTTGTGCAGGAATACTGGTGACAGTGTTTGTACTCGTTATTTTCTGGATATACAGTGACACGCCTGTAGTAAAAGCGTCTGGTCGTGAGTTGAGCTACCTGTTGCTAGTAGGAACACTGGCATCTTTCTGTGTCACATTTGTGATTGTGGCACGCCCTACACCCTTCACCTGTGGTTTAACACGATTCTTCCTGGGATTCTGCTACACATTATGCTATGCAGCCATTGTCACAAAGACAAATCGCATAGCACGTATCTTCAGCAACCGACCCATCTCTCCCCACAAGACAAGGTACCATGTGTGTTTGAGTGATATGGTTTCATCAGGTCGATGATCTAGGACTAGGGGTAGGCAAACAATGCACCTGTGTTTGGCACAGTACATGCAGCAGCAAAAGAAGTGACTATTTCTAACAGTAATTGTTATAATTTTAAAACATATATTTTAACATTATAAAATTAATCTTTTGTGGTATTTAGGCCTATTTATTCTATGTAAAAACTGAAGTTTAATGTAGTTATTCTGGCTGTGGGTATCATCAACATCATTGGCGTAATCATCAATATCATAATCATATTAGACTATTTAGTCTGTTTGGCTTAAAACATAATACAAAAGAGATTTTATTTTGAAAAATTTGAAAATACAAAAATATGTCTCACTTTAATATTTCAACAATCTAACTATACTAAGTGCTACAGTAGTCTTTGTATCACATCTGTGGATATTCAGAGTCTCAATAGATAGTCATGAACAAGTTCTGAGATGTAATAATTTTATTCTTAATTAAGGTTCCAACCAACAACTTCATGATCAATAATCAATGCCACAATCATTTACAATACCACAGTAGTAGTAGTAGTAGTAGCAGTAGTAGTGGTGGTGGTGGTAGCAGCAGGGGTAGCTGCAGCAGCAACAATGGTAGTAGTAGTAGTAGTATTATGAGGAAGAGGAATTGGAGCAGCAAGAAGCAGGGGTAGGAATGGTGATGACTTTAATAAGAAGACTGAATAGGATATGGTACACAGCAAGCTCTTGAGAACCCAGAAACATAACCAACCTCGGGGTTACCATACAATCATCTCTTTGAGACAATAAATGTAAGCCTGAGTAGATTCTTTACGAGGCATAATTGTGTGAGTCCTTAGTCAAAATTCTTGTCATGTAGAAAAATAATTCAGGTTTTTTATGATTGATGGGCAAAGACAGACTGCTCTTTCATGGAGTCATACATGCAAAGCTGAGGATTTGAATTCACATGAAAAAGGTATTCCAAAATTACTGTAATTCTTGCTACTTTACTTTGTATTCTATGTTTCCTCATGTTTTCTACCAGTGTTACTGTGAAGGTTCAACACAATTGAAGGTCTTCCAGTCATTTTAACATTAGAGACAGGGAATAAAAGTAGCAGAAGGAGGGAGGAATTCACAAAGGCCAATGAAAATTGGACTTAGCAGTTTAATAAATACTAATACACAAGTCATCTGCTTGCAACTTTTGCAAAAATATGCATTACACTGTTAACATCTGAGAGAGCAATCTTATTTGTACAACAAGTTATCAATAAGATATTCTTTGAGACAGACCTAGCACTGCCATCCTGCTATGTCAGCATCATAAAAATATCTCTAACTCATTATGAAACTTTAATCAAAACAACTGAATGCTGATCCACTGTCAATAGTCAGGCTCCCAAGTGAGAAACCTATGACAACACTGGCAGAAAGTGAACAGTTTGTTATAAAGAAATCAGTATTAATGACTGACAAGTCCTTGCCACCTGAAGTCAAACCAGGCTGTTACATCAATACATTCTTTCTCAAACTGTCTGACCATGATGCCCATCTATTAACTATTAACACAGACTATTCCTACATACCAACTCACAGGTTAAAAACTGTTAGAAAAATTAATAAGTACACAGTTTCTGATTTTATTGATAAACTAAGCTGCGAATCATGGGATTCCATCTTTAACAGTGAAGATGTAAATGCTATGTTTAATTCCTTTCTAAATATCTACTTGAGGATCTTCTATTCCAACTTCCCCCTAAAAAAAAGTAACTAACTGTAATAATAATGACAATAATTGGATTACACTGGTCATTAAAATATCATGTAGACATAAGAGAGAATTGTATCTTATAAGCAGAAATGGCAATGATGAGAAATTACAAAGACACTAACAAGCATACTGTAAAATATTACTCAAGGTAATTAAGGAGGCAAAGAAATTATATTGTTACACAAAAATTAAAAAATCGAACAATAAATGTAAAGCAACTTGGGAAATCATTAAGAAGCTAACTAATAACCATTATTCCCACACCGACATACAAGAACTAATGATAGACAATAGACACTTAAAAGACCAACAAGATATAGCTGATGCCTTCAACGATTATTTCTCGTCCATAGTTGACAATACAAATAAGAATGAAGTAAACAATAAAAATAATAATGCAAAGGGTTTTCCAACCCAATATTATTCAGAACAAAATTATGCTCATCCACCCCAATCTTTGGTTATTAAGACATTTTAAACTAAGGAAATTACTTCCAATGAAGACATTAAAATAAGAAAACTCGCATGGGTTTGACGAAATTTCTGTCAAACTTTTAAAAGTTAGTGCTACTTACATATGCTCACCACTAACTCACATCTGTAACAAGTCCATCTTGTCAGGAATCTTTCCTGACTGTATGAAGTTTTCAATTGTAAAACAAATATACAAGAAAGTAAACAAAATGAACCCAAATAATTACAGGCCCATATCACTATTGACTTCCTTCTCGAAGGTTTTTGAAAAAGCATCATATATTAGAGTAACTGAACACTTAAATACTAATAACTTACTAGTTGGAAACCAGTCTGGCTTTAGAAAAGGCACCACAACTGAAGATGCCACTTTTAAATTAATGAATGAACTACTAAAAGCCTTAAACAATAAAACATTGGCAGGTCACATTTTTTGTGATTTAGAGAAAGCTTTTGACTCAGTTAATCATGATATTTTACTGTCAAAACTATCCTATTATGGAATAAGTAGCAAGGCTATATCTTTACTTAAATCTTATCTTCAGAATAGATATCAAAGAGTTCTCATTACTGACTTATTTTTTAACTCAAACACAGTTTCAAAATGGACCAAAATAAAATGTGGGGTGCCTCAGGGCTCAATTTTAGGCCCTTTGTTATTCCTATTATACATTATCAACTTACTTAAGGTTGTTAAACATAAAGCTCTTCCTATCTTGTTTGCTGATGATACCAGTATCTTAATAACAAGTCCCAACAGTAACCAGTTACAGAGCGATCTTAATATAGTTTTGCACAACTAAATAGTTGGTTCAAATCAAATATGGTATTTTCGAATTCTGACGAAACCCATTTTATCCAATTTAATAATGCAAGTAAATGCACATCAGTTACAGAAATTGAATATGAAGATGAACAAATAAATATAGCAAATGAAACAAAATTTCTAGGGCTATATATTAATAATACTCTTTCCTGGAAAACACACATTGAAAGTATTAAGAATAAACTAAGCTCAGCTTGTTATGTTATGAGGTTAGTTAAACCATATGTAACAGCAAATACTTTGAAAGTGATTCACTATTCCTACTTTCACTCTATAATGATCTACGGTTTAATATTCTGGGGGAACTCCCCAGACAGTGTTAAGATTTTCAGGCTACAAAAGAAGATTATCAGAATCATGATGGGCTGCAGAAGTAGAGACTCATGCAGAAAATTGTTTCCTAATCTGGAAATCTTACCCCTCCCTTCTCAATATATTCTTTCCCTTCTATTGTTCATGATAAGAAACAAGAACCAATTCAAGGTAAATTCCGAGATACATCAAATTAACACTAGACAGCATGCAAACTTACACCAAACCTTTGTAAATGCGACAAAATACCAGAAGGGAGTACACTGTATAGGTGTAAGGTGTTTAACATGCTTCCCTTTTACATGAAAGCAGTCTGATAATCCAAAAAAATTTAAAGCATTTTACAAAAATACTTATGTGAAAATTCCTTTTATTCCCTGGATGAATATTTTGAACGCCAAGTTAAATTTTGACATATTATCTGAACTGACACATGAGAGCTTTGGGACAAATGTTCCCTCTCTTTACTTACAAGTCTATATTATAAATATGTTGGTATATATCCAACCACTATCTGTAAGGAAGGAAAATTTCTAACCTATAGAGCACCGCTAATTGCTTCTAACTTACCCCACTATTTTTATTTTTATTATTTTTTTTTTTTTAACTTTTTAGTTTCTATTTGCATCCTTATTATATTTTATTACGCTAAACAAACCGTATTGTACTATTTTATTATATTTATCATAATAAATAACCATGTGATTGTTGTACACACTTGTGTTGATGTCAACCCTTAATCGCAACAAATATGACGATTTCCACATCCATATGGACTATTTAATCCTGTATGGATTTATGGAAGGAAAATAAATTATATGATATAAAATATATGATATTATATGATATATGATATGAAACTCTTGCCTTTTATCTGCCATTGTTGGGTCATTATTTACTACAAAAAGGAACATAAGCAGGGACATTCATTGCTTTATCTCAGGACTTCCTACTTTCAAAGAAAATCAGTTCAACTGAAAAATAATTTTAGGTAAAAATAATACATAATGTGAAGTGTTTCTTGCATATGTCAGGGGTAGCTTAAGAAAGAAAACAGTTATTGTAATGTCCTATTTCTGCACCAAAAAATGTGGTAACTGTGATATATATTTACTCTTTCTCCACTTTCAGAAGAAGGCTGTGTAATTTGTGCCTAACCTTTTGAAAAAAGACAGTAAACTGACTAATAAAAATGCATTATTATTCACACAGGTATACAAGCCCAACATCTCAACTGGTTATAACAGCATTACTGACATCCGCGGAGGTGGTTATCAATGTGTCATGGCTCATGTATGAACCACCTTCTGTGACACACTCATTCCCAAACCGGGAGTCTCGTCTACTTATATGTGAAGGGCTAAATGACTACTCATATATGGTGGGACTTATCTACCCCTTTTTCCTAATAGGTAATGCTTTCTTGCACACACCAAACAGTCTGAAATCAAAAAAGTACATGTCAGTGGTGAATCCTGATCCAGAGATGAGGTCTAGTGGAAGGGTACACAATGTCTACCAGTTCCCCTCCCCTCAGACCTGATGCCCATAACAGGATTTACCACTGATAGTGGTAATGATTAGTATGAGCTCCAAGACTATACCTGCTATTTCAGAGAAGGTTTCCACAAATCTGAGAGAGTAACCACAGTGATCCCAACACATGCAAGTGTTTTATATAGAATGCAAAATCATTTACGACATATTATCTAACACTGGTGACAAATGATTTAAACTGTTAGAGAAAAAGGATCTGACAAGCAATATAAACCTCAGGAATAATGTGAGCTATAAACCATAAAATTTGCAGTTATATGGAACACATTTTGCAAAAAGAGCACTGACTAGAATAATTGTACATTTTATTTCTCTTCTGTGTATATTAATTGATTGAAATAAGAAAAAGCAAATATTTATTTGAAAACAAGGCAGGAACTCAAGTGTAGGAACAGTAGTTCATTAAGATAACAGACAATGCCCATGCTTTCTTAGGTGAATAGATCCAAAGTAGTAAATTAATGTGGGGGAGATTTTGCCACCATATGCTCCATTGTGACATTAGTCATGTAGGGTTCAGCATCCACCTGGGCAGATCGTTTAAACATATGCATTACTGGATCACAGTTATCTTTCTTACCCCTCCAATTTGATAATGAAACACAGCAATCTGTAACCAATTCCCTTGGGTGCAGTATGGTGTGATCAAAAATGAAATACCTTTCAAACCATTAACACATCATCATAATTTCATGTACCTTGCTAGAAAAAGTGCACAGACCCTAGTCCATTAATATTTTCTTTACTTTCTCATATATAGGACAGAGCAACCTAATGAAAAATGTCATTGTCAAGACTCTGCTAGATAAGTTTCAAAAAGTCTAGGATGTGTTTTTTTAAATGTCATGTAGTACAAGATCATTCAGTTCCAATTAATTTTAGAGACTATCATCATCTGCCTTCTGCACGGACATGTTCCATAATATAACTTTGCAATATTCAATCACTACCCAATTTAGCAAACATGTAGAACATGCATGAGAATCCTTGTGCTATGTATTTGGCACCATTAAGAATGTCTCAAAATAGTGGTGAAAATAAGGAACAAATTTTGTGAATAATTTTGTACATAAAGTATTTTCCTCACGTTTCTATACTTCCGGACATCCTGTACATATTATGGAATGAACTCCATGCAATGGACATGCAAAGCATCATTTTCTTCCTCCCCATTCATCCCTCCATAAAATTTCTTGAATTTCGCTTTCAAGTAAGAGTAGGAATCTGAATATTAACAAGTGTGTATTCTGTTTGTGCAGGTTTATGTACAGCATATGCTGTGAAGACACGGAAGTGTCCTGGTGGCTTCAATGAAACACGACATATAGCCTTCACTAACTACACTGCCATTATCATCTGGCTTGCATTTGTGCCACTGTACCTTGCTTCAACTAGTAACTCCATCAGGGTTGTTACACTGGCAATATCATTGTCTCTCAGGTATTGAAGTCTCACAAAATAGTAAAATTCTGCACTATTAAAGAAGCAGCAAAATCATAGTCCAATAGCTAGTTTGAAACACATGAAATAATGACATTATCATGAAGAATATGATGTTAGGAAGATTGTTCAATTGTAACTTCAGGAGGTCTAAAGTGTTCATGTCTTAAATGACACCTTGCCACTAGCTGTAGAATGAAATTTTCTTATTTCTTCTAGTGGACTGGTACAGTTGGGCTGCCTCTTCTTTCCCAAGTTGTATATTGTGCTCTTCAAACCAGAAAAGAACACGAAAGAAGTAGTCATGTCCCAGCATCGCAGCTCTTCTTATCTGGCTACTCCAACACCTACAAATGCAACACCTGTTGCAGTTGTTGTCAGTGGTATGTGCCCACATATACTGCTATGCTAAGCTCTGATTCACAAGGTAGTGTCACTATTGGAACTAACGAGAGTAGACAATTGCTGTCCAGGGTTCAAAACACATTCTCCTTTAACATTTTACATATTCTGATCTGCAGACAAGTTCTGGGCAACATTCATTCATTACAGCATTGTTGCCATTAAATAACATCTTTTTTTCCTCCTCCTCCTCCTTCACTGTCACCTTCATCAATTCTCTACTGCCTTCATATCTCTTCCTGTATCTTTCCCTCTTTACTCTTCAATTTAATTTACTTATTCATAATAAATTTTGTATGAATACTCAATCTACTTATAGCAGTACCATTTTGTCTTACTCCTTCAAGAATACATATATTTACACTGTGAAGAATAACTTCATTTAGGTTTATAGTTTCTGGCATATATCTGTTTTGAGCTAAAACTTTATTTTGGTGGCTTCAGTCTTATTAATATCCCCTATACATTTCACCTTCTTGCATATGATTCTACATGTCAGTTGCACCTTGGTAAGAGTGAGTTATGGTTACCAATGCTGCTGTACTCTTTGTGAAATGCCTGCTGAAGCAGAAGAAACAGTTGTGTAACAAGCATTGTTGCTCTTGTTCTTGGGTGTGTTTTCCATGAGGTATGCACTGAGGCAGAAAAAACAGTTGAGCAACAGGTGTATAATACAGCACAGTAGAACCAGATGACAGCACCCTGTTTGATTAGTATAATGCTTGGTTTACTATAACAATAAAGAAAAAACTTATGAAAAATACCATGGATTAGCAGGTAAATAATAAGACAACCCATCATATGATGGGTTATAGGGTCCCCTTTTCTTGAGGTGCTCACTGTGGAAGAAGAAAACTGACCACCCTGCATGGTTCCCATGGTTGCTGGGTGTGAATTGCTAATGATGAAGACAAGACGAGTATGTTGCTAAGAAAAAGAAATAGTTTGTAAGGATTTACCATGCTTTAATTTGTGTATTGTGTATTGTGCAAAAAAGCAAAAGGTACATTAAAAGTAGTCATAATTAAGTGGTTATACTCAGTGGGTTAAGCTTGAGGTACATAAGAATATGTGAATATTGATAGGGGAAATTACAAACAGTAACATTTAAATGCCAATGTGGATTGCATTTAATAGTTATATTAAAAGTAATCATAATTAAGTGGTTATACTCAGTGGGTTAAGCTTGATGAATATAAGAATATGTAAATATTGGGAGAGGTAAATATAAACAGTAACATTTAAATGACAATGTGGATTAAATTTAGTAAGTTTTTTGTTGTTTGTGTAAGAACATCACTGATAGAAAGGGATTAAAATATTTCTTAGCTCATAAAGAATTATGTTAATGATGAAGAAAGGATCAACCACGGTAGTAAATGAGATGATACACATCATGTAGAGATTTGTGGATTTCAGATGCAACATTCATTCAGAGAGACATTAAATGGGAAAAGAAAGAGATGCTGTTGCCAATGTACTGTGTTCATAAATCAACATGAACCAAGAAATAATGACCAAAAAAGTCCATGCTATGGTGAAAGAATATTAGAGCAGCCTCTCATATGACAGGCACATAGCTAGCAATAGCTTATTTTTGTAATTTAAGTATGTAGTCTGATTTAATAAAATTCATTTTTATAACATTTCAAGATTTTCCTTTCATTTCGGCATATTGCCTCAGATATATGTAACTTGGTTCATATCATTATTGTACTTTAGGTAACTAATGTCATAGCCTAAACTTTGAAATATGTTGATGGAAATGCAGAGTTCCCCACCAGACTTGTGGCATATAATTATAAATATCAGCACCAAGCCACTGTTGTGTCACTTTCCTTAATGATGCAGACAGCCAGGCTCTCAGACTTTCCCTTAATGACGCAGACAGCCAGGCTCTCAGCATGCTGGCAAACCATGCAACCTCAAAATCAAGTTTACACCCATAAAAGGAAATAAAATTAATTTCAAACTACTCTTAAAATCCAAAGACTTCTATAATTTGCAAATCCTTATGTCACATTCAGTTCTCAGTGGCATCATGTGAATTTCAAATGAATGAAAATAATTCAGAAACAAATGATGCAAATGCAAGTAATGATTGTTTACTGTGAACAAATAATGTTCTGCTTTTCAGCGGGAGGTATGCATTATGTGCAGAACAGTACAGATGTGACAGCCAGTGCAGGGTCAGTGGTGGCAGAGCTGAAGATAAAGACCCAGCAACAAAAGCTTAGACCACAGTACATTCCACAAGGGGCTCGTACGTGTAAGTTTCAAATCTTCACGTATACTTCACAGTACAGTACAGTCAAGTACACTCCAGTAGATCATCAGTACATTAACATTAAATACCACCACTGGACATAATCCCATGCCAGTCAAATCTAGTTCACAACTTCACAGTCTACGTGTATAAGGTACTGTACATTTAAAATTTTCCTATTTTATTATCGTATTCTAAGTTATGGATTCTCAAATATATTTGCTGGCATACCACTAAATGAAATTTAACAGTTTCAGTATATCACCAATATATTCTTTTGTATTTAAATAAAAAATCAAGTTGGAAAGAACAAATTCCGTTGGGAATGAGTTATATAAAGTTGCCAGCAATGCTGTATATAAGCAAATATATGTAGCTTACATTTTGCTTTTTAAAGTTTTTCTCCCTTTTTATATTTTGTTGTTTTATTAAGGCTGTGTGCCAGTAAACAATAGTAGGCATACCAGTAGTGGTATGCATATCATAGTTTATGAAACCATGTTCTGAGTGGCCACTTTACAAGAAATTTCCTTACCAACATTCCTTGTCCGTATCTCATAACCCTACGACAAATCCAGTCAAACAAGCTTTTATTTTCACACTCTAACAAAACCACATGACAAGTGACAAAATTCATCATGATTGTGTTACTGTGTTTCTTAAACCCTTTGCAGAACTTAACAGAAGTATTCAAACGCTAAATGGCCCTTCATTACAGGGAGAGGAAAGCCATTACCGACTCCAGTGGGGCAAAACTCCCCAGTACATAACCAGTCATCTGCAAGCTCAAACAGGGAAGAGGACTCAATTGACATTTCTGAGCAGACAAGCACCAAATCAAGTCCAACATGAAGGACAGGAAAATATTTTTATGAAACTCCCAGAACCCACATGTAAGCCCACAGGGAGGAAACTACTACCTCTGCAACTGGGTGCTGAGATGTAGTACCTCAGTTTCTTGCATGTAGCATTTATTTTGTGAAAATAACTTGTTTACAGTCACTCTTGAAACTGTGTGTATTACACCACTGCAAACTGAACAATTTAAGACACTAAATGCTGTCTGTTAGAGGACTCACATATTTTGGTAAGATCTTTATAGAGATTATTTTCTTCCAAAATACAGGCATGTCATTTACTAGAACGTTTTGTTTAAGTTTCAACAGTGACTTGCACCATTTTTGAAGTAAAGAGCTGATTTGGATTTGCTTCTTTTAAGCAAGTAACTATGAAATCAACATCAGGCATAGACTTCTGATATGTGTACAACCTCAAAAATGATGACAACAATACAGTCATGATCCATCAAACATGACATAATGTGTATGTTACATTATGAAAGAGTACAAATGGTTCCACTCGCATAATTGTCATTATTGTTATTAATATTGCTTCATGGTGTAATTTTACTCTGTGTTTCTTGTTACCCAACAACTGGGTCACAATTCAGTATTTAACTGAATCAAGTCTTGTCAGACTACTCCCACTTTTTGGTATAAAATGTCAAACTGGTGTGAAATGGGAGGAGAGAGGAGAGACTACAGCAGTGCTCAAGTTTAATCTGGCTAGTAGGAGAGAAAATCCATTACTGGACTCTAAAATTATTTCATACTACCTCCATTTGCTTACTGAGAGCAAGATGCTCCCTTAGGCTGCTCACTGAACTCATCAACTTCAAACCTCAAATCTCAGAAATTTTATATTTCTCAAACATGGTTTTTTATTGCAATATATCACACATATAAAACTATTTATTGCTGTATTCCAGATTTGTTTTCTGAAGCATGTTTTCATTTGAGGAATATTTAATCAGAATACATACTTCCTGAATATTGCATTTTTAGATATATATATTAGATGAAGAGAATTGAAATTTTAATTCACTATTCCTCCACTTCTCACCTTATAAAGTTGAGATTAAATCAATTCTCCTATATGAGTATATAAATAAGTATATTATATAAGCATCCCTACAGAAAGTTAAAGATAATTGTATCATTGTTATTTGTTTGTTGTTAATCCATTGTCACGATATGTCTTTCTCTTTCAGTAAGTAATAATTATGAAGGCATAATAATCTCCACTCTATAAAAAACAATAAGATCGAGAAATACATATATACTAAAAATTCAGCTGAAATTTAACCAAATCTTGAATGATTGGCAAGTTCACGTAGGCCTTCACATAATGTGGCAACTGTGTTTGGTCTCTCTTTTTATGGAGATTTTTCAATACATAATTCCACATCCTGATACTGGTTAACAGAGAGTCAAATACACAGACATCTTAAGGTCACATTAAAAAAATTAGAGAATTTCCTTGTAAGATGCATTCATACTCCACTTCACTCCAGCAAGAACTTCTGCAAAGGAATCCTTTCGTGCTGGTCATATTATAATAATCTAACTTATGTAATTAAGTAGTAAGAATCACGAATGTGTCATGCCTAAATTCAGTACCCACATTAGCAATTTCCCCAGTCTCATACAAAACATGTAATTCTTAAAAATTTAAATCTATATATTCATAAAAAAGAGTAGTGCCCAGTCCATGATTTTAAATTCAAGAGGAGACTGCACAATAGACTGTTAACCTAAATGTTGTGAGAGAAAAAAACAGATTATTTCATACAACCATATTTTAAGTGCAAGTAATCCCCAAAAAACCTAATGTTCATCACTCCTTGCAAATAATTATCTTCCTAAAATTATTATGGAGATAACTTTGTCATTTGTTGCATGAATTGCATGTTCCAATGGAGAAAGGTTGCAAGGATCAAATAAGGTGCATGGGAATGAACCCACCACCTATTGTTAAGCCACAATGGTGACTTGTGTGTCGATACACCAGTAAGATACGTAATACTCCATTCAGTATTTTATTTATATGTATACTAGTCACTACTCTAAGGAATTACCAACAGATAGTGAGAGTTTTGAGTTTCAGGTACCTACAATTAAGTGGCAAAATGCATTAACCCTTTGTTGTAGGGGTTTATTTTGGTGTAGCAGACAGATGTAATGTGTTTAATGCTTAAAGAATCACTATATTTACATCAGTAGGACATTCAGATGTCCTGCAAAGGTTTCGACAGAAATGCAATCTGTATTTGAAAATTATAGAGAACAAAGTGACAAAACACTTAACAAAAATTTCAAATTCCAATGTGGACAGCAAACAAAGTTGTAGTTCCCTAATTTCTTCATCATATACTAAGCAAACAGTAGTTTTAAAATACAATTTGTTTGCACTAAATTATTCTGAAGAATTGTTCACATGTATAATTGAGATATTTTACTATGAATCTGCATAAACTTCTGCTGTTTGCAAGGATGTAATGGGTGTCTGTACAGTACAGACACAACTAAACACATTGCCCTCTTAGATGGTGAGAGCTGATCCTTTGGTTACTGAACCTCCAAAACTTTTCTGAATTGTACAATGTTTCAAGTCAGCTCTGCTTACGTCGTCAGGTGACACAGATTGGGAAATGCATTGAGACTGTTGACTCCCTCAGAAAGAGCTCTTCTCAATCAGTGGGCCCAATGACTGAGCCAGCTTCTGCAACATTGTGCTTTTGTCATGCATTAGACAATAGATAAAGTCCAAAAGAAGGGTGTTTCTGAATGTCATACCTTAATGTCAAAACCCAATACAATGGACCCACAGCTTTTATTATAAACACTGGTACAAATTGACAGCTACATACATAACCAAAACAGTGACAGATACAGCCAATGAAAGAGCCAAAGAATTGTTTGGAGTCTTGCCACTGTGTGGCTTCCACATAGATGTCTATAGAAGGCAGAGAAGACAGTTCAATTGTTTGATCTTAGTGTAAACTACAGGACGCACAATAACTTCTGCATACTGCAAGTCTTTATGTTTGTTTATTGCAGGTGTGAATCTACTTTTGCAAAGCTTGTGTTCAAGATACCAGTTTGGAAAGAATGTTATGTACGATTATTTCAAGGTCATGTACAATTGTGACTACATGAGAATGATATAGTGAAAGACAAGTCAGATATACTACTGCAGGTGTGTAGGAGGAAAAATACCCATACAGTACACAAAAATTCAGTTGCCAAGGTAGTTCAGCCACAGTAAATTGCCTGTAATACACCATCTGAAAATAGAGAAATCAAGAACTTGGGTCAGTATAGGTACTGTCTGATAATCTGGCATGTGTCTGGGTCCCTGTGCGCTGGATTAACAGAATTTTGCTGTAAAACTTACTCTGAATAATTTAACAAGCAGAGGTATGATTATATCTGACTCATATCTGGGCAGATGACATGTCACAGTGTGTGCTGTCCTGTTCAATTTTATGTGTGAATACAGGTGTGGTCCTGTAAGGTGATATTTGTTATGTTCCTTCATGTAACAAGGTTACCTTGAATCTCTGTTGTAATTAAAATATTTTATTAGTGTTATATAAAAATACATCATAAATGTAAAAACTGGCATTTGAAATTCTTGCACAAAAATAATGTGTCTGACAGGGAAAGAGCAGGGAAATTTGCTAATGTATCACATGTAATTTCAGTTTAGACCAACTTGGAACAGCATGAAGCAAACATTACGTACATAGGAAGAAGACAGACCTGTTAATGAAGAAGCATGATGACATCTATTATTGTCGGCTTTGTTCACTGACACAGATATTTCCCATTTCATTTCAAAGCTTGTGATAATTAAGAGACATCTGCATAATTATGTAGACAGGACACAAAACAAAAGTTCTACTGTTTCTAAAGGTTTATAAGAAGCTCAGTTCAAGTCACTGATGATTACAAGAGGAAGTTCACAGTTAGTGTAGCATTGTCAGAATTTTCAAAATATTATGTTTATCAGATATTCCTTAAGCAATGAACAATATGATCACATTGTATCATGCATTTTTATCAACAGTTTGAGAGATATGGGACCTGAATATGCAAGTGGATCCAATGAGGAAACTATAAGGTCAGCTTTTACTTCCCATTGTTTTTGCATGCTTATTTTATTCCATTTCTTCACTGGCGGTATCTACTCCACCTCATTTTTTAGGACACATCATCACCGCCTCCTCCACCTCCTTCTTCTTCTTCTTCCTCCGGCTCTTCGACCCCATTACCTTGCCATGGCCTTCCCTGTTTTTTATCCTCCAATCACTACTATGCCTTGCTACTGCACACCATTTTCCCGGCTTGGCAGTTTGGCAGCTCTCTCCCGCATTTCGTCTTCCCATCTACTCCTCAGCTTCACAGTGGGCCCTCTTTCTCCGAAATTTCCTTCCAGAATTCGTCGTGGAACTCTGGTTTCAAACACCCTTACCCTAGCCCACTGCAAACTTGTAAAAGGCATGGAGGGTACCGGGTCAGTGTCTTTATGCAGTCTGTACAGCTCTTCATCTACAGTATTCACCAGACGCCTTAAGAAACACTTTCTTGTAATATTATACAGGTAGAAGTAACTTCTTCGCCATTTCTTTTCTACGCTTCCAGCGTCTCTTTCACATGGAAATACTATTCGTTATACTTGTTTCGTGCATTCAAAAAATTGCGAAAAGTGACTATTAGCTCTGTCATGTCTGTCGCCCACCTGCCCGTCTGTCTGTCAACATGGCACAACTCGACTCCCACTGGGCGAATTTTCACGATATTTCATATCTGAGTATTTTTCGAAAATATTTCGAGATAATTCAAGTTTCATTACAATGTGGCAAGAATAATGTGTTCTTTCCTTGAAGACCTGTGTGCATCTATGATAACATCTCGCTATTACAAGATCACCCTTTGAAACTTTGTTGTTCCGACGTGCTCGGTCTGGTAGGTGATCCTCTTTCGGGAAACGGGTGTGGTTCACCGAATCACATATAGTTTTAATTATTTCTTCTTACTTGTTTTTTATTTACTCAATTTATTGTTGATAAAATGAAAAAAGTCGTTCTGTATCAAGTTAAACAACTAAATCATATTTTAGTAAAATAACAGTCACTTGTACCCCCTTGCTCACACCTCTCGTAAGCGACCGACTTCCTTACTGGACTGCTAGTTTCCGTTATCAGCTCCTAACCGTTTAGGCGTTTAAATCTCTCCCCATCCTACCTATCATCAACGGTTTTCAATAAACGTTGACAGAATAAACCCAAAACGTACAGCTACGAACCGTCCGTAACTAACGCCAGCAAACCTAAGAAATAAATATACCAAAAATGTTCGGCAAAACGCTCAATTATTTTTAGAATGAGAAATGTTTCAGACAAAATTTGTACAGAAAATCAAAACACGCATTTTATGTCCAATAACTTTTTTCCCCCCAAAATCGTATTGTTAATATGATAATGTGGAAAGATATGACAGGGCCAGGCAGGCCACAGATGACAATATAATACGACACCCATAATGTTTATACTTATTGCTTCCCCTCAGCAACAATGGTTACGCGAACGTGTCTCAGCGTTATTTTATACTTACAATGACTCTATTAAGACTTCACAGTGAAACAAGTTTACGAAAAAGGATAAACAGAAAATAATTCCGACTGACGTTCAAACCAGTATAGGCCTGTATCGTGCACAGTAATTACCGAATTGTTGCGTTTCCTAATGTCATTATTTTGTTAAGTTCTCTTTTTGGGAAGCAATAAAAGGGGGTCACTTACGTATGTAGCGATCAGTGGTACTGAACCACGTGGACAAAATGTTGCAGGACCGCAAGTGACTTGCTCCCTCCCATAGCTTCTGATGTCCCGGATAGTAAGCACAAGGCTCGGCCATTAGACACCTGTAATGCCTGTAACGTACCGTCACTACAGCAGATTGACGACAGGTGCGGGTGAAAGGGACCAAGGTTGCCCCGAGTTACCGAAAAGCTCGGATTGCATGGATTATGACAATCAACATGTGACTGCGTATATATGATATTCACACTGTATCAGAATATCAATGTACGAGGTATATAACAGAACAAGGGTAGAGTAATAATACGATACATATTATTAAGTTAAACTACAGACATCAAAACGTTCATTCTCATCTAAGATGCAAAAAAGTCTATAAGGCTCTAGTTTAACCACAACACACAGTTTCGGACGAAACGGGCTCTCAAATAATCAGAACTCGAAGAGTCGTGACTGGAGGAACGACAAAACCCAGGTATCTCTTCATAATATATTACATAAAATTGACTAATAAAACCGACAGATGCTCAGCTCATCAAGAAGTTCCCCCGCCCCTTGTGAAACCTGAAACTCACTGTCATATTCAAAACAGCTACCCTTACACTCCACTGAGAATCTGTTGAACGTAGTCTGGTACGGGCCAGACGGGAGGTCTTGTACTGTGACAAAGCTCTATTCATGTCTACCGCGTCGTGTTTATCCTTGTTGGCCCTTTATACGATGCACGACACACGACCCACGACACCTTACATACGATATAAACCGTAACGTTTCTGAATCAGTTCAATCAGTTGGGTCCAATCTTGCATTCAGACAATTCGAGGTACTGCAGCACTTGAAGCGAACTCATATTATTTGCGTATGTTGTTTTAAAAGTGTTTGGTTGTTTTTGCTGTTACGACAGAAAGTCAAAGACGAAGTGCCTAAAGCATGTATCTCACGGTGTCGTAACTTTGGCACTGTGACTGGTTTTCGTTTCGCAGATTTTTCCCAGTTCCTGATTAAAAAAAACAGACCCCTACATGGAAATTTGAAAGTTACAGACATATTATGCATTCTACCGGGAAGCAAACTTATTAACACTTGAGTCTGTGACACACCTGAAACGTTACAGTATTTGACCTCACCTGAAAATCACAGTTCATCAGTGCGAGTCGTATTTGTACAGAAAAACAGATGGTTCACACCTTTTGATGCCAATAATGAAGAAATTCTAAATATTTTAATAGAAGGTCTAGAAAGAGACCGAATTGCCGTAGACCCTACATACGCTGCTGGGTTAACTTTCGATATTCAAAGAAACTTCATCGCAACTGTAGGTAGATACATGCACGTGCAACTCTCGTCGTACTCCACAAATAAGAATTAATTCCCGGATCGCCAGTACGTGTCGGTTTCAGATGCTCATGAGCTGGCTGGTTAGACGGAAGGAGGAAAGAGCCTCGCGTAATTCTGAATAAAAAAACCTCACAACACAAACTGCGCAGGATAGCGCCTTTCCTGGGACCAAATTTCCGTCAGTGAAGAATCGAAGAATAACAAGAAACAAAAGTTAAGATGCGAATATTTAGTAGAGGAGTTTAAACGTGACGAAGAATGAGGAGGGAGTGCGGTTACATCGCGAAATATTTGCAAGGAAGGTGGTGGGCGAGAGCAATCAACGTAGGAGAAAGACGCAGTCGGAAATGTCAAAAATTCAAAAGACGAAATCGAGTAATGCACATGGCAGCAGGCTGTGTTGCACTAAAGTAACATTTGACTGGCGGCAACACTACGAAGATGAATTCCGGTACCTATCGCGAGTCGTCAGACATGTATTTACCTTGCATACCTGCCAGCAGAGCAAACAGCGAAATAAACTTTAATGTAGCTGGGCTTGTAGTGCAGGAGCGTCGAACCAGCATAAGCAATGAAAGTGTTCATTCCGTTTTGTTTCGCACAACAACATGCACTAAAAGGCGCTGGATGTTCAGCTTGGAAGTACATTAAATGTAGTGAGCTGAGAATTTATTGAACGAATACTTTTATATGACCTTGGAAAGGTAGGTTAGTTGGGTTCGCAGAACACATTGATTCTGCCGAGGATTTTCGTAGTTGTTCCTGGAGATCTTCGCGAGCCCGATGACTGAGTAGCACGAATAATAATCGGGTTTGAGTATGGCTGGTAGCACGAAAAATATTTGGGTTCGTGTCGGGCCTGGTAGCACATACGGTATGTGGTTTTGGGTTGGACCTGGTGGGCAGATCATATTCGGATTTGGGTGGGGCCCGGTAGCACTGATAATATTCGGCTTTTGGTCCAGCCTGTAGGCCGGCTAGCACATCAATATATGCGCGCTTGGGCATGTCAAACTGTCTTCGGACGGGACCGGAGGCGCCCATGATTTTGCAATAGTGGGTCATATGAACAAAAATCCGTATGTTTTCTTGTCGACAGAAATCTTCACCAGTAACATTGACGACGTATAGCCTGTCAGAAGCACAGATATTTCCACAGTAATATGAGAGCGGAGCAGGTTCATATCTTCGTATGTGTTACCTCAATAAGGAAGAGGGTTTTCCGTGCGCTGCTCCCCACTGCCAGGCGGACCACATGTTTGAAGTCTCGGCCGTAAGTCATGGTCATAGTGCCGACTGTGCAGTTCCTCACTGTATAATTCGCTCTATTTTCCAGTTACTTCCTTCCTCTGGAGTCAAAATATTATCTTCTATAATGTTCACAAACATCCTAACTCTATGCTTTCCGTGTACGGTAAGAGGTAAAACTCACATGCATAAAGTGTAACGGGTAAAATTACCATTTTATGAATGGTAAATAATCCAGAATTTCCAGATGCGGTATAGGAAGACAAACTGAGGTGGCCAACATACCCTGAATACAATTCGTACTGCTTTCCTCTTAAATGCAATTAAAGCCGATTTGTTCTTACCGTTCGCTAATATTTGTTACTTTGCTGCATTAGCTAAAGGAATTATTAGCTCATGAGTTAAATTCTCTCCTTTTTCTACATCATGTGACGAAATCCATCGCAAGCAAATACGGCATTATTCACACACTTTGTAGTCTTTCAGTGTATAGGCAAAACCAGTACCACTATTTTTCTTCTTGCTTTACATGTATATTACATAATGTTACATAGTGCTTATACTTACACATGTACTAATGAAAGAAACGTGTTGCACGCCACGTATTTCAAAATTACATATTTGGCCGCATACAATTTGAGTTAGACAACTCCTGATCTAGGATATGCTAAGCACTGATCATTTGAAAACAGAGGAAATTTGTCCAATATGTACTATTTTGGCGTTCTTCGTGATTCATGAGACGCAGTATTTCAGTTTTAACGGCGTGACTTTTAGCACTGGATTCATATGGCTCAGCATAGGTTAGGGCCTACCACTGACGAGTCCTTGTGAACACACTGATTAAATTATTGCCACGCGGCATGCAAAGCTTGCCATTCTTGTGACCACATTAATGAAAGGGCAGTGTATTTACTGCACATGTGAACGGCAACGAGCAACAGAATCCGCTCCATGGATTTAGAATTCGTAGTTGAATTAGTAAGACAGGAATTCAATGAAGCTAAATTTAGTGTGCGCGTACTTTGCTAGGCACATGACTGCAATAAATTGATAAATATTCGAGGAATAGCGTGGTCAGAAATGGCATCTATGACACCTTACTGCGGTGTGAGCGGTTAGAACTCTAGATTCACATATAGAAGTATCAAGTCTCTATCTCGGTATGGAAATAGCTCTTATGATTTGGTTTATCTACGTTTTCTCTCTCCTTCCCGTCCCAAGTTATTCACTAAAATTACAATACCACTAGATGCCGTCAATATCCAGTTGAACTCCGTTGAATAAAGGAAGGATTAGATTTTCCGCGGTTGTCGTAACACGTATTATAAGATGTTTTCGAATGTCACTACACTGCCACAAATCGCTACCTCATTCTCGTGTTTTATGTCTTCATTTGCCGCGATCTATTGGCTCTGAGAGCGCGCTGCCGCGACACTCTGGCACGGCTAACTTCCTGCGTTTCGCTTGATTGACGGTCGGCAGCTGAGGAACCCTTCGCACAGGATGGCGGGTCCTCTGGGAGGAGGAAGAGGAATTCTGTACTGCCTGCCTTAAAATAGTCTCCGCCATATCTGTGGCTTTGAGCACTAGGCAGACCTACGACATGCTGCCGGTCATAGCATTGTTCTGTATTCACTCTTTTCCTCAAGATGCAGGCCCACGAAGTGAACATGCTGGGGAAAATCGTGTCTGTCCGGCCTTTCGACATGTTTCGTCATCGAAACTACGAAATGGATTTCGTTTCGAGTTTGTACCGGTAATCGATATGGAGAACTTAAATACGTGTTCATCCTGTTGCGTGTGAGTACAAAGTACCCTTTACATTGTATGAAAATCAAATGCAGCTTGATCAGTTTCCTTCAGTATGTATAAAGTTACAAATTTTCCCTCTCCACGCCACAATGGCGTATGGGTGGAGTAAAGTAAAAGCTGCATTCATTCATAGCCTTAGTACTAGAGGAACACGAGTGGCTTAACTTCATGTCCCGGCTGCTTTACTCCTGAGAAAGAACTTCGGTGGCCATTGAACAGGAGGCTGGGTGGGCCCCAGAGACAATTGGGACATTTTTGAGAAGAGAAAATTTTTGGCCCTACCAGGATTCGAACTCCAGACCCTCAAGTTCGTAACGTTGTTGCTATACCGACTGTAGCACCCCGCTCTCCTTTTCTTAAATTTGATCATAATTAAGACTGGTGTGACAAAATAGTCGTCATTAGAACCTCAAACAATGTATTCGAAACGTGTTTTAGATGTAAAAATTCAACGAAATGCAAGGATCAATCGTCTGTAGCTGTAACTGGAATAACGTGCAATACGAAAAGCTTTGCAGAAACAGATGTGCATCTGCAGTAAAACTTGAAAATCAAGGTGGGGAAAATGGCCAAGATTGTATCTGGCAATGTAACCCACTGAAGCACCTATTTCTAGTACTGTTCTCAAGTAGTGAAAAGAGGCCTCTGCTCTGGTTTTCGAAAAAAAAACTGAAATAGAATTGAGACATTTGTAATCTTCAACATTATTAAGTATTTGGTGGCAATGTGTATGCTTAACGATTTTTTATTTCATAATTAGTAACTGCTGTTTGAATTTAAATGTTGACAGATATTTCTAAATGTGAGTAGCATATCGCTCACTGCTATAAAAGTGGCACAGTCCAAAAACTGCCACCCGATGTTAATAGTACGATTGAGCTGAAAAATGTAACAGCTCATCCGACAGTACCGGCACACTTGTTAGTCGAAACATACTCGCTAGATGCCATTGTTTTTGGATATATTTGTTAAATTTTTAAGCTCAAACGTAGTATTAACTCAAAATTAACCATCTTTGAATTGTGCCACTATTGTATTCAGTGAGCAATAGGTTATTTGGCTATTCTTTGAACCTGAATTGTTAAGTGATGGCGTGCTCACTGCAATATCGTACAGTCAGTTTGCTGGCTTAGTGCTAATGCGGAATTAGGAAGATATGGAAAGGAATCGGTGATATATTTCAGTCATATCAGTATATATCTGGCCAGCAAAACCGACGAAGCCTCTGACAGACCAAGCTGAACAGCCATCTCGGTGACCTACCGAATGCAATACTCCGATGGTAACTGCTGCATTTAATTCAAAACTCTGGTTCATTGTTTCACGTGTTCGAAGTTATGCACCACCTTGTTCGGTCGATGTTAACAACACTTCACCCGTTAATGCAGTAAAGTAAAATCTCACGAATCAGAGTTACAGCGCGGATACCACTGCAATATTCTAGTGATCGTGCGGTCAAAATACATATACGAACACACAACAAAACAAATTTCTTGTTACCCTTGTACAAAACTCCGGATTTGAATAGGCAATATATTCTCAACTGAGTTATATGTGGGCATTTCTGTAGAAACCAGACACCGCTGTGTTGAAAGAAAGTTTTGTTTGTAGTCTTTCCATAGTGTACACGATTGTTTGAATTAATCACGAACAGCACAAACACAAGGCTTAGAGGGCAGCTGTCTGCCCAATCCCCCCCCGTCTCTGAAAAGTTCGAGACATAGAATTTTTTTGTACCAACCCTATTCAGCAAAGGAAGTTAAACTGATTGATAATTCGTTTTAAGCACAGACAAGTGAAACACAGTAACTCGGATAAAATAAAATAAAAACACACAAACTAAATCTCGATGACAATTTGAAAGGAAGGAAAATAAATTAACATTTGAAAATGTGGTTAGTTCAGTAACTTATCAAACGTGTCCTAAATCCATTTTTTCTAACTTACTGTGTTCTCACCCATACTAAATTACATCCTGTATACACTCCTGTTCCACAAATCCCTACATTTGAAAACATGCCAAGTGCGATCAGAATGTGTAGGGGCTATAGAGCGCCGTCTGAAGTTTCGTCTTTAGGACCCTTAATACACCGCGTAACAGCAGTGATAATAGTGTAATGAGGTGGAGATAACTTGGGCGGCTACGCAGTCACTCTTCTCCAAAGGCCAATAAAACTTTTCAGCACATCACAACAGAAACATGAGGAATGGTCATCGCATGAAGTCCGACAGAATATCGTTGTGAATAAGTAGTTCCTTTTCTTTAGTCCTACCTCAAAAGTTACACGTCACTTCGACGAAACAAGGTATAATTCGTTTTGAACGCTAAACCGGTGTATGATGCAGACCCACAACATAGTGCGATTGTTTAGGATAAACCACGCATTTTTTAGAGGTGAGAAGTCGACAGGCCATACATGTAAAGTATGAGGTCCTTAAATGTGCGGCTTTGTGAAATTTTTTTACTTAAAACTGGTAATAACATTTTTTAGTGTCGGTATACATGTCGAATAAACAGTCTACGCACAGGCCTACAGGATGATTGCCAACTACTAAATACATAATGTTCAACTGTTATAGCTATATAGCTATGCTATATTGCTACAATTATTTCCCCGTAGTCAATACACTTCTATTAGTGCAAGTTTTCAACGTAGGTCCCAGCATTTTGCACACACTTCTACTGCAACCTGCAATACACAGCCTCAACACTTTTCCTTAGGACATCAAGAGGAACAGCGCCAGAAGTGGTTTGAATTTGTAGTTTCAGTTTATCAAATGGTTCTGATTCTTAACGTCAGACATCCACAGACTTTTTTATTGTCGTTCTTCCGTGCCAGCATGATCTCTGCAATACCACGCGGCAGTCAAAATCAAGGAAGAGAACTCGTGAAATGAAGTGTGGTTCACATATGTACGAGTAAAATGTGACACATACTTATTGCACAACACTTTTATTTGTTAGTTAATGCTCCGACATGTTTCGGCCTTAACTCTTCACAATGCATCCATAACGTGAACCCAAACACCGGTTTCCTGATTCCAGAACTTACTATATTTGAAGAAAATCTGAAACACAGATGTTTGGATACAATTATTATATCAAAAGTAAAATAATTTTATACTGTATTTTACCTACAATAATGATTTTAAGAACAGTGATATCTAATTTCCATAACAATAATTTTAATTATACGTGAAATTTCTAACATGTAAGTTTTATAGGTATATCCTTTGGGCATTAAACCCTACCACAGGCGAGCCGCTTTGTATCACCCCTGATATATATGCTAGATGCACTAATGCCATCAAATTCATAACCCTAACAAGAAGATCCAAAGGAACTTACGACTCCTAAATACCTTCGAGACAAAGGCTTCCACCCTTTGTACGGGTGTCAGGTCCTTGTGGCGTGGCAGAAAGGTGGAAATTACGATCAGATGACAAGGGCTGCCAGTACCTGACACTCACACGGCGTGGGCATTGTGATTATTGTTATTATTATTATTATGCGCTTTTTGAGACTTGTTTTTCTTCAAAGTTAGTTCACTGTGTATTAACAGTATGATATATACGTGTTCAAATGGGGTAAGTAATGTAGGGGAGGGAACTATGTTGCTGTGGCGTGCCATTGAAGCAACCCACACCGCACATGAGTTGTCTGCCCAGTCAGACGGCCTGACAAGTGCCGACTTCCGACCGCCGTCAGCAGCTGAGTGTCGTTTATTACCACAAGGCCCACACTTGACACAATTCATCAACTTGTACAACCTTAATGACCCGGGGGTTCATGATAAGACACCTCAAGGGGAAATTATTATTATTATTATTATCATCATCATCATCGTCGTCGTCTTCGTCGTCCTCGTCGTCGCTGTTGGAACCGGAGTTGGAGGGTAGGAAAGAAGCAGTCATTCCCGTTGCAAGGTATGATCGTGAATTTCAGGATCATTGATGCCGCACCGGTTGATGAACTGCGTCTGGTGTGCCTCTTGTGGCGAAAATTTTAGAAGACTATACGGGCCAATACAGGAAACGGCACAGTGGAGAATCCGCTACAATAATGAAAACTATGGTTTACATAAAGTAACATATTAAAATCAAAAGGCTAGAATGGACTGCAAACATCTGCAGGATGGATGGATGAAGACCGCCAGGGAAAATCTTAGGTGGTAAAATATATGGTAAAAAACCAATATTAAGGCCAAAGGAAAGGTGGATAAGCCGAGCGACCGGATATGGGAGAAAACTACTAGGGACCACAGCACGGAAGAAATGGCTTTGAATCTTAAAATCCGAGGAAGAAAAACTGAGCTGTCATGCAGCAGCAGCAGCGGCGGCGATGGTGGTGGTGGTGGTGGTGGTAATGGTGTCTCATGACAGGCGGCACTACGCTGTTGGCGGTCTGAAGTTCAACTTCACAGGCCGTTTGATCGGGCACAACTCATGTGCGGAGTTAGCAGAGTTTCCAACCTGGCACCTCTGGAATTAAATCACACACTTCAGTGCTAAAGCCAACTTGCTCAGTGTGGGTTTTGTTTTGTTACAAAATACGTGTTCTACGCCTGGTTTGAGCTTTAAAATTTATTACCGATTACGAATGGGTTGACGACTGTCGATGGCTGCACGGCTGTGCATTCCGTTGTAAGGTCAACCAAAAGATTGGGAATCTATGTCGCCATCAGTCCCTATTTGTGTGTCTTGTGGAAACCCGGTTCAAACCTCGACATGGCTTGGAGAAATTTGGCCGGATAGGGTCATGAGAGGAAAGGCCATTCTACTCTCACAGACTAGCATAGGCACAATCGATAATCCAAAAGGGGGAGGGGGGGGGGGGCAAGACCTCAACCGGCATCAGTTGCATGTGATAACTCTTAACAGCCCGCCAGAAGGAAATACATATCGCTCACTGAATGCAACAGTGGCACAACCCAACTACTGCTGTTCGGAGTTAATACTATGACTGAGTTCAAAAATGACAACTACATCTGACAATACCGGCACAACCGTTAGTTGAAACATACACCATCCACTAGATGCCGTTAGTGTCGGATGCAGTTGCTATATTTTTTAGCTCAATCGTAGTATTACTTCCGAATGGGTAATTTTTTGTTGTGCCACTGTTGCATTCAGTGAGCAATATGTGTGTATGGAAACAAACATTTCAGTCTTCTGAGCGCTAAGTTTTTAGGATATCCACGGCAACCAAACATTTCCACATAATAGATCTGAATTTGACAGCACTTCCATCGAAGCGTTCTGATGATTAATGAACCACTACACCTAACACACAGCAGGACACATCCTCGAGAGGGATTCGAACCCGCGGCCTGTTTTAATTACTCTACACAGTGCCCCGCCACGAACGGGAAATCAGCACACCGCATATCGAGAGCTGTAGAAACGAACACACGAAGAAAAAAATGGTAATAGCATCAACAGAGAAGGAACCGAGGAAAGAAAGAAAGAGGAAGACGGAAAAGAAATAAATATGATTACATGGCCCATAAAGTTCAGTTCAAATACTAGCTATGTTGTTGTTAGGAACACATAATGGAAATAATAAACCATTTAAAATATTGCCATCCTCTGGGACGTGAGGTCTTAAGGTTGGTTATTTAAGTACCAACAAACCTTTCAGAGGAGCTACTGCCTTCATTTTCAGTGAAGTGGGTGTAGGCAGCATGTCCCTGCGATACTTTGGTGGTACAAACAAAGAGTTCCTTTTACCGCCGGACCAAGCACTGCTCAGCAGCGGCGTTATCGATCGCTAAGCAGCAGCGATACCATCCACTCACTTTCGCGCAGTCCGGCAATAAAGGACACTATTTGAATATACCAGGCTGCACGGCGTCACGTTCAAGAAGACACTGCCATGAGAACGTCAAATTACAAGAGGAATTTAAAGACCGGAGCTAGGAAATTTGTCTCCAGAAACGTTGGGGTGAAGTCACACAAACAAAAATTACAAATTCTATATGAAAAGTAACCGCTTCCATTTCTTCGAATGGCAGCTTAAGCATGAAAACGGGGCCTTTAAAAACGATTGTTTCCTCATCATCCACAGTTTTTCATTACATTCTATCAGCAGGACTTTTGCTAAAATTCTAACTGTACAACCCCTTTTCCGACATTTAGTACGTAAAATTTAAAAACATTTCTCACTGAAGAAAGTAGAACTTACATGGCTGAACTGCGAAATCCAAATTCGAAAGTGCGATCAGTGAGATAAATCATATTTGTTACGAATGCACTCTTACGATTCTCGGGGATAGGCGGCACACCAACGCTGTCGTCGTGAGTTGAAGGCTGCTAGGGCAAAAGACAGCCAAAATTCCAAACGCGTCTTCCGAAGCACATTGTTTCTGCGAACATTACGTTATCATCAGAAGTGTACTTAGTACAGAACCGTTCCGGAAACTTGGCCGGTATTGGTCTGTTCCATTTTATGCCTACCCAATGGCGAGTCATGCATGGGGAAGGAATGCCGTTTATTTGTACGTTTCACATGATGGTAAATTGCTACATTTTTCAAATAACCCCATTTGCCTAACTTCCGACCTGTTTTATTAAAATTTTGCACGGTCGTTCGTACAGTATGCAGCCAGAATTGAACTCAAAGCCGTTTTAGGAGAATGCACGAACGCCTGGAGTGAATCCGCACAGAGCAGCAGCCGGACACGGTATTTGCATGTAGAGACGTGGGACAAACCGCGACTAACGGAGAGATGGCCGCATTTCATTCGGATAGTATTGGGCTCGAATCTCAGTCAAACTGCCGTCAATCTTTTAAATGCCTACTCATCGCTAGGCAAATATCAGGAATTTTGGGCAACAGGCGACGGCTACCTCCATCCAAATCTTTACCTGCCTACCATGTACAGCCAACTCACACTACACGCGACGCTTTATAACATTACAATTGCCACAACATATTTTAATAACACAGTAAGTACGCCGTATGAATAGGCCTACGTCGATTACCACAGCAACACGGATAAATATTTTCATACGTTACTTAATGACATTGAAACTGAAATAGCTTGTGCAACAAGCGGTTCATTTGAGTTTTCACTAACAGTGGGCAAAAATATAATTTCAGAATGAGATTTGGTAGATCTTTCACAGCAGAGTACTAAGAAACAGGCTGACACAAGAGCGTCTGACCGACCACCTGTCGTCACTGTGAGTGATGAGTGTTGCTAGCCACTTGGCAAGGGAGAGTCAAACAAGCAGCGATGTTGTGTAAACTACGTTTCATCACACCATGTTTTGGGGACAGGTAATAGTGTGCATGTTGAGAAAATACGATCGCAAGTGCTGACTAAACACTGCCCTTGGTTTATTTTGAAATTTTTCCTACTGAGTAAGCAAATATCACGTTCTTCATTCAGCCACTTTGCTCGCCTCTCGCATTAGAATGTCATCATTCTCTTCATTATGGCACTGCTGCTTTAAGCAAAGTTGTAACTTGTGAACTACATAAGTTAAGCCGGTATGGGCACGGATTACGCGGAGTAGGAGAAACAGACATTGACATATGTCCACGGCTTTCAATAAGAAGTGGTATTCAACTTGTGGCCCGCAAGGACACCTTGCCGGAGTTCAAATCTTAAAGCACTGTATACAGCATGAATAACAACACGCGGTATCTTGTACAATTTGCCTTATGGAAACTCGCTTTATTTTTCACTGGCTGTTCAGTCAAATACTCGTTGTCTTCAAATAAACATGGCCACCGCACTTTGCTCATTCGGATAAAGTCTCACGGGTTTTTTATCCTTCATAGAATGGGTTACATGATCAAAACAAAATGTTAAAGCTCCGAGCAATTGAATATTCCTCATGGCCACAAGTTAGACCACAATCATACTCGTAAATGTAATTTTGATTTACCAGTATGTATCTCACTTCGTCCTAATATGTTCCTACTGGAGACGAAATGTAAACGCGGGACCAGTAACTGGTTAACTCCGCATTAACTTCATCGCTAAACCTTCTTAAGACTGAGTTTTTCTTAACTGTGTTTATGTTGCTGTATAACAAATTAACGTCGTCAGCACAGACCAGAAACTGATGCGTCCATCAATTCCAACACTATTTTCTGGGACCATCAGGCATGTTCTAAGGTAATCTTGATAACGAATTTCCACATCTCAATTTGCAGACCTTTCTGAAAACCGCACGTCGACAGCAGCAGCCAACTTGGTGTCAAATACGGGAGTTTGTTTAACACGGATAGCGTAAGTCACTGTAGCGACTGGGCTCCGGGCACGGCGTCAGATGAATCGCAGTTTGATTTCCAGCAAAAAGTAAACGTAAAGATAGAATTTCACCCCACAGCAGGCCACTAAGGCCCAGGGGTGGAGTAGAGGTATAGCTCTACTCTTTCTTTAACCTTGGCGCCAGATGGGGTGGGTGTCAACGTCACGAACCTGCCGCTTTACCCCCGGGAAAGCGACCCGGTACCCATTGTATAGGAGGTTGGGTGGGCCCCAGGGCCAGTTTGGACGGGTGCGGAAAATCTCGCCTCCCACCGAGATTCGATCCCCAGACCTTCCAGCCCGTAGCGAATCGCTATACCGACTGAGCTATCCCGGCCCACTGTGATTTCCAGTAGGGACAAGAAGTTTCTCTCTTCTCCGAACTGTTCTGACCGGCTCTCAGGCTCACCACATATCCTGTTTAAATGGGTACCGTTTGTGCTTTCCCCTGCTAAGGCAACCAGGCCGTAAAACTGACCGCTCAAACTCATTTAATGCAAAGATTAAAAATGACTGGGTCTATACTTCCACTCCTATCACATGCCTTCATGACGTTCACGAGGATAAATTTACCTTACATTTATACAAGGGGTTTCTCGGGTTCGGTTACTCTGAACGCAACCAACCAACGAAACTCCACAGAGCAGAGTCCTTCTTGAGAAGCCAATAATAGTTTCTCAGCTGGCCTAGAAATTCCCCACTGAAAATTCACTACCATATCCGCAACGACTCACCACTTATCCCTATCCTAGGCCCGATCAATCCGGTACACGCGCTCCCATATTTTGGAATACCCATTTTAATATTATCCCCCAACTATACCTATGTCTTCCAAGTAGTCTCCGTCAGGTTTACCCATTAAACCCTGTACGCTCCGTTCCTCTCCTCCATGTGCCACATGCCACGCCCACCTTCAATATATAGCCTACCTTGTATATACCTACAGGACTGTGAAGACAGCGGTTTCAGTGTAGTACGTCTATGTTCACCTGGGAAACACAACGGAAATCCTTGTTCAGAATAGTCTGTGTTCTGGTCTGGATCCCAACCGGGCAAAAAGTCAGAAACAAATTATTCAATTACAGTACATGTTTATGGTAGATGTTCCCCTAAACATACATCTTTTCCTCGAAAACGGCAGTGGCTTAAATTCGATACAAATGAAGTACCCAGCCCACCATGCAGTGACTAGGTGCAGTCAAAATGGTTTACGTTAAGGTTAGTAACTTTCCATTCAACACAAAGCCAGACAAACGTTGGGTTGGTTACACAGGCAAGACGGGACATGCCAACTTAAATAAGTGACAAATAAGACGGTTAATTACGCATATACATGGACAAAGTTCACTCAGATTGTTGAATGAATTACATTTCCTCAGACTTGATATGAATGTCAGCTCACCATTGTAGTGAATCCCACGATACTGTGCAGGAAACAGCAGACACCATCAGCCCCTAGCAGTCTCACAAAATTCGAAGATCAATGAGATAGGTTTCGAAACTGGGCAAAGTTGCTGTCCATTCCAATCAACACGATTCGACACAACAGAAACGCACGTTTAACCGAGCATGACTTTCATTACTGTACTTTGCAGAAGATGGCGCCTCCAGTCCTCGACGTCACGAAACAATAAACAAGCGAACTGCAATTTAAACGTCCTAGAGGTGCTTCCATCTGCAGACTTTTTGACAACTTACAATTTCAAAACAAAAAGTGTTCGGAATTTAATTTCAAAATTAGAACGCAAGTATCAATCGTCAAAGCAAATTACGTTTGTGTAAAAATGGGCTACAATGTTAACACAAATTCCGGTCTTGTGCAGTGTGAAGTATTACGTTGTCCACAAAGCAAGCGAAAAGCAAAATAAGTTTGTGCTATAAATCCGCATATTGCTTGCATCTTCACTCATCTTCGTCAACAAACAAACTTTACCTTCAGCAAACATTAGAACCATTTTCGGACTTCGCGACATAAATCGGGCGCATTAGTTCACATCCAGTCACGCAGTGATATATAACGGAAATTGATTATTCGAGCCTTCTGAGATGTTAGGCCGTGTTGACTGATAAGCACTTACCAACGTTTTGAAGGTGCGTAGGGCCTTTATCTTCAGGGCCAAGCTCCATGTGGTTCACGCCAGAGACAAACGACGGGCTCTTATGACCAGCATAAAGACCCTTCAGGTTCCATAAAATACGGGGAAATTCAAGACTAGGTGCGAACTGTCCACTGAGTTAATACGCGTTAGTTTATATCTGAATATCCTTTCTACCAAACTTAATTACGCACTAGTAAACGAAGGACGTGATTCAAAGTATGAGAAATGTTACTTACAGAATAACTGCACATTCGGTATTTCAAACGGAATATCTGTCCAAATTCATTTATATGTTGCAGTAAATAGGTTCACTGAATTTAACTCACTTAACTTGAATTAACCAGTGTCGCCGAAAGGGGGGGGGGGGGAGGTCCCAGGAAAATTAACGTAGCTGTGGTGACCCCTAAGGGGTCCGGGTGCCCGGGGGATTTGTTCAGGTCT
>Ga0123354_10000105_pt1 | contig 62915 bp, 63 predicted proteins | sample TergutLab28metaG_2_FD_97872 | JGI IMG/M metagenome (GOLD analysis project Ga0123354, IMG submission 97872) | Labiotermes labralis P4 segment gut microbial communities from Petit-Saut dam, French Guiana - Lab288 P4 | ecosystem: Host-associated > Arthropoda: Insects > Digestive system > Gut ... | reverse complement strand
GTGTCCGCGAGGTACCCACCCCCATCCGGCCAGTGTTCGCGAGGTACCCACCCCCATCCGGCCAATGTTCGGCGAAGCCGGACGAGGTACCCAAAGACCTCCCCCCTCTCGGGGGAGAGATTCCTACAAGCGGGGTGGGGTGCCTGTCCGCCGCGCTGGCATCGGGTTTGGCGGGAAGACCGGCGACAGCCGGTCGGGGGACTGCGCGGCGGACAGGCACCCCACCCCGCGCCCCAACCCAACCACCACCACCCACCCACCCACCCACCCACCCCCAAGCCGTAAACACCCCCGCCACCACAACAGCAACCGCCCGCTAGGCTAAGCACGCTATGACTGTGCAGATCAACCCCAGCATCCTGTCCGCCGACCCCGCAAACCTCGAACCCGAGCTAGCCAGGATCGCCACGGCCGACGCAGCCCACATCGACGTCATGGACGGCCACTTCGTGCCAAACCTGACGATGGGCCTGCCGATCGTGGCACGCCTGGCACAGGTCTCGCCGATCCCACTAGACGTGCACCTGATGATCGACGACGCCGACCGCTGGGCCCCGCAGTACGCCGAGGCAGGGGCCGCGTCGGTGACGTTCCACGCCGAAGCGGTACGGGCACCGGTGCGCCTGGCACGTGAGCTGCGTGCCGCCGGGGTAGGGGCCGGCGTGGCAGTACGTCCCGCGACCCCCGTCGAACCCTTGTTGGACCTGCTCGCAGAGTTCGACATGGTGCTGGTCATGACTGTCGAACCGGGGTTCGGTGGCCAGTCGTTCATCGAGGGGACGTTGCCGAAGGTCTCGCGCCTACGTCAGGCGGTCGGCCCTGCCGGGCCCGGAGCGGTGCACATCCAGGTCGACGGGGGAGTGTCACGTACGACGATCGGCCGGATCGCACGGGCTGGCGCTGATGTGTTCGTGGCCGGGTCGGCGGTGTACGGCGCTGATGACCCGGCTGCTGAGGTCGCGGCGCTGCGCGCTCTGGCCGAAGCCCCGTACGAGGCGTAACCGCCTCCACGAGCTCGTTCATCCTGGTCAGGATCGTTCACGATGGTGAACGGTCTCGACCAGGATGAACGAGCTCGTCATTGGGCCGATCGTCCTGTCCGGCGCACAGGCCCATGCGTGGCAGAATAGGCGGGTAAGCAACGTTCTCCGGGGTCGGTGAAAGTCCGAACCGGCGGTGACAGTCCGCGACCCGTGAGCGCCGACGACGGCGTGAGCGGTTGACCTGGTGGAACTCCAGGACCGACGGTGAAAGTCCGGATGGGAGGAGACGTGGGCCCGGGTTCGCCCGGGCCTGTGGGCGTGCGCCCACGTCTTCGTGCCGTCCACCCCCGGGACACAACGGGAGGTGGCACGACGGACGCACAACCCCTGGGCACCGCGACGGTGCCGTCCTGCCAAGCCGACGCGCAGGTCAACGACACGGAACTCGCGGCTATGCGGCGTGCCTTGGCGCTGGCCTGGCATGGTCCTGGCCACGGTCCGAACCCGCGGGTGGGTGCTGTGCTCCTGGGCCCAGACGGCACACACCTGGGGGAGGGCTGGCACCGCGGGGCTGGAACACCTCATGCCGAGGTCGCGGCGTTCGCCGACGCAGCGTCCCAGGGCCACGACCCGCGCGGGTCGACGATGGTTGTCACCCTCGAACCGTGCGCGCACACCGGCCGTACCGGTCCGTGCGCCGAAGCCCTGGTCAAGGCCGGTGTCGCCCGGGTGGTTTTCGCCGTCGCCGACCCGAACCCGACTGCCGCCGACGGGGCTGTGCGCCTGGCCGACGCTGGGTTGGACGTGGTCGGCGGGGTGCTCGCCGACGAGGGCCTCGAAGTCCTCGGGCCGTGGTGGCACGCCTTGTCGACCGGTCGCCCGTACGTCACGGTCAAGATCGCTGCGACTCTCGACGGCCGTGTCGCCGCCGCTGACGGGACCAGCCGGTGGATCACCTCACCGCACTCCCGTGCGCACGCCCACACCCTGCGTGCCCAGGTCGACGCGATCGCGGTGGGCACCACGACGGTCCTGGCCGACGACCCAGCCCTGACCTGGCGGGACGAGGGAACGCTCGGCGACCACCAGCCTGTGCGTGTCGTCGTCGGGCACCGCGACGTCCCTGGTGACGCTGCCTTGCGTGGACCTGGTGGCGAGCTGGTGCAGGTGCGCACCCACGACCCAGCACAGGTGCTCACCGAGCTGGCCGACCGTGAGGTCCGGCACCTGCTCGTCGAAGGCGGACCGACGCTGACCGCGGCTTTCCTGCGTGCCGGGCTGGTTGACGAGGTGCACGCTTACATCGCCCCAGTGATGCTCGGTGCAGGGCCGTCAGCGGTCGGCGACCTGGGTGTCACCACGGTCGCCGACGCCCTGCGCCTGGAGGTCACCGGCACTGAACGGCTCGGACCAGACATCTTCCTCGCACTACGGCAACGGACGGAGCACTGACATGTTCACCGGGATCATCGAAGAGGTCGGCGAGATCGTCGCCATCGACCACGACACCGCCCGGGCGGACGCCCGCGTGGTGGTCCGCGGGCCGTTGGTGACGTCCGACGCGTCCGAAGGCGACTCCATCGCTGTGTCGGGTGTGTGCCTGACCGTCACCAGCCTCGGCGACGACGGGACTTTTGCCGCCGACGTCATGCCCGAGACGCTGCGCCACTCCATGCTCGGTGGGCTCGGTGCCGGCGACCAGGTGAATCTCGAACGTGCGATGAGCCCGACCGGTCGGCTCGGCGGTCATATCGTCCAGGGCCACGTGGACGGCGTCGGGACGATCGTCGCCCGCGACCCTGGGGAACGCTGGGACGACGTGCAGATCGCTGTCGCCGACGACCTCGCCCGCTATGTCGCCCGCAAAGGCTCGATCACGATCGACGGGGTGTCCCTGACGGTCACCGCTGTGACAGACCGGTCGGACCAGACACCCTGGGCCCCGCAGCTGGGGACCTTGTTCGCCGTGAGCCTGATCCCAGCCACACTCACCGGCACCACTCTCGGTCGCCTGGTCCCCGGTACTGATGTCAACCTGGAAGTAGACGTGATCGCCAAGTACACCCAACGGCTCCTGGAGACCGCGGAGGCCCAGCGATGATCGGAACGGTCGAGCAGGCCCTGGACGAGCTGCGCAAAGGCCGTCCGGTGCTTGTCGTGGACAACCCTGAACGCGAGAACGAAGCCGACGTGGTGCTCGCCGCCCAGTCGGCCACACGTGAGTGGGTGGGCTGGACGATCCGGCACTCGTCGGGCTACCTGTGCGCCCCCATGCCCGCCGCGCGCGCCGACGCCCTGGACCTGCCGCTCATGGTCCCGTGCAGCCAAGACCCACGCCGCACCGCTTACACGGTGACGGTCGACGCGGCGATGGGTGTGACCACGGGGATCTCCGCCGCTGACCGGTCACGCACCCTCAAGGTGCTCGCCGACCCTGCCTCTGGCCCCGGCGACGTCATCCGCCCCGGGCATGTGCTGCCTCTGCGGGCGGTGCCTGGGGGTGTGCTGCACCGGGCCGGGCACACCGAAGCTGCCGTGGACCTGTGCCGCCTGGCTGGTCTGGAACCTGTCGCCGGGATCGCCGAGCTGGTGCACGACGACGGGTCGATGATGCGCCTGTCCGACGCTGAGGTGCTCGCCACCGTCGAGGGCCTGGTGGTGCTGACCATCGCCGACCTCATCGCCTGGCGCCTGGAGCACGACCCTGTCGCCCAAGCCCAGGCACCGGCACCTACCACCCCGCGGGTGCACCGTTCTGACACCGCCGTGCTGCCGACCGCGCACGGGGATTTCGAGCTCGTGGGTTATCGCGACCTGCGCACCGGCGCCGAGCATGTGGCGTTGGTGTCCACCACGCGCGCGTCCGGCACACCGTTGGTCCGGGTGCACTCTGAGTGCCTGACCGGTGATGCTTTCGACTCCCTGCGCTGTGACTGCGGTCCCCAGCTGCACGCCGCCATGGACTTGGTCGCCCAGCACGGTGGTGCGCTGGTCTTCCTGCGTGGCCACGAAGGCCGGGGGATCGGCCTGCTCGCGAAGATCTCCGCGTACGCCCTGCAGGACACGGGTCGTGACACCGTCCAGGCCAACCTGGACCTGGGCTGGCCCGCAGACCGGCGCGAGTACGGCGCGGCTGCTGCCATCCTCGACGACCTGGGGTTCACACAGATCCGGTTGCTGACCAACAACCCTGCCAAGGCCGCTGGCCTGCGCGCCCTGGGTGTGCAGGTCACGACCGTCGAACCGTTGGAGGTCGGCCGCACCCCGTACAACCACGGCTATCTGGAGACCAAACGCCAGGCCATGGGTCACCTGTTGTCCAGCCCCGACACCTTGCACGCCCCGACGTCCGACGGGTGGGTGCCCGGTTCGCTCGCGTCCGCCGTGACGGCGCTCGACCCGTCCGACAGGAGGTCGTCATGAGTGGTCTGGGTTCTCCCGACCTGGAGGTGGTCGACGGGCGAGGGCTGAGAGTCGTCGTCGTCGCAGCGAGCTGGCACCCGGCGGTGGTCGACGGTCTGGTCGCTGGGGCGCACCGTGCCCTGGACGAGGCTGGGGTCACCGACGTCACCGACGTGCGGGTTCCGGGGACCGTCGAGCTCACCGTCGCAGCCTCCGCCGCGGCACGTGCCGGGGCCGACGCTGTCGTGGCGCTAGGAGTGGTCGTCCGCGGTGGCACCCCGCATTTTGAGTATGTGTGCCAGTCGGTCACCCACGGTCTGACCGAGGTTGCGCTGCGCACAGGTGTCCCCGTCGGTTTTGGCATCCTCACCTGCGACGGCGAAGCCCAGGCTCTCGACCGTGCCGGCCTGCCCGACTCCCGCGAGGACAAAGGAGCCGAGGCCGCGACCGCAGCTGTCGCCACCGCCATCGCCTTGCGGGCACTGGGGCGTGTCTCATAGCCGTGGGTGCCGGGCGTGCCTCGCTGTGCGGGGGGTATGAGACAGGCCTCAGGGCCAGCACTACTCCAGTGAACTACCATCGTCGTCTGTGAAGACTTTCGAGGACCTGTTCGCCGAGCTGGAGCACAAGGCGGCCACCCGCCCTGCCGGGTCGGGCACCGTGGCCGAGCTGGACGCTGGGGTCCACGCTATCGGCAAGAAGCTCGTGGAGGAGGCCGCCGAGTCGTGGATGGCCGCCGAGCACGAGTCGGACGAACGCACCGCCGAGGAGATCTCCCAGCTGCTGTACCACGCGCAGGTGCTCATGATCGCCCGTGGCCTGACCTTGTCCGACGTCTACACCCACCTGTGAGAGGTGCTGATGCTGCGCATCGCTGTCCCGAACAAAGGGTCGCTGTCCGAACCGGCGTCCGTCATGCTGCGCGAGGCCGGGTACCGCCAGCGCCGCGACGACCGCGAGCTGGTCCTGGCCGACCGCGACAACGACGCCGAGTTCTTCTTCCTGCGTCCGCGAGACGTGGCCACATATGTGGGGGAGGGGACTGTCGACGTCGGGGTCACCGGCCGTGACCTGCTGCTGGACTCCGGCTCCAGCGCCACCGAGCACCTGCCGCTGGGTTTCGCCCGTTCCACGTTCCGGTTCGCCGCCCCCGTCGGGACCCGGTCAGAGGTCCACGACATCGCTGGCCAGCGCGTCGCCACGTCGTACCCCGTGCTCGTGAGGGACTACCTCGCCGAGCACGGTGTCACACCTGCCGCAGTCGTCCGCCTCGACGGTGCTGTCGAGTCGTCGGTCCAGCTCGGTGTGGCTGACGTCATCGCCGACGTCGTCGAGACCGGTGCCACCCTGCGCTCAGCCGGCCTAGAAGTCTTCGGCGAACCCTTGCTGCGCTCCGAAGCCGTCTTGGTGCGCTCCCACGACGTCGACTCTCACGCCCTCGAAGTCCTCACCCGCCGCATCCAAGGCGTGATCACCGCCCGCGAGTACGTTCTCATGGACTACGACTGCCCCATGTCTGCGGTCGACCAAGCCGTCAAGCTCACCCCCGGCCTAGAATCCCCCACAGTCTCCCCTCTCCACGACCGCGACTGGTGCGCCGTCCGCGCCATGGTCCCGCGCTCGGCGACCAACCGCCTCATGGACGACCTGTACGAGATCGGCGCCCGAGCCATCATCGTCACCTCCATCCACGCCTGCCGCCTGTAGCAGAGACATATGGCATTGAGTACCCGGTACTTCCGGATGGACGAAAGTACCTCGGGGCAGCGGACACCCGACGGGGCATTGCTGGTGTGGTGTCTGGCGAGAACCTGGCGTGGCGTTCACGCACCACGGCGATGTTCCGCAGTGCGGTTTGGCGGACGCGATCCGGGTAGCGACGTAGATGCTCGACGACCGTCCGGTGAAACTCGAGCTTGATCCGGTCTTCGAGCAGCACGTGCACCTCGCCTTGTTGTCTGCAGGTCCACTGTACGGAGTCGGCACCACCCAGCACCTTTCCATTGACCCTCATGAGGGCGACCCGCTCGTTGACGATTTGGTCACCAACCCCGGCTGTCTCGACCTCAGTGTGATCCGCTAGGGTGCCTTGGCTCGACAAGGTCGTCGAGCGGGACGACTCGTCGCGTATCGCCGATCTTCAGCACGATCGTCGCCTCCGCGCCAACGGCCTTGAAGTAGGCTCGGAGCGAAGAGAGGAGCAGGTCACCGCGCCTCTCAAGGCGAGACACGCTGCCTTGGGCGACGCCCATCTTCCGCGCCACGTCGTCTTGGGTCATTGCTGCGACCTCGCGGACCATCGCCAGGCCCGCAATATGCTCGCGCTCCATCTGCTCGCTGGCTTCCATCCGCTCTTCGAGATCGTCGTCGATCCCAGGCAGCGACTTCAGCGCAGCGAATGTGTCATCGATGGGGGCGAAACCATCCTGCTGTGCGTCCATGAAACTTTCGCTCATCGTCTTCCTCCCATCTTCTCTGACTTCCACAGGTCGACGACTTGATCGCCTCGCGCTCCAACGGAGTCATAAAAAATGTCTCCCATCCGCGCTTTGTCAGCCGCGAACAGAACTATCACCGCCGCATCTTCCTCTTCGTCGAACCAGACGATGAGCCTCACCGCCACGTGCTCGTCGTGAGGATGCGACAGCCGCCACAGCAGGTATCTGCGCGACTGGCGTACCCACTTCAACCTCGCCGTCTCTTCCTCCCGCTCTGGCGGCTTGACCAGGTTACGCAGGTGGGCAATCTGGTCGGCGAGGTGCTTGGCGGTCGCAAGCGCAACAGCGTCGCCGCCCCGCGCCTTCTCCAGGAGGCGGCGGACCCAGGCGTCGAACTGCCGGGAACGAAGGACGTCCACCCACACAGTATGCACTACCAGCGATAGTGCTGCAAGTGCATGTTCGCCAAATCGTCCCGGGTAGGCAGAGGTTTCGGACGGCAAGAGGCAGAGTGAGCCACGCCCGCACAGGAACCGGCTCGTGGGCTGTGGGCGCCGTAACCTGCCCGGTATGTCTTCTCGACCACTTGTCTCGGTGCGGCACCGGGAGCGGATGACCGACGACCGGGCCCAGCTTGAGGCTCTCCTGGATGCCACGACCATCGCGCATGTTGCTTACGTCGACGACGAGGGGCGGCCGTGCGTGGTGCCGACGAGTATCGCGCGCTGGGGGGACCAGGTGGTCATCCACGGGTCGACGGGGTCGCGGTGGTTGCGGGCTGTGGGCGACGGGCGGGCGGTGGCGGTGTCTGTCGCCGAGGTGACGGGGGTGGTCGTCGGGCACATCAGCTGTGAGACGGGGGTGCACGGGCGCAGCGCGGTGTTGTTCGGGCAGTTCGAGACGCTCACCGGGGACGAGAAGCTGGCGGGGCTCGACGTGATGCTCGACCGGCACCTGCCGGGGCGCAGCGGCGAGGTGCGCAGGCCGACCGGCAAGGAGCTCGCGGCGACACAGGTCATGGTGATGCGGCTCGACCAGTGGAGCTGCCGGGTGATGGACGAAGAGCCGAAACCACCTCAGCAGGACGCCGACGCCGCGACGTGGTCGGGCACCGTCAGTGTCGCCCCGCGCACCGGCACGATCGAGCCGTCACGGTCCAACCAGGCGCAGGTCCCCGGGTCGGTGGTCCGTCTCGCGGACGACTTCACTGTCTGACGGGCTCCTCAGCCCACTCGTCGTGCGGATGGTGCATCCGACCGGCGACCCACTGGGCGGTGTTGGCGGCGACGGCCACCATGGCGACGACGGTCCAGCCCAGCGCCGCCAGCAGCCCTGTGCCCATAGGCTGGTAGGACCGTCCGTCAGACCGGGTACCTTCGCGTGCGACCCACACGACGATATTGGCGACCCAGACCACCGAGAGCAGCACCAGGGCTACCAGGAGCCATACCCCCAGCGCCCAGCCCAGGTGGGGCCACGGTGCGCCCGTACGCCACAACCCCCAGACCGCAGCGCCGACCAGGCTCGCCGTCGCAGCCGCGACCACACTCCAGCGCACCCACGTCGTGGTGCCGTCGGACGTGGTGCTGTCCGTCATCGTCTCACCTCCAGCGCGTGGCCAACCTTTGCAGGTTAGAGTCCGTCGGCACCAAGACTGTTCCCTGCACCTGAGAAAAATTCTGGCGTGTCACTGACCGCCAGTGCCTTGGTACAGCTGTCGTACGACGCGGGTCCCTGCCGATTGCAGGATTTGGTCCGCGGATCTGGCGGACGCGGCCACACGAGCGGGCCATGATGAGAGCCATGAGGACTGCCATCAGCGCCACGGTGCGGTTGGTGGTCGTCAACCTCCGCGCGGCCAGAGCCCCGATGCTCACCTTGGCGGGGTTCGCGGCGCTGGCCGCGATGATGGTCAACCTGGGCCTGGTGCTGGCGTTGGTGTATCCCTCCAGCTTCGACACCCAGGCGGCAGCGGCGAAGGCACCTGACGTGTGGAGCCTGGCGACCGACGTGTTCGACTCCCAGGCCCAGCTGGCGGCGCTGGAGGCGCAACCCGGTGTGGTGGCGGTCGAGCAGGAACCGGTCGTGTGGGTCACCGGCACCATCGCCGACCATGACAGCACCGAGACGTCGGCCGTGGTCTTCGCTGTCTACGGTCCGACGCGGACCATGGACGTCCCACGGCTGCGGGACGGTGCCGGACCCCTGGGCCCCGGTGAGGTCTACCTGCCGTTCTTCTTCCAGGCCAAGTCTGGGTACCGCGTCGGCGACACGTTCACGTTCGGCCGAGAAGGGACGGGCGTCGAGCTCACTGTCCGCGGGTTCACCGACGACGTGGTGTTCGCCGCAGACAGGCTCTACGTCGACGGCGTGACTTTCGCCAGCCTGGCTGACCATTTTTCGACCTCGACCGGTGTGTACACGAAAGTCCGCCTCGACGACCCCTCTCGGGCAGCGGCAGTCCGTGACGCCCTGGACGAGGCGTTCTTCGACCAGCAGGTCACCGACCCCAAGGCTTCTGCGTGGGTGTCGACCTACAGCGGCCTGAAAGAGGAGAGCGTCCTCATGGGGCAGCTCTTGGCTGGTGTGCTGCTGGCCACCGCGGCGGTTGTCGGACTGGTCGCGCTCGTCGTGGTGCGGTTCCGCGTGGCGGCCTCGATCGAAGAGTCGATGACGAACACCGGGATCCTCACAGCTCTGGGTTACACCAGCGGGCAGGTCGCCGGGTCGTTGGTCGCTCAGTTCGGGTCTGTCGTCGCCACTGGGGCAGTGGTCGGCGTCGTGGCCAGCCACGGCCTGGTCCCGTTGGTGGCTGACCTGCTCGAGCAGGAGTCGGCGATACCGTGGGCGCCGGGTCCACATCCGGTGCCAGCCTTGGTGACGCTCGCGACGGTGACCGCGGCGACGCTCGTCGTCACAGGGGTCGCCGCGGCCCGTATCCGTCGGCTGTCACCGCTGACCGCCCTGCGCACCGGGCTGGCCGCACGGGCTCTCAGGCGCAGCTACCTACCTCTGGCGACCACACCAGGACGCCTGTCGTGGCTGCTGGGCGCCAAATCGACCATCGTGGCCAAAGGCCAGATGGCAACAGTGGGCCTCGTGGTCGTGGCCGTCACTTTCATGAGCGTCGTCTCGGTGGCCCTGTACGAGAACGTCGGTGCCCGTCCAGAGCGTTTCGCCGCTGTGGCTTTCGGGGAGGTCACCCACGTCGCCGTCGTCGCCGACAGCTACGACGCTGCCGACGAGGCCCTGGCACGGCTGACCGCTCACGACGGTGTGCGGTCGGCGTTCTTCTACTCGTCGCTGCCTGTCCGTGTCGAGGGGACGTACGTGAACGCTGTCGTCACCGACGACTTCGCCCAGACTGAGGGCACCATGCTCTACCGGGGCCGGTACCCGGTGAACGACGACGAGGTGGTTCTCGCCTGGGCGGTCGCCGACTCGTTGGGCAAACACGTCGGCGACACTGTGCACGTCGACAACGGAGGCGACCAGGTCGAGCTCGTCGTCACCGGCCTGATGAACTTCGGCCTCGTCGCGCTGACCACCGACGGGGCACGCAGGGTCGACCCGCAGTTCCGGCACGTCATGGTGTTCGTCTACGTGGACGACCCGCAGCACCAGGCTGCCGCCCTCACCGACGAGATCAACGACGGGTGGGGTGTCAGCGGGTTGCTGGCCACCAACACCCACGAAGCAGTCGCCTGGGCAGGCGACGTCTACGGCACCGTCACCGCCCTGGTGTCGCTCGTCGTCCTGGCCATCACCGCGGCGGTGGTCGTGCTGGTCCTGTTCTTGGTGCTGAGCATGGCGATCCTGCGCGGCCGGCGCGGGTTCGGGATCCAAAAGGCCGTCGGTTTCACCACTGGACAGCTCGTCGCCCAGGTCGTCATGACGTACCTGCCGGTCGTCGCCGTGGCTGCGGTGGTCGGTGGTGCCGCCGGCCACCTGACGTTCCCGGTGCTCATCGACACGGTGTTCACGGCCATGCGGATCCATGTCACGTCGATGTACGCCTCAGCGCTGACCAGCGCGGTGCTGGTCGTGGCCATCGTCGTCCTGGCGGGTGCCGTGGCGGCCCTCGTGGCCACCAAGGTGCGCAAAGTCGTGGCGCACGCCCTCATCACCGAGTGAACGGTAGGGTCGCTCCAGGACTCGAGGAAGGCATGGGATGCTTGAGGTCTGCGGGTTGACGAAGAGGTTCGGGTCGCTCACAGCGGTCGACAACCTGTCGTTCACGGTGGCGCCTGGCAAGGTCACGGGGTTCTTGGGGCCGAACGGAGCCGGGAAGACCACGACGTTGCGCATGGCGCTGGGGCTGACACGGCCCACACGTGGGACAGCGACGTTCGAGGGGCTCGCGTACGAGCAGCTGCCGTCGCCGATGCGGCAGGTGGGGGCGGCGCTGGAGGCGTCGAGCTTCCACCCAGGACGGACCGCCACCGACCATCTGGCCATGCTCGCCTCGGGGGCGGGGATCGACCAGGGCCGGTGCGCGCAGGTGCTCGACATCGTCGGGCTGGGATCGGTGGGCGACCGGCGGGTCGGGGGGTTCTCCATGGGGATGCGGGCACGGCTGGGGCTGGCCGTGGCGCTGCTCGGCGACCCGAAGGTGCTGCTGCTGGACGAGCCGACCAACGGGCTGGACCCTGAGGGCATCGTGTGGATGCGCGACCTCATGCGCCACCTGGCGGGGCACGGCAAGGCCGTGCTGGTCTCCTCGCACCTGTTGTCAGAAGTACAGCAGTCTGTCGACGACGTGGTGATCATCGCCCACGGGCGGCTGGTCCACGCTTCGCCGCTGGCTGACCTGGCCCGCGAGCACGAGCAGAACCGCACGGACGTCGTCGCGGCGGACCCGGCGGCGCTGGCCTCGCTCGCGCAGGACAAAGGCTGGGCATTGGCCGACGGTGTCGTGGTCGGCCCCTCCGCTGCCGAGATCGGCGCCGCAGCTTTCGCCGCGGGGGTCGAGCTGCACCAGCTGGCGACCCAGCGCGGGGGGCTGGAGGCGGCGTTCTTGGCACTGACCGAAGGGCACGGAGATATCCGATGACGACCCAGCTGGCGAGCACCTCCGACGAGCCCCAGGCCCCTCCACCTCCACAGCCGTCGCCGCTGCGCGCCGCCTGGCAGACGTTGGTGATGGAGTTCCGCAAGTACTTCTCGACCCGTATGTGGTGGATCCTGCTGCTCGTCACCCTCGCGTGGACGGCGATGAACATCATCACGATGGTCCTCGCAGTGCACTTTGGCGGTGACCAGGCGGCCGACGACAACATGGTCATACCCAAGGGCGACGACCTGGCCCGTCTGCTGTACTCCATGGGCACGACGTTCGGTTTCGTCTTCCCTGCCATCATCGGGGCGATGTCTGTGGCGGGGGAGTACCGGCACCAGACCCTCACCCAGACGCTGCTGGCTGACCCGGTGCGGTGGAGGGTGCTGAGCGCCAAGTTCGTCTCGACCGTCCCGCTGGGGGCGTTGTACGCGGTGGCGGTGATCGTCGGCTGCTTGCTGTTCGGCGCGCTCCCTCTGGCCCTGCTCGGCGACGCCACCGCCCTAGGGTCAGGCCACACCTGGCAGATGTTCGCCCGTATGGTCCTGGCGATGGTGCTGTGGGGTCTGGTCGGGGTGGGTCTGGGCACGCTCATCAACAACCAGATGGTGGCGATCGTCACCCTGCTGAGCATCACCATGTTCCTCGAACCGACCTTGCGTTCGATCCCGGTGCTCATCGGTCACGACGTACCCGTCCTGGCGTACCTGCCCGGCGCACTGGGCGACGCAGTCACCGGCGAGTCGCTGTACTCCATGCTCGGCGAGTTCGGTGTGAGCCTGCTCTCCCTCGGCCCGGCCGTCATCGGTCTGCTGGTCTACAGCGTGGGCCTGACCGTCGCCGGGTACTTCCTGCGCTTCCGCCGAGACGTCCACTAGCGTTCAGCCGTCCAGCAGGTCGAAGGCATGGATCCCGGCGGCAGCGACGGCAAGGAAGGACCCGGGGTCGGCGTCCAGGTTGCGGCCCATGGTGGACAGGCGGACCGGTGTGCTGGCCAAGGCTGCGCGCAGGTCGTCGCGAGTGTCGATGGTCACCAGGCGGTGACGGCCCGTGGGAGCCACCAAGGTGGCTGCTTGGGTGGCGACCCTGGTCCCGAGGTCGGACAGGGCGCCGGTGAGGCGCGGGACGACGACGTCGGCGGGGACGAGAGCCACCTGGCCGTAGGCCGTCAGTGAGTGGTGGGAGACACCGAGGTGACGGTCCCGGGCGTCGGCGCCGGAGACCCGCAGGCTCGCGACGGGTCGTCCGTGCAGCACCCCGGCAGCGTTGACCGCCTCGCCAGCAGCGACACCGGAGAAACCCCAGCGGGTGCCGGTGCCGAGGTTACCCGGCCCTTGGGCGACGACCGCCACGTCCGCACCCGCCACGTACCGAGCAGCCAAGAGCCCCGAGTGGACGGTGACCGCTTCCAGGTCGCCACCGAAGGACTGACCGGTCGACACGCACACGTCCAGCCAGCCCGCCTCGCGCAGAGCGCTGGTGGTGCGCGAGAACCAGGCAGGCAGGGCGCCACCGTCGGTCAGGACGTACGCCACCGTCGGCACCGGTGCCCCGGCGCGTTCGGCCGCGTACCGCAGCCCGGCGACGACCGCTGGCACCGCCGAGTGCAGGTCCGCGACCACGACAGGCATCCCACCGAGGTCGTCAGCCTCAGCGAGGACGTCGTGGTGCGCCGACTCTTGTTCGTCCACCCCGAGGACCATGGTCTGCAACGGCGTGTACCGGGCTTTGACCAGGTGCCCAGGGCCCGGCACCGGATCGGGTGCCACCGTGTCGGTGCGAGCCACCACCAGGGCGTACCCCCCTGTCCCCAAACCTCTGACCAGCGCAGACACATTGAGCAGCACCTGCGCCCCCGGTTCGACCGGCCCCACCAGCTGCGGGTAGGCCAGAGCCTTGACCTGCTCGTTGGCTACGGACACCACCATCGGCTGGGCACCTGCCCAACCTGGTTCCAGCCGTTCCACCGTACCTGCACGCCACGTGATCACAGCGCCACCCTACGACACCGTCGGCTCCCGGTCCGGCGACACCTTACTCGTTCATCGACACGAACGCTGCCCGCAGCCTCTGGAATGACCATACTTTATTCGGTTCGTTGACGAAAGAGGCTGTCAGACGTCCGCACGTACGGCACACGACAGCGATAGCGGTGGCACGGATTTCTTGTCGGGGAACAACCCATTCGATAGTGTTGCTGGCTTGGCAGAATTCGTAACCGTTGGAGATGCCAAGTGTCAGGTCAGCGCCACCGTGCTCAGGACAAGGCGCTGCGGCAAACCACTGTTCTGCGAGCTGATCTGCTTCAGCGAGCTTCTGGTCGGCTTTTTGCTGTTTCGTCTTCCTGGCCATACCCGCAGCGTAGCAGAGCGCCCGCGGGTCATGGTACGACTGCATAACCTCGCTGTGACCCATCCCGGCTCTGTTTGCCTTCGCCCCGGGCCGCCCGGTTCCCGGTCTGCCGGGCTCCGGCTACGGTGGGGGCGATGGTCGCTTCGATCCCGTCCGACGAGCGCCTGCTGGACCTGGTCATCGCTCTGGTGAACACACCGACGCGGATGACCAAGGAGCAGGTGCGTACGACTGTGGCCGGGTACGCCGACGCTCCGACCGCGGCAGCGTTCGAGAGGATGTTCGAACGGGACAAGGACACGTTGCGGGAGATGGGGGTGCCGCTGGTCACCGTCACCGACGTGTTCCACCGTGACGACATGGGGTACCGGATCGACCTGGAGGCTTACGCCCTGCCACCGGTCGACCTCACCGGAGCCGAGCTGGGGGTGGCGGCCATGGCCGCGCAGGTGTGGCAGGACGCGACACTGCGCACCGACTCGTCGAGAGCACTGACCAAGCTGCGCGCCGCAGCGACGAGCGCGCAGGCTGGCGACCTGGTCGCCGAGGCGGCTGTGGCGTTGGCAGCCAGGGTCGGGACCGGGGGAGCGGCGCTGGCACCGATGCTCGACGCGGTGCAGCAACGACGTGTGGTGCGTTTCACCTACCGGGCAGCAGCGACCGGCCAGGTACGTGACCGGCACGTGGAACCGTGGAAGCTCGCCGCCCGGCGCGGCGGGTGGTTGCTCGTCGGGTACGACCAGGACCGCCAGGCCCCCCGGTCGTTCCGTCTGTCGAGGGTCGAAGGTGCGGTCCAGCTGGTGGGTGAGCCGGGTGCGTTCGCGCCACCGGACGCCGACGAGGTGGCCGCAGCCGAGCACAACGACGTCGCAGGGGTGGCCCGGCTGGCGCTGCTGCCTGAACGCGCCGAGGCGCTGCGGGCCCGGGCACTGCCCGGTGACACCCAGAGCTGGCGCGGACGAGACGTGGTCCACGTCGCCTACCAGGCCACCCGCGAGCTGGCCGAAGAGGTCGTCGGGTACGGCGACGCGGTGCTGGTGCTCGACCCGCCCGCGGTGCGCGACACCGTCGTGGGCCTGCTGCGCGCTGCCGCCCGCCTGGACGTGCACGATGCCTGCTGAACGCGCCGCCGACCGTGTGCTGCGGCTCATCGGGATGGTCGCCTACCTCGACGCCCACGGGGAGGCGAGCCTGGACGACCTCGCCCAACGTTTCGGGGTGCGCCGCGCCCAGGTGCTCGCCGATATCGACACCCTGTGGCTGTCAGGCACTCCGGGCTACCAGTGCGACGACCTCATCGACTTCGACGCGTTCTGCCTGGACCGCGGGACGGTCCGCCTGACCCAGGCACGAGGGATGACCCGTCCGCTGCGCCTGGGGGCACGTGAGGCTGTGGTGCTCGTCGCGGCCGTCCGGGCCCTGGCCGAAGGGCTCGGTCCCGTGCTGGACGACGAACGCCGGGCAGTCCTCACCTCGACGCTGACCAAGCTGACCAACCTCGCCAGGCTCATCGACACCAGGTCCACCGACACTGTGCCCGCAGAACCGGGGCTGGCCGACCAGACCCCCGACGTCGTCGCCATCGACCTGGGGGTCAACACCCGCCCCGACATCACCACCACCGTCTCGGCAGCGTTGGCCCGGGGACGCCGCCTGCGCCTTCGGTACGTCAACGCGGCGGACCGCACGTCCGAACGTGACGTGGACCCGATCCGGCTCGTCGCCGACGCCGGCACCGGGTACCTGCTGGGCTGGTGCCTGGCCGCAGACGCCGAACGGTTGTTCCGGCTGGACCGGATGCTCGACGCGCACGTGCTCAACGAACCTGTCGAGGCACACGACGTGAGCGACGACGCGGACCAGTTCGTCCCCGGCACGGCGGCGGTGGTCACTGTGCGCCTGACCAGCCGTGCACGGCGCGTCGCCGAGACAGCGCAGGTCAGTGCGGTGCGCAACCTCGATGATGGTTCGTTCGAGGTCGACCTGCCGGTAGTCTCGTCAGCCTGGCTCGAGCACCTGCTGCTGGGCGTGGCCGACGACGTGATCGCGGTCCACCCGCCGCAGGTGGCCCAGCAGGTCGCCGCGACCGCGCGTACCGCCCTGCGCGCCTACCATGAGGTGAGCGACGGTCCGACCGAAGGAGGCTGACATGCCCTGGTGGGGATGGCTGGCGCTGTGGTCAGCGCTGGTCGCCGGGACGCTCTTCGGCGCGTTCCGCCTCTTGCTGTCGTTGTGGGACAAGCTCATGGCGCTCATGGACGAGCTCGAGCGGTTCGAAGCGCTCGCCGCACGTCTGGAAGCCATCGTCGACCCGCCGCCGTCAACCTGGGTGCACCCGCTGGTCGCCACCGGCGCGGACGTCAGCCAGTGGCGTGCCGGGATCGCCGACCGTCGTGCGCAACGCACCGTGCGGCGCGAGGCACGGCACGAAGTTGCCTACCGCAGGTGGACCAGATGGTGGGGATGACCACGCGAGGGCTGAGACGCCGGTAGGATCAGGCGTCGTCTCACCACCCGAGGAGCTGAGGATTCATGGGTAGATTTGCGGCCAACCCGGCCCTCATCGTCATTTTGGTGCTGATCATCATCATCGTGTTCGGCGCGAACAAGCTGCCTGTCGCGGCCAAGTCGCTCGGCCAGTCGCTGCGGATCTTCAAGAACGAGCTCCGCGCAGACGACGAGAAGAAGGACGAGCCGACCGACGCGCCGTCCGACTCCGACAACGTGTCCTGACCGGCGGTGGCCCGGGTACGACGTCGGCGCAAGGGTCGTGCCGCCCCTGACGGGCGCATGTCCCTGATCGACCACCTGCGTGAGCTGCGCCGTCGGATGGCGTGGATAGCAGTGGGCCTGCTCGTCGGCCTGGGTTTTGGCTGGTGGCAGTCCGACTGGGCGATGAGGAAGCTCACCGCTCCGCTCGACGAGATCGCCGCCAACGCCGGGCTGGAGGTCCACAAGACGTTCACTGAGGTCAGCGCCCCGCTGGACCTGAAGCTGCGGGTGGCGCTCTTCCTCGGGATCGTGGTCTCCAGCCCCTGGTGGCTCTTCCAGATCGGGCTGTTCATGACCCCGGGGCTCACGCGCAAGGAGAAACGTGTCACCCTCGCCCTGGCAGCGATCGCCTTCCCCATGTTCCTCGGTGGGGTGGCGTTCGCGTGGTGGGCGATCCCGAGCCTGCTGGACCTGTTCCTCGGTGCCGCGCCGGAGGGGTTCGGGCTGTACCTGGAGACGTCGCAGTACCTGATCTTCACCACCCAGGTGATCTTGACCTTCGGGGTGATGTTCGTCTTCCCGCTGTTCATGGTGGCGTTGACGCTGCCGCAGGTGGTGCGCGGCAAGACCTGGGCCAAAGGCTGGCGGTGGGCGGTCGTCGTGATCGCCACTGTCGCTGCCATCGTCACCCCGTCAGCCGACGTGCTGTCCATGCTCCTGGTCTCAGCACCCATGATCGTGCTGTACCTGCTGGGGGTCGGGGTGTGCCTGCTGGTGGACCGGCGCGCCGACCGCAAGACTGCCGCCCTGGGTCTGACCGTGGACCTGGAAGAGGTGTAGCACGTGGCCAGGCTCGGCCTCGTGGTCAACCCGACGGCCGGCCACGGCCGGGGGCGCACCGCAGGGCTCCGGGCGCACGCAGGTCTGGTCACGTCCGGCCACACCGTCACGGACCTGTCAGCCCCGACCTTGGCACAGGCCACGGACGCGGCACGGCAGGCTGCGGTGGCCGGGCTGGACGCGCTGGTCGTCGTCGGCGGGGACGGTATGACGCACCTGGGGGTGAATGTTGTGGCTGGTACCGACCTGCCGCTGGGGATCGTCGCAGCAGGGTCAGGCAACGACATCGCCCGGTGGTTCGGCCTGCCGGTGCACGACGTGCCCGGCGCGCTGGCCGCGGTCGAGCAGGGCCTGGCTGACGGTCCACGCCAGGTCGACGCGGCGCAGGCCCGCGTCCCGGGCCACGAGGCGTTCGAGTGGTACGTCGGGGTCCTGTCGTGCGGGATCGACGCAGCGGTCAACGCCCGGGCCAACCAGCTACGGTTCCCGCCGGGGATGGGCAAGTACCTGCGCGCCCTGGCAGCCGAGCTCGTGAGGTACAAGCCGTACGGCTACCGCATCGTCCACGACGGCACCACCGAAGAGCTCGCTGGACCGTTGGTCGCTGTGGCCAACACCGGCCAGTTCGGCGGCGGTATCACGATCGCCCCCCACGCGGCCTGCGACGACGGCACCCTCGACGTGCTGTGGGCCACCCGGCTGGGCCTGGCCCGGGTGCTGGCTCTGCTCCCCCGCCTGTTCACCGCCACCCACCTGCGCCACGAGGCGGTCCGCACCACCACCGCCACCGAGGTCCTCATCGCACCGTCACCAGACCACGGCCCGCTGCCTCCCGTCGCCTACGCCGACGGCGAGCGGATCGGCCCCCTGCCGCTGGAGGTCCGCCTCGTCCCCGGAGCGCTGAACCTGCTCGGCTGACGGGCCCCGGACTGACAGCCCAGACGCGAAAGGGCGGCCCGGACGTACCGGGCCGCCCTCTCAGCGAACGTCGTCAGTCGCGGGTGATGACGACCTTGAGAGCCTTCGTCTCGGCGGCGCGGGAGAAGGTGTCGTAGGCGTCCATCATCTGGCTGAGCTTGAAGTAGTGGGTGGCCAGCTTGTCCACCGGGAGCTTCTTCTCGGCGACGAGGTTCAGCAGCATCGACAAGGTGTTGGTGTTGACCAGACCCAGGGAGATGTTGATGTTGTGGATCCACAGGTCCTGGACAGGCAGCTCGACCGGCTTGCCGTGGACGCCGACGTTGGCGATGTTCCCGCCGGGGCGGACCATCTTCACGCAGCTGTCGAAGGTCTGCGGGATACCGACAGCCTCGATGGCCACATCCACGCCGAGCCCGTCGGTCAGGGCGAAGACCTGCTCTTTCCAGTCAGAGGCAGCAGGGTCGACGTCGTGGGTGGCGCCGAACTTGTGGGCCTCGGCACGACGGTTGGCGTCGAGGTCGAGGGCGATGACGCGGGCCGCGCCCTGCAGGCTGGCGGTCATGATGGCAGCGAGGCCGACCGGGCCGGCGCCGACGATGGCGACGATGTCACCAGGCTTGACCTGGCCGTTGAGCACGCCGATCTCGAAACCGGTGGGCAGGATGTCGGAGAGCATGATCGCGTGGGAGTCCGGCACGCCCGCAGGAACCTTGTAGACCGAGTTCTCGGCGTAGGGGACCCGCAGGTACTCGGCCTGGGTGCCGTTGATCAGGTGGCCGAAGACCCAGCCCATACCCGAGGCGCCCTCGTCACCCAGGCAGTGAGAGTAGATGCCCTTCTTGCAGAACGAGCACTTACCGCACGACTTGATGCACGAGACGATCACCCGGTCGCCGACAGCAAGGGTCGTCACCGCGTCGCCAATCTCGGTGATCGTGCCGACAGCCTCGTGCCCCAGGACCCGTCCCGGCTCGACAGTCGGTACGTCGCCTTTGAGGATGTGCAGGTCAGAACCACAAATCGTGGTGGTGTCAACCTGGATGATCACATCAGTGGGGGCCTGGATCGTCGGGTCGGGGATCTCTTCCCATGCCTTCTGACCGGGACCGTGGTACACGAGCGCCTTCATGAACATCTCCTTCGAGTGGGACCTTTGCCCTAGGGCGAGCAGGACTATCGTCCCCCTACGTAACTCCAGAGGACTTAGGACTTACGTCCCAACTTCGCCTCCAGGCTCCTGCCTGATTGTGTTACACAGTCCGTCGAGATGCCCGTAGGCTGACGGCGTGTCTGACCCGTCCCCAGCACAGCGGTACGTCGCGGCCCGCAAACGTGCACGTGCGCCGCGTCTCGCCGAGTTCGCGGCGCTGCTGGATTTCGCCCTCGACCCGTTCCAGGAGACCGCCTGCCAGGCGCTGGAGGACGGCAGGGGAGTGCTCGTCGCCGCACCGACCGGGGCGGGCAAGACTGCCGTGGGGGAGTTCGCCGTCCACCTGGGCCTGGCCGCGGGCCGCAAGACCTTCTACACCACGCCGATCAAGGCCCTGTCCAACCAGAAGTACCTGGACCTGGTCGCCCGTTACGGCACCGGCCAGGTCGGGCTGCTGACCGGGGACACCACCGTCAACGGCACGGCACCTGTGGTGGTCATGACCACCGAGGTGCTGCGCAACATGCTCTACGCCGGGTCCGACGCGCTGGACGGCCTGGGCTACGTCGTCATGGACGAGGTGCACTACCTGGCCGACCGGTCCCGCGGCGTGGTGTGGGAAGAGGTGATCATCCACCTGCCCGACGCGGTGACCCTCGTGTCGTTGTCGGCGACAGTGTCCAACGCCGAGGAGTTCGGCGACTGGTTGACAGCCGTGCGCGGAGACACCGAAGTCGTCGTGTGCGAGCACCGCCCTGTGCCGCTGGGCCAGCATGTCCTGGTCGGCCAGCGCCTGCACGACCTGTATGCCCACCACGTCGACCCGACCGATCCAGGTCCCACCCCGCCAGTCAACCCCGAGCTTGCTGGGGCACTACGGCGTATGAGCGCCCCGACCAGCCGCCAGCGCCACGACCGTCCGCCCAAAGCCGCCTCGCGGGTGACACCGACCCCGGTGATGGTCGAGGTGCTCGAACGTGCTGCGATGCTCCCGGCGATCGTCTTCGTCTTCTCCCGCGCCGGGTGCGGTGCCGCCGTCGAACGCTGCGTCGACGCGGGCCTGCGCCTGACCAGCGCCGACGAGCGCGCCCAGATCGCCGAGGTCGTCGAACGGCGTCTGGCGGTGGTCGACGCCGCCGACCTGACCGCGCTGGGCTACGACGCTTTCGCCGAAGCCCTCGCCAGGGGAGTGGCAGCCCACCACGCCGGGATGCTGCCGTTGTTCAAAGAGACGGTCGAAGAGCTGTTCGCCGCCGGGCTCGTCAAAGCCGTGTTCGCCACCGAGACCCTCGCCCTGGGTATCAACATGCCCGCCCGGTGCGTCGTGCTCGACCAGCTGGCCAAGTGGGACGGGCACCAGATCGCCGACCTGACCCCAGGCGAGTACACCCAGCTCACCGGGCGTGCAGGACGCCGCGGGATCGACACCGAAGGCCACGCGGTGGTGCTCGGGCGTCCCGGCCTGGACCCGGTGCACCTGGCCGGGCTGGCCTCACGGCGCCTGTACCCGCTGCGGTCGAGCTTCGCCCCGACGTACAACATGGCCGTCAACCTCGTCGCCCAGGTCGGTGCCGAACACGCCCGGGAAGTCCTGGAGACCTCGTTCGCCCAGCACCAGGCCGACCGGGCCGTCGTCGCCCAGGCCCGTGCCCTGCAGGCCGCCACCAAGGCCCTGGCCGAGGTCACCTCGACCATGACCTGCCACCTGGGCGATATCGTCGACTACGACGAGCTGCGGCGCGAGCTGTCTGACCTGGAAAAAGGCCGCGGCGAACGCGGCCGCGGCCCACGGGCCAGCCACGAGGCCCAGATCGCCGAGCTGCGGCGTCGTCTGCGCGCCCACGCCTGCCACCGGTGCCCCGACCGCGCCGAGCACCTGCGTCACGGGGTGCGCCGGTCCCGCCTGGCCGCCGAGCGCGACCGCCTGGCGCTGCAGATCGCAGGCCGTGCTGGCACTGTGGCCGCCCGTTTCGACACCGTGTGCGAGGTGCTCGTCGGCCTCGGCTACCTCGAAGACGGCGACGACGGGTTGCGCCCGACCGCCGCCGGGCGCTGGTTGCGCCGTATCTACACCGAACGTGACCTGGTCACCGCCCAGTGCCTGCGCCGTGGGGTGTTCACCGGCCTCGACCCGGCCCAGCTCGCCGCGGCAGTCTCTGCCCTCGTGTACCGCTCACGCCGCGACGAGGACGGCGAGCCGGCTGTCCGCGACACCCGCCTCGCCCAGGCTGTCGCCGACGCCGAACGTGCCTGGCGTACCGTCGCCGACGCCGAGTCTGCGGTGGGTCTGGACCGCAGCGCGCCACCGGACCCCGGTCTGGTCGACGCCGTCCACCGCTGGGCCCAGGGCCGCAGCCTCCCGTCGGTCCTGCGTGCTGGCCACCTCGAAGCAGGAGATTTCGTCCGGTGGGTCAAACAAGTCGTCGACCTTCTCGGCCAGCTGGCCAGCACCGCCGACGACCCGGTCATCCGCACGACCGCCCGGCGGGCCACCGACACCCTGCGCCGAGGTGTCGTTATGTACACATCTGTGTGAAACTTTGGCACACCGGCGCGAAACCTTGGCACATCCGTCTGAGACTTTCGGCGGAGGCAATCGGCGAAGCAGTGCGTATCCTGCGGTCGTGACCTCGACCTTGTACAGCAACGGTTTCGTTCACTCTTCGGCGGACCCTTTTGCCGAAGCGCTGCTCGTCGACGACGGGACAGTGGTGTGGCTGGGGACTGACGACTCCGCCGAGACTGTCCTCGACCAGGTCGACGAGGTGGTGGACCTGGACGGGGCGATCATCACACCCGCGTTCGTCGATGCTCATATCGACCTGCTGGCCACCGGGATGGCAATGTCGCGGACCAGCCCGGACCAAACCCTGGACGACACCGAGAGGCTCTCTCTGTGCCGTCGTGCGCTGCGGTACGCCGCGTCCCACGGGGTGGCGGCAGTGCACGACATGGCCAGCCCTGTCCACGACACCTGCACACGGCTCCAAGAGCTGGTCGAGGCCACAGCGACCCCGGGGTCCGACCTGCCGCTGGTGGTGGGCTTCTGGGGCCAGCTGTGCGAGGACGCCGCCGCCGCAGCCGACCTGAGAGCCCAGGCTCCCTCGGTGCGCGGGGTGTGGGCTGCGGTCGACGGACCGTTCTCCAGCCACACCGCCTGGTTGCACGAGCCATATGCGGACCAACCGACCTGCGGTGAACCCCTGGTCACCGCCGAGCAGGTGGCCGCTCATGTCGCTGCAGCGACCAACGCAGGGCTCCAAGCAAGCCTGTGGGCCGTCGGCGACGCCGCCGTGGACGAGGTGCTGCTCGGGGTGCGCCAGGCAGCAGACCTTCTCGGTGCGTCGCCAGTCGTCGGCGCCCGGCACCGTGTCGAACACCTGGGCCTGGCCGACGAAGAGGCCCTGTCGCAGATGGCGTCGCTCGGCCTGACCGCCAGCGTCCAACCGTCGTGCGAGGCCGCGTGGGGCTATGTGGCCGCAGTCCTGGTGGGCGAACGGGCAGACAGGTTGTACCCCCTGGCAGACCTGGCCCGCGCGGGCGTGCCGACAGGTTTCGGCTCCGCGTCGCCGCTGGCGCCGATCGACCCGTGGATCGGGGTGCGCTCAGCTTTCACCCACCACCAGAGCGCCCAACGGGTCTCAGCACGCGCGGCGTTCCGGTCGGCCACCCGCGGTGGGTGGCGTCTGTCCGGGGCTGACTGGACAGGTGCTGGCGAGCTGCGTGTGGGGGCTCCAGCACACCTGGCCATATGGCGTGCCGACGAGCTCGTCGTGCAGAGCGCAGACGGCCGTCTCAGCGCATGGAGTGCAGATGCTAGAGCCGGGACGCCGATGCTGCCATCGCTGGCACCCAACGCCACGCCGCCGGTGTGCTTGCGAACCGTCCGATCAGGGATAACCCTCTACGACACCTTCGAGTAGAGGCTCGACACGCGAGAAACACGCCGGGGAAATCGCACACTTGAATCCTGCCTCGCGGGCTCTGACCAGCCGAGGGACCTAGGACCAGCGCCTTCACACACTTGCGTCGTGGGTTGGCTTGAGTAGGTTTCTTCCTGGTCGCACTGGTGGCCGGGGGAGCCCGCGGCGGCGATCCCGTGCCGGCTGACCGGTCGGAGCCCTGACCGGCCCCGCGTGCTCATCAGAGAACGCCTGGACGACTCCAGGCGGTACGAAGGGCGCGCGGGTCGGTCGGCCGCCTGGCACACCACCAGCCGACCGCCGTGGCCTACCCTGCATCCGCCCGTGGCGTACCCTGCACAGGTGCCGACCAGCCCTCCACCACCGCGCTGGGCTTTGCCGGTCTCCCGGGCTTCGCCGGTCCCACAGGCTTTGTCGGTCCCACAGGCTTTGTCGGTCCCACAGTGGTCGCGGCCTTGGTCGCTGGTCCTGGTTCTGGGCGGCGGAGCGGCCGCAGCCCTGTCCTTCCCAAACACCAACCTGTGGCCTGGCGCCGCGTTGGGTGTCGCCATGGTCTACCTGGCGTGGCGCGGGGGGTCGGCGCGCTGGAACACCCTGCTCGGGTTCGTGTGGGGCCTGGTGCTCCACCTTCCGCTGCTGTGGTGGGTCTCCATACCAGTCGGCCCTGTGCCGTGGGTCGCGCTGTGCACCCTCATGGCCGCCTTCCAGGCCGCGACTGGCGCTGTGTGGACCTGGTGGCAGCGGTGGTGCCCACGACGTGCAGCCCGGTGGGTCAACCCGTTGGCTCTGGCCACGTTGTGGGTCGCTGCCGAACACCTACGCTCGACGTGGCCGTTCGGCGGGTTCCCGTGGGGGCGCCTGGCGTTCTCCCAGACCAGTTCACCGCTGCTGCCTCTGGCCTGGGTCGCTGGTGCGCCTTTGGTCACTGGGCTCGTCGTGCTCACTGGTGCGCTGGCCGCCGAAGCTGGCCTCGCGCTGCGCCACCGTGCCCGCCTCGCCGCTGCGGTGGCAGCAGCGGCGGCGGTGCTGCCGGTCGCCGCTGGGCTCGTCGTGGGTGCGGTGGCACTGCCGTCACCGACCGCGGCCGAGACCGGCTCCCTGCGTGTCGGGGCCGTCCAGGGCAACGTCCCAGGGCAGGGTCTGGACGCCTTCGGAGAACGCTGGCAGGTTCTCACCAACCACGTGGACGGCACTGTGGCCCTGCTGGACCAGGTCGAGCCCGGAGAGCTCGACCTGGTGCTGTGGCCCGAGAACGGCACCGACGTCGACCCACAGGCCGACCCTGCCGCCGCCAGGCTCATCGATGACGCCGCCTTGGCCGTGGGTGCACCCATGCTCGTGGGGACCATGCGGTACGCCGAAGACGGCCGGTACAACACCACTGTGGTGTGGCAGCCCGGCGTGGGTGTCGTCGACGACTACTCCAAACAGCACCCGGCACCGTTCGCCGAGTACATCCCCCTGCGCAGCTTCGTACGGCCGTTCTCCTCGGCGGTGGACCTCGTGCACTCCGACATGCTGCCGGGGACCGAACCGGGCGTCGTGCACGTGGCCACACCCCGGCTAGGACGTGACGTGGGGGTCGGGGTGGTGATCTGCTTCGAGGTCGCCTACGACGACCTGGTCGCCGGGGCGGTCGACGCCGGGGGAGAGGTGCTCGTCGTGCAGACCAACAACGCCAACTTCGGGTGGACGTCGGAGTCCACCCAACAGCTGGCGATGACCCGGTTCCGTGCGGTCGAGCACGGCCGCGCCGCGGTGCAGGTCTCCACGGTGGGGGTCAGCGGTGTCATCACCCCCGACGGCACCGTCGTGGCCAGCACAGACCTGTTCACCGCCGACCAGCTCGTCGCCACGTTGCCGCTGCGCACCTCGACCACCCCGGCGACCCGGCTCGGACCGTGGCCCGCACGTGCCGCGAGCGCGGTTACCCTGGTCGCGTTGGTGGTGCTCGCCGCCAGCGCCGTCGGCCGACGCGCCAAGGCCCGACGGCGTCGTAGCGACGACGTGGGCGCAGGAGAACCCGTGACCCCAGGACGTGTCCTCGTCGTCATCCCGACCTACGAAGAGTCGCAGACCATCGCCACCGCGCTGGCTGGCCTGGCCGAGCACGTACCCGGGGCGGACGTGCTGGTCGTGGACGACGGGTCGCCGGACGGCACTGCCGACCTGGTCGAGCAGATCGCCGCTGACGAGCCCGCCGGTCGGCAGGTGACCGTCATGCGCCGTACCGGGAAGATGGGCCTGGGTACCGCGTACCTCGCCGGTTTCGCCTGGGCGCTCGAACGTGGGTACGACACTGTTGTGGAGATGGACGCTGACGGTTCGCACCGCGCCGAGGACTTGCCGTCGTTGCTGGCCACCGACGCCGACCTGGTCATCGGTTCGCGCTGGACACGCGGGGGACAGGTCGTCAACTGGCCCAAGCACCGCGAGGTCCTGTCCCGCGGAGCCAACCTGTACACGCGGGTGATGCTGGGCATGGGTGTCAAGGACTCCACAGCCGGGTTCCGCGCCTACAGCGCTGACCTGCTACGACGCCTTCCGCTGGACGAAGTCGTCTCCGCCGGCTACTGCTTCCAGATCGATATGACCTGGCGAGCCCACCAGGCAGGGGCACGTATCGCCGAAGTCCCGGTCGTGTTCGTCGAACGCACCGCCGGGGCGTCGAAGATGAGCCAGGGGATCATCACCGAGGCGCTGTTCTCCGTGGCCCGCTGGACCGTGGCCCACCGGACCCGCCAGATCGCAGGCCTGTTCCGTCATCGTCGGAGCCAGGCACCAGCCGGGCTCGTCGAGGAACCCGTGGACTCCTAGGCGCTGCGCCGCAGCTTGCCCGACCGAAGCAGGTCCAGGCGCTCGTCCAGCAGCTCTTCGAGCTCGCCGACCGTCCGGCGCTCCAGCAGCATGTCCCAGTGCGTGCGCACAGGCCGTCCAGACTTCTCCTCAGGGGCGTCAGCGTCGCGCAGCAGCGCCAAAGACCCGCAGCGGCACTCCCAGGTCACAGGAGGGTCAGCCTCGGCTGAGAACGGCAGGACGACCGTGTGGCCGTTGTCGCAGTCGTAGTGGGCCTGCAACCGTGGTGCAAAGTCGACGCCGTCGTCAGTCTCCAGGCTGTTGGAGCCAATACGCATCCCGCGCAACGACCGGTTCGCCATCGCAGCCTCCTGTTGGTTACAAGTCCGTCAGGTAGTGAACGGCGCACCGCCACCGCCTGTTCCATCGTCACGTGAAGGTTCGGTGTGCGCTGCGGGACCTCGAGCCACCCGCGACAGTACCGCCTGCCACCCAGACGGCCGAGCTGCGAGGGCTAGCCGCCCGAGGTCGGACCAGTCACGAGCCTGGCTGCGATCCAGACGTACGCGGAGAGGTGGGCACAGCGTGCGTCAATATTGTCATACTATATTGGTGTGGCGATCGAATACACTGAGAGTGCCGACAGGCACGACGTTCCGCACGGGGACATCGAGTACGTCCTGTACCACCCGATCAACAAGCAGCGCACGGAAGGACGCCCCGAAGACGTGACGTACATGTTCGTTGGCCGCCCGCACGCACAGGCGCACCGCTTCCTCGAGGTCGGTGCCGCCATGCGGCCTGACGGACGACTCGAGGTGTTCCACGCGATGGAGCTGACGGACATGTGGCGCTGGCTCCTGTATGCCCCCGGGCATGTCGAATGGGAGGAAGAACGATGACCCAGGACAACTGGCCGCCCCTCACTGATGCGACGACTGACGACGAGCTCGACGCTCTTGCCACCGAAGGACTGCTGCGGCCCATCGGCGAACCTGAAGGAGGCGGCACCCTGCGGGACGAGGACGAGCTGCGTGCCGTCTTCGCCGGCCGACCGGCGCTCGGCCACACCCATGCCACCGGTCGTGGCCCCTCGGCCCGCCGCCAGGTCCGGCTTCCCGAGAGCACGAACGCCGCGCTCGACGCCTACGCAGCCCATACCAACACGACCCCCAGCGCGGTCATCCGCGACGCCCTGACCGAGTACCTCGCCACCCACAAGGCCGGATGATCGGCATTCTCGGCGAGAAGCTCTCCACAGACAGCTGCGGACGCCAGGCTCGCCGACTCCCCTGGCTCCTACTATCAAAGTCCGATAAGGAACCTTATGACATATCGCGGATCGGACGGCGCTACTGCTCCGGGATCTCGTAGACGTAGCGCTCCTCCACCCGGTCGTCGTCGCGTGGGGAACGTTGGCGCTCACCGGTGCGTTCGAAACCGGCTCGGACGAACAGGTCGATGGCTGGCTCGTTCTCGTCGCGGACCCACAGCGACAAGGTTCGGGCACCTTCTTCGGCGGCTGCGGTGCGCACGGTGTCGACCAGCGCCCAGCCGATACCGGCGCGGCGTGCTTCTGGGGCGACCCACAGGCCGATGATATGCCGGTCGTCCACCGGTGAGGCTGGTTCGGAGATCATGGTCACGATCCCCACAGCCTCACCCTCGACCGCCAACCAGGTCGGTGTGGAGCGCAGGCGCATCTGCCAGTGCTTGGGTCCGAACCGTTCTTCGCGTGACACCCCGGCCCCGAGGGTCTGGCCGTCCTCGCGGAGCGCACGCAGACGTATGCCGCGCACCAGCTCCCAGTCACGCTCACCGACTCTGACGATCCGCACCGCTGCCCTCTCCCAGCTGGACTTCGCCAGCGTCGACTATATCAACATCGCACAGACGTTCGATCCACTGGAGCGCCAGCGCGGCGCCACGCTGCGACGCCAGGGCGTCGTGGATCGGCACCACAGTGGTGGGACGGACCCGCCGCACCCAGTCCACCACGTCGGCGATCCGTAACCACGGTCCGCTCACCGGGACGAACGCCAGCTCTACCTGGACACCGTCAGGCACCGTCACGTAGGCGTCACCAGGGTGCAGCACCCGGTCGTCGATGAGGTACCCGACGTTGGCGAAGCGGGGCGCGTCGGGGTGGACCAGCTCGTGCCACTCCCCCAGCACCCGCACCCGAACACCTGCTGGGGTGACCAGGTCGCCGTCAGCCACCGGGTGCAACCGGTCAGCTCCAGCCCCGGCCGCTGCGAGCAGGTCCACGACAGGCGCTGGTCCCCACACCGGCAGGCCTGAGGCGACGACTGCGTCGACGTCGAGGTGATCGGGGTGCTCGTGGGTGGCCAGGACCGCGTCAGCCCCGTCCAGGGCTAGCGAGACCTGCGACCACGCACCAGGGTCGACCACGAGCTGACCGGCGGCGTGGACGACCACGCACGAATGACCATGACGTTCGACCCTCATCTGCACCCCCCTATCATGCCGTCAACCGTCCAACCTGTGCTCACAGCCACGTCGTCGCTGGTGCACAGGAGGCCGTCAGGCGGTGGCTGAGCTCTCAGGTTCGTGTCCGACGACAGTCACGGCTAGCGTTGTACTGTGCTAGTGCTCGCAGTGACAAGTCTCAAAGGTGGAGTCGGCAAGACCTCGGTCACTCTCGGCCTGGCGTCGGCGGCGCTGGAGTACGGGCTGACCACACTGGTCGTGGACATGGACCCCCAGGGCGACGCGACGATGGCGTTGCAGCCCATGCCCGCAGCAGCCGCTGTGGCAGACGTGCTCGCCGACCCGACGCCCACGACCGTCCACGCCGCGATCTCTGCTTCGACGTGGGTCGATGCTGGTCTGGACGTGATCATCGGGACCGAACGGTCGATCGAGCACGACAAACCCGGCGAGCATATCGGCAACCTGCGCACAGCCCTGGGCACCACCTCTGGCTACGACATGGCCATCATCGACTGCCCTCCCTCGCTGGGCGCGCTGACACGCACCGGCCTCACCGCCGCGGACCGTGCTCTCGTCGTCACCGAACCGGGGCTGTTCGCCGTCATGGCTGTCGCCCGGGCCCTGCGCACGATCGACGAGCTGCGCCGCGAACAGGCCCCCACCCTCCAGCCCCTGGGTATCGTCGTGAACCGCGTCCGCTCCCGTTCCACCGAGCAGACCTACCGCCTGGCCGAGCTGGACCAGATGTACGGCCCCCTCGTCCTGAGCCCCACGATCCCCGAACGCGCCGCCCTCCAACAAGCCCAGGGCGCCGCCCGCCCCATCCACGCCTGGCCCGGAAACCCCGCCCACGAGCTGTCCACCGCCTTCGACACCCTCCTCGAACGCGCCCTGCGCACCACCCGCAGAGAAGCCGCCTAGCAACAACAGCCAACGAGCACCAGTAGTCTCAGGGGCATGGCACTGAACTGGACGCAGATGGCCGAGGAGATGGTCGAGGGGGCCGCCGCCTCAATCACGCAGACACTTGCTGACCACTCCGACACCGAGTTTGTCGCCGCTGCTCTGCACAAGCCCTACACGGACCGGGTCGGCGTGATCGAAATCGGGGGCCTGGCCCTTCTTTCCAAAGACGAGCAAGAAGACCTGGGCGAGGATGTATGGCTCGCGATCGAATGGGAGAACCAGGTCGACCACTGGATGCCTGAAGACCGCTGGGAGCACTGGGAGTCCCAGCTCAGTGACGAGGATGTCACCACCCTTCATGTCAACTGGGAGAGCCCCACCTACGACCACCTCATGGACGTTATGGTCGACGTCGCGAAACGGTCCCGGCAGCGGCTGGAGGACAACGGCACCACCGGTCCCGATTTCGTCATTGTCGTCATGGCTAGCGATGACGACTACCAGGTCGCAACGGCCTGCCTACGCCCAGGCGAAGGCACACGCTGGTTCCCGTATGAGGCCGCCATCTACGACAGGCTCGCCCAGATCAAGGAGTTGCCTGTCCTCGACCGCGTCGAGCAGTACTGCACGATCCTCAAACGCGACGACGCCAGGTTCCTCGAGGATGCGGCGCATGGTCTGGTCGATGCCGAAGAGGACGCGATCGGTGCCCTTGTGCCACTGCTGGGCGACAAGCGCACCAGGTGGACAGCAGCAAAGTTGCTCGCCGACATCGCAATACCCGCCCCCACAGTGATAGAAGGCCTAACCCAGACCTTGGCGACGACAAAGCGTGACCCAGCCGGTTCGGCATGGGTGGGCAGAGCGTTGGTCCGGCTGGGCCGAACCGACATTGTGCTGGCGAGCAACCTCCCAGCCGATGACATCACCTCGGCGGTCACGGCTCCATACACATCGTTCGTCAACGAGGCTCGCACCAAGACGCCATTGGACTACGGGCTTCTTACCGAGGTGCTCGACACCCACCCCGAGTGGGCGACAGCCATTGCCGACGAACTGAGGCCTGGGAGCGGTTACCGCACCATCAGCCCGGAGGACATACCTGAAGCCATCCGCGGCATGGCTTCTGCCTATCCCGTGATCCGTTGGCATGCTGTGAGCGTCATCGACCGCAGCCAGCAGGGTCAGGCCGCCGACGCCGCCCTGGACACTATCGTCAGTCTGGTCCGCGACGATCCTGACCCGACAGTGCGCCGACTAGCCCTGCTCAGTCTCAACGACTGGTACCACCTGCGCCTCTACGTCCACACCGACACTGTCCGTGCCGCAACCGACGACCCCGACACCGCCGTCCGCGGCACCGCCACTTACATCCTCCAGTCCCTGTGACCCCTCCCCCACGGCATCGTTCAGAAATCACGAACCCATTCACCATGGTGACTTGGATTCATAGTCGTTGCACCAGCGTGGTGAGGAGGTCAAGGTGGCACGTGGTGTGGCGATGGGTGCAGATGTGCGCGAGCGGGTGGTGGCTTTGGTGCTTGCCGGTTCGTCGATGAGGGCGGCGGCGCGGGAGGTTGGGGTCCCTGCCAGCTCGGTGCGTCCGTGGGTGGTGGCGGCGGTGGACAGGCCGTTCGCCCCTGGTGCGCGTGGTGGGCTGGTCGAGCCGTTGGGTCCCCCGCGGGTCAAGCAGGGCAGGTTCCTCGACGGTGAGGACCGTGCGGTCATCCAGGCCGGGCTGGCCCAGGGGCTGTCGCTGGCTGCGGTTGGGCGGCTGGTCGGCCGTGACAGGTCAGTGGTCTCCAGGGAGGTGGCCCGTAACCGTGGGCCTGACGGGGTGTACCGCTCGGGGTGGGCCCAGCGGGCCGCGGCGGCGCGACGGGCCCGGCCCAAGACGCCCAAGCTGGTCGCGAACCCGGCGTTGGCCGCCCAGGTCACCGGGTGGTTGGACCAGGGTTGGTCGCCGGGCCTGGTCGCCAAGGTGCTGGCGCGCGACCACGGCGACGACCAGACTTGGCAGGTGAGCCACGAGACGATCTACCAGGCCCTGTACGTGCAGGCCCGCGGCGGGCTGCGCAAGGACCTGGCCCGGCGGTTGCCGACCGGGCGCACCGCCCGCAAGCACCGGGCCACGACCCGCCCACGCGGCAACGCCGCGGCCCTGGCCGGGGCGTTGACGATCAGCCAGCGCCCGCCCACGGTCGCCGACCGGGCAGTGCCTGGGCACTGGGAAGGAGACCTGATCGTCGGGGCCGGACACCGCTCGGCGATCGGGACCCTCGTGGAGCGAACCACCCGGTTCGTGGTCTTGCTGCACCTGCCGGCCCACAACGCCGAGGCCGTCGCCAAGGCGATGATCTGCCAGATGAGCGACCTGCCAGCCCACCTACGCCGGTCGGTGACCTGGGACCGCGGCTGGGAGATGGCCTCCTGGAAACACATCCAGCTGCAGCTGCGCGCACCGGTCTACTTCGCCGACCCCCACAGCCCCTGGCAACGCGGCACCAACGAGAACACCAACCGGCTGCTGCGCTTCTGGTTCCCCAAAGGCACCGACCTGTCGGTGTGGACCCCCGAACAGATCCGCCACGTCCAAGACACCCTCAACGCCCGCCCCCGCCCCACACTCGGCCTACGCACCCCCGCCCAAGCACTCAACGACTACCTCACCAGCAATGATGCAACCACCGCTTGACTCTGCCTGAACGGGTTCGTGATTTCTGAACGATGCCGTAGATCGGGACGGGTGTCTCAGCCAGCGGAGCGTTGGCGGCGGCGTTCGGCCAGCTCGTCACGCAGGGGGGTGGTCTCGTCGATGGGCTGGTAGGGAGCGTCGACCCGGCACTATGAGTTGCATGTTGTATCTGTTGTGGCGCATAATTGAGTGGTGCTGATCGACTGGACCGCCGAGTTCGAGAGCTGGTTCGACGCTCTCGAAGACCGTGCCGGGACCGACCCCGACGCGGGGCAGGTCTACAGGCTGGTCCTGCGGCAGCTGGAGTACCTCGCAGAACTGACCGCAGCGCCGTCGCAAGACACGGTGACGCTCAAGCGGGTGCGCCAGTCGCGCACGCACACTGTGTGGCGGCTCGCCCACCCGTACCGGCCGGGGGTAGCGGTGCGGACCATCGTGTGGTTCCCCGACGACATCCACGCGGTCATCGCGCTGTTCGCCAACAACAAGGCGCAGATGGGCGACGTTTTCTATTCCACGGTCGGGACCCGGGCCGACCAGGCGATCGACCGGTACCGCCGCCAGGTCGCCTCTGAGACGAACGAGAAGAACCAGGAGGAGACATGACCGACCACCTGCCAGGGTTCACCCCCCGCAACGAGCGCATCAAGGCCACGCTCGCCGCCGACCCCGAGCTCGCCGCCGACGTGGCCGCCGGCGTCGCCGAGATGCACGCGGCCGACCGTGCCCACGCCATGAGCCTGGCCACGATCCGCAAGGCCGCCGAGCTCACCCAGGTCGAGCTCGCCCAGCGGCTCGGCGTCACCCAGGGCCAGGTCTCCCGCATCGAGAACCAGCGCGACGCCCTGCTGTCCACCCTCGTTGACTACCTTACCGCAGCCGGCATGCAAGACATCGCCCTGACCGGGACCGTCGCCGGGCAGCACGTCCACGTCGACCTCACCAACGCCGCCTGAACAGCCCACGGCTGAACCCTCCCCCACACGACCAGAAATTGCCGGTTCGTCCGACACGGTGAACGAACCCATGGTTTTGCGGTGTGTCGTGGATGGACGGCTGTATCAACCGGCAGAGCGCTGGCGGCGGCGTTCGGCGAGCTCGTCACGCAGGGGGGTGGTCTCGTCGATGGGCTGGTGCTCGACGGGTTGTTCGGTGGGGAGGGTCGACAGGGTGCCTTCGACTTCGCGCCAGACGCGGCCGACGGCGATACCGAAGACGCCCTGGCCGCCTTGGACGAGGTCGATGACCTCGTCGGTGGAGGTGCACTCGTAGACCGAGGCGCCGTCGGACATCAAGGTGATCTGGGCCAGGTCTTCGATACCGCGTTCGCGCAGGTGGGCCACAGCGGTGCGTATCTGCTGCAGGGAGACGCCCGTGTTCAGCAGGCGTTTGACGACTTTGAGCACCAGGACGTCGCGGAACGAGTACAGGCGTTGGGTGCCTGAGCCGGACGCGGAGCGGACCGACGGTTCGACCAGGCCGGTGCGGGCCCAGTAGTCGAGCTGGCGGTAGGTGATCCCGGCGGCACGGCACGCAGTGGGGCCGCGGTACCCGGCTCGGTCGTCAAGCTCGGGCAGGTCGTCGGTGAACAACAGGCCCTGCGCACCAGCCGTGACCTCGCGGGCTGGCACCTCTCGTGCTGGCACCGCAGGGACGGGCTTGGTCTGCTCGTTTCTGCTCACCGGTCGCCTCCTCGTCTATCCCTTACGCTAGGGGTCGGGCAGCGCTGGTGCAACGAACACCGGCGGGCGTGTCGCGCACTTCATGTCTCACGTTCAACCAGAGGTCGATACTCACTCTTCGTGTGGGCTCTGGTCCGGTGCTGTGTCGAAGTCGGCTGCCTTGACGTCCTCGAGGAACTCACGGAACTCTTCCAGGTCGTCCTGGGCGGAGCTGACCTGCACCGTCACCCCAGCGGTGTGCAAGACCCCCGAGGCACACAGGATCGGGCAACGGGCACGCAGCGCCAAGGCGATAGCGTCCGAGGCGCGCGAGTCCACACGGGTACCGTCGGCGAAGACCAGCTCAGCGAAGAAAACTCCGTGCTCCAATCGGACGATCTCCACACGCTCCACCCGTGCCCCCAGGGTGTCGATCACCGACCGCAGCAGGTCGTGGGTCATGGGCCGCGGCGGGACAAGGCCAGCCTGGGCTGCGGCGATGGCCGCGGCCTCTGACCGGCCGACGAGGATGGGAACGAGAAGACCAGCCACGCCGTCGAGCAGCAGGACGACCGTCTCGTCGTCCGCCGCACGGACCCCTACGAGCTGGACCGGTACCCACGCCTGGCTGGTCATAGCCTCCACGCTACGCGTGCCGCCGCTGTCACGCGCGGTGCGGCCAAAACCCGTCGGCGTGCCGTCTGCCTGGATCCACCGCGTTTCACCATGGTGAGCCTCACCAGGCAGCTGCGGTGGCACGGCGGTGCGGTGAGGGCGGGCTGGTCAGTGACAACACCGTCAGCGCAGGCCTGGCGACGTGCGCCAGGGGCCCGAGGCGGTGGTTCCAGGCTCAGGCCAGGTGGGCGACAGCCGAACGCAGCAACGCGGTGTGCATCTGGGCGCACAGCTCGCCGATCTCGGCGGCCAGGCTCCCAGCCTGGGCGGTTCCCGCGTTGACCTTCTGCTCGCGCAACGGCGCCACGACCTGCTCGATGAGGTCGAGCTGGCGGTCGGCGGAGGTGCGGAACGCCCGCAGGTGGCGCGGGTCGATCCCGTGCTGGGCCAAGCGTACGGCGGCGTGGACGACCTCCAGGTCACCGGCTTCGAAGATCCCGCGGGGCCCTGGCCGCAGCACACCAGCATCGACGAGGTCAGCCACGAAAGAGTCGGGCACCCCTGCATCAGCGGCCAGGGTGCCGACCGACCAACGCTGGCGGGTCGCCGCGACCCCGTCGCGTGTGGCCAGCCGGGCCCGCGGCACCGGTTCGGTGGTCTGCCCGGCGTCCAGGGCGGCGAGCTGTTCGCCGATCACTTTCAACGGCAGGTAGCGGTCACGTTGCTGGCGCAGGACGTAGCGCACACGTTCGACGTCTGCCGGGGAGTACTTGCGGTAGCCCGCGGGAGTGCGTTCGGGGAGCACCAGACCCTGGTCTTCCAAGAACCGCAGGCGCGAGGGCGACATAGTCGGGAACTCCACATGCAGCGCCGCCAGGGCGTCGGAGATCCGCATGGTGGCTCGCCGAGAGATGCCGTGGGGCCACAGCCCCGGCTCGTCGTCGGGCACCGCAGGAACCGTGACCACAGGGCCCGGGGGCGCAGCAGCGGGGTGTGAGACCCGTCGCGGCTCAGCACTCACCCGGTCGCCTCCCGCGCCGGGCTGGGGTGGAACGTCATGCGGAACTTGCCGATCTGGACCTCGTCACCGCCACGCAGCAGGTGTTGCTTCTCGATCCTCTCCCGGTTCACGTAGGTGCCGTTGAGGGAACCGACGTCGCTGACGGTGAACGACGTGTCCTCACGGACGAACTCTGCGTGCCGGCGCGAGACTGTGACGTCGTCGAGGAAGATGTCCGACGATGTGGACCGTCCGGCCACCGTGGCGTCCCCGTCGAGCAGGAACCGCGCCCCCGCGCTCGGGCCATGGTGCAGGATCAGCAGCGCTGAGGTCGGCGGCAGCGCCTGCACTGCTGCGGCCTCGTCAGCGGACAACCTCACTGGTGGCAGCCCGTCAGACTCCGCCGGCTCGATGCCTGCGTAGTTGATCGTGGTGTCAGGCTCACTCGTCCTGTAGTCGGGCAGTTCCATGTCACCTCCTGGGTCGTGGTCCGTGCATCGTCCCTAGCCTATTGCCCCGGGGGGCCAAGACAACAACGTACCGCGTTGGGGCAGGTCTCGACCGGGACCCGGCTCAGCTCTTGGCCTCGGGCACGGGCGTGGCAAACAGCGGTTCGGGCGGAGTGAGGGTCGCGGTGATGCTCACCTGCTGGACCTGGACGACGTCGAGCTGTCCCCCGTCGCGCGAGACCGCGGCGGCAGCCCCGCCAGGGATCTGCAGGGCTGTGGCCATCGTCGCGGGGTCGCCGATCACCGACCACGTGTACGGGGCGCGCAGGCGCTGGTCGTCGACCGTGACGGACCCGGCAGACCCGGTGAAAGCAGTGCTGGCCACCACACGCACATCGTTGACCGACACTGCCTCCGCCCCGGCGTTGCGCAGCTCTTCGAGCAGGTTGAGCAAGGTGGTCGGGCGCACGGTGCCGGACGGGTCGTCGACAGTCACCACGACACCAGGCCCGACGGCGGGCAGGCGTCCGGCGAGGATCCCCTGCACCAGGGCGTTGCGCTCAGCAGCAGCCAAGGCCGCAGCACGGGTGTCCGAGCTCGAGACCAGGGCGTCGCGCTCAGCCTCCAGGTCTGCGGCCTCCTGGGTCAGTGCGTCAGCCCGCTGTGCCGCAGCGTCGGCGATCCGGACCAGCTCGGCCTGGCTCAGCCCCGTCAGGTCCGCCTCGGAGGTCTGGTGGACCTGCACGACCACAGCGAACCCGAGCACAGCGCACAACGCTGCGATCACCAGCTGGTTGGAGCCCTTGCGGGGAACCAGCAGCAGCTTGACCGCCGCCCAGCCGGTCGGGCCCTCGCGGCTGGGACGGTGGATGTCGCGCCGCGACGTCTGCGGCCCCTGGTCCGCTGGGTCCTCCAGGTCGAGGTCCTCGTCAGGCCCGCCTTCGAGACCTGGGTCGCTGAGGCTGGGCACGGCCCCCTCGTCCGCAGAACCAGGCTCAGGTGGTCCGGCCAGAGCGTCAGGAGCGTCGTCGTGGTGGTCCATGGTCATGCCTTGAAGATATGGCGCCGGATAGCGGCGGTGTTGGAGAAGATACGGATCCCCAGGACGACCACCACAGCGGTCGACAGCTGCGAACCCACCCCGAGCTGGTCGCCGAGGAAGACCAGCAGCGCTGCGACCACGACGTTGGACAGGAACGAGATGACGAACACCCGGTCGTCGAAGATCCCGTCCAGCCGGGCGCGGACCCCGCCGAACAGCGCGTCGATCGCTGCCACGACAGCGATCGGCAGGTACGGGCGCAGCTCGACCGGCACGTCAGGCTGGAACAGCAGGCCGAGCACCACCCCGGCCAGCAGACCGATCAGGGGGATCATGGCCCACCCTCCTGTGACTGTCGGGGATCGACTGCGTACCGCAATGAAACCTGCCCGGTGCCCGGCAACGACAGGTCGTCGCTGATGGAGACCTGCACCCCGATACCGTACGTACCCGACAGGACCGTCAGGTGCTGACCCGCCGACGAGGTGGCAAGCGCGTTGGAGAGCACATCGGGGTCGCCAACCGCTCTCACGGTGTATGGGCTGGTCAGGCTCTGGAGGTCGACCAGGACCGTCGAACCTGCCGAACGTATCGGAGTGAGGCTGGTCAGGCGCACGTCGTTGACCGTCACGGCTTCGGCTCCGGCTGCCCACAGGCCGTTGACCACCACACGCAGGTCCACGTCGTGCACCCTGTTGGACGGGTCAGACATGTTCTCAGCGTCGGCGAGCACCACCTGCACCCCCGGACCGGTCACCGGCACCACACCCGAACGCGCCTGGTCCTGGCGCAGACGGGCCAGCAGGGCCGGGTCTTCTTCGGCCAGTGCTACGGCCTGCAGCTCGGCGAGCTCGGCGCTCGTCGTACGGATCGTCGTACGGGCGTCGGCGGCACGTTGCTGCTGGGTAGCGATCTCGGCTTCGAGCAGGGTCCGGGCACGGACCGCTCCCGGTTCAGGCCTGCGCAGGTCGACGGCTGCGGCTGTCAGGGCAAGGCCCGCCAGCACCGCGAGCACCAAGCTCACCCCTCGGCGCACAGGCGGGGCCGGGGGCGCACCAGCGCGGCGACGGCGCGCTGCCTCCTGGTAACCGGGGTCCAGGGGCTTGCGGTACACCTCTTCCAGCAGCGTCATCGACTCTGACAGCCCAGGTGGCAGCACATGCCTGCTCATGGCGCACCCCCGCGCAAGACCTGCCGTGCCTGGACCAGGTAGAACACCCCCGACGTCCAGTACAGCGCGACCCCCCACAGCGCCGTCGCCCACCCCAGCGCCGTGACCAGCACAGGCAGCGCCGCGGGACCGCCAGAGACCAGGTCGGCGAGCAGCAGCAGCGGGAACGCGTACAGCAGCATGAGTGTGGCGGTCTTGCCCGCCAGGTGCACCGGCAACGGCTCCCACCCTGCGCGCACCACCACCAGCTGGACGACACCCAGGGCCACGTCGCGGGCCACCAGGACCGCGACCAGCCACCACGGCACCACACCACGCCACGCCAGCGCCACGATCGTCACCAGGACGAACAGCCGGTCCGCCGCCGGGTCCAGGACCTGGCCGAGCTTGGAGACCTGCCCCAGCCGCCGTGCGAGGACCCCGTCCAGCCAGTCGCTGGCCCCTGACACCCCCAGCACCACCAACGCTGCCACGTCCTGGCGCCGGGCCAGCAGCACCGCGAACACCGGGACCAGCACCAAACGTGCGGCCGAGATCGCGTTGGGCACTGTGAGCACCCGGTCGGTCGTGACGTCCACTGGCCCTCCTCGCGACGATCATAAGACGTCGTGCTGACGGTGCCAGGTGGGCTGGCGGGACGCCTGTGGCGCCTGCCGGGGTAAGATGAGGCACCCGGAGCTTGTCGCACCGGTCTGCTCGACGTCCATGTCGGCTCGCCGATCCCCGGCACTGCCGCCGCCCACGTCCTGTTCGTGCGACCGCCTGACGCCACCCGGTGCTCGGTCAGGGCTCCCCCACGCGATCGGTCCGCACGTGCCTACTGACATGCCCTCCTACGACGGTGGGTTCGACGACCTCGGGTTGCCGGACGTCCTGGTCGACGCTACCGCACGTCTGGGTTTCACCACCCCCACACCTATCCAGGCCGCGGCGGTGCCCCTGCTGCTGGACGGCCACGACCTGGTCGGGGTCGCAGGGACCGGGACCGGCAAGACCGCCGCGTTCGGCCTGCCGCTGCTGGCCACGGTCGACCCGCAGCTCGAAGCGGTCCAGGCGCTGGTGCTGGCCCCCACCCGTGAGCTCGCGCTGCAGGTGGCCGGGGCCCTGGCCTCGTTCGCTGCGCAGCTCGACGGGCTGCAGGTCGTGGCCGTGTACGGCGGTGCGCCTTATCTGCCGCAAAAACGTGCTCTGGCAGGCGGGGCGCAGGTCGTCGTCGGAACCCCAGGACGGGTGATCGACCACCTCGAACGCGGGACGCTGCGCCTGGACCAGGTGCGTTACCTCGTGCTCGACGAGGCTGACGAGATGCTCGCCATGGGTTTCGCCGAAGATGTCGACAAGGTCGTCACCGCTGCGTCGTCGAGCCGCCAGACCGCCTTGTTCTCCGCGACCATGCCGCCAGCGATCCAGGCTGTGGCCGCCAAACACCTGACCGACCCGGTCAAGGTAGACGTCGGCGGCAAGGTCGGGACCACCACCGAGACCACGCACCGGTACGCCACCGTCCCGCACCGGGTCAAGACCGCTGCTCTGCGCCGGGTGCTGGCCATGACCGACGCCGCGGCGACGCTGGTGTTCGTACGCACCCGGGAGGCTGCTGAGCAGGTTGGCTCCGAGCTGGTCGAGCACGGGCTGTCCGCGGCGTACCTGTCAGGGGACGTGGCCCAGCCTGAGCGCGAGAGGATCGTGTCGCGTCTGCGTGACGGGGCCCTGGACGTCGTGGTCGCCACCGACGTGGCCGCGCGCGGGCTGGACGTCGACCGTGTCGGGCTCGTGGTGAACATGGACCTGCCCGGCGAACCTGAGGCGTACGTGCACCGCACCGGCAGGACTGGCCGTGCTGGACGTACCGGCGAGGCGCTGACCTTCGTCACCCCTGCCGAGACCGCCCGTCTGCGCAGGATCGAAAAAGCCCTGCGCCTGACGCTCGTGCCCACGACGGTGCCCACCGCGGCCCAGGTCGCCGCGGCACGTTCGACCCGGCTGGTCGAACGGGCGTTGGCCCACGACGGCCGTGGCCTGGAAAGCTACCGCCAAGCCATCGCCGCAGCGCTGGAGGGCACCGACCCGACCGAGCTGCTCGTGAGGGTCGCAGCAGTGGCCACCGCGAGCACCAGCGCCGACACCGGCGCCGACGACGAGCTCGACCTGACCTTGGCCACCGCCCGGCGCAAGGCGGACCGCGGTCCGGACCCGCGCCGCAGCCCAGAGACTCGTCACCGCGACGACCGCTACGAGGACCGTCCAGCCCGGCACCGCTCCGGGCGCCCCCGGGTGCCTTCCGGTGACCAGACGGTCTACCGGGTCTCGGTGGGCCACCGCGACGGGATCGGCCCTGGTGCTCTCGTCGGTGCTTTCACCGGCGAAGGCGGGATCAGCGGCGACCAGATCGGCAAGATCCACATGTTCTCCGGGTTCTCCCTCGTCGACATCCCCGCAGGGCTCAGTGACGAGGCCGTCGAACGTATCTCCCGGGCATGGGTCGGCGGCCGTCGCCTCAACCTGCGTCTGGACACCGGTCCTCACGACCGCCAGCGCTCCGACCGCCAACGTCCCGACCGCCAACGTCCCGACCGCCAACGCTCAGACCGGCAGCGCTCAGACCGCCAAGGTGGTCCCCGCCCCCGCAGGACCAGACCCGCACCCTGGTGACAAGTCCCGACCCAGCCCATGATGCGGGTGACGCGTGGCAGACTGGCCTTCGCCCGCGAACGCCAGAAGGGGTGTGACAGTGGCCAGGACGCTCCAGTTCGACCTCGGTGGCCAGTCCTACGCGGCGGTGCCGACCAAAGTCGACCGCAAGAAGCTGTACGGCTGGTCCGAGACGGTGGCCGTCGACGACGACGGCAACGCGTTGCAGGTTGCCGCCGTGGACGCGACCGGGACGATCGTCATCCCCTCCGGCGGGGTGGGGTACGCGTTGGTCGACGACGACGGCTGCTGGGTCGAACGTACGGCGCTGCGGGCAGTCACCCCTGATGGTGCCGACGCCGAACCTGTCGGCTCGAGCTTCGACGCCCCGGTCGTCCTGGCCGAGACCGCCAGCGCCGACGACCTGCTCGCCCACGCGGTCACTGCCGTGTACCAGCTGGTCGACGCCCCTGACGGTTTCGCCGACGCGGTCGGCACCGTGATTTACCGGTTCGAGTACGCCTTCCGCGCAGGGTACACGTCGTCTCCTGCGTTCTTGCTGGTCAGCGATGGTGTGGTGTTCCTGCTCGTCGGCCGGCCCACCGTGTTCGAGCTTGTCGGCCTCGACCAACCCGCTGTGGTCGACGACGACAGCGACGAGGTCGACGACGACGACGAGATCGACTTCTCGATGATGTGAGGTTGCTGTGCCCCTGCGTTCTCTCAACCTTGCCAACGAGCACAAACGCGACGCCGTCGTCGGTTTCGGCGCCGCCGGTGCCACAGCACGCGTCACCATGGTGCTGCCCGACGGCGCCGTCCCGCTGCGGCGCAAGTACCTGAAGACCACCGCCCGGCTGGACCGTCTGGTCGCCGACGCTGGCGACCTGGTCACCTTGGGCCAGACCATCATGGACTCCGACGTCGACGTCGATATCGAGCAGGTCGGACGTCCCCTGGCTGACACCCACCGCATCTACGTCGCCGCGGACGGTTCCATCGCCTACCGGGTGACGCTCCAGCAGGTCATCCACCTGCCCGACGGCAGCGAGAAAGAACGCCGCGACGCCACCAAAGCCCCGTCGAACGTCGCCCTCGAGGACAGCCCCATCCGCTGGAGCGGACGGCTGTTCTCCAAGGACGAGGCCCTGCGCAAGTTCGTGTTCACCAAGGCCTACCAGGTGCGCCACAACTCTGGCCTGACCTACGACTTCTTGTACGCCATGGCCCAACAGCTGCACGAAGCCGACGCCCTGATGTTCGTCGGCTCAGGGCCCAAAGGGGCCGGACCGTTGGTGCTGACCACCGGCGGCGAACCGTACCGCGGGTTCCTGGAAGGACGCGTCGACGGCGACCGTTACGCCCTGGTGCTGCACCTGACCAACCTCGAGCTCAAAGCCCTGGTCGACGAGGAGGGCGCGTGATGCTGGACCGGACCCGCCTGACGCCTACCCACGGCTACCTCGAAGGCGCCGGTGACGCCGTCGACCCGGCCACGTTGGCCATGGTGCGTGACTACAAACGTGAGGTCGCCGCGAACTACCTGACGCTCAACCCCGACCAGGTCGAGCAGCGCCTGGGTGGCACGCAGTTCCAGGTGACACGCAAGTACGACGGCGAGATGGCCGTCATCTGCTGGGACGGCACCGACATCTTCACGGTGAACTCCGGCGGGACGGTGCGTACTGGCCTGCCGTGCCTGGACGAGGCCCAGGCCGCGCTCGTGGCCTCTGGGGTGCGCGAGGCAGTCATCCCCGCCGAGCTGTACGCCGAAGAGTCCGGCGGACGCACCCGGGTGTTCGACGCCCTGGCGGCCCTGGCCGACGCCGACCAGCTCACCCGTCTTCGCCTGGCCCCCTACGACCTGGTCAGCCTCGACGGCGAACCGGTGCGGGCCAACGGGTACCTGGACGTGCACTCGCGCCTCGACAGGTTGTTCGGCTCCGGCGAGCTGTGCCGACCGGTACGGCTCCAGTCGGCGGGGTCGCGCCAAGGTGTGGCGGACCTGTTCGCGCGCTGGGTCACCGAGGACGGTGCTGAGGGCCTGGTCGTACGGTCCGAGCTGCCGCTGGTCTACAAGCTCAAACCGCGCCACAGCGTCGACTTCGCGGTCGTCGGTTTCTCTGAGGGCGGCGGGGATATGAAAGGCCAGGTCCGGTCGCTGCTCGTGGCGCTGGTCAGCGACGACGGCCAGTTCCAGGTCGTCGGGCACATCGGCGGGGGTCTGACCGAACACGAGCGCCGTGACCTGTACGCAGCGCTGGTGCCGGTACAGACCTCCTCGACGTATATCGAGACCGACTCCAACCACGTCGCCTTCCGTATGGTCACCCCGGGCATGGTGATCGAGGCGAAGATCAATGACGTGCTGTTCGAGTCCACCTCGGGCCCGGTCCGCAACCCGCGCCTGGAGCTGGTGGACGGCACGTGGACACGTACCTGCGAGGTCAACGGCATCGCCATCGTCTTCCCCAGCTTTGTGCGGGTGCGTGACGACAAAGCCTGCGACGCGGTGGACGTGCGCTTGACCCAGATCGACCAGTTCGCCGCACCTCCGGTGCCCCCGGACGCCACGGCCGAGGCCGACGCCCCGGCCTCGCAGGTGCTCATCCGTACCGTGTACGCCAAGACTCTCGGGTCCAAGCTCATGGTCCAGAAGTTCTTGGTCTGGGCCACCAACAAGCAGGACCGCGGCTACCCGGCGTACGTTTTCGCGTACACGAACTTCTCCTCCGACCGCAAGGACCCGTTGCAGCAGGAGGTACGTGTCTCGTCGTCGAAGGAGCAGATCATGGAGCTGTGCAACGCGGCGTTCGAGGCGAACATCAAAAAGGGTTGGGTCGAGGTCTCCGAGTCGTGAGGCCCGGTGAGGTAGCCCCTGGGACCCGTCCGCTGCTGACGGGCCGGTCCGAAGCCCGCCAGGGGTCCCAGAACCCGTGGTCGCGGGTCGAACGCCCGCATGTCGCCGCGCGGATGGAAGACGCGCTGGACACATGGATCGCCGCGACCCTCGTCCAGCGGGGCTGGACCGTGCGTATCGTCCCCTACGGCGGTTACGGGGGGCCCGGGTGGGTGCGGGTCCTGGCCCGTACCGTCCTGGCCGCCCCCGGTGTGGCCGACGACGACCTGGCCGAGTCCGGCGCGACCGCCCAGACCCACGACCAGGACCGTGACCTGGCCGACGTGCGCGGCTGGCGCTCGTTCCTGTCCGCCCCCGTCGCCAGCACCGACGTCGAGGTCCACGTCGGTGACCAGGTGCACCACGTCGTCGCCGACCGCGGCGGCTACGTCGACCACGTGCTCGTCGGCGAACTGGAGCCCGGGTGGCAGGAAGTCACCTTGAGCGCCTGCGGCTCCGCCCCGGTCACTGCCCCGATCCAGGTCGCCGCCCAGGTCGGCACGGGCGTGGTCTGCGATATCGACGACACCGTCATGGTCACCCGCCTGCCGCGTCCGTTCATCGCGGCGTGGAACTCGCTCGTACGCCGCGCCGACGCCCGCGAAGCCGTCCCTGGTATGGCAGGGCTCCTGCACGCCCTGCGCGACCGCGACCCCGACGGCCCGCTGGTCTACCTGTCGACCGGCGCGTGGGACACCGCCCCGGCCGTGGCCCGGTTCTTGCGGGTGCACGGGTTCCCCGCCGGGACGTTGCTGATGACCGACTGGGGCCCGACGAACACCGGCTGGTTCCGCTCAGGCCCCCGGCACAAAGTCACCCAGCTGCGGCGGCTGTTCCATGAGCTGCCGGACGTGCGCTGGTCGCTGGTCGGTGACGACGGGCAGCAAGACCCGCGGGTCTACGCCGGCGCGCTGGCCAACCACGGCGACAACGTGGCCGCGGTGCTGCTGCGCCAGCTGACGTTCGCCGAGCACGTCCTGTCGTCCCTGACAGCCTGGCACTTCCCGCCTGACGGCACCCCACGTCCGACCCGCGAGGTGCCCGTGCTCGCCGGGCCCGACGGGTTCGCCCTCCTCGACGCCGCCCGCGGGGCGGGGCTGGTCTAGCAGGCTTAGCGACCTGCCTGTGCCTGGGTCCAGGAGACCAGAGCGTCGGTGAGGGTGCGGGCCACCCCGGCGTAACCGTCGGGGTCGCTCAGGGCGTGCCGGGCCTGGTCGATCCGCCCGGCAGAGACCTCGGCGAGCACCCCGGCCGCAGCCTCGTGGAACTGCGCGTGGCCAGCCATGACCTCGGCGTTGCGGGCCGCGTCCATGGCGGCACCCTCCCCCGCGTGCAACCAGCGGCCGAACGGGCACACGTCGTCGCGGCGGGTCTGCTCGACGGTGAAACCGTCAGGCACGCGCCCTGTCGCGATGGCCTGGCGCAGCCGGGCCTTCCACGCGGCGTGGGCGACGATGGCGGCCTCCAGCGGCCCGCGGGGAATGTCCTCGGTGAGCGCGTCGATATCTGTGGTCTGCCCGCCGACCGAGTCCTGGACACGGTCCAACCAGGTGCGCGACCGCACGACCGCTTCGGTGACGACCTGCGCGGCGTGCGCCGAGGCCGCCACGGACATACCGAGCTCGGCGGCTGCCGAGGCTGACGCCGTGGCAGAACGGTTGAACTCGCCGATCGCGGTCGTCTGCTCTTCGACCGCTGCGGCGATCGTCTGCTGGAGCTCTTCGATACGGGCGAGGACCTCGCTGATCGAGTCGACGGCTCCGCTGACCGCGGCGGTGTCCGTGGCCAGCGACTCCAGGCGCTGGGTGATCTCGACCGTCGCCTCACCAGTCTGCCCGGCGAGCTCTTTGACCTCGGCGGCGACCACGGCGAACCCGCGTCCAGCCTCCCCGGCCCGCGCTGCCTCGATCGTGGCGTTGAGCGCCAGCATCCGGGTCTGCGAGGAGATCCGCGACACAGTGCTCACCACCGACGAGATCTGGTCGGCGGACTCGTTGAGGTGGCTCACCCGCTCCAGGACGTCAGACATGGTCTCGCCCGCGTGGGTGGCCTCGCGCAGGGACGACGAGGAGGTGCTCGCCACTTCCCGCATCGACGCCTCGAGCTGTTCAGCCGCAGCGCTCACGGACGCTGCGGCGCCGGCCACGTGGTCGGTGGCCTGCGCGGCTTGGGTCGCCGACCCCACCGCCTCTTGTGCTGCTCCGGAGATGGCTGCGACGGATTCCGACAGGTCTTCGACTGCCAGCCCCATCTGGTCGTTACGACGCCGCACTGCGTCGAGAACCGCTTCCTGGGCCATGGTGAACTCCTCACACCTGTGACTACGTCTCAGCCGATCGGCAGCATGACTCCAGTCATGACCTGAAACTCCGGCCTTCTCGCACCCCAGCACGAGCGCACAGGCGTGGCAGACTCGCACCATGGACTTCGCCTCGGCCTACGCCCACGGGTTCGCCCGGGTGGCGGCCTGCACCGTTCCTGTGCGTGTCGCCGACCCGCTGACCAACGCCGCGGCGGTGCTCGACGCCGCCAGGCGTTGCCACGACGACGCGGTGGCCCTGGCAGTGTTCGGCGAGCTGTGCCTGTCCGGCTACTCCGTCGACGACCTGCTCCTGGCCGACCCGCTGCAGCGGGCCGTGGCCGACGCCATCGCCGAGGTGGTCCGGGGTTCGGCCGGCCTGCGGCCGGTCCTCGTGGTCGGTGCGCCGTTGCGGCACGGGTCGAGGATGCTCAACTGCGCGGTCGTGGTGCACCGTGGACGGGTGCTCGGCGTGGCTCCCAAGTCGTACCTGCCGACCTACCGAGAGTTCTACGAACGGCGCTGGTTCGCCCCGGGCGACGACGTGCGCGGCGAGACCGTCGTCGCTGGCCAGAGCGCTCCTGTTGGACCGGACCTGCTGTTCGAGGCCGAAGACGTCCCGGGGCTGGTGTTCCACGTCGAGATCTGCGAAGACATGTGGGTGCCGGTGCCGCCGTCGGCCACTGCCGCGCTGGCTGGGGCGTCGGTGCTGGTCAACATGTCCGGCAGCCCGATCACTGTGGGCCGCGCCGACGACCGCCACCTGCTCGCACGCTCAGCGTCGGCGCGCTGCCTGGCGACCTACGTGTACGCGGCACAGGGCTGCGGGGAGTCGTCCACGGACCTGTCGTGGGACGGGCAGACCATGGTCTACGAGCTCGGCGACCTGCTGGCCGTCGGCCCGCGCTTCCCTGCCGGCCCGGTGGTCACCGTGGCGGACGTGGACCTGGACCGTATGCGCCAGGAACGTGGTCGCGTGGGTACTTTCGACGACAACCGCCGCGCCCTCGGGCTCACCGGCTACCGCCAGGTCGGTTTCCGCCTCGACCCGCCGACCGGTGATATCGGCCTGCGGCGGACCGTGGACCGCTTCCCCTTCGTGCCCGACGAGCCTGAACGTCTCGCCCAGGACTGCTTCGAGGCGTTCAACATCCAGGTCGCGGCGCTGGAGCAGCGGCTGGTGTCGACCGGGGGGCCCAAAGTCGTCCTCGGTGTTTCTGGTGGGCTGGACTCCACCCACGCGCTCATCGTCGCCGCCGACGCCATGGACCGGCTGGGCCGGCCCCGTTCAGACATCTTGACGTTCACCATGCCGGGTTTCGCCACCTCGGACGAGACCAAGTCCGCAGCGCTGGCCCTCATGGAGGCGCTGGGCACGACAGGCGAGACCATCGACATCCGGCCTGCCGCTCGCCAGATGCTCGCCGACCTGGGCCACCCGGCCGCTGACGGCGAGCCTGTGTACGACGTGACCTTCGAGAACGTCCAGGCGGGCCTGCGCGCCGACTACCTGTTCCGTGCCGCGAACCAGCGCGGCGGGCTCGTCGTAGGCACCGGCGACCTGTCCGAGCTGGCGCTGGGCTGGTGCACGTACGGTGTCGGCGACCACATGTCCCACTACGGCGTCAACGCCGGGGTGCCCAAGACGCTCATCCAGCACCTCATCGGCTGGGTTGTCGACACCGGCCGGTTCGACGAGGCCACCAACCAGGTGCTGCGCACCGTCCTGGACGCAGAGATCACCCCCGAGCTCATCCCGGTCACCCCCGGCACGCGTCCGCAGTCCACCCAGGACGTCGTCGGCCCGTACGCCCTGCAGGACTTCACCTTGTTCCACGTCCTGCGCCGTGGTTACGCCCCGTCCAAGACCGCGTTCCTCGCCTGGCACGCCTGGCGTGACGCCGAGGTCGGCCCGTGGCCCCCCGGCTGGCCCGACGAACGCAAGACCGCCTACGACCTGGCAACGATCCGGCACTGGCTCCAGGTGTTCGTCCAGCGCTTCTTCAGCTCCCAGTTCAAACGGTCCGCCCTGCCCAACGGCCCCAAAGTCGCCTCCGGCGGGACACTGTCGCCCCGCGGCGACTGGCGTATGCCGTCGGACGCCTGCCCTGCCGCCTGGTTCGCCGATATCGAAGCCAACATCCCGGCCACGTAACGATTTCTCACCCGCCGGTCCGGAATCGGTGGTCACCGGCGTCCTCGTAGGACGAAACCCCTGCTCCAGGCCTTGGGCGGACCAGGATCCGCATATGGCACACCTCGCGCAGCCCGGGGCGAACAGCTCGCTTCGTCCTACGTGCGTCGATAAGCTGACCGGATGGAGATACGCCCTGAACGACCGGCCGACTACCGCGCGGTCGAGCACCTGACCTACGACGCCTTCGTCGCCATGCAGGTCGTCGACGAGGACGCCGAGCTGCTCGACGGTGTGCGCACCGGTGACGAAGCCCTCCTGGTGCGCAAGCTGCGCCGCACAGGTTCTTTCGTCCCCGAGCTCGACATGGTCGCCGAGGTCGACGGCAAGGTCGTGGGCAACATCATGTACACCCGCAGCCAGGTCGTCGCCGAAGACGACCAGTGGGAGACGGTGACGTTCGGGCCTGTCTCGGTCGCGCCCGCCTCTCAGCGCCGCGGGATCGGGTCGGCACTGGTCACCACCACCCTCGACGCAGCCCGGGCCATGGGGCTGCGGGCTGTGGTCATCGTGGGCAGCCCCGCGTACTACCGGCGGCTGGGCTTCCGCCCGGCGTCCGACTTCGGCATCACCTTGGCCGACGGCACCACGACCCGTGCCCTGCTCGCCCTGCCGCTGTACGACGGCGCGCTCGAGGGTGTCAGCGGCCGTTTCGTCGACGACCCTGTCTTTGCCAGCCTGGACCCTGACGAGTCCGCCGCCTTCAACACCACCCTCGAGCTGTCCCGGCAGCCGTTGCCCGAGCTGTGGCGCCTGTTCCCCATCGAGCTGCACGAGGCCAACCCGCAGTACCCGCTGTGGTACGCGCAGGCCGCCGGCCGCCTCGGCGCGCTGCTGGGCGACCAGATCGTGCGCACGAGCCACATCGGGTCCACGAGCGTGCCTGGCCTGGTCGCCAAACCCATCGTCGACATCTTGCTGGAGGTCGACCCGGCCGCCGACCCGACGCTCCTGGTCGAGACCCTCGAAGCCGACGGGTGGATGCTCATGGCGCAGACCACCACACCGGTGATGCGGCTGGACATGTGCATGGGCTACACACCCACCGGGTTCGCCAAGCAGGTCTTCCACCTGCACGTCGTGCACCCCGACGACCACGACGAGCTGTGGTTCGCCGACTTCCTGCGCACGCACCGCGACGTCCAAGACGACTACGTCGCCCTCAAACGTGACCTAGCCCACCAGCACCGTCACGACCGCGACACCTACACCCGTGCGAAGACCACCTTCGTACGAGCCATCGTCCATCGGGCGCGTTCTCAGCGCGCCTGAGGGTACGCGACGAGCACCAGCGACCGTTCTCAGCCCAGCTGAGGGTGTGCGAGCACCAGCGAGCTCCACCCTCCTGACAGGTTCCGGGCCTCGAGCCCGTGCGCCAGCAAGATCCGTGTCGCCAGGTACGCCCTGAACCCGCCAGCACAATGGACGGCCACACGCCGCCCGGCCGCAGCCGTGCGGATCTCGTCGAGCCGGTCGCGGACCTGCGTGTGCGGGACGAGCAACGCCCCAGGCACATGACCGCCGTCGTACTCAGCCTGGCTGCGTACGTCGAGCACCAGCTCGTCGGCCATGACCTGGTCCAGCTCGTCGGGCTGCCACTGGGGCATCGTGCCGTCCAGGACGTTCTGGGCGACCATGCCGAGCAGGTTCACCGGGTCTTTGGCCGCCCCGTACGGCGGGGCGTAGGCCAGCTCCAGCTCAGCCAGGTCGTCGGCGCCCATACCGGCACGCACGGCCGTGGCCAGCACGTCGATACGTTTGTCGACACCAGCGACCCCCACGCCCTGGGCACCGAGCAGTGTCCCGTCGGGCGCGAAAGAGCCAACGAGGTGCACCATCTGCGCCCCGGGCAACCAGCCGACACGGTGCGCAGCGTGGACCCGGACGACCTCATGGTCGACACCGGCCTGGGTGAGCTGGCGTCGCGACAGACCTGTCAGGCCCGCGGTCAGGTCGAAGACCCGCACGATCGCAGTGCCCAGCACCGGCGCCTGCGGAGTCGTGCGGTGACCGCACGCGGCATCGCCGGCGCGGCGTCCCTGCCGCACAGCCGGCCCCGCGAGAGGCACCACGCCCAGGCCGCCACCGTGCAGCTGGACCTGCACAGCGTCGCCAGCAGCCCAGATGTTCGGGTCGGAGGTGCGCTGGTCGGCGTCGACGACGATCGCCCCGCGCTCGGTGGTCTCAAGACCTGCGTCGGAGGCCAGCGTGGTGTTGGGCCGCACCCCGACGTTGACGAGCACCAGGTCGGCGTCGATCGTCGTGGAGTCACTGAGCACCACCTGCTCGCCGACCTGCGTGGCCGACACACCCAGGTGCAGCACCACCCCGGCGCGCACCAGCTCGTCGGCGACCAGCTCGGCCATCTCAGCGTCCAGCGGTGGCAGCACCTGCGGCGCCAGCTCGACCAGGTGGACGGTAGCGCCGCGTCTGACCAGCGCCTCGACCGCCTCCAGGCCGATGAACCCGGCGCCGACGACCACAGCGGTCGGCGACGGGCCGAGCTGGTCCAGCCAGGCAGTCACGCCGTTGACATCAGGCACGGTGCGCAGCCGGTGGACGTTCGGCGCGTCCAGGCCCTGGACCGGTGGGTCGATCCCCACCGCGCCGGGGGCAAGCACCAACGCGTCGTAGGTCAGGGTCGCGGTGCCGTCGGGGGTGCTCATGGTGAGCTGTCGCGAGGCCCGGTCGAGCGCGGTGACCTCGTGGTGGACCCTCACGTCGATGGCAAAGGCTGCGGCCAAAGACTGCGGGTCGTGCAGGACCAGCTTGTCGGCTGGCAGGTCCCCGGCCAGGTGGTACGGCAGCCCGCAGTTGGCGAACGACACGTATGGCCCGGCCTCCAGGACGATGATCTCCAGGTTCTCGTCGAGCCGGCGGGCGCGGGCGGCAGCGCTCATACCGCCCGCGACCCCGCCGACCACGACGAGGCGTCGTCGGCTCACTTGCAGGTGCACCGCTCCGGCTCGGGCACACCAGCCATGACCTGGTCGACGTGCTGACCGCACCCGGCCCACGTCACCTTGCCGCACTTGTCACACCGCACCGCACTGCACATGTTGTCCTCCTCGTAGTGGCGCTCAAGACGAGCATATACCCCAGGGGGTATCTGCGCCAACCCTCCATATACTGAGCCAATAGCCACTCGAAGGAGTCTCCATGGACCTCGACCCAGACCAGCTCACCCAGGTCGTCAACCGGCTGCGCCGGGCCGAGGGCCAGCTCGCGGCGGTGCGTCGGGCGGTCCAGGAGGGGCGCGACTGCGAGCAGGTCATCATCCAGCTCGCGGCAGTGAGCCGGGCCCTGGACAAGGCTGGCTTCGCCATCATCGCCACATCCATGAAACAGTGCGTGTCCGCCGACGGCGAACCTGACCTGGACGTCGCCAAGCTGGAGAAGCTTTTCCTCTCTCTTGCCTAAGGTTGTGCACCTAAAACGTCGGAAGGAGCGGCGTCAGGCGGGGTGCACGGCAAGGCGGAGAAGGGCGCGACAGCGACGCTGTGGCAACTGGCGACAACGCTGCCAGGTGCCCCGCATGGCGGCGCGAACCCGGCGGTTTGGGGGTACCAGTGCACTAGGCTTTGTCCATGACGTTCTCCAGCGGTGGACAGTTCGAAGGTGGCAGGGTCCGCACAGGCAGCGGCCGGGGGGTCGCCGCCAAAGCGGCTGGTGGGGGGATCGGCGGGCTCGTCCTGGTCGCCTTGGTCGTGCTGCTGCAAGGCGGTGGGGCTGGTGACGTCATCCGGGCTGTCGGGGGCAACCAACCTGCCGAACCAGCCGGGTATGTCGGCGAGTGCACTGCTGAGCAGGCCAACGCGGCACGTGACTGCCGCCTGTCGGCCACGAGCCAGGCCCTGGACGCGTACTGGGAACCGCTGATCAACAGCCGCAAAGGTGCCACTTTCGCCGCGCCGACGGTCTGGAGCTTCTCCGGGTCGGTCTCCACGGCCTGCGGGAACGCGACGTCCGCGGTCGGCCCGTTCTACTGCCCCGCCGACAACACCATCTACATCGACCTGAGTTTCTACGACCAGCTGTCGACGTTCGGCATCGACGACGGTCCGCTGGCCGAGGAGTACATCACCGCTCACGAGTACGGCCACCACATCCAGAACATCTTGGGCACTATGTCCAAAGCCGGCAGGGACAAAGGTTCCACCTCCGGTTCGGTGCGCCTCGAGCTCCAGGCCGACTGCTACGCCGGGATGTGGGCAGGCCACGCCGCGACGACCGTCCACCCTGGCACTGGTGTGCCATTCCTCGACCCGATCACCGACGAACAGCTCGCCAACGCCCAGGCTGCGGCCAAGGGCGTCGGCGACGACGCCATCGCGGCCAGCGCTGGTATGAGCATCAACCCCGACACCTGGACCCACGGTTCGTCCAAGCAACGTGTGCACTGGTTCATGGTCGGCTACCAGAAGGGCTCTCTGGCCGCCTGCGACACCTTCGCCGTCGCGAACCCGTGAGGTCACCATCGACGCCCCCCGCTAGCCCCCATTCACCTGGTGGTCCAGCCTCATCCTGGCGCTGGTCGCCCACACCTCGTCGGTGTTCTGGTCCTGGCGAACTTAGGCACACGGTGTCATAAAAATCTCTGCGTGCTCCAGGTGTGCACTACCCAGGTTCCCTCGCCTGTGAGGCAGTTTCGCTGGGCTTTGGTGCTTGACGCGGCCAGCGGTAGAGATGGAGGGTAGGAACTATGGACGAACCGCACATCCCATGCGCTGCCCACAATGTGCAGGGCTCAGTTCGCGGGTACCAGCGTGGGTGCCGGTTCGTGGCCGCAACGGCGCGGAGGAGAGGAACGACATGATGCGACGGTTCAACGTCAGCGCGCGGATGAGGGCCGCCATCATCGTCCCCGTGATCGTGGCGGTCATCGCCGGCGCGTACGTGTACATCGGCTGGGGGGCCTTCACGAAGTGGAGGGCCGCCCAGGCCAACAGCGCCGCCGTCCATGCCCTCGACACATTCCGGGACGTCGCCCTGGCGATCCGCGCCGAGCAGGTCACCGACCCCGTCACAGAGCCCGAGGCCCGGGCAAAAGCCGTCGCCGTCACCGACGGCACGGTCCGCGACTTCAAGAAGGCTGTCAGCGACGTGGATATGGGCGGGCTGCCCCAGCAGTCCGGCGACCGTCTGAAAAGGCTGGTCAACCCCGACACGGGGATCGACTACCTCCTCGCCGACGCCCGTCGCCTGGCTGAGGCGGAGTCTCCCAAGACCTCCAGCGCCTACCTGTGGGTCATGGTCGACACGCAGGCGTTCGTGCGTTCGTTGGCGACGTTGACCCCCGACCGGGACCTGGCACAGTGGCTCTTCGCCTACGACGACCTGTTCAGCTACACCATGGCCGTCTCCGCCGAGGCGCGTGCAGGCCGGTCGCTCATCGGTTCCGTGGAACGTTGTCTCCAGGGAGACACTGAGGTGGTCAGCCCCTACTACCGTAACGTCTTCGTCGTCGAGAACGAGTACACCGAGGTCGTCAGGACTGCGACCGTCCGGTCTCTGGTCGACCTGCCTGGTAAAGCGCGCCTGGACCGCGACGTGCTGAACCTCAACAACGTGGCGCTGACCGAAGACCAGCAGCACCCTGAGCGTGTCGCGGACGTCCCGCTCACGTTGCTCATGGCCAGGAGCGACCTTCGCGACGACGCGAAGATCGCGGCTGTCACAGTGCCGCTCCAGGCAGGAGGGCCTCCTGACCTGCCCACCATGGACGAGTGGAACGGGCTCACCAGCGTCTGGTTCGCGCAGATCTCCGCAGTCGAGGCCACGTTGCTGGACGGTGCGAGCAACGCTGCCTCTGACACAGCACGCCAAGCACTGGTCACCGAGACCATCACGGTGGTGACGCTGGTGGTCGCGCTGCTCCTCGTGGCTCTGCTCGCATGGACCGTGCGTCCTGCCGCTCAGGACGCATCAACGACCAGCGGCGTGAGGTCGAAACGGTCGGGGTCGCCCTCTGGGGTGAACACCACCGAGACATGAGCGTGCGCAGGCGGGGCATGGTCGCCGCACAGCTCGACGTGCTGGGGTGGCCGGGACGTCGCGGGGTCGTCGTCGTCGGGATCGTCGGGGTCCTCGTGCCACGACCCTGACAGGGTTTCGGTCGCGAACAACGTCCCGTCGACCATGATCTCGGCGCGCGCTGTCCCGTCGTACCGCTCGTGCATAGTCACCGAGGCGGTCCAGCAGCCACTGTCGGTGTCTAGGCCGTGCACCTCGGCATCGACGAACGCCGGGAGGATAACCGTCTCAGGCGGCCCCTCGACCAAACCCAGCTCCAACGTGGTCGGCGGGTTTCCCGGCCACCGGCCGTACCGGTCGTCCAGGTTCGCCCGGATCCGCACCCCCGAGCTCCCGGAAAAGTCGAAAGACGTGTCGGTGTAGTACGACATCTGTACCGGGTTGACCGCGAACAGGTCCTCCCCGTTCCCGTACAGCCGCTGCGCCACCGGCGCCCACGTGGTGTTCGGTGAGACACCCCCGTCGAACACGATAATGACATACCCCTTGGGCGAGTGGACGTTCGCCGACCAGGCCACCGCGACCAACTGGTCCAGCGCCGTATCGAGGTCGCTGAGGTGGTAGTCCGGGTCGAACGTCACCTCGAGCACCAGGTCCATCCCTTCGACCTCGCTGAACCGACTCCTGTCGTCCCAAGCCGCCGCTGTGAACTCGGCCTCGGTGACCCCAGGCACTGCTTCGACCATCTGCTCAGCCTGCTCAGAGGTGATACCCCCCTCCCGGTGCACTTCTCTGTAGGGCTCGTCGAGCATCCCGCACCCCGCCAGCGCCACCACTGTCGCCACCGTTGCCAGCACTGCCCACACTCGAGTACTCACGCACATATGAGCACCCCACCGACACTGGTGTTCCCCGTCCAGTCCAGCGCCGAAAGACGCCCAGCACCGCCACTGCCCTGCAACAAGGGGCTGGCTGACCTGTTTGGTTGGTCAACCGGGAAACCGGGACCGACGACATCCTTGCCGACGTCCGTCGTCTGACTGAGGCGGGGTCTCCCAAGACCTCCAACGCCTACGTGTGGGTCACGACACAACCAGTGAGAGGGCAGCACCGTGCCAAGGTTACCGGTCAGGGCTCGGTGGAGTCGAACACCAGCGCCGTGAGGTCGAAACGGTCAGGTCAAGCCGCGGACAGGTCGAGCCACATGGCCGGGCGGATACCCCCAGAGGCGGACACTGGGCCGCCGTCGTCGAAGATGGAACCGTTGGCGTACACGTATGCGGCGGCGTCGCGGTAGTCGCCGGGGGTCCGCAACCACCACCAGGTGGCCTGGCCCTCCTCGTCGGTGGCGGCCAGGCCCTGCTCGTCGGGCGACTGGCCGAAACGTTTCGCACCTCGGTAGGCGCTCCACTCGACGTCCTTCACCCCAGCCAAGTACGTAGCAGCCTCTTGGGCGCTGAGGACGAAGACCCGGTCGTGGGTGCAGGTGCCGCCACCGGTCTCCCAGGTCGGGCTGGGTTCGTTGACAAGCTCCACCACGACAAGCCGAGAGGCCAGCGCCTCGCCCACAGACCCGACGAAAGCGCTGTTCAACCACCGGCGCAAGGAGCACAGCTGCCAGGTCACGTCAACCGAGGCGGTGTGGTACCGGCCGGTACCGACCACCTGGTCAGCCAGCAACAACGCATGGCCGCCCTGCACGTCCAGCACCCGCCAGGCGATACCGCTCAGGTGGACAAGGTCGGTCGGTGACCAACCCCCGTCCTTGTCGGCGATGGACGCGCACACTGCGGCGACCTCGTCGACCGATGACGGCGGGCGGCTGAGGTAGTCCACTGGTCCTTCGAGGCGTGGCCCTCGCAGAACCGGGGCTGGCGTGGGCTCAGGCGTCTTCGCCGGAGCCTGCGCTCCTGGTAGCTCCTGCGCTCCTGGTGACTCCTCGGGTGCCTTCGGGACGAGAGCCGACAGCGCCTCGGCCACCAAGGCTGGATCCTCCGGAACCGGTGGCACCTGCTGGGCTTCGGCCAACAGCCGGGCGCGCAGCAGCTGGGCACGCAGGTAGGCGCTGCGGGTGGGGCTGATCAGGTCGAGGGCCGCCACCGCCGCGTCCAGGTCGCCGCGGCGTGCCCGGATGCGGGCCAGGCCGAAAGCCCCCGGGCTGGTGTAGCTGGCGTCGGTGAACGCGCACACCTGGTACAGCCCCTCGGCCAGGTCCAGCTCGTCGGACGCCTCGCAGGTCGCCGCCAGCGCCAGCTTGGGCGCGAGCTCACCAGGGACCTGCCCGTACACCGCGTTGAACGACGCCCGGGCCGCGAGCGTGTCACCCCGGTCCAGCTCTGCCATACCTGCCAGCCACGCAGCCCGCCAGTCCCACGGGTCCAGGTCCTGCAGCTGTTCGAGCGTGTCGCAGACCTGGCTGGACCACCAGTCCACACTACCGACGACCCTGCGGTCGGCGGCGGCGCCGATAGCTGCTTGACCTTGAGCGACGAGCACCTCGGCGGTGGTCTCCGGAGCCGCCAGCAAGGCTGCGAACCGGCGTTCGGGGTCGTCCTCGGTGACAGCGTCGAGCCAGGCGTTCATCCGGTCGTGCTCGTCGGCGCGCAGGGCAGGCAGCTCAACGCTGCGCACCGGCCGTTCGGCGACATCGACTGTCACCGGCCCGAACGCCAAGGACGCGGCCGTGCTGCGCGCTGCGGTCCCCCGGTCGGTCGCCACGACCTCACGCAGCACCCCCAGCATCTGCACGCGCAGCTCGTCGACGGACGCGAACCGGTCGTCGCTGTCGTGTGCGCACGCCTTGGCCAGCAGACGGTAGAACGAGTCGTACCGCGACAGCACCAGGTGGTCACGCACTGGGGGCAACGTCGTGGCGTAGGTCGTGGTGTTGCCTTTGAAGTCCAAGACCAACGTGGCCAGGGTGCGGCCGATAGTGAAGACGTCCGAGGCGACTGACGCCCCGTCCTGCGGAACCTCAGGCGCCTGGTAGCCCACGGTGCCGAAAAGCGCCGAGACGTGGTCGTCAGCGTGCCGCACCCCACCCAGGTCGATAAGCCTGACCCCTTCGCCTTGGCTGATGAGGTTCTCCGGTTTGAAGTCGCAGTACAACAGCCCGCGCTCGTGCAGGTGGGTGAAAGCCGGCAAGACTTCCAGCACGTACGCCAAGGCTTGGTCCACCGGCAACGGGTCGATCCGCCCGGCAACGTCACGACGTTCGGCGAGGATCTGCTTGAGCGACTTCCCGCCGACGTACTCCATGACGGTGTACCCCGCCCCGTCGTGCGTCACAAAGTTGTAGATACCGACGATCAACGGGTGTCCGACCTGCGCCAGGAACTGCCGTTCGGCGATAGCCGCAGCGACCGTGTCAGCGTCACCGGAGTTCAGCAGACCTTTGAGCACCACCGGTCGGTCTGAGACGTTGCGGTCGAGAGCCAGGTAGATCCACCCCATCCCCCCGTGCGCCAGGCACCCGACCACCTGGTACTGCCCTGCGACGAGGTCCCCGGGAACCAGCGCCGGCCGGAAGTCGAACCGTGTCCCACAGCTCTGGCAGAACCCGTCGGTGCGCCCTGCCTCTCCGTCGCGGGTCTGCCCGACGAGGGTTCTACACATCGAGCACACCCTCTTGTGCTCCGCCACCACCGGCGCGCTGATCACCGCGTCGCACGGGTCCCCCACAGGCGTCGGCGGCACCGTCGTCAACCCTGCCCCCAACCGCCGCCGCAACCGCCCCGACGACACCCCCCGCCGAGACCGCCGAGGCCCCGCCAGCTGTGAGCCCAACGCCCGTACCGCCAGGTGTCCCGAGCTCGACCTGGGCGTCACATCCAGCTCCTCCAGGGGCGCGGGCGCCCGCTGGTCCGCCGAACTCACCGGGGACCCGCACACATCGCAGTACCCGTCCTGGATCACCCCGCCGCACTCAAGCACCGAACAGACACCAGTGGTGCGCGACCCATTCACGACTGGCAAACCGCACAAGCTGCAGTAGCCGTCCACGACAGCCCCAACGCAGCCAGGCGTCGCGCACGTCCGACCCGTCGGTATCCTCGGCACCAGACCATCCTGCCATGGCCCAGCACCGAAACCACGAACTGGCCGCGAGACTAGGGGGTTTCTGATCCCTGGCAAAATAGGACCAGGGTGAAGGCTGAGCGTCATCCCCACTTGTGCTGCATCCGCGAGTCAAGCTCGTCCCAGGTCAGGCCGATCGACAGGTCAGCTTCCATCTGGGCGTCGCGCTGACGGATCGTCTCCTTCTGCGCCTCGGACAGACCCCGAGAAGCAGGGACGAGAGTCCTTTGGAGAAAATCGATGACGTCCAAGCGTTCTGCCGGGCTGAGCGAGCCCAGCGTTTCCTGAAGAGCTGGCGTGACCATAGTCCCGTCGTACCCGTTGCGACCCGACACCGTCCTGAAGAACAGACCAGATCAACGACCCTGATGCGACCCGCGGCGACGTCTGCACACAGCCGCACCCAGTACCCAGGCGGTGTTCGACCCGACCACCACTGGCCAGCCCCCTGCCTCTGCGACAGGTCGTCAGTGGATCAGGTACGTTCGGCTACTTCGCCGGCTCGATCGCCCAAGACTGGCCTGCGGCAGCGCCGAGCCGCTCGAGGAAAGGAGCGAGTCCTGATCCGCCCCCCTGCTGGTCATCATAGAAGAGGCCAGACACCCGATGTGCCCGTTTCGTGTGCTCTGTTTTGCTCGCTCGTTGCTACGATCCCGACGTGCCCAGCCTGCGACAACGTCACCTGCTCGCCACCACCCGCTGGACTTGGCTCGACGGCTTGGTCCGCCGGTGGTACGCCGACCCGATCACCGATGCCGACGCCGCCTCACCCAGCCAGATCTCCGCGACTGAGGCCCGTGTCGGCCCACTGCCCGAAACGCTGCGCGAATGGTTCGAGCTGGTCGGTGCACGGCTGCGGCCGGTCCACGACCGTCCGGCAACCCCAGATACCCTGACCCGTCACGATGATGGTTTGGCGGTGTGGTTCGAGGCTCACAACAGTGTTCCTCCTGCGCTAGCCCTGCACAGCGACGACGCCGACCCTGTCTGCACAGCCCTCTGGCGTGACGACGGTCCAGTGCGGCTCTCATCGGCGCTGCACGGCCTGCTGCTTGCCGGCACTCTGGACGGCGCGAGCATCGGCTCCACCGGCGGAGAATACGGACCGATCCTCGGCAAAGAGGGTCCGCTCGGTGAGTTGGCCCCCCAGGTGCGTGGCGGCGTGGTGGACGAGGAACCCGACCGTGCCGCGATCTTCGCCCAGTACCCCCAACTTCATCTCCCCGCCTACAACGACCGTCTGTATGGGAATGACTCGACAGTGCTGTACGACCCCATTGATCTCATCGTCTGGATGACCGCCACCGATGACGCGTTCACGTCCTTCTGCGCTCTTGTTGATATGGGCCCAACAACTGTGTGAGTCCTTCGTGGCCAAGTTGCCACGACATGCCAACGATGAGACGGATAAGTTCATATTCTGGCACCCACCACACCAGGGACAGCGTCCGATTTCTGCGATTTGCGTGTAGCGAGAACGCTCTGATAGACTCGTACGCATGTTGCAGGGGAGAGAAGAGGCCGGGGCGGCGTTTCCGGAACTCAGCGCGGACGATTCTCATGACTGCCTGGATCTCGGGTTGACCTGTGCCAGTATTGGTCACCGCGCGGATGAAAATGAGTCGTCGTCGATCCCGGCCGGGCTTGCGCAGATGGAACCAGGTCCTGCTTTGGTCGCTGTGCTCGCCCAGATCAACCTGGCTTCTGTGGACGATGCTGAGTTGGTAGTAGTGCTCGCTGCGTACGACCGCATGGCGTCGTGGGCCTACGAGGGCACCGCGCAGGCCACTGGGGAGATCTCACGCCGTGTGGCCCAGGCCAGCTGCCGCCACGGGCGGCGCGACTACGGCCAAGGCCGCTCGTCCGCGGCAGCACAAGAGGTCGCACTGGCGTTGGGCACTTCACGTAGCACAGCAGCACGCCTGGTACGCCAAGACCCAGACGAACCCGCACGCCCAGCCCAGTGGCGGCTGCCACCACCAGGCACCGTGCGAGTCAACGTCACGATCTCCGCCGAGTCCCTGCTCGGCATCACCGACGAGCCGGCCCACATCCCAGGTGTTGGCACTATCGACGCGGTCACCGCCCGCGCCCTGGCCCACCAAGGCATCTGGCGGCGCATCGTCACCGACCCACTCAGCGGCGCCATCATCGACGTCGGACGCACCAAGTACCGACCACCAGCAGCCCTGGCCGCCCACGTCGCAGCGCGCGACCCCCACTGCGTGTGCGGAACCTGCACACAACCAGCCCAGCTGTGTGACCTGGACCACACCACCGAATGGCGCGACGGCGGAACCACGAGCACATCGAACCTCGCCCCCCTGTGCCGCGCCTCGCACACCCTCAAAACCGACGGATACATGACCCTGACTGTCGCCGGACCCGGGCAGTACCAATGGACCACCCCCCTGGGCAACACCTACCAGGTCAACACCAACGGCAGACTCCCCCGCCGCCGACCAGCCCCCAGACACGACGACATCCCACCGCCCTTCTGAACCCAACATCTTTCTGGGAAGAAGTCGGGGTGGGGACCATTCGGGCAAGAACACGTAAAGCGTCTTGGTAGGCTCGGCTTCGTGACTGTGCCGCCTCCGCAGGGTCCGGATCTTCACGGCAGCTCCAGCGGTTCCCCACCCTGGGGCTCGCCCGGGAGCACTGGCGACGGGGTGGACCGGATCACCGGTTTCCTGCTCGACGAGGCGAAGAGACGTCACCTGTCTGCGGACCAGATCGCGCGGCTGCGATTGCACGAACTTGCCGAGGAGGTGGTGGAGGAGTTCGAGGAGGCGATAGCAGAGCTGTCGTCGGACACGTCCGCGGACATCTCCGGGCCGCGCGTGGAGATCAGCGGCGATGGCTCAGGCGCCCCGCTCACCCCGGGCCAGCTCAAGGAGATCGCCGGGAGCGTAGCGGGTATCGCGGGCGACCTGGCTTCCGCAGCCACCGGGACACGTACTGACGAGGGCGACACGATGATGGTCGCCTCGACACAGGGTTCGTCTCCAGCACAGGCCAACTCGTCAGGGTCGCGCATCGGTGCTTCGCTTGTCGCGGGGTTCGTGGTCTGCGTCCTGGTCGCGGGTTTCTTGATGTGGAGGTCGGGTGCGTGGGGCCCGGTCCCAAGCGCATCGACCTGCACGACCTACGCTGCCACGCAGGCACCGCAAGTGATCGCAGATCTTGTCGCGACAGTCGGAGACACCCAGGTCACGTCTGTCACGGTGGGCTGCGATTTCGCCACGGTGGTGGCCCCGTCGACTCCAGGGGCGACCACGACGGACAGCTTCTCGTGGCAGGACGGGACAGCCGGAAGCAACGGCCCCACGCCCTACCAGCCGACCCGCAAAGAACTGACGGAAAGCCTGTTCGACGTCACGACCGTGGACTGGACCTTGCTGGAAGGACTTGCCGCGCAGGTGCCAGGGCTCACACGCCGTGATGACCCAGACTTCTCCGTCACTGTGAAACGTGAGACACGTGGTTCGACCACTGTGCAGTTCAACATCTCTGTGCAGAACAGCAGGAACGCCCGTCAGAGCACGTGGATCACCGCTGACGCTACCGGGCGGATCGTGTCGATGGGCGGCGGTGACCCAGGCTCACCGGTGGCCACATGGAGCACTGATGGTTTTTTCGCCCTCGCTCCAGAAATAGTCGACGAGTTCGTCGCAGCGGCTGGTACGACGCAGTTCAAAGGCGTCTTGTTCGATGGGACCGTCGCGGGCGCGCCCATCCTGAACGTCGACTACGCCAGCGACCCAACGACGAGCAAATGGAAATGGTTCGAATGGAAGAACGGGATCGTCAGCAGGACCAGCGGTGGATCGGGTGGGTCCAGTGAGCCTTTCGACGTCGCGGCAGTGGACTGGACGCTCGTGGGAAAACTTGCCGCACAGGTGCCGGGCCTCACAGGCCTGACGCAGGCGGAGGTGGGTTCGCTCAGTGTGGAATGCCATGCTCCAGGCACAGACTCAGAACAACGAGCCTCGACGCCGATGGTGTTCGTCCTCAAGGTGAACCATGGCTCGGGAAACAGAGAGTACACGTCTCAGATCGTTGCTGACGCTACCGGGAAGGTCGTCTGGATGGAAGGCGGCGCCCCAGGTTCGCCAGCGGACCGGTGGGCGGCCGAGCATCCCTGACCCCACTAGGCCGTGTTGCGAAAGTCCGTGCGCAGGCGAGGCGCGTCCGGGGCGTGCGCTCGCAAGGCGGAGGACGACAGTCGCAGCAGCGCTGCGGCCGAGGATCGACAACGCCGCGAGCGTGCGTG
>Ga0123354_10000104_pt1 | contig 62986 bp, 43 predicted proteins | sample TergutLab28metaG_2_FD_97872 | JGI IMG/M metagenome (GOLD analysis project Ga0123354, IMG submission 97872) | Labiotermes labralis P4 segment gut microbial communities from Petit-Saut dam, French Guiana - Lab288 P4 | ecosystem: Host-associated > Arthropoda: Insects > Digestive system > Gut ... | reverse complement strand
TATATATATATATGTTTTAATGACAGACTATCAGAGTCATGTGTTGTTAGATCAGAATGATAAGAAATTTTTAAAACTGGTTTTATCACAACATGCTCTCTTTATATTATCTGCTTTCATGATTTAGCAAATAGCTTTACTTGACAAGCTGGTAATCTGCCAGCCAATCAAGAAATTCCTGCTTTTCAAAACATGCAAGTGCCTTTTTTCAGTTTTACGTTCTATATTCCGTGCATTTTGATGCAGTGAAAAACTTGTGTAACACCAACAAATGCACTAGTCTATAATTTTTGTTTACTATCTTTTCACATAGCTCGTATGTGTTTTGACATTATTATCTCTCCATCTTGAGGGAGCTGGCACCAAAATTTCTTTAAAGCATACAGCAACAAAGTAGGTTACTGTTGATACCATAATGTATGTGTGCTTATTGTGACCTATTTTATTGCTGTATATTTTGAAGAAATTTTGGTGCCAGCTCAGATGGCGAGATAACACAGAAACATGTAGGAGCCATGTAAAAGATAGAATGCATAAATTGCATTTGTTAGTGTTACATGGTTTTTCACATCTCTTGTAGTGTTTAAAGATTGGGTTAAAATGCATCACTTCAATCCAATTCATCCTGTATTTATTTATGATACATGTTTTTGTATATCCTATACCTGCCTATGTCTCACACATGGGCTCTTCCATTAAAGTTATCTAACCAAAATCTTACATGTGGTTTTTCATTCATTTCACACATGCTCAATGTGTATGTCCCACCTGTCTCATTCCTTTGGACTTAATTACCATAACAACATTAGGAGAAGAGTACAACCTAATTGCACTACTTCCGTGCTTGGGTATATATATCAAATAGCGTAACAAACAACTTCTGTTCTTATTACATACCTTTTTAATTTTAATTATGTTCGTAGGGCTACTGGAAAATTATGAGATGTCTATAAAATTTGTTGACCATTACTACCTAAATCTTGTGTTTCCTCTGTAATCATTGATTTTTAGGCTGGTTTTGTGTTTCACTATGTAGTATTAATTTCATTTTTTTTGTCCCAAAAAGTGCCTGTCACTTTCGTCGTATAATCCGTCCATCCCTCTGTCCACATATGTATATCAGTGCAGCTGCCACTTGACATATTGCCATGATATTTCATATTCAGGACTTCTGTGAAAATCTGTCATGAAACTGCAGATTTGGTCAACATCAGACAAAAATATCGGGTACTTTACATTGAGACCTAAGCAAGTTTTACTGTTGCCGGCGACACTAAATCGCCATAAAAGCACTCTCTTCGAGTGATATGGTATCAGGCAGTTAGGATAGCCAAGAAGGTATAAATATTATGTGAACGCACCACAATGTCATGTTATATGTACATTGCCTGCTTGTTCATAGATGGCACTAGCAGCAGGTATGCGACACATTATGTTAATTTTATGTCTTTTTTTTTTCTGTAATTAGTGTTTTGTGGGTTGGGGTTTTGTACCACTCAATGGTTTAAGTTTTGTTTACTTAGTTTTGTGGTCTTCATGGCCATTCCCAGTTTATATTGTGAAAGATTAATTCTGTCAAATCCTTCAACTTAGGTGCATATAATTGTGATAGCTGAACTGGTACTGGTTGCCTAGGGGTTGAGTATTGTTCATTTTAACAGACCCAGTTGAGTACGTGCTTCTCCACTCCTTTACCTGAGGTAAGAAACAGATCCTCTTTATGCAGCTTTGTGTTTGCTTTCTTATACTCTTTCATTTTTTTTTATGAATTCTGAAAAGCTGAATAATTCTAAATGTAATGTCATCCAGATGCTATACTAAATTAACATACATATGTTTCTACAGCATTTGACATGTTGTTGGTTACTTACAGATACTAAGATTAAGAATTCACTCTAGAAATGTAATCACATGATAAGCTGTGAAGCTCATGAAAACAGAAGTGCTGATGATGGGAAAAGAGCAAAGTTATCATTGTTTGCTATTCTGTTGACCTTAATGAGTACCAAGAAATCAACAAACATTTGTTAATAGAAAATGTTAATCATGCTTTGAGAAAACTGTCCAACAAACTTCATGTTGTGGAGAAAGCAAGCAACTTATGGTGATGCAAGACTGAGTCATATTCTCGTACTTGGTAGTGTATAATAAGAAAATATCCAAATACACAATGGCAAATCTCCTGTACCTTTATGCATTGCAGACTTTGTTTTGTAGCATATAAATATACAATAGTGGCAACAGATATCAAGAATAATAAATGATATGCATGTAACTATGTTTATTATAATATCCTTCTCATTTTATTTATATGGTTTATTGTTACTGACTTCATAAAGGAGAATTCAAGGTTGTGTCATCTTTAAAGTTGGTGTCAAAAATTTATCTTGTTTCCTGAGCTTCCAAATGTGGGGCAAGGGGGGGGGGATTGAAGAATAAGTGTATTTGTTATTAAAACATTATAAGATTGTTAATTGAATCTTATTGTTTATATTTAAACTTATGAGTTACCAACAAGATAAAACACCGTTCAATTACTGGACTTCATCATACAACTGTTTCTTCTTTTAGTCTGTCACATATTTTGTGTAACTGAATGATTGCCAACTTGGAAAGATGGAAAGCTGTAAGTGTGCTTAGTAGGGGGATCTTATGTCTTTCATTCCACATTCTACAGACCTGGATTCACTGTCCTTAGGATATTCAAGATTTTCCTTAGTTCCTTCAAGATTTTCATGTTTTCTTCAAGATTTTTCTTAGTTCTTTCATGTGTGTACTGCTATAGTATTACAGAGCTGTTATTTTTGAATTTACATCATAGATACATATCATACCAGTTGTCAGCAAACAGTTACAAAAATGGTCCTGAAATGCAGGGAATTCAGATTCTGAACCTCTGGCACTGTAACATACATATTACATATCTAAACCTTACTTATTTCTGGAAAGTCTGTGAATGGGTACATGAAACTGAACCCAATTTTTGCTGATCTTGTAAGTTGAATTCATGTTCCTGACACCCCTCTCCCCTACATAAATTTTATTTTTAATTCCCCACCATCAATATTAACAACACACAGGGTTCACAAATTTCTAAGATGGGAGCAACACTAATATATATTACTAAATGTAAAATCCTTGAATTTTATGCTAAAAAGTACATTCCAAAATCCACAGATTTCAAATTTCCTTTTCTTTAATCTAAAACACATCAGCCACTGAAATTTAGCTGTCACGTTTGTGATGAAAACTTGTTGAGCTTTGTATGCACACAGATGATAAACACATGTATCTTAACAAATACTGAGTGATACCTTTCTTCATGTATATGATTAAAAAAAGCATGGTGACAATGCAGAATTTCTAATTATATCTTATATATATATATATATATATATATATATATAATGTTTTTGCCACTTCCTCTAGTGGAAATGATTCACAATGTCACGGATGTTTATAACTATTAAATTACAGTTTCCCATATAAACTGACATGAGCTGTTGACCAGAATTGCTTATTTTGTGTCATCAGCACTGTTTCTGTTATTGGCACTAACATTGTTATCCTTAGGCCATAGAAAAACAAAGCCTTATTCTTTACTGGCTACAAATGTAGAAACTGAAAAGATATGCAGTAATTTGCTAGATTTCCCAGTGATAATTTGTGAATGATCCTTCAGTATATCTTATAAAGAGAATAAGGAATATTACTACTTCTGTGAAAAATGGCCACCACTGTCACAGTTCAACTATCATTACTGTTAAAGTAACATACACTTCTCATTTACTTGATAGTTGCACTGACTGTAATATAAGTTTTATTTAATGTACTGTCAATAAATAAACTATGGCGATGCACTATATTCAAGCATTTGCTTGGTGGGATTGTGGAACAACACTAATCAGTGTCCAAGCTGATGTTTGAACCAAGAACCTTCAGAATATGAAGCAGGGCTGCTTGTCAGTGTAGTGTAACATTCAGTACCATGTCTCATTCTTCAGTATTTCTCATGTCTACTGCAGAGACAAATTATCCTTCCAGGCTTTGAATCCTGGCAGGATAATTTGTCAAGTTAAATGGTGGGGTGCATAATTGAAGTCTGGTACCAGAGATGATTTTGACAGACTCTGTTATAGTCTACCAGTGAACAGTTTGGATTATTTCTTTATGCAAAAACCCAAGGTTAGGATTAGAACAATTTCATGTCGTATTATTCTAAACAAGGTACTACAATCTTGTAGCCAGTGCACATTTGTTCACAGTTAAGACAACAGAACTAATATTTTCAAATATTTCGTGATACTGTTCTGTCATGTTGATATTAAAGCATTGAACTTCAAAATATAACACTCGTAAGGTTATGATGACTTTGTGACCATTCTATTTTGATGTTCACTGATTTAATGAAACAAAGTTAATTCTGTTTGGTACATAGCATACAGTGCTCTTCCAGAGAAAAAGCATATAATTTAAGAATGTGGCCACATGTTAGGAAAGTTTTTTAACAGTTTGGTGTTTGAGTATTAATTAATATATCAGTACAATAATAGAATAACAAAATGTGTTTCTGGAACAAAACTTCAAAATTTGTGGCATTATGAAACATATGCTTCATTGCGGTAACTTATCATGAAGTCAGGGTGTCAGAAATTTAATACTGTGACTGGAGGTTGTAAGGTATCCAGTTTGGATGACAGTCAGGCCCTTGATTCTGCTGCGTTTTCCCGTGATTTTCCTCTATGCTCCCAATGAAATGTGGGCCATTACCTCAAATTACTGCACAGCTAATTCTTTCCACATCCTTTCCAATTCATTATGCAATCTTTGTGCTTTTATTTGAAGCTTATATTCTGTGTATGGCTTTGCTAAATAAACAGTGAAGATGTAAAAACGTGATGTGACCCATCTGCCTTAACCTCCATGTATAACATGCTCTTGTTCATATTTCAGCTTCTTTATCTGATATGGTGAATTTTGTCCTAGTACAATTACTTCACATAATGGCTGTTGTAACAATAGATACGCAGTTACCAACTGCAGTTTTTCTAAAAGTGTTAACTTCACCTTGACCTTTATTATCCCAAACCACAAGTATAGGATTAACACAAATTAGCCACTGTACAGAGAGATTTAATGTCATATAAGAGACAATGATATACCACATTATAATAACTACAACTTTTTTTTTTTTTATATAGGTGTATTTTGTTTTAGTGTTCAGAGAACAAACCCATAACCTACAAAACAACATACTAAACAGTCAACTTCAGGTTGTCCTTTATTTTGATGCCTTCTCCCTTTGTTCCAGAAAGTCTGTTTATGATCTAAATAAAAGTTACCATATTTTACTTATGGTATTCAAACTCACTGATGTGCATAACTGCAAATACTATATGATGAGAAATTTATGCAATTTCCTTTTACACTGCCCAGCTGGTATTACTGTTTAGTGAATTCAAGGTGGGATGGTCTGGATTTATATCTTGGATGAAGGGGTTAGGAAAAAATTGGAAAGCAGGTGACATGAATCTTTTAGAATGCAGACATTTTAAAAACTAACGAGATGGGAGGATAATACAAAGGTGGGCTTGAAGAGAACTGGGTTAATTTATTGTTCATTTATTTCAGTCAAATATGTGACATAGGAGAGGTCAATTTCAATGGATCACAGTCTACATTTAACGGACTGTAACTGAATTAAAATTATGTAATCACATGTACACCGACAATATATAAACTACTACATGACAACTCATCAACTCCTCTTTCACTTTAGGTTGTGAAGTGGATTGAAATGGCTCAGGTGTATACTCAGTGATGGGTCTTGAATCTCTATATTCTGTTATAAGTGAGTGAATTAAGTGTCCCATAATTAAGACCTCTGCATTCAATAAATATTTTAAACTTTAAATAAAACTGCAAGATACGTGTAGTTATTTGGAAACAAGGTGGGATTAAATACTGAATATATGGATCAGATTTTACTACCCTGCCACAATTTTCTTAACACACTACAAGTAAGTGCCATAATTGTGTACATTCTGATTGCAAGGTCTGTACTTCATTATATTTTGTTCCTTGGTGCTCTGTAAACCAAATAACAGTGTTGTTACGCTTATGAGCAGGTCATCACAAATGAATTTTTTTCTGTTACCTACTACTTTTTGATAAGGTAGCATAAACTTTTGTTGATTGTATATTGGATAGACGGTTTTATATGGTGACTGTGTGCATGGATGAACTATTTGGCACAGTGCATAATGAAGGAGATGTTCACTGTTGTAATTTTATTTGGGTAATATGATATCTCTTCCAGAATGTGAAGTACTGTAGGATCCTCAACAAAGAGGACATAGTTCTGTGACTTTCTGTTGCTCTATTATATACTACTGACACCATATATAGATAAAGCAATGTACAGTATATGTAAGTGGGGGTGTATATTTATTGTATAAATGACATAAAGGGTTACTATTACATTGGAATTACAATATTCTTTACTTGATTGGGCCAGCAGGCATAGCCTCTAACATAACTCAGGATTTTAGCACATAAAAAAAGCAGTAAAATGTATTTCTTCATAGTGTCCATTATAATGTCACTGTTCTGATATTGTTTTATCTGAATATGATCTCCTCTCTTTAGAGGATTTTAATATTTTAATCCTTTAGACAAGGAAATGCCACTGGCCCGGTCAAACTTTTGACAAAAAAAGAAAACTACTGAATGAACTGTATTAATTTCTTAAGGGAACAAAAAATGTTCACTAGGAAAAGTACCCTCACACATAATTAATGCATGATGAGGCTTAGTACTAAAAGTATGTAGAACCCATCAGAAATACAACTATTTGTGGTTATGTCAACTGTAATTTTCATTAAAGTGGTTTTAAGACAATCCTATGTGTCATATTGCAAATACAGCATTTGTGTGTTCAATGGGAAGAAAGACAGCAAGGATGAAAGAATATATATATATATATATATATATATATATAGAGTTGCAACAGTAAGATAGCCGAAACCTCTGACCAGACCTCAAAAGAACCTCTTACTCCCATCAGGGATGTTGAATAATGTATTGTCATAAAACGCTTACACACAACACCACAGTAAAATCACATGTATGGCATCCTGATTGCTTGAATGTAGTGACAGAATCAGACTGCATGATGTTGAATTACTGAAACTTCCAGAATTATGTGGCACAGGTATTTTAGTAAACCTAACACTACAAGCCAGATGTGTTGCTGTATTTAACTGATTTAATTCACTTATCTGACTGAGAAGACTTACTCCAGGCCTGTACTTTCTTAAAGATGTAATCCATGTTGGCTATCACATAACTTAATTTCTGTACTTCATTATGATTTGCACACCTATGTTTTGGTTTTTTCAAATATGTGTAACCATTTTCATAAAGAAAGTATGAGGACTCACTTTTCAGGACACTCTCATCCTAAGTGACACAAATGGATGTTATCAAATTCACAGTTAATGTTTTCAAGATATTTTGCTATCCAAATTAACTGGATATCTAAACAAAATTATTTGGGATTATTTATTGGGATTTTGAAATGATTAGCTATTCTGCAGTTGTAAAGTGTATCACAGAAGAATTTATGTAGCATAAGGCAGGTCAGTGGGTATTTGTACACCTCAAGAAAGCCTATCCTGCAGTTGGGATGGAGATTTTGTATAGCATTTTCAGTGATTTCTGGCATTCCCATGAACTGGCCTCATTAATGAACCTGTGCTTAAAGGGAACTTAGGCAAATATTTGCTGCTAATATTTTCTATTCTGGGCATTCAGAAACAAGAAAATGCTCTGTAGCTACTGCCTTTTTTCACTTTTCTTTAGAATGTCACAGTGGGGAGGTCTAAGTAAAGCAAGTGGCACTGAAATTCTTCCCTGTGCCAATACTTATTACTGCATGAAAACATAAACATTTTATGAAGAAGGCATGAGTCATTGTTAATGGTTGTGAAGCTGGTCTGTGGGGAAGCATAAGCTGAAAAAAAATCATTTTGTGCAGAATACACAAGGAAATCACAACATGGAGGTAGGTAATTAAGTCCATTTAATATGAGACAAAGTTTATATTTTTGAAAGCAACATTAGCACACAGAAATTGTATGCATGAAGAAGTTACAAAGCAGATTTCATGCATGGAACAACTGCTGTATTTTGTTAGAGAATATTTCATCTTCCCCTTTGCTATCCAAACAATATAAAGTTGAAACCTGCAGAACTATAACTTCACCGCTGGATGTAGAAAATGATATTCTACATGAGGAAAGAATGTAGGGTAAGGGTTGAAGATGATATGTGGGTCTAAGAGGAACAAAGTACACAGACAAGTGTAGATAACTGTACAGTGAAGAGCCTCATGAGTTGTATCCTTCCACAAATATAACCTGGGTGATCGTATTCAGAGAACTGAGTGGGCGGGTCATGTGTTACGTTTGAAGAAGAGGCAAGATGTACACAGGGTTTATGTGGGGAGCCCTAAGGGAAATAAACCACTTGGAAGTCCTAGACATGTATGCGCAGACAATATTAGAATGCATATTTAAGAAACAGTATGGGAGGATGCGGACTGTATTCACCTGGCTCAGGACTGGAGCAAGTGGCAGGCTGTTGTGACAATCATAATGAAGCTTCGTGTTCCTAAATTGCAAGGATTTTATTGTCTAGCTGAAGGACTCTTACTATGATCCAAGGAATGAGCAAGTCAGTGAGTTAGTAAATTCGGTAGGTTTGCAAGTAGCTGCTATTCGAAAAAAAAACACATTTCTTTGTATTCAGTTTCATTTCATTTCATTTATTTCACATTACATTAATCTTATACAGATGTGGAAATAGTCATGCATACATATAGCACAATAACAAGCAATACATTCAGTATAAACTGTGCCATAGTGTAGCATCATTGTCTAGTTTTGCTAGTAATTATGAGTACTATAATTAAAATAAGCCTAAGTAATAATGAAATTGAATACAATATCAGCACTAATTATATATCAAAATATTCCTTTAAACTGTAGAAGGATTTATGTAACAGATATCTCTTTAATGCTAGTTTAAATTTGCTTTATCCACCAGATAAATCTTTAATATTTACCTACATTTGGAATGCTTTTATTCGGTTGCAACTACAACACTATCTCGGCATTCGAATAATAAACAAAATTAGAATTTTGATTCTTTCGATAGGAGCTGAGGTCATGCCTTTTTTTTCACGCCACTATTCATGACACAGCATTATACCGATCTTAGTTTGCGGTGTGGGGTGTTTTGGCTTAGGACGTTGAAGTATGCTCGATACAAGAATTTAACCTTAGGATATGTGATAGGGAAACCATTAGCTCTGGCAATTTATTGAATTATATTTTATTATTTTTGTTTTCATGCTGGGGAAAGTGGAGTAGAATTTGTGGTGGAAACCGCGTGGCTAGCCCACTCACGTAGCCAAGATAGTTTATTGCCCATACGCCACCTCCTTATAAACAGTGAGACAGAGTCACGAGTTAAGTGGCTACTGTTAGATTACTCAGTGTGTTGGACAGGAGTGAGTGCAGGAAGCAAGCTGTGTGCACGCGGAGAAGTGGTGCTTACGTGTGAGTGTGTGTGTTGTGTGTCGGGAATTGCATACCAACCACAACCACAGCAGAAACCACAAATTCATACGATGGAGGAGGAATCTGTAAACTGCCTAGAATGGGCCGTCCATTTTGGCTACGCGTTTGAAGAATCGGGCGAAACAGTCAAAGAAACGCTTTAATATTTCCACAAAGTTAGGACTACTTCCACCCAATGTTTAGTAACTGAAATAAATGAAAATGTTTGTCACTTTCGTGAGAAACACTCACGATGAGAAAGATTTTTTGGGCACTGATGACACTGTGGCCTGTCGCGAAATATGCATAGTTTTTTTTTTAACATAGCCGAGGATGTGGAAGAAGCTCGTACTGACATCTGTGAGAGTAGAGCAAGGTTTAAGAATTTAAGTACACGTGTTCCTATCTTCTCTTTTCAACTGTTATATGTTCTAGAGCTCGTGATTTACCTGAAGTGGTAACAGTCATGTATATCAAAATGGTCGCGTCAGTTGGTGGCCCTGTTTCTCGCCGCCTGATTGCATTTCGTTTCCCATTTTCATTGGCGTAACCTGCTCGAGGAATGTGGAACAGGGGGTGGCAAGGCACAAAATGCACCTGCAACAACTTTTCCACCTAATAGTAGTATTCTAATGGGCTACTGAGTTGAAGCGTTGCAAATATCAAAATGGAAGTGTTTTTAAACAATTATTTGTATGGTGTAAAGATAAAAAATTGAAAAAAAAAGTTTACGTGACGCAAAGTAGGGTAATATGAGTTCCAATACCCACGGTTAATTTTGCGTCTCCCCTTCCTATGTTGGTAGCCATGTTGTGCGTATGTCAATTTGAGTTTCTCGTGATGGACTTGCCGAGAGTAAACGTTCTAAGGATGTAGTCGTTTCGAGAATCTGGAACTAAACGTTATTAAAATACGTAACTTTATAGGTGACGTGGCTGACTTCAATTTTCAGAATTATTTATCCATGTTGTAATAAATGTTTAGTTTTTTTGTCTGAAGCACGCAGTGAATAATTGGCAATGTGATCCATTATTATTGCGAAGTGTTTAATTATTTTGCGCCCTAGCTGTCGTATCACCAGGTAAGACAAGAGAGGATGGGGAGTCTCGTGATATGTGTGTTAATAGTGTTCGAGGATTAGCTGTTATTCTTCAGCGTACGTCGCAGACAAATATTAGTACGACTAGCAGCCAGTACCGCTTAAAAATAATGCTACATATTTCAGTGTGTCCGGGTCAAATTCGCAGACCTAGAAGTCTTGTTTATTGCAAACCAAAACTTATAATGTTGTAAGAAGTAAGAATTATTTTAATAGGACATGTGAAAGAGGTTCCAGTTCCGCATCAAGCCACAACATTACAAGAGGCACATATAATTTTTATCTACTTTTGAGAGCTTTATAATAAGGAAAGAAATCACAAGAGGAAAAATTACCGCGGCTTGATCATTCCCGCCGAGACATCAAGGAGAACAAAGAACAATAAGAACGTTTTTAGGCACCGATGGCACTGTGGCCCGCGGCAATGTCTGCATTGAATATAGCCGAGGATATGGAAGAATCTCGTACCGACATCTATGGAACAAGATCAAAGGTTAAGAACTCAAGTACGAGTGTTCCTATCCTCTCTTTTTAACTAATGTATGTTCTAGAGCTCGTGATTTACCTGTAGTTGTAAGATTCGCGTATATCAAAATGCACGCTTAAGTTTGGTGGCCATGTTTCTTGTATACTAATTCGTTTCCCATTTGCATTGGTGTAAGAACCACATATAAATTCTATCTACTTTTGAAGGCTTTATCTATAATAAGGAAGGAGAACACAAGAGGAAAATTTCCGCGTGTTAAGTCATTCTCGCTGTGATATCTAGGAGAGCAAATAAAGAACGAGAGAACCGCATGCAGAGGTACCGACCGTGCATACCTCTACTACCATTAATTAGGCCTCTACTGTCCACCCATGTGGATTATACCAGTTGTCGTAACACTTCTGCGTGACAACCATCTTTAATACAAAAAATGAAGCGACACCTGGTAGTGTAAACACCTGCTGTTGCTATGTGTCAGAGGACTGACAGGCGCTATTATACATTTGTCTGAGAAGCAGGAGCGCGATACATACGAGAAAATACGAGGTAAGGCCATCAAACAACCATCACTAATGAGGCAATAAACTAGCATATCTGACGATGTAAATAATAGTAATAGTATCTTTGACATTGCAGTACATGATACTAATAATGCACCCAGTGTAAATAATGCTGAGACTATATCAGATAGTACTTAGGTTATCAACTTGCACAATAGTTGGCTATGCTGTAAATAATACTCGTGTAACATCAGTGCAATGCAGGACATGCTAGAAATAGTTATTACAGCCATTCGGGCGGAAGGAGATATTCAGTAGAGGACAGAGACTAGCTAACAGATAGCGTACTTGGATGCTAATTTGAAGAAAATTTTTGGTGATTTAGACACAAAATGAAAATCTATGTCAAAAATTCTGAATACAATGATTTGGTAATTAGTTACTGATAAGACTGGCAAAGCGAAGAGAAAAATTTCTAAAATACGAGCTATATTGAATTAGCGATTTGAAACTATGAGGAGTAATAACCCGTGTGTTTAAAGCGTATACCAAACATTGTACTAAACAGTGATTGTCTACAAAATATCAAGAGCTTAAATCATGTCATCAGCTTAAGAAAGGATTTCTTTCCAATTATTATGGGACAAAAAGGAAAAGTAAGATCCGTTTTAGCAATTAATAACAAGTTTTCCTCCAGATCAAGAGAAAGCCTTTCGAGCCACTATATGCGCTAGCAAATGTGGCTAGAAACTACGCCTTATCCAGACGTGTTCTGTGTGCGGCGCACATCCTGAGTAAATTAATCACCAGGCCGTATTTATAAACGTAAAAGTTAATTGCGCGGGCGAGCTGTTATCTCCATGTAGTTCCGTAATGTCTCCACTCCACTTCTTCTAAGTTCATCTGCACCTGTTGAATTTGGCCGGTTACTAACGTACCAAGTTGCAACGGTAGCATGAGAAGACACGTGGGTCTGAGCATCTGTATTCCTAGGGGCGTCTTCAACAGGAGTGTTAGTCTTGCGGCGTCATCCTATATTTACTCATCACTAATATATGTTTATAACTTAGAAGTTAATTGCGCGGGCGAGCTGTTATTTCCAGTTCGTTCTTCATGCTTCCACTGAAAGCAACGTGCATCTGCCGGAGGTGATAGCTGCGATTGACTTCATCAGCACACGTGTTATTTTAGGCCATACTGCAGATGTGCGGTGTGAGGAGTGACGGAAGCCGTAAATCCTGATAGGCTTCCTGCATCTCGCAAGTAGAGCTTGACCAGGAAGGTTAATGGGTAGGGACACGAAAATTTTAACGGGTTATCTTTTCATTATGCCTTACTGCATTTTATACCACACTCGTATTTTACATAATATATTGTCTACTCTCATCATTCTACAGGGATTTTGAAACAGATAACATTGGCTGAAAATATGGTTAATAAAGTACTGTTAGACAGTGTGTTTTCATTGTGCATGCTATACGATGAATTAAAAACAGCGAGTAAAGATCGGCCTACTTCAACACTGACGAATTTAATAAATCATCATAAAGCTAAGAAAGTACATTGTGCAAAATAAATTTTGTCTCCCAGTATGAGAAAGTTTGATGGTTAGCGGGATGTGAAACAATAAATTTTATTGTTGGCCTCTTTACTTCATGAAGTATGGCATGAAGAGGGCTTCATGGATTTAATTCATTGGTAAAGTTCCATGCAAAAATAATAATAATAAAAAAATTGAACTGACAAACTCATGGGCACTTTTTATTTTAGTTAAAATTATTTTAAAAAAGTATTTACCTGCTCCTCTACGCGTTAACAGGAATCGATGTCCTCAGGCATACTGAACAACTGAAGAAGAGAGTAATATAACGTTGGTTTACTAATAATGCATATTGTTTAGCTACTCAAGGACTTCCGTCCGGGGAACATGAAGAGTAGTACACATCTTAAAAAAAGAAATTTGTGGAATTTCTGAATATGTTGAATATCATAGCCTACTCTTGAAAATCGTAAGAATTCAGCAATTTTTAAAATTCAAAATAGAAATTAGCCCTTTATTTAAAAAAAAAAGCTTTACTAGAAGTCTAAAAACTCGCATTACTTTCATATATTTTCTATATAATGTTATTTATTTTTCTACACAATCATTTTATTGATGGATATCTAATAGCTACTTCGATGAAACCGCATAAATGAATCGTGAGTTTCGTCATCTTCGTTGTGTTCTATGAAATAACTAATGTACAGTGTGTGTACTGGTCTAACAACTATATTCATTGGTAGAATATAAAGTATTTTCTACATAAGCTACAACTACATGTTTCGGCGCTTGATAATGATCATCTTCAGGTTCAACATGAATTACTATCTAAGCAGTTATACAAAACATACATGGGCTTGTTTATGTGGGTAGGGAGGGGGTAAAGTGGGCACGATATCTCGTATCTGTCAGAAAGGTTGGGCGGTGTTAGTTACATGAGGTTTCATCCTATTGCCAAGCTATGTCAAAGCTTATTATAGTTAAATCTATCGTAAGTATTATGTCTATGTGTGCTGGCAACTAGAATATGTTAATAAATATAAAATTATATTCACATATATATATATATATATATATTATTGTACATTTATATTTTGTTGGCCGGGTACCTCAGTCGGTATAGAGACTGACTACGGGCTGGACGGTCCGGGATGGAATCTCGGTTGGGACGAGATTTTCGCCCGTCCAGACTTGCCCTGGGGCCCACCCAGCCTCCTGTACAATGGGTACCGGGTCTTTCCCGGGGGTCAAGTGCGGCCGGGCGCGCTGCTGACCACGCTCCCCTTCTAGTGCCAGGGTCATGTAAGAGTAGAGGTATACCTCTACCAACCCTGTGGGCCACACTGGGTCTGTTACGGGATCGCTTTACCTTTACCTTTTTGCACTTTATATTTTATAATTCAGTGTAATTACACAACACACATAGATATAATATCATACCTACTATAGATTTCACTATAATAAGGTTAGATAAAGCTTGGTAATAGCATGGACCCACATGTAACCCATACCCCCAACCCTTCTTACAGACTCGAGATCTCGTGCACACTTTACCTCCTCCCTACCCCATATAAACAGCCCATGTATGTTTTGTATAATTGCTTACTAAGTATTTCATGTGAAACCTGAAGATGGCCATTATTAAGCGCCGAAACATGTAATTGTACCTTATGTAGAAAATACTTCACATTCTACCAAAAATATAGTTCTGTTAGACGAGTACACACATTCTACATTAGTTATAGCTTAAATGATGTTTGCCAATACATTTCTGAATATTCCTAACGATAATTAACCTAATGTTGAATGGCAAAACACTTTTGTTTCATATCGAAAAAACGCCGCCGGTAGTTTCGTGAAATATAGTAGCTGACTTACGGATGTGGCTGTTTATAGAAAAACAGAGTTTTTAGTGCGTAGACCCCTTGTCTGTAGCTGTAGCGTGATCATTCCGACTCTCCAGGTAGACTTGTTCTGCTCTCATCCGTATGAACGAAGTTTAGCCGCTTATCAACAGTTACCACACATAACGGTCGGTTCGGACCCAATAGATTGGCTACGTAAGGGGCTGTACTGGTTAGAGGTTCCGGCTGCACCTGCAGGCATTTCCGCAAAATATCGCAGTGCCCTTCGAGACATTGAATAACGTGGTGTGAATTAGTCAAGTAGCTGCATTAAATCAATTTGTATTTTGTTTTATGTTTAATATTTGGATGTATAGTTTTTCTGCCTGGCATAGACGAATATTATTTCATCAACAACCGTGCATTGTATTAATTATTCTCTCATACATGTCTCGAACGAGACGAGATTTAAAATCTGGAAAAACTATCGTTTAGATTATACTGGGAAGCCGTGCAAACTTCATACAGCTTGTCTCAACCATGAAATGTTAATTTAATTTCTACTTTGAGTTCAGCACATTCCAATCACACTGCCACACATTCCGAGAGCCTGAGTTGTGACCAAAAATGGTTGCCTACAGACTGACTGACCGACTAAATTACAACACCCCTTAGCATTCGCGCTTTGTTTATGACGGTGTATGGTCTGCTATGCACATCAAAGTGCTAGAACTGCTCTTTCCTCTCTATATAACACCCTTTTTCGGATATTGATGGTTTTTTTGGCACTTTTACTTGACTGGTAGGCAACATACTCGACTAATGTGTAATCCGCCTGATCACGTACCTACCTTAAAAAGAAGAAGAAGAAGTGATTGGTAAAACTATTCATGTGACTGTTTGAGTAAGTACGACACATTGAGTTGTATTACGGTTTACCGCTGGTTTAAGGTAAGCTTCGACGTCTCTGGTGTTAGCTGACTAATTTAGTTTCCAAATTCGAGTCCAAATTTTAATGCAAAATTCTAAAGTTATTACTTTTGTTTATACAGAGAGGCAAGTGGGTTATTCTGAAGACCTTTATCATTTAAGTGAAACTAGCCTGTAACTTACTTTTATGTAAAATTATATTTCTTATGGAATTGTACAATATAATGGAGAAATATTAAGATCTAAATAATGAGATGATTATTTTCTTTGTTCCTAAACTCCCGTAGTAAATCTTACGACTTTTTGCCTAAACCTAGGATTATTTCTAGATTCCCCACAGTGTTCATCTGGGCACAAATTGGTGTAAGTCAAGCCTTTTCCCCAGTAGGCACTACAACTGGTTGACAGTCGGTGGGATTCGGAAAATTGTACATTTAGTTACATACCATCTTAGGACCCAGTTGGAGATTACTACGTGCGCATTGTATTTGTGTGCGGTTACATGACTTGAGCTGAAAATAAGGTACGTGATGAAAATTTTGAAGCCGCATGATTTGGGATTCTAAATTTTGCTTTGAAGCTTACTTGCACCCATGAGTACGTTAGGATGACTGACGCACGACTACAGAGTTGCTAGAAGCAAAGAACGATTTACAATGCGTTAGAGAGCGAATGTCTTTGGGAGCAATACCGAACCTCCACAAGGATCAGTATTTAATTTCTGTCATTCCATGGTGGTCAACGTCTGATTCTACAGTTTCTTTTGAGGAATTGCTTGAAAGTATAGAGGCTTCAGGACGGATAGGACATAGGAGCGAAAATGACCAAGGCGAAATCGAAATTTTAAGGCTGACGGGCTCCGCGAAGTAATATTATAAGGGATTGCGCTGAGCTCCATGAAGTGGCATAAAACGGCAAATGTTTCAGGACGAATTTAGGCAAGGTATAAAGACTTGTATATATGGACTAGTATCACTTTAATAAATTGGAAACGGCGAGACAGTCGCGGAATGAAAGCATTCAAGAATTTGCAAATCGTTGTAAGGGACAAGCCAAAAACATATAGTTAAATAAGACGACCCAAGGATCCAGCGTGTTTATCGGGAAAATGCTGACCGCATGATCTTGCCTAGCATTTTATCGGGACTCACAAGGATTCCCGGTCGTCAAGTTCTGTTGTAGAACCCCCAGTACTGCTCTTTCCTCTCTATATAACAAACTTCTGCGGATATTGAAGGATATTTTTTGGTACTCTTACTTGATTGGTAGACACCATACTTGCCTACTGATCACGTACCTACCTTAAGAAGAAGAAGAAGAGAAGGAGAAGAAGTAATACTTGATAATACTATATATGTGATTGTTTGAGTAATTGTGACACACTGAGTTGTATTACGGTTTACTGCTGGTGCAAGGTACGCTTCGTCGACTGTGTTTTGTTAGCTGACTTTAATTTTGTTTTCAAATTCAAGCCGTGTCCAAATTTTAATGTAAAATTCTAAATGTATTACTTTTTCGTTATACACAGAGGCAAGTGGGTTTTACTGAACACCTTTATTATTTAAGCACAACGGGCCTCTAACGTACTTTAAGTAAAATTATATTTCTTATGAAATTGTACAATAGAATATGGAAGTATTAGGATATAGATAATGATATGACTATTTTGTTTGTTCCTAAACTCCCGTGGTAAATCCCAGGGTGGTGGCAGCGATAGACTACCGCAGGATTATTTCTAGACTCCCAGGTCTTAGTACCTTAACCCCCACAGTGTTTACCTGGGTACAAATTAGTGGAAGCCAAGCCCCTTTCCCCAGTAAGCACTACAAAATATTAATATGAAAATAAAATAGAAATAAAATTATGTTTGATTATAATATCATTATGAAATTTTGGCAAGAAGTAAATTGTTAATACAGACCAGATTAAATAGCACTGTAATATATGTTACTTGGCAGTTGTAAAAATGAAACGTCTTAGTGGTCTTTAAACCAATCCTTTTAGAGCTGTGACGAGGTTGCGCATCAAAATTCAATGTAAACTAACGACCGATTTTCACGGTACGTATTCTTCGATCAACTTATAATCTTAATATAATTTTTGGTATGTGTATAAGTGTCATAATATTACACATGGAGGAGAAATGTATGGAAGTATTAGGATGTGCCTTGCTTATGTCGAAATCGGGTTATTTTGTGGGTTATGTCTTATGTATTCGCAATAACGTTGTTTCGATTCTCGGCCAGTTTGGCCCACTTAATAAAAATTGCACCTACCGTAAATAAGTACATATTTCCAATACTCTCCTAGAGAAAAACTTTATTTGTTGTCTCCTTTTAAATAGGCTGGGTATTGTTTCATGTACATTTATGCAATATTTACACCACTGAGCCTAAAATTTTCTTGACGATTTTTATTTGTGGATTGAAATGTGTAGATATTTTCCATTCCTTGTAATAATAATTATTATTTTGTGTCATATTTTATTGTAGACTAATATATGTAACCACTTTGGTATTGTCAGTATGGCGAATGGATGCGAATTCATGTGAGTGTAAAGGACGTTTTCCACTTCCTGTAATACGTATTACTGTAATGTGTAATATATTATATATTGTAGTTTTTTTTATGATACCACTTTAGTGGAATATGATATTAGTGGGATATTTACTGTATTGTGTCATTATGCCTACTGTCATTTTTCGTGATGAGATATGCATACATATGGTTTAAGAATGAGTGTTAGAGCGCAACCTCATGTTCAATGTTTTGAATGGATAAGGACATAGAATGATGAGATTTGTTCAAAACACGAAAAAAACGTAACAACAGAAATAGAAACATTTCTTAAAACAATTATGACAGACACGACAATTCGGTATTTAAACACTACACTGAACTTGAGCTAGCATCCTATTGCGAAGTCATTTATCGTTTTACAGCATTTCACATTACGGATCAACAAAAGAAAAAGAACGCAAACGATAGATCAAATGGTTCATGGCAATCGTATTCTAATATTAAAATGCTTGAATTGTATCGAAGACAATCACATTACTAGTTTGACAAATATAGAAAGATATTTTGGTATTTCACTCTAGAGATATGAACTATTACATACTTATTTAAACAAAGTAACTTATTCACTGATTTCCAAAACATGAAAAAATGTACAATCATTTAAAATAGAGATCCCACAAAACGTTATTTTAAAGGACTGTAGGTGAATGTTTGGCCCTTCTTGAGTTACTAGTCACAGCATCTATGAAGGATCATCTGGGCATAAGTTAGAAAGAAATTATTCCGAATTCATAAGATATATCCGACATAATAGCCCAATGTTATTATCAGCTAATCACATCCTACTACTTGAGCATTAAATCTAATCACTTCAAAATACTGTGTCAGTTGCATTCCAAATATACATATAGAAATGTCACATGAACTTCTGTAAATTTAAGAGCGATTTAAGTAGAGTTTCCAGCGGAAATCACACAATTTATACATTACTTACAAAATGAATTACGTCACCCCATCAAACGAATTCGTGTATGAGACCACTAAGATGCTTTATTTTGACAAATACTACATCCCACCTAACTAATTGCTCTTGAATCCGTATGTGTTAACTTAAGTCATAACACTGTTTCATTACGACTTTTAACCTTTTGGCCCTGTAAATATTTTTAAATTTTAGCACATCCTGTATATGTAATGTGAATAATACAGGAACCAAATACTTTAGATGTATGAAACAAACTGCATTTTGAAGAGAAAGAAACGAAGAGTATATACCATGTTTAAAATATTTAGTACCTATACTTGTTGAATAAATATATAAAATGCAACTTTATAGGTTAGCTGTGCGGTACGACCACTTAGTTTATATTAGGCGTCAAACGGTTAATTATAGAGAGTTTTATTTTTGATTTGTTTTATATTTATGTTTAACGTTATCAAGATTTATGTATCCACCATTTTGCATTATATTTATTTTTTTAAGTATAACTTAATTGCATATATTTTGGAATTCGTCATGCTTATATACAGAAACTTATTTTGTTGTCCCGGCTCAAAAAATTTATCAACACTCCAAAAGAATCCTCCTTGTGGCCAAAAACCGTCAGAGTAATATAACATCAGTAATGTGGTGAAGAACTATATAAATGCAGTAGCTGTTTATTATTTAAAATAGTGTATCCGTGCACGGTTGTGGACGAAATAGTGTTCGGCGATGTTAGGCTTATTATTGATCCATATATGAAACATTACTGAAACACACAAGTTTATTTCATCTGTTATTTATCCTAAATATGTTTAGAACGAAAAAAAACTAAAACTTATCTACATTTATTTCCAAATTGAAAGTATAAATTACAATTTCTAAAAAAAAAAAAAGTTACTTGCAAACATTTAGTTTCCGTACTCGTGCAGACACAATAAGACTCCCTCCGTTTTGTACGTCCATAAAACCGTGTACAATAAGTGAAACAAATTATACCTTTCTTGGCTTATTAATAACTAAATATCTTTTTCACAAAGACTTGCCTTATTTTTCTCATCGGTGTGAACCACATTCACACACAACACAATAATACGAAATTCAGAATAATCAATTTTATGAATTTTTTATATCTTAACATATTGCTGAAAAAACTCTCTTTGAATTTAAAATTTTACATTTGCATATTGTGAAGCCATATGCAACACATCCCTTGAAAACACTTCTCTCATGGTGACCACAAAGGTAACCGAGACTTTGAAGGAGATTAGCTATTTATTAATAAAATAATTAAGGTAAATTTATTGCATCGGCTTTGTAACCCTTATAAACTTTAAAGTTTCGATTGCTTTGCTTCATTCCGTTGCCTTGGATTTCTATTTCTTATTTTATAGAATTATTAATTTTTCCCTTACTTTGTGAAATTTGTCTCATGTGTAGTATTCTGCTCAACGGAAGGTAAGTTTTGTGTGGTGGTTTTTACTACGGAATCACTAGGTTTTTTCATAGTTTATTATAAATTTTATAGATAGAGTTGTACAATTAATTCAAAGCATACATCAATTATGTACGACATGATCTTAAACGTGTTAACTCATTTTAAATTAAAATTGTAAAATTTCATGCCAAAATCATGTTATAAAAATAACAAAAATCTACGTTCGTAGTTAATACGAAAAGTAAGGGCGGCTTCCAACTTTTTTTTTTTAATTTTTCCCATTTTCGATTTCGATATTAATTTGGCTACGTTGTAGTTGATATGGATACATACATTGTTGCAACTAACAGCTGCATTAAATGTATGTGTACTTTGTTTTATGTTTAACATTTGGCTTTTTAAATAGCCAGTCTGTCGTGAAAAACCACTGTCTATTCCGTATCTGCTCAATGATACACTACGTGGTCGGACAACATACTTTGTGTACTCATCATGGTAAAATTACTGCACACCTCATTGCTGAATACCTTCGTGGTCGCCTTCAAAGTACATCCCTTAGGAAGCTATGCACCGATGCCATCCGTCAAGTCTATTTTTGAACTGGGTTTTTGGAATGGCGTCAGACCTGCCGTTGTATTACTCCTCATGTTATTAAAATACCTTCCTTTCAATATTTCCTTTATCTTCGAGAACAGAAAAACCCACTGGGGCTGGATCCGTTGAATAGGCAGGGTGTTCCAACACAGTCGTTTGTTTAGTTGCTAAAAACTCCCTCACGCAGTTAGCGCCGTGTGAGCAGGTGCATAAAAGATGCAAGATCCATGAGTTGTTAGCCAAAAGTTCGGATCGTTTCACTCTAATTTTTTCACCCACCCTTTCAAGTACTTCCAAATAGTAAACGTGTTTGACTCTTTGTCCAGTTGGTACAAATTCATAATGAACATTCCCTCTAATATATAAAAAAAAAGTCAGCAACATTGTTTTGATTCTTGATTTGGGCCGACGGAAAATTTTTGGTCGTGGGCAATTTGCAGTTATTCATTGTGCACTCTGCCGCTTCGTTTCAGCGTCGTATTGCTAGACCCATTTTCATCACGTGTGATGATATGGCTAAAAATGTCATCTTGCCTCTCCAAATGTCTTGGAAAATTGTGACTCTTCTTTGCTTTATTTCTTCGGTGAGCTACTTAGAGACAATTTTTACACACACCTTCCTCATAACCAGATCTTCCATTTAGATTTTCCTAACTTTTTCTGTCGACGTTAACTTGCTCTGCTGATTTTCACGCACAATTTGACGAATTTTTGCAATATTTTCTTCAGTTCTGCTTGTTGCTGGCCGGTCTGATCTCTCTTAGTCAGTGACACTTTCCCTTCCCTCAGAAAAACGTTTCACCCACCTGTAAACTTCTGTTTTCTTCATAGCATTATCCCCATAAACTTGCACTAACATCTCTCTGATTTCGTTTCCACTCTTTCCAAGTTTAACAAGAAATTGAATATTCGTTCGCTGCTCTAATATAAGCCCCGACATTCTCCCGGTGGCACACCAAAACACACGCAGACAGTAATAGATGCCATTCAGAAAAAGACTGCCATAGATCAACAACAACACGGCTGTGAAGCGCTTATATGTCAACGTAATCAAATCATACTAAGGCTTTTACCCATTGCTGCCACAGCAAGCACACGGTGGCGAGTTCGCGAATTTAATTGTCTGACCACGTATTTTACATCATAATCGAAATATTGCACTTATATAGGTCTGCACCAAGTTATTCAAGTAAAAGATTCCACCAGCTTTCAGGTCAAAAAGAGCATTTTCTGGGAGTGCCGATATATTTTGGGGGTTTGAGTCAGCAAAAATGTGTCAATATATTTGTATGTCGAATTCCAGCATATTTACGGAAATAAAAATTATCTGTGATATTGAAGCAATAATGATACAGTGGTATTACTTAAGTTGTTAATGCATACGGATTAAAGAGCATTGATGTCTAGTAGTATCTGTCAAAGTAAAGCATCTTAGTAGTCACATACACCAGTTCGGTTAGTGGGTTGACGTATTTAAATGCGGAAATGCTGTCCGAATTTCTTAATTTCCCATGGTATTTGTCTTAAATTACTGTAACCAAGATAGCAGTTTTGATAAATTAGCAACATTTTCATTAAATGACCGTTGTACTTTTGTATACACTACACAGTATTTTGAAGGTATCCGAATAAATGTTTATGTAGTAGATCTGATTAGCTGATGACGACAATGGGTTATGAAGTGAAATATACCTTATGAATTCGTAATAAGGATTTTTGAAATTACGCCCAGTTTGGTCTACCTAATTGTATTCGTAAGTAATTCAAGGATTCCAGATATTTATGTAATGTCATTTCAAATAACTTTTTTCTGGGTTTTCTGTTTTATAAAGTTGGGACGGACGTTACACAGCTGGGCAATATATGTTGCGCAGTGTACCACGTATGTCGCTGCTGTAGTTTATGCAACTACGAAGTCGTCCAAGTGTGGCGCTGCAGTCTTCCAAAATAATATTCTTTGTAACTAATTAGAATTGTTTTTCGCCGTAATAAATATTTCGCTTTTGCGGGCTTCATTGATCATTTTAAGAGGAGGGAATTCGGTAAGGTAATATTTCAGGTCATTTGTCTAAACGAACATATTGCTTACCCTCCATTTTAAGCTTCGTCCCCAGAATGCAAAAGGGGTCTCTTCCGTCTCTCCTGCTACCTTATACCCAAAACCCCAAACCGCGTTTCCCCAACCGCCCGTCACCCATAGTATAGTGCGTGGTGTACAGTGAATATGTGATATCCGTCGTTCATCATACAGGGATATGGTGGAACATATTTAGGAAATCATCTCCCAATATCAGCAGCGAATATAGGTGATGCCATACGTTCCTGAATGTCATACGGTCATACGGCACTAGGGATTATCGGTGTTGTGAACATGGGTTTTCTCACGTTCTTATTCAGTGACAAGTACCTGGGTATCCAGTTTCTGAATGACCTGGGATTGATTCGCAGCAAGGTGCCGTGTAACACCTGCGATCGTGATATGACCTGGTGCGCTGATCCAATAAGTACCAATGGTTTCATGGGATGATGTCAAAGGAAGGTTGCTGAGGTCAGATGTTCTCAGTCGAAGGCCATCAGGTACAGGTCCTGGTTCCAGCAGGGTCACCTCACCTTGCAGGACGTACATGTACTGTACCTCGCATACACCATGCGCCACGTACCAGCCAAACTATTGCGACAAAGTACGGCTTCAGTTCCAAAACGATAGCGTACTGGCGCTTATTCTGTAGAACGACAATGCTGGCGTATAAGGAGGGCTGCTCTGAAAAGATCGGCGGTCCCAATAAGACCATCTGAATCGACGAGAATATGTTCGGTTGGCGAAAATAAATAGGGGACACCCTGTTAAGGGGCAGTGGGTGTTCGGCTGTGTCGAACGTGAGTTTGGCAGAACAATTCTTGTTCCAGTACCGGACAGAACCACTGACACCTTGAAGACCGTTATAGGTGCTTGGTTCGAAACAGGCACTACGGTTATCAGTGATTGCTGGGCTGCGTACCGAGATCCAGACGCTCAGGGTTACACGCACCGTATCGTTAATCACACTATTTCGTTCGTCAATGAGGAGGTGGATCATATCAACACCATTGAGTCCAAGTTCGGTCACGTAAAGGCGTACCTTAAATCCTACAACATGCGGGACGACTACATCTACCACTTGCACACTACATGTTCGCGGCCAGGTGCAAATTTGCAGGAGTCGACCAGTTTACGGAATTCCTTAACCTTGTCGTGAGCACAGACTGGTCGTCGTCTGTTCCCGGCCCTCCACAAGACTCACGGCTGCTGTGATCCCAGGTTATTTGGCATCTCCACAATCAGGCACTTACGCATGCGCGCAGCAGTCATTCGTCGGCTGCGTGATTTCCCTCTCTTTCTACTCCCTCAGCAAGAGCACGGAAATCACGCTGCCACGGAGGAAAGCGGCGCGCCGTCATCTTTGTATCCAGCTTTGTAAATGTTCAAAGTTTGTATCTTGTTTCATGTTTTAGAATGTAATGCGTAAGTTACTTTGTTCAAATAAGTTTGTGATTGTTTAAATCGATGGATTGAGTTATTAGGGTTTAACTTATTCTTCTGAAAAATATTAATTTGATTGTCTCAAATTCATGCATTTTTATATTACAATATTATTGCCGTGGGATATTTCCTGTTTCGTACGCCATTCGTTCTCGTTTGTTCTTTCGTGAGGTGAATTGCTCTAAGATGATAAATTATTGCGTAATAGGGAGCTAGATCATGTTCAGTGATGAGGTTAGATAAATGGTGAAATGCCGTATCTGTTAAAGTTGCTTGAAGAAAAATATATATTTCTATTGTTACGTGTTTTCGTATTTTGCACATATCAAAAAATTGTCTTTGGTCTTATCTAATCAAATAACTGATCATGTGGTTGCGCTGTAACAATCCTTCATTTATTGTATGAATACACTTCCTATCATGGAAAACAGACGCAAAAATTCTGGAATGCAATGGTAGAAATAGCCCACGACAAATATATACCACTAAAGTAGTTTCATAAATTAGGCTACAACAACAAAAAAATATATGACACATTACTATAATACTTATTACATGATGTAAACAACATCTCCACATTTCAATCCACAAATTCAAACCGTCACGAAATTATTTAAGCTCGGTAACGTACCAGTTGCATTACTGTACATGAGCGCAATATAGACAACAAATAACGTTTGTTTATAGCTCAAATATTCATTCATTTAGTATTCCAGAGATTCACCAGAGTGCATATGGAACTTGTCATTAGATAACAACAGGCATAGAACAAAGTGAGTCTTAACAGTAAGATACATATGATAGTAGTTTGTGATTATGATAGATAAGTAACAAATCAGGTTTAGATAAGGAAATGTGATCACAATACACAATGAATGAAATACATAATTTAACTATACAGAACTTAAACACAATTGAAGAGTAATTACATAATGCACATCGACAGAATCTTAAATCAACATACCACTATAATAAAAACTTGTGATACAGTTCTCAATTCACGAGGACTAAGGTACTCTTCAATTGTGTAAAATGAGTAAGTGTGTAAAAATTTTTTCAGAGCGATATTAATTTTTTTTGTTACCAGCAACATTCTTAGTCTCTGAGTAAATTATTAAAAATTGTTATCCCTGAATAATAAGCTCCTTTTTGTTAAATGGTTAAGTTTACTTGAGGAAGGTATAAGTTATTTTTTTGTCTAATGTCTAAATTGTAACTTTCATTGTTTGTCAGGAAAAGACATTAATAAAGATAACATATATTGTGATGTCAAAGGCAAAATTGTAATTTCTTAAACATGTTTCTACATGAAAATCTGTTTCCACATCCTTCCTTAATTCTAAGTGCCTTTTTTTTGTGTGTGTATTCTTAAAATTATGGAGCTATGCGATGAGTTTCCCCAAAATATAATTCCATAGCTCATAACCAAGTAAAAAAAGCATAATAAACCACTTTTAATGATGAAACAGACATACATGTTTTGGCATTTCGAATTATATGACAAGTCTTACTTAACTTTTTCATACTTAAGTCAAGATGATTATTCCAAGGTAAAGGTAATGCCGTCCCATTACAGACCTGGACAGGCCCAGAGGGTTCCAGGAAGTTAAGGTTCCCAGACTTCTTGACAATGGCACAAGATGGTGGTAGGTTGTCAGCCTTACACACCGGCCGCCTTTACCCCCAGGAAAAAATCCTGGTACTCATTTCTGTTAGAGGCTATGTCAATGAAAAATTCCAGTGACACCAGCTGGGATCAAACCAGCGACCTTCCGATTATTCCAAGACAAAGTATTGTTCATTGTCACCCCCCGTAATTTTGTGTAGGAGCTGTTTGTGAAAAAATTTTTATTGAAGCCTATTTTTAAGTTTACTGTCAAATTTCTCTTAGTTTTAAAGTGTATATAATTTGTTTTATTAAACTTTACCGCTAGCTGATTTGCTCTTAGCCATTGATTTAAAGTTATAAACACTATGTAAATATTTTTGTTGAAATCTATTGGGTTTGAGTGAACAAATAAAGTACTAGTATAATCAGCAAAAATTATGGGTGCTGAAGTTTTATTTATAACCCTGGGATTAGTTATTTGTATATATAAAAAAAGTTGTTGTACCAATATTGAACCTTGTGGGACTTAATGTCTTACTCTAGCACAATTTTAAACTTTATTATTATTCTTGCTGTCATTATATATTGCTGTTCTACAATATCTTTTACCCAGATAAGATTGATATATTTGAAAATCCTTGTCAGCGATTCCATAGAATTTCAATATAGATAATAGAATATCATGATTAACCCAATCAAAAGTTTTCTCTAAATCACAAAAAATCCCTCCTACTTGTAGTTTATTATTCATAGCATTTAAAATCTCAGTTGTTAGTTTATAAGTTGCATTATCAGTCCTAAATCCTACTCTGAAACCATACTGTTCAATGCTTAATATGTTATATTTGGTGAGGTGTTTGAAAATCCTTCTCTGCATTACCGTTTCAAATATTTTTTAAAATGATGTTAAGAGCGATACTGATCTATATTTAGATACTTCACATTTATCATCATTTTTATGTATTGGTTTTATTATTGCGTATTTTAATCTATCAGGGAATGCACCCCAAAAAAGCATTTTATTCCATATGTAAATTATTGGAGAACTTATGAAAGGGCCGCTTATTTTTAGGATCTTTGTGGATATCTCGTCGTACCTGTATGAGTTTTTTGTTTTCAGGGATTTTATAGTTTGTCCTATTTCTTTTGTTGTTGTGCATTTACATTCCATACTTGGGTAAGGTTTATTAAAAGCTTGTTCCATGAAATGGGTATGACTATCCATACTATTGTTATCATCACTTATAAGATTATTTTCACTTTGTCGATTAACATTTTCTGCGAAAGCAACAAAATAATCATTAAAATTTTCAGCAATGCTTTGTTGATCAGTGATTTTTCTACCTTCAACTTTTAGAGATTGCATTTCACTTCTTTTTTTATTTCTTCCAGATTCTTTATTTGTAATATCCCATGTGGATTTAACTTTAATATGGGAGTTCAGAATTAATTTGTCATGTTCCATTCTTTTTGCCTTTCTTATAACCATAGACAGTATTTTATAGTAATATCTATAATAAGAGGCAAGAATGGTATTATTATTATTCAGCTTTTCCTTATATAGTTCTCTTTTATGTTTGCAGGAAGTTATTATTCCTGGTGTAATCCATGAATTTTGGTTCATTTTACTCTTTACTTGAGTTAAAGGAAAACTAGAATAGTAAATTCTTAGAAAAATATTTAGTAAAGTTTTAAAAATCTTATTAACATCATTCCCATCAAATACGTGTTTCCATGTTTCATTACTTAATTTCCATTGGAAATCTGCTATAGTATACGTATTGATTTTTCTTTTAATGTAAGTATGACATTCCTTTTCCTTTTTTGTTCCATTGCTTAATATTAATAACTGGGCGTCATGATCCGAGAGTCCATTTATAAAGGGGTACAGTTCGTATTTTCCAGTGGTGGATGTGTCGAAAAAAATGTTGTCGATGGCCGTTTGGGAATTCAGGCCAAATCTAGTAGGAAATTCAACCATACCCATCAGACTATAAGAGTGTAATACAGCATCAAATTGGCTCCATCGATTATTATCTATCAAATCATTTACTTTTACATTGCCACATATTATGATGTTATATTTGTTATTATAGAGTTTCTGCAAAATCAAGTCTAGTCGTTTAAGGAAATTTGTAAAATACCTCTTGGAGATCTATAAAAAGCCAAAATACATAATTTATTAAAAATTGAGTCCAGTTGGATAGCACAAGATTTGATGTCTTTATCTATATTGTACTCATCAATATTTATGGTATTTTATTTTAGGTTTCTGTAAACAAATATACTGACACCTCGTTTAAGAAAAGTTTTCGTACAGTAGCTGGCCTCTAATGAGAAATTTGGTAAATGAATCAACTGTAGTTCGGTTTCACTCAGGTGGTGTTCCGATAAACATAGAATGTGTGGGTGATCATGATGTAGATGACAGTATAGTTCATTAGTTTTGTTACCTAAGCCTCTAATATGCTTATGAAAAATTTTTAGAGATTTATTTTGTGGAGGCTGACTGGAATATTTGATTTTCCCCTCTTTTTCTGTCTTGCCTGTCTTTTGCTAGTGGCTGCTCACAAAAAATCATCTCTTCTTCTTACAGGCATCTTTCGATTTATTCTTGAAGCTATCACCACTGTCTACTTTTCCTGTAGTCTACTGTTATTATCGTCTGCTTGAACATTATCATTCTGGTTTTCTGTGGGATCTCTTCCTTCCCTAACTACATTTTTAGCTTCCCCTAAGCCTTGTTTGTCTTTATTTGTATCTTCTTTACATTTCATGATGATCGGTGTATTTTTACACACCTTTAATGTACATTTTATGTCCTCTACTAATTTTTCTGCCATCAATTCTGTCCCCTTGTGTTCATAAGCTGGCCGTGTTTTGTGAAGGCTCTTCTCTCCAAGTTGACCTTCACTAATACTGCATTTTCATGAACTTTCAGTTCATAATTATTCTGTTAAACTTATCCACCTCCTTATTTACACATGATTCCTGTATTAAATAGTGTCTGTGGGGCACTTCCATTAGTATAATATTAGTATACTTGTTTGCCTCGACAAAACTCTGTATCCAGTTAATACCCTGTTTTGTTTCATTTTTTCCCACATCCTTCGAGCCTCCCCATACTACTACCACATCTTGTTTTGATAGCTGTTGTATATCTCTTTTTGCAGAGGTAATAATAGAATTTAACTCTGTACCTGGATTTAGGAATCCTTTGACCTCGAAATCTTCATCCAGGTTTGATTTTATTTCTGCTGCACACCCTCGTGCATGGCTGTTACCAATTACTATGATTCTGTGTTTCTTTTCCTTTTGTTTGTAAGTTTGTTTTCTTCTGCATCTTCTCTCTATCTTCATTTCTCATCTCCAGCTCGTGTGTCTTCATTGGTTCACGTGTAATTTGTTTATCGCTTTACTTTGATATTTGCCATTTTTATTATGTGGGCCAATCTGCCCGAGGATCGAGACAACGTTATTCCGAATACATAAAATATATACCCCAAAATAACCCTCTCTCGACATTCGCTGGTCAAATCCTACTACGTTCTCATGATTTCGGATTCATGCACAGTATCCTAAGACTTACATGCCTAGGCCAAAAATACATGCAGAATTATAAATTGTTTAAAGAACACATGCCAGTAAACCCAATGTTTAGTTTACATTAAACTTTGAAGCGCAACCATATCACACCTCTAAACGTACTAGTTAAGAGAAGAATTAGGTGCCCCATTTTGACAATTGGCCCGTAACTTTATATTACAGGGTTATTTAATCTGGTATGTATTAACAACTTGGGTCTTACTAATATTTCATAATGAATTCGACATATTTACACGTACACATGTATTTTCTTGACTCGACTCAAAAAGACATGCACTCGCAGAGAATGTCACTTTTGGCCTGAAACCTGTAGTTGTGATTCTACTAATGTTGCAAAACTATATAAGTGCATTATTTTGATTATTATGTAAAATAGTGCATCATTGCAAGGATATGGACAAGATACTATTCATTGATTACAGACAAGGATGTTACGCATCCAGATATTAAACATAAAGACACACATAAATTTTATGCTGCTGTTACTTTCAAAATTATATGTAGAACGAATCATCAACACCTTTGGCCTGAAACCCGTAGGTGTATTTCAACTCGTGTAACGTGGTGCAAACTTGTATAAGTAAGTTATTTGGATCATTGTGTAAAATAGTGTGTCCGTGGAAGGATATAGATGAGATAGTGTTCGTCGATGTCAGACAAGGAAATTATGCATCAAAATATTAAACATAAAAAATAACACAAATTTTATCCTGCTGTTAGTTTCAAAAACATATGTAAAACGTTATCATCTAAAACCTAACTACGTTAGTATCTAAGATGTAAAAAGGCTTAGACATTTTCAGAAAGTTAGTAGCCCCACTTAGTTTGCGGATTCACCGGAAACTAAATATTTGTTTTTTAAAAAAATATGTCTATAGCAAGAATCTTATCAAGTTACATTTAAATGTTATAGAGCAGTTGGTATTTAATATCCGCGTGTTTTGACTTAAGTATACAACTTAGTTTCGTAAATTTCTGATAAGCTATCTATAAAATCTAAAAATGCGAAATAAAACTAGAACAGAAATTTACCTCCCTGTTCAAAATAATACACCACACGATTCATCTCAATATGAATTTGAAAAAAGATTGGAAAACGTATGCACTGAAACATTTACGAAAGAAGTAATAGAAATCCAATAATTTGAAATTCCAAAGAATTCCAAACAATAAGAATTTTTTAGAGATACAAAAAACATCTGCAATATACATAAGTTAAATTATTTTATAATAAAGATCTAGCCACCTACATGTTTCGGTTGCATATTGTGGTCACCTCGAAAGAGGTGTTCTTTAGAGTTCTATTAAATTTGGGCATTGTAAAATACAAATATAAAATTTTAAGATTAAAAAAAGTGTGTTAAGATATAAAATAGACGAAATATTTTTTGTTCTGAATTTCCTATTTTTGTGGTGTGTGTGTATGGGTTACGCCGTCAATTGCTATGAGAAATGTGTGTGGGAACTCCAACAAGTCATCACGTCTCTTTCTCCTATTCAGTCCTCCAATTCACCTCACAGCTCTACTTCCTCTGGACACCACTCCACATACGGACCCAGAGAACGGTAACTTAACCACCGCAGCAAGGCACACTCTTGCTCCCTCCATATCTCTGTACCTCCGGCAGCCTTACGGACCATTTCAGGCCAGGCTAAGCCAAGCCAAGCCAAAATGTTAACTGAGGGATGGAGACTTGATCGAAGCGCAAGTCGACGTCCCTCTTCTGTTAGCCAGTCCTGCGTTTGACAGCATCGCTGGGCTCTGTAACAGACACCTAAACTCTAACAGGGGAATATGCTTACGCTAACGATGTTGAAGTCAGGCTGAAGTCCTTGACTGGTCATGACAAATGACAAAGACTAGGGCCTGGGTTGCCCTGCTCTAAGTATGGGATAGATAAACTTCGGTTCGTTGGCTGTCTGGGTTCTGAGCCCAGACTGGCTCTGTCGTAAACTGGATGTATGCGACGTCTGTCAGGCGCCTAGGTGACGCCGTCGCGCCTGGGGAGGGTAGTGCCGTCCGAACCACAACTTTGTGTCGTATACCCTGGCATTGGCTTTACAAATGAGGAAAAGTCACGGAGAAAACTTAGTCAGGCTCACCCGGTCGAAACATATGGATCAGGTGAGAAAGAAAGCGGCACAGAGACTGGGAACTCTGGGACCTCTCCTGAACAGGAGAAGCTGTCTGTCCATCAGGAATGGTGTTTTGCTGTATAAGCAGCTTATCCGACCCATGATGGACTATGCGTGCCCCGTTTGGAGGTCCGCCCCTCGCTCCCATAATAAGAAACTGCAAGTGCTTCAGTCCAAGTGTTTTCGCATTGCAACCAATGCACCCTGGTACACTGGTAACAGACAAATTCACGACGACTTGGGAGTCCCCTACTTCTGCGACCATATCATATCTCTAACTGAGAGGTTCGACTCAAAGTTAGCTGATGTGGGGAACCTGTTAGTTGAGCAGCTTGGCAGACATCTGCTCTGACCAAGCGTCGACCTGCGTCCGCTTACAAAGGGATATCAGGAACACTAACTGCCGTTATTTCGACTACCCTGACTGAGGTTTTCCGTGATTTTCCTCAGTTGTAAGGCAAACGCCAGGGTATAGATTGTAAAGACGGGGCACGGCCCGCACCTTATTTTCAATTAGGCGACAATTTACGCGGCTAGTCTATTGTTAACTTTATTTCGACTACTCTGGGTTCAAATCCCAGAAGGCCCTCCAACAAAAGTTTTTTTTCCCGAGATACTACCTATTGCCGCTTAGGCATTGCCTACCATGCTCGAGCCGGAGTTTAAAACCCGCCCGGCAATCGTTAGGGTAAGCAGATTCCCTGTTTAGTTATAGGTGTTACTGAGCTCAGCGATGTGATTAACGCAGGAAACCCTATACATAACGAGGGACGACGGCTTGCGCTTCGCGCAAGTCTCCGCCCTCAGATCTTTGGTAGTTTGGTTGATTTGAACAAAATTAATTAATTCGGAAAGGAGTATCTGTCAACAACTTATCAACACGGAAGACACGACGTCTGACTGCCCGGCCACGACCTATTGTCCGGGTAGGCGTGGAAATCCGGCGAGGCTGCAGGCGAGTGAGTGCGTCCTGGACAGCCTATGAATATTTACCAGTATTTCAGATCTCCAATGAACAGATATTATAATCTTCATGCCTACTGGGCAGTCTTGAAGTAATAAAAGAAGTGACACAATCATATTACAACATTCTGTTAGAAATATCTAATCATAAAGTAAGAACACTATGGAACATTATAAGAAATGACACTGGTAAAATTCAGAGAGCAGAGAAAGTTTCTGAAATGAACTTAGGGGCTGGGAACATTGCAAATGCAAAAGAAATGGCTTGCGCACTTAATAAATTATTTTTATTAACAGTAATTGTTGACACAAACACTGATTCCAGTCTGGCTATGGGTCTGGTGACAGGGCTTCAGTGATTTTGGTAGAGTAGGTGGCCAGATAGTTTAAGTCATCAAGTTCAGCAGTTTGTGCTATAGACTGACGAATTTCTCTCTTCAGCATTTTCCTGTACATTTCTGAACTTAGTGACCTTAACTCCACGGCCACATTTTCCCCAAATGTATCAAACTCATCAGGCAGCCTATACATAATAAAACTCAATGCCTGGTTCAGACATTCGTCTTCTGATGTAATGGTCTTGCCAGACTTCCGCTTCTTTTTAGTTTTTGGTGAGGATGCAGGAATGGGTGCAGTAGCTTCTGCACCATCACCAGAATTCTCTGTTACTCCCTCAGAGGCTTCTGCAGGGACAACCTGAAAATGACAAAACAAAAACCAGTGACCTGAAGTGTTTATTCTTAAAGGATTTAATTCTTAAAAAAAGTGTCCTTCTTTTTCAGTTACTATTAACAGCAGAAGAATGGCTGAAATGTTGTGAAAACTTATACAAACAGTGGAACTTCCCTCACTGTTTAGGAGCCCTGGATGGGAAGCACAATGTCATGCAAGCATCAGTGAATAGTGGCAGTTACTATTATAACTACAAAGGGACATTCAGCATTGTGTTACTAGCAGTAGTTGACACTGTATACATGTTTCTGTATGTTGATATTGGCTGCAATGGTAGAGTTTCAGATGGAGGGGTTTTCAACAGATGCAGCCTATACAATGCACTGTATATCGGCACTGTTGAGCCTCCCCCTGCAATACATTTAACTGGGTGGACACAGCCAGTTCCATATTTCTGTGTTGCTATGAGAAGTTACATTATTAAGCCCTATCCCTTCAAAGATCAACCAGCACGTAACCAAATATTCAATTACTGGTTATCCAGAGCATGCTGAATAGTACAAAATGTGTTTGGTATAATTGCAAATAGATTTCGTGTCCTTAGGAAGCCACTGATCCAGAACCCTACAAGCACCGTAAATATTGTGCTAGCAGTCTGTGTTCTGCACAGTTTTCTGGTTTCAACACAAGGATCACGGTCTTCCTATCTACAGCTTGGATTACTTGACACAGAAAGTACAGACACAAAGTGCAGTTTGGTATGTGGAGAGAAGAAGGGATGCCATCAACAAACTTGTTGTGTTTACAAAGATGACCTCGCCCCAGCTCACAAAACAGTAACAGGAATGAACTTGGAGAATTTTTCATGACTCCCCAAGGGGAAATCAGATGCCAATATAAACATATTTGATTGGACAATTAAATACATACATTTTTTGTCCAGCAAACTGTCTGCTGCACCACTGTGACTCAATTCACAGATCATTTATAATAAAGTATTGATTGTTTTCTTCATGCATTTTATATGTCTTTTCTTTTCCAATTAATACACACTTTTCCTTAAGGACTGTTCGTTTTGTTCATTTAACTCACCAGATTAGAAGTTGATTCCCTTGGTGATAGGGAGGGGATGATAAAGTTCTAAGCACAGAAATATGGCCATATACTTGTACATACTTCCTCCACCCAACTGCCACTCTTCCTTTTGGCCATTTTGTGTAGTTCCTGAGACACCTACACAGGGCATAACAATGTAATAATTTGTACGATCTGACAAGTTAATTATGACATATACAGCAAAGTGTTGTACATTGGGACATTGTCAATATCAGTCGGCCACTACTGTGACATCTGCATCCTGATATATAAACACCAATGAATGTATTCTTGACAAAGAAAATGAATTTTCCAGCGTTCTCAGTAATAACATATTATGGTAACTTCCATCCCCATCAACAAGAAGAGTGTACAAATGCCTAGCATCGCAGCTTTTGGCAGCTGACTTTAGTGCATTTTTAAAGAAGAGTAAAGATGCCTTTTTGGCTATACAAAATCATAAGCATGCTTGTAACTGAACTTATTTTAAGTTGGATACAGCTTATCTTTCACATTGCTTGTTCTTCATTAGTAGAGTTATTACATGAATACTATTGGAAGAATACCAACTGCACATATTTTTCTTCTCTTTTATGGATTGTATTTCTCTGAGTCAATGCCTGTTAATTAGTGTAGTAGCCTATAGGCCCTGTACATACACAAAGTGTGAAAAATTAATTCACTGTTCACTTCTCCCTATTTTTGAATTCTGTCCCATGTTTATAATTGAGATGACCCAACATACAACCACATGTTTTGTATTGGGTCATTTTACCTCCCCATACAATGCTAAAATAAAAATTATATTTCAGTTGCAAGATACAAGTGCAAGAGTATGCAGCATATGAAATACAGCATATAATTCAGTTCACACAGAAAAATGAAAACCCAAAACTCAACCAAAGTACATCACCATACACAAACATTCTTGGCAAGACACTTTGCACGTTCGCGTACATAATGCAATGTACAAATTAACAGTCCACTTCACACAAAGAACATATTACGTACAGTACAGTAAGGGAAAAAGTTAATTACCTGATTGCGGAGGTTATGTACTTTCCGTTGCACTTCTGCTACGCTGGTTTTCGGTGCCTCCCCCATCGATTGCCAGCAAATGCTTCTTTTATCTCTGTCTTTGTAATGCATATGCCAGCTGTTCCAAATCTCCAGGTAAGACTCGTATAAACATATCAGTTCTAGAGTCTCTTCCTTCGTCCAAACTTTCTTAGCCGCCATGTTCGCAGTACAATCAACCCACGCTCTCAACCTATACTAGAAGATCTGTGTTCTCAACCACAGATTTCTCAACCATACCGATTTTCATTGTCTAGTTCAGGTTGCGACTGAGAGCGAGTATGACGCTAGTTCGAAGTGATCTCAAGCTGGCTTTCCGCTAGTTAACAGTCGTCTTGATGAGTCGGCCTCTCCAGAGGAACAGAGAGGGACTCGGGCGATATTTACTCTCACGTGTAACCCCGCCTTAAGACATTAATAAATATTATATATATATATATATGTGTGTGTGTGTGTGTGTGTGTGTGTGTGTGTGTGTGTGTGTGTGTGTGTGTGTGGAACTGTAGTCATCCAATACAATCCTACAGTACCTCCAAACGCGTTTTGGAAGAATATATTTAGATAGGAATAAAGCATCAAAAGTGTATTTTATAGCTTTATTTGGAAACTGTTTTATGGAAGTATAAAAAACAAATGTGGTCATGTTGTTTTATATGATTTTGTACGGAAACTACTGCTGCTAACTTTTCTGACAATGTTTTGTCCTCTTTTCAATTTTGACAATAGCGCAGTTACATTTTCAATGTTACGTTTTTCATATAACTTTCAACAAAATAACTGCATTAAATTTATGTTTATTTTGTTTTGGTTTTAACATGTGGCTGTATAATTTGCCTATTTTGTATCAATGAGCATAATCTCGCTCATATCCTTGCAGTGTTACGATATTTTGCTAAAAAAAAATCCCAAAGATGCATTAATATATGTTTGCACCATGTTACTCTTGTAGAAATACTTCTATGCTTTTCAGGCCAAAAGGGAGTTTTTTCTGGAAGTGCTTATATATTTTTTTTTGAGTCGCGTCAAGTAAATACGTGTCTACATGTAAGTATGTCGAATTCCAAACTACTTACAAGTTAGTTATACTGACCAAGAAATATAAATATGATAAAAGGATGCGGATGCATACAATTTGAGATAATTAAATATATATGAAAATAAAAAATTACCTTGTCTTTAATTATAAAGTCATTGTGAAATATTGTTAAGACCTATGTTCTTAATACATAACCAGCAATGGAATATATGCTACATGGCAGTTGTCAAAATGGGGCTTCTAATTCGTCTCTTAAACTAGTTCTTTTTTAGGTGTGACATGATTGCGCTTCAAAATTTAATGTAAAGAAAAGATACTTTTTTCCCTAGCACGTATACTTGAATCGATTTATAATCTTGACTATTTTTGGCCAAGGTGTATAAGTGTCACAGTATTGTGTATGAATCGGGATTTGTGTGAATGTAATAGGATGTTCTCCAATTCCTGTAGTAAGTATTATTCTAGTGTGTCATATATTTGTTTGTTTTAGTCTTATTTATGAAATCACTTTTGTGGAATATGTTTGTATAGGGCTATTTGCTTTTATTGTATGTCATTATACTTTCTGTAATTTTTGCGCGATGGGAGTTGCATTCATAGGTAAATGAAGGAGCGTTAGAGCGCAAGCATTTGTTCAGTGGGTTGATTAGATAAAGACAAAGATAATTTTTAAATTTTTTCAAAATACGAAAACATATAATAATAGACATAGACGTTTTTCTCAAATCCACTATGTTACATACGACAAATAATTATTTATCTAACCACACTACTGAACATTAGCTAAGAGCCTACTGCGGAATTATTAATCAGCGTTAGAACAACTCATCTCACAGAAGAAATAAAAAGAATGGCATAAAAATGAGCCAATTCATTACGGCATTCATATTCCAATAAAAATGCATGAATTATTTAAGAGACAATCAAATTAATAGCATCCACAAAACGTGGTTAAAATTTTAATAATTTAGTCCACACACATATGAAAAACCAGAATCTTATTTAAACAACTTATGCATTGCGTTCTAAAATATGAAACAGTATCCAAATTTTAAAGTAGATTTCGCAAAAAAGAAAGTTGTTTTAAGAGGCAGAAGGTACATATTTGGCCTTATTGCATAAAATAACTATTTAGGCGAAACTGGGCGAAAGTTCAAAAAACATTTTTCCGTATGCATAAGATACATCCAACTTAATAGCCAATCTCGTCCTAATCTAATCATATCCTACTACTTGCACATGAATTCGGATCAATTCAATATACTGAGTAAATTGTATACCAAAAGTACAAAAGTCGCCATATGAAAATTTTGTACAATTATTTTTTCAACTGTGATTTAAGAAAAGTTGCAAAAGAAAATCACCCATTTGTTTACACTATTTTCACTTTTCATTACTTCAACCTACTACCCGAATTGATGTATGAGACCACAAAAATAATTTATTTCTATAGATACTACGTAACACACATAGTTCATTGCTTTTAAAAGCGTGCTTTTTAACGACTAAAATCGTAACATTTTTCATAATGATTTTATAATTATAGGTATTTTCATATTTACATTTAATGATTCAAATTTTATGTTACCTCACCTTTAAATGATATTTATATTTTTTTGGTCAGTATAACTCACTTGTAAATATTTTGGCGTTCCAAATGTTTAGATCTTGACAAGCATTTTGTCGACAATATTAAAATAAATATATCATTCCTTCCTGAGAATTCCGATTATGCTTGCAACTTGTATGAGTCCTTCGATGTGTGTAACGTGGTGCAAATATGTATAAGTGCATTAGTCGGATTTTTAAATAAAATAGTATGTCTTGCTTCTATATGGACGACATAATGTTCGTCGATGCTAGACAGGCAAATTATACATCAAAATACTAAACGTAAAAAAGACTTATAAGTTGAATGCTGCCGTTTGTTAAACGTAGCATGTAGAATATATCACCTACAAAGTATGTAAATTACTACCAAAATTGAACTTAAGAATAAACTTTGTCAAAATATGCTTACAGACGCGGTTATTTTCCGCCTTAACCAAGAAATTTGATTTTTTCTTTAAAAAAGTAGACCTTAAGAAGAATAATTACGATTTACTATTCTGCTATGCTAACAGATGGCATAAGAGTTGGTATTCAATTGCAGAATATTTTGTCGAAATTGTAAAATTTCATTTAAAAAATTTATGATAAATTACCAAAAATACTTGAAATTCCGAAACAAAACAATTGAAATTAATTTTCTCATGAAGACAATCAACAATAGGATGCAGTAAAATGTAAATTTCACGTAGGATTTCAAATCGTTTCTATTCTAACTTTTACGAAAAAGTAATTAGAGCTCCTAATATGTGGACTAAAATATATCATTCCTGTACGTATAGGAAATATATGACAGAATCGCGTGCATTCACAAGCTTTCAATTGTGTAGTATTTTAAATGACGTGGCCCCAGTTATTAATTTTTTTAATTGTCTTTTCTTTAACAGTATATTTGGACTTAATATTTACTGATGATAGGTTTATTAAAGCTTTTTTTTTGATCGGTTGGTAGTGGAGGACCCAACTACATGTAGTACTACAACTAAAACTCCGTGGCCTTAGTCCGCACGCGAACTATACCGACAGAGCGGCCGCCGCCGATCGGCGAAGTTAGTGCCAACTTTTGCGGATAGAGGGGTGTCACGTGGTCAGCGCAACGGGTCTCCACAGCCGTTAATATCTGTTTTCTAGACCTGGAGCCGCTACTTTTTTCATTCAAGTAGCGCCTCAATTGACCTCACGAGGCTCACAAAGCTGAGTGGACCCCGTTCCAGACCCACTACTACTCAGAAAATCTGGTAGCGCCGGGGATCGAACCCGGGACCTCTGTATCTGTAGCCAGAAACTCAGACCACGTAGTACTACAACTACTCTCCTATAATCAAAGTTCTCCGATGAATGTGTGTGTATGCGGGGAATAAGTACTCAGAAAGCGTGGCTTTTTATCGGTTTCAATCGCATCATTCTTGAACAACAAAAACACTTTTGTATCCAGTAAATTGTGCTGTTTACTGACTAACTGAAACGCGTTGTGGGTCCTGGACACGCATAGTGCGCCTGCTCGGTAAAAATCCAATAGTGTTTCATGTTATGCGTATGGCACTTTTGTGTGCATCACACAGAGGAAGTTTTTCTATGTGATACTTCATAATCCTCCATGTTATTTCGGTCGTAAAGATATAATATACATGTGTGAAATATTTTCGTCTGGTATTATTGAAAATGGAAACTTAGTACGTCTTAAACACTACAGGTGTATACCATATTCAAGTAATTGTGTGTGTATGTACATTTCTAAAGAATGAAATATGTCGTCTGTTTCTAAAATAAAGTCGAAAGCCTTTTGGCGCAAATAATTGGGCCAATTGGAAGCGGCAAATATACATGGAGTTCGAACAATAGATTTCTTTTTCAATTGTTTACAGACTGTGGAAGTAACCCAATATAAGGAACAATGAAAAGGCCTTGCAAGATATTCGATAAAATTTTTGGGCTTTGAACGGGGTAACGCTAGGATGTCGGTGTTGATTGCGAATGTTCTGAGTCAACCGGTTAAGGAACTAGTACTGACGTATAGTAAGCTCGTCAGTTTGTGAGAATGAAGCAGTATTCAACGACTGAGACTCTTATTGATGGAGTTTTTAAATGTCCAGCTTCATCCAGAAATAGACATTGCTGCACCGCTCTAAAGTTGATTAGATATTCTCGCGCATTAATGGAGAAATGCACTGACGAAGGTCGCACGTCTTACTATTCACACGAATTCGGATCAATACAAAATATTGTGACAATAATATACCGATCTTGTGATTTTTTTTTTTACAAAAATTCAATCATGTTCATAGATTGATTCAAGAAGATATACCAGGGGAAATAAACCATTTGTTTACATTAAATTATGATGCGCAACTACTTTATACCTCTAACTGAACTGGTTTATGATACCACTACGATGCTTCAGTTTGACAACTGTCACGCAACATGTATTAAAATTGCTCTTTAAGCTGGTTTGTATTAGCAACTTAGGAATATCCACTATTTCGTAATGATTTTGTAATCATACATAATTATGTTTTTATTTTATTTTTATATTTATATTTAATGTTATCAAATTTTATGTATACATACACACACAGATTATCTTATATTTATACTTCATAATTGGTATAATGTACGTGTAAATATTTTGAATGCCAGATATTTACATCTGGACTCGTATTTTGCTGACCTGGCTCATTAAATCTACCATGCCCCTTGAGGCCAGAAACATGTAGGAGTGTTTCAATGTGAATAGCATGTTGTGAACGTACATAAGTGAATAAGTTGGATTTTGATATAAAATAGTGTCATCAGCGGCCGGATAATGACAAGATAAATATAGTGTGTGCAGTGTGTTTTGGAACTGTTTCTCCTGGAATCTGGCTCCGAAACATTCTGTCATTTCAAAGCAGACTGATATTTGTAGTAGAGTTGCAGTGCACACACTCGCTGATTGGTATGTGTGTGTGTGTATGTTTATGTGTGTGTGTGTGTGTGTGTGGTGTGGTGTGTGTTTGTGTATCTGTGTGTGTATGTTTGTATGTGTGTGTATGTGGCGTGTATATGTTTGTGTGTGTGTGTGTGTAAGTTTGTGTATGTGGTGTGTGTATGTTTGTGTGTGTGTGTATGTTTATGTGTGTAAGTTTATGTGTGTGTATGTTTATGTGTGTGTGTTTGTGTATATGTGTATGTTTGTGTGTGTGTGTATGTTTATGTGCGTGTGTGTGTATGTGTGTGTGTGTGTGTGGTATGTGTGTGTGTGATTTAGAACGTGTTGTTACGTCACTGAATGTTTGACTGAGAAATGCATTGCCAGCATAAAACGCAATGTTCTACGGCGCAGTCGCTTACTTTTGAGTTCTAATATTACACTCCCAAGTATCCAAGCACTGCGAGAAGTTTTCTATTACCGTGTAATTAGGCGCGGCCTTCTGCCCCCATTAATACATTTCTGCAAAGTATACATTTAATCCAGTTACCTGTTATGTGGTAAGTTTTTGTAAACGTTTATGGGCAAATAATGTTATTCGCATTGCCTGAAGTAATGCACATAGACATCACTTACTCGCCTTAACCCTTATCCTGCTAACGCGGAGAATATGGTGAGCTCCAAATAACGCCAGCAAATGGCAAGTTAGATTTAATTCGACGTTTGAAGGCTTAAAGGAAACGTAGAAAACGCAAAAATTTAAATCGTTGTTTCCTCCTCCTTCCTAGGCCCCCCACACTCCTATAAGGCACTTATGTACGCTCGTCACAGATCGTCACGTATAGCATTAGTGATTAGTTGTTGTTAAGAAAAAGTTGTCATTTTTCGCCTAAAACTAATGACGATTAACAAGTCCATGACGTAGTCGGTATGATACCTTGTAAGTGTGGATTAGAATATGTGCAAGGGCAAGACAATTTTTCTTTCTTCCAGAACCGTCAGACTAATACTTCGGGCTCCCATCCTATTTAATTTTACTGGTATCTGTTTACCGTGAGTTAAAGCGGCTGGGAAGTGAGGCTGAGGACACTTCCCTATGAGTGCCGAGGTTCAAAATGACTGGAACTATACTTCCGCTTTCCCTTATATTAAAGTAAAACAAAGGCCTGCGTCTACAAACCATTATGACGTATGTATATAAAAAGCAGAAATACAGGGTCATTCATTGTTAGCCTCGGCTATAGATGCGTTGAGTGGGTCAGTCTTCGTCCCAGCCGCTTTAACCCTTTAAACGCCGAGATAAATCCCATCTGCCATCTGCTGGCATTATTAGGAATTCACCATATTCTCCACGTTAGCAGGATAAGGGTTAAGCAAGGGCCAGTAGCCGATAAAGTTGCTGCGCTTCGGTTCCGGTCTAGACATTTTGGAGTCTAGATCACTTTTTAATCTCCTGGAATTCCAACCCTGGATCCTCCAGTCCGTACCCTAGTCACTATTGTTGTATCTGCAGGTGGGTAACTAAAAATTTATGCGTTTCCACCTGGACAGGTACTGAGGAATATTGCCGAGCGGAAGCAATGGGTGTGATTCTTGGGGTAGTAGATAGTACAATCGTTGAGACGAAACAAAAGAATTTATTAAGTTGACTTCCCGGAGTACAGACAGATCTAGTCGACTGTACGTCCAGATTAAGATTTAAAGCCCACGGCAGTCTCCATATACTAATGGTTCAATAATCACTTGAATGTATAAGGGTGTAGTCCAGTTGTGGAGACGAGTGCAGGAGTACCGCTAATTTCTATGAGGCCATTCGCTGTTCCGAAGTGGTCGGCCCGGCTGGTGTTGAAAGGGTCCACCCGTCTCTCAGTCTCCTTGCCTAGTTATACTAAATCTGCTACATATCTTACCGCACCCCTGCCGTCGTCTCCTTACAGAGAGCACACAAAAAATGCTCGGGTTACAAAACCCTCTGTTCCCAATATTGTAAGAAGACCAAACAAACGTGCAGGAATGCATGCACATGGTCAAGTGGGGAGTGCAACTGGTGGCCAATGAGCCGCCACGAGCCCCTGGATACTACACTATATTGACTGCGCTATCCTGTTTTTACGAGATTGGAGTCGGTCGTTCAGGTGCGTTACGTTGTTAAGCAAACAACCAAACCAGATAGGGAATACAACGTACCTTCATGTCGTTTTCATGTAAACATTGTTGCCGTCGTTATGCAATTATACGTCCTCTGTGTACTGTAGAGCTGTTCGTCACTGGCTTCCCCACATACTGTACTGTACTGTACCTACATAAAACAGAAAACAAAGGATGTGTTTCCTTCGGCTTTATTGTGAGTAACGTGTGCTACGTATGTCGCCGTCAACTGCATGCATATTGGATGCGTCACCGCTGTAACAAAACACGGCGTTCTTCTTAGCATTGTTTGTCTCTCCACTGCTGAGCTATACGTGTCGTTGTCAGCGATATGAAATGAACCCATGTCTTCGTTCGAACTGACGTATTTTTGCCCGATTTTAACCAAATTTGCATTTTCTCCGCAGATATTAATTAAAGTTACCAGCATCTAATTTGACAAAAATTCGTCCAGTGGGAGATGAGATATTCGAATGGACGGGCAGACACACATGAAGGAGCTAACAGACGTCATCCATAAATTACGTCTTAAAATTATGACCCCGCCGCAAGCCGCAAAGTAGTTACAAAGGTTTAAAGCCAAAACACAATTCCGTACTATTTTACTAATGCAAAACATCATGACAAAACAATTTGTACAATTTAGGCCCACTGACAACACATATGACATACCGCCTGTTATCCATTCATGAAGGCCGGTAAATTGCTCGATTGCAGCGTAAGTACAGCCTGCTCTGCACGGGATCATACTAACTCTGCTAAACGAAGGTTACAACTTGTGGAATACTCCGAATCCGTTCCTCGTTCCACGCCCGTTGGGAGCGTGATGTCATTAACGGTCGGGCCCACACGCACCTGTCACGGCTTGTGGTAGGGTGAGTAAACGCTCCTGCCATCTATGGGGAGGAAGTGTACTGAGCAAATAGCAACACGTAAGTAGATGTCTCTGCACAATGCGTTGTGTGCTTTCCGAACGTGCTTCTTGCTATGTTGTACGCGGCGAATGTTGGTGAAAGCAATGGAAGGAGGTAGTGTTCCTGCTGGTCAGCTGTGCAAGCAAGATTTAGCTACACTTGTAAGCATTTCATAATTAAATATTATCTTAGAGTACATGTTACGTTTTAAAAATAAAATATCTCCAGCTCCACCTGTATGTACCATATAGTGAGTCTGAGTGTTAGTATGTGATGTTGCTTGGTGTGAGCGTGTTGCCAGCACAACACGCTGCAGTGCAAGTGAGCTTGTTTGTGTGGCATCTTGGGGTTGTGGAACGTGGGATACTCTGTATTTACAGCTTACGCGTAGGTACTTTATGCTGTAAGACTAAACTTGTTGGATGCTGTGTGCATGTGTAGTGTTTTCATTTCACAATTATAAAGATGGCTTGCTGTTAACCGCCCATGGCGTTCGCGGTTGGCAGTTACAGTTGGGGACCGTGTAGGTGTGGCTAACGTGTAACGGGAAAACGATATCGGTGTTGCGAATGTAGGGTGTCGAAAAGATTTTGTATTACGAGGGATAATAATGTGCGTTAGTGGTGTGAATAGGTCGTCTCCTTTTCGTTCGGTGATATAGTGAATGACCATTATTGACGAAAGGTTGGTGGGATGTGTCACTTAGTCGTGGTTAACATAACATTTCACTGTACACCCCAAACTATCTTTAATTTGTTTATTATATTAGTGCTGTTAATACACAACAAATGCAAAGACCAGATGTATTAGTACAGCTGGTTTATATCTGGCGACATGTTTCGGCCGTTAACCGGCAATCATCAGGCTAACAAGGAATAGTATTATTAAGGTACATTCATATAGTTTGTCCAATGGGATCCCATTGTTTACATTAAAACAAAGCATTATGACGTTCTAAATTATGATTAAAACATTCACATTGTATAAAATTTTTAAAAATCCCAAATGTTATGTGCAGGTTTCACGGAGCTCACTGTATAGGTGGGGGGAGAACATGTATTGTATCACGGTATGTGGGTGCTAATACTCCTGTTCTTTATGTCTGCTTGAAGTTATACACTTATGTGGATGGCATGTTCGATGTTGTGTTCACCAAGCTAAATTTTAGTTCTGGTGACTGTGTTGTTGAATTCACTTATCGAGTGTGTGCATTGTCGCAGATGTCATGGTGAAAATGCACGTGGCATAAGATATAAGTGGGTTGGGTAGACTCACAGTTGTTGTAGTGAAGGTTGCTACTTTAGTATCAGTGCTATATGGTGCAGGATCCACGTGTTAGGCTTCGTTGTGTATCACTTGGGCTATAGTGTGTTTGTCACTGCTGGTGAACACAGGATAGTTATACATTCCTATGTTATGCCGGTGGTTATAGGTGTTGCTCGTTATTGTGTTGGCATAGCCAGGTGTATCTCATTCTGTGTGCGTGCACTACTGTATACCGACTATCTTCAGTTTGCCTCTGACATGTTTGGTTCTTCCAGGTCAGTGTCATGAAATTCATTATAGTATGAGTGCATTGTTGCACAAATCTGGCACGTCTGGTCGCCTGGGCCACAAAATTTTGTTCTGTGGTGCATAATGTTTATTGGTCGTCATGTTGGAACCTACTTTGTACAACCCTTCTGGCACCTAGAATTTTTAGGTTTCTTCTAAGTGTGTGAAAAGTTTGTGGTGCCCTTCACAAGTGGAAGTATCAGAGGTGTGCATACATTTCTGTACGAGAGTAATGTGTGCAGTAACATAGAGTTTAGGTTAAAAGAATTCCTCTGAGTAGTTTTTTTTATCCTAATAATATATTGTTAAAAGCTTTATGCTTCCATTATGGGTTGATGTCAGTGATTTTGTGTGTGTGTATTTGTGTATATTTTTAGGCACAGTAATATGAATTATAAACTGATGCTGGTGAACCCATTAACACTTTGTTGTCAGGTCACATATAAAGACATGTTTGCTGTGTTGTGTGTTGCTGGGTCACGTATTTTTATGTTTTCATAAGTGTGCAAATTTTGTACAAAAGTAAGTTAGTAGTGCTGAGTGGTTGTTGTACAGATTGATATATAGTGCGTGTAGAACCAGAATACAGCGAAATGCCTCCAACTTGACTGGACTTGTGTCATATTATCAGCTAGTACTATAACTTGTCCAAGTTTTGTCAGTTAACTTCTTGTTATTTCTCCTATATTTGGGCTTTACAGCTAATCACAGTGGTATTCCAATTGGATATCTTATCTATCTTTGGGTTGAGGGTTATCAGGGTCTTTGTGTTTTCTGGTGTCTTCATAGCTGAAGATGTTGGTGGGATGTGAAAAGGGATCAGGAGATACCATGACAGTACAGATACTGTTGGAGGCCTTTTTGAACATTTCCCTGAGATCATCCTGTTTCATTGATTAAGCTTTTCTTTATGGTAAAAAGTATTGAGGATTACTCTCCTCAAGCATCAGATTGTCAGGATATCTGAATTATGAGGCATCAGATGAATGAAATTTTGTTGTGTATTGGTTTTAAGAATTACAGACCTATTAAATACAGTGGATTTGAACCATCCATATAGACATACCTGAGCAGTTCATGAGGTGTTGTGTAGACCAGTGTTTTTAATATTTTCTTACCTTGAATACGGAAAGCATTTGGACTGCAACTCAAAATAATTTATCATCTGTGCTATCATAAAAAAGATAAAAAAAATGAGTAGATGCTTTTGCAGATTTGGATCAGTTTAATGGCAAATATCTAGTTTGACACTAGTATGCTAGGTGAATGTAAGCTAAAGAAAAATGTTTTTGTTGTTTAAAGGGAAAGAACTTATGATGTGAGCATTCTTAGTGTGGATGCTCTCACCTTTTTAAGTAATGATAATATTTGCCTGACATGAAAAGACAAAAGTAACAAAGAAATAGAATTAAAGTTGCCCCAGTTGGGAATACATGTTAGAGAGCTACACAAATACTTGCTGTGCTGTTAGGCCTTCTCCTTTCCGCCCGCTTCAAAGGTGTCGGTGTCAAAAGTCCAAGTTCATGTAGAATTGATGGCACCCATCTTTGATTCACAAAGAGGATTGCATGTGTTTCTGTAAGCAGAAACATGGCAACTCTAAATTGGAGAGGCAGGCATGTCTTCCTGACCTACGGGACTCTGGAAATTGCCCTGCGCTATTTCTTTTGTTTTTGACCTTGAGGGTGCAGAGAGAATTAAACATGCACTGGTAAACCTGAAGAATGGCAACAGTAACCCATTGAAAAACCTTTTGCAATCCAGTGATGGGTCATGACCTTGACTTTGAAGTAACTGGTACACATGATATGAATTTGACCCTAGCACTGTAATGTAGGACTAGTGAAGTGGTATCGATACGTGCGTAGCGTACCACTGCACGTTCATGTTATGAATGGAGTCCATGTATGACCTGTAAATGGTTGTGTTTCCCAATTAGTTCATTATTGTGATATAAATTCAAAGAGGATAAAATGGTCAGGGTATGTTGTACATGAGGAAAAGAGGAGGATGGAGACAGGATTTTGGTGGGGAAATCTGAGAGAATGAGACCAGTGGGAAGACTGAGGTATACATGGGAGGATGATATTAAAATGTGTCTTTAAGAAATGTGTTTGCTGACATATACCATTGCTGTGTGTACAGTGAAAAACTCCTGATGATGAACAGAGGAACTGTCCTAAACATGTAGACTTTTATTCAAAAAATAAATTTGAGAAATTATTGTATCTAATTGGTTTTGTCATAAGAATTTATCACGATGCACGGTCACCTGAACGTCAGAGAACTTTGTCTTGTTCATATCCATTCACCGATGTCACTATTTTACGTAAAACTCTGACCAATTCACTAATGTATGTGAATACTATATTCTAACTGGTACAGTCCTACATGTTTCAGCCCTCAAGGCTCCTTCTTCAGGGAGTGATATATTTCGTGGGCAGGGTCAACAGAGAACATTTCCAGATGTCAATACCACATTAAGAGTGGTGTGTTGCATGCTACTGGCAGTTTGACATGTATTTTGTTGTCTTTGCTCACAAAGTGAATCAGTACTCCCTGAGAATGGCCCCTTGAGGGCTGAAACATGTAGAAGTGTAACAGTGTGAATAAGTGGTGTTAGTATGTATAGTGCATTAGTCGGATTTTTATGTAAAATAGAGACAGTGCTGTCAGAGAAGGCAGAAAACAGGCGTTGAGGAGGTTCTAGAAGGGCAAGAAGTGGTGTTAAGACGACCAGCCAGGCGAATTTCGGGAGGGCGCACCAAGGAAATAAAACCGAAACCGCTGTTTCAGCTTTCATTTCTTTGTAAGCTGACTTGGCAACTAGGAAGATATCTTCCTTCTCTTTCTTTGTTGTTATTTGTTTACGCTGCATTGTTAGCGCTCGAGTAATGTGTGGGTTGGAACGAACAGTAGCTTATCTGGTAGCTGCATTGTACAACAGTCTTCTGCAGCGTCCCGAGCAATGAGCGTAGTTTTAATGTAGCTGGTAGAGCAGTGAATGTGTAATAGGGACAATGAGCCCCACAGTCCAGAGATTTGAACCAAATACAGTTCATTTATAGCAGCATTATACGATCGCCACATTAATAAGTGAAGTATTTGACCGTGAACCCACGGACTGGCTTGGCCTACCGTCAGCCCTAACTCGTTAGTTGAGTAGTTGGTAACAGCGCGTGGTAAGCGAAAGACCAACGGGGAGAGAGAGAATCAGGCAAACGAGGGATCCGAGATTCAAGGGATCGTTCACCGAGCAGGACCTGGTGTAATTACGTGAACTGCACTGAGTGTGCAGTGAAAAAGCGGGTGAAGTTTTACGAGGCCATACTGGACCAACAAGAGCAGTGTTATTCGAAGTGCAGAGGGCGTGATAAGCTCTTGTGCATTAACCTGTGGTTAACTGCAATTCTAATAAATTTCTGCAGAAGAACCTTTGACAGCATACTCATTTACGTTACAGGCGTGAGTTAGAAAGATGGGCGCGGAACGGCAGGTGATTATGGATAAGCTAAAGGGTTTGAAATGTGACATGATGGCCGGACGAGTCAGTAAAGAGTGACATAATAGCCGTCGTTGAAGATAAGGCGGGCAGGTGTATGGGCATCGTTAAAGAAGGGCTGAAAATGGAAAGTAGTGTCTTGCGCGCCGGCAAAGAAGACCTGCGCAACGAAGTGCAGTGGTGGTTAAAGGTAAACGACGGCCAAGGCAGAGCTGGATGAAAAGGTGACCAACCGACTCGATAAGCGGTTAAAAAGTGTGACATCCATGGTTGGATAGCGATTCCACAACCTTCGGGAGGATTTTGACGGGAATATTGAGGCTACGCGGTGAGAATTCGAGGCCCAGTTAGCAGCGGTGAAACCCCGAACGAGGCCCACGGGTTGGGGGCGACGCAGGCAAAGCGAAACTACCGAAATCCGATTGTTCAACATTCTGGGTAATGTTCCTTCGCCAGTTTGAGGCTGCGGCTGTCCACAACCATTGGACACCCAGGGAAAAGTTCGTCCACATCCAAATGCTTGTTCAGGGCCAAGCTACTGACATACTGCACAGAATCGTAGCCACAACATGATGTGAGGACATATTTGGACGACAGCAGGACCAATTTTGGGACCACCAACTGGCGGCGGCCCGGTCACAAAGCTTATGGCCCAAATGAGAGGCGAGGTAGTGCTAAGAGTTCGCCACGGCAGTACAGCAGCTGACGCAACGGGAATTTGTTGGGCTGCCCGATGCTTGTATTCAGATGGGGACCACCAGCGCTTTCATCGACGAAATACGGGACCAGGAAGTGAAGCAGCACCTCCTGGTTGGGCGAGACCGGGCGCTGAACGAGGCTCCGTAGTAGGCCTTGAAGCTTTCAGCTGCCAAAGTGCATCCGGGCCACCCGAGAGACAGTGAGAAGTAGGTAGGGCGCATATAAAACTTCGCGCCGGGCGAGTTAAGTTAGTTGCCATCAGTGACTGGTAACCGACGGTTCAGCAGCTTAGAAGGTAGGGATCCGACAGACCAGGGATCGTGAACCAGGCGGGACCACGTGTTGTGGAGAGTGCGAAACTAGTGAAGCATTCGAGGCCATACGGGACCTAGAAGAGCGCTGTTACTGGAGGTGGGAAGTACATCGTACGCTGTTGTACAGTAAGCTGCGATTACCTGCAGTGCCAATACGTTTCTGTAAAGTGAAGTACGTACATAATATCCATCTACGTTACAGTGTGTAACGTGTGTGCAGACAGCGGATGATTATAGCTCATATATCTAGAAATGCGCTCAGTAAATATTGTCCTAAGCGGTTTCCCAGTTTTTTTTTTTTTTCACATTTCCTTTCACGACTTTGTAAGCTCTTATATATCCCACAGCTATTGTTATCATGTACGTTTGAAGTGAGTAATTGTTGGACTTTGTTAGCCCTGTATTTAATCAAGTTCATGGCCTTGAATAGATGGTGATTTTTCTGATGTATGGCTCATGTATGGTGAAAGTCGCTGCTGTGCAGGCAGTTCGTTTGAGGGTTTAGTTGCTTTTGTTCAATCTGACTGTACAATTGGAGTATCATGTTTGTGGAAAAACAGACTCAGATGTATGTATTGTGGTGTTCATTTCATGTCATTGAGATTGATGTGATAGGTGGAGTTTGTGTTTTCTATTTATCAGAACCTATATGCTGCTAATTTGTGTCTGATGAGTTGGTTGGGCATGAAGTGTTCAGTCTGGTTATGTTACTTGAATGCATTGTGTGATCGTGTTCACATGTTTAGGGTTTGGGGGTTAACATGTAATCGTTTTGTACATTATTTCATTGTAACTGAACTGTGTACAATAGTTTGGTCATGAACACCTAAGGGAACACTTGTCTGTTTAAGGGGAGATGTATTTCAGAGTGAACATGCCAGTCCAATTATAGTATTTGCCTCTACTTTTGCTCTGCTTTTAGCATGTTGGGTGTATATACCATTCTGGAAGACACTTACGTAATGTCAGAGTAAATGATTTTTGGTCACAAAGTTTAGTTGTGCCAAATTACACCTGCGTAGTGTTGTTACTATTCTACGCACTTTTCTGTCAGTATATGTGTTGTCAGCGGTTATTCGAAAGAGTGATATGAGTTTTAAAAAACTTCTTTTATGACACACTCTACTCAGTGACTGCATTATCACCAGTGACATTTTTGGAATTTTGGCTGGTTGTACTCACGTAGTGGTCTCTTTTGCAGGATGTGGCTAAACTGACTGCCCTGTCTCCTGAGGTTATTAGTAGACAAGCAACAATTAACATAGGTATGGACTGAGTTTGAGATTCTGACCAATCAGAAGTGTTTTGAAATACTTAAAAATTTACCAGTAAGTCAAAAGGAACAGCAATTATCAAAGGACTATTTAGATTACTAACTGAACACAATATGTCATTGTAAATTTAAAGGATTGTAGTTTTTAGTTTTTGGCAGTAGTGTTGTTGAGGTGCTCAATCACTAAGTGTGGGTGAAACTTAGAAACTTTCCCTTAATATGAGAAGTGCAATCCGGCACGCAGCAATGCGTGGAACGTTTTGCAAATGTTCTGTTTTCCATCAGCATAACATAATTTTAAACTTTTTCGTCTTTTTTATCAGGTACAATTGGCCATGTAGCACATGGTAAATCTACGGTAGTGAAAGCTATTTCTGGTGTTCAGACAGTTCGTTTCAAGAATGAACTGGAAAGGAACATTACCATTAAGCTAGGTAAGTGATACAGTATTATGCTCTGTGTTTTGTATACAGGGAACATTTATAGTGGTGAGAACCCTGCATTCAGAACTACTCTAATGCACATTTGCTGCATGTTAACAGATAAACAGTTCTGAATGTACAAGCAATGTACATATGACAATGAATAGTACTTGGGGCTCATTATGTTTCAAGTTTGCTTGTGAGATTAAATGTGAGGCTGAGAATTTTAGAATAAAAAGAACAGAGTGTGTACTTTCTGCTACTTCCTCAGATGGTATGTACAGTGATGGATACAGGTGTAAGGTTTTTAGTGTCCGGCAGCATGGCAGGTGTCGCAGGATATCCAAGCAGTTGCAGGCTCTGTGTGTGGTAAAGGTGCTGTGCTCGGGTGCACAGTAAAATACTTGTGGAGTAAAAGGTGAGACTGAATTGTGAATGTGGTTAAGGTGAATGTATAGAGGAATGGGAAGATGGAAATGTTACTTATTCCATTCATTTTCAGTGATTTGCGAGAATTGTGTATGAAATGTTTGCTGCTGATGGCAACAAGTTTTGGTTTTTGCATGGGGTTGTAAAACATGCACATTGTATTCATCTCTCTCTCTCTCTTTCTCCCAGAAAAATCAAGGTAGGGGACAAAGCCCTGTTCTGAGGGTCATGGAACTGTTATTTCCATTTCTTTGTTGGCTTAATTACATGGTTCTCTAAAATCATGTATGCCTGTCCCAGATCTTTTCTGTGTTTGTATTCCAATTTTGTTGGTGATGTCTGCTATCTTGTACTATATTTTCTGTTTCAATGCATTCCATTATACCCACTCTTCTTATTTTGTCGGTATGACTCTCAATACCTGTCTACGGAATATAATTTTTGTTTGTTTGAGTTCCTTAGCTTCTATGTCGTCCGTGCATTAGAAATTGGTGATCTTAAAAAGAACGTTTTACATCCTTGATTATACATCTTTCTGCACATCTAGCCAAAAGTATTTTGAACAAATTTATCAGTTTGTTATATTCCTGAATATTTGAGATTCATGCTGACTTTATTTATTGGTACACAATATGTTGTGTCACCTTTTAATCTGTACATTATAGAATGATCTGATTTTCATTATTGATATTGTATGTCACTTATTTTAAGTTATGTTACTTTCAGCTATGCATTTTTAATTGCACATAATAAAAACCAGGGACACTGCAAATTCTAGATTGCAGTTATGTTATCTGAAGTGCTGCTGCATTCATCATTCTGTCATGTTGTTTTTCTCACCTGGAATGGCTGATAGTTGAGTGCAGAAAATTTTAGGAACTTGTGACAGTTCTTGTAGGATTTTCTAGAAGAATGGGAAGTAATAATCATTACTGCGAATTAATGTACCTTTAGGTGTGAAATCGTATTATAAACTTGGACAATTTTATTGTGCTGGAGTGTTAGTAAAAGTTGCTCACCCCATTGAGTTCTGTATGCTTAATTCAAACTCAGAAGGTCAAGTTCTTCATAATTATGAAATGTGTCACTCCAGCCTCTTTTAGTACTGCTTAAAAATGTACTGCTTGTTCCATTCAGTTACATAAAGACGCTTTGTTATGGGGCCAGTCATTATACTTGGCTGAGCTTCAGGATGTTGCAAGTGTCTGATGCTTAGGTGAAAGGAATGAGTGTTTAATGGTGTATTAATTGTTTGTCATGTATGAAATTGGTGGGTCATTTTAATGACCTAATTCGGTGATTGTGTTCACATTTTATAAGTTGGTTAAAGCAAGAACCCAGTCGGACACTAGCTAAGACCTTCCTTATTTAGGACTTTTGTTAATAATACGTGCAGTGGAAATGTTGCCAGTGTGTATAACAGGAGAAATAGGGTAACAAGTGTAAATTGTAGGCCTTTTTTTTAAGGCAAGGTTACTTGTGTGCTTAAACACACTACTTTTGAGGTATAAAGCTGTCCATATTGTGCATGCTTACATTATGTTAAAGCTGAGTAGGTCATCTTCATGATTCAGTTCTTTTCTAACAAGAAAGGAGCCCTTTAGTTTGAAGCTTTTGTATAACATTTTATGAAGATGACTATGATTGAGTTGAAATATTATGATGCAGGGTTACACGGCTTGTGAATCCTTATTCCCTGCACTCTTAATTTACATTATGTAATGAAGACAAGTATGTTGGTGTTCAAACTGCAGTTGCCTCTGAAGCTGGACATAGTTGCAGATGTGTGTTTAATAATTCTTGTTGAGTCAAACTGAAGAGAAACACAGCAATTTTACAATTCCAGGAAGCCTCACGCCTGAGACTGAAGGGAGCTTGGAAAGGCAGATGTCCACCACAGCTGAGGTTGAACCTGTACCCATAGACGACGAGGACTGTGTTGTCATTTCAAGTAAATGTGAGAACCGTGTGAGGGAAGAACCAGAGAACGTGCACAAGGTGAAAGTTAATAGTGTTGGGTTGATGGCAGGGAAAGGGAGTAAAAGAAGGAGGGTTTCAGAAAACCCTGCATTTGAGGCAGGTGAGCAAGAGTATGAAGTGGAAAGAATTGTAGATCACCTTGTAGTTAAGAATGGTGGATCTCATTATCTGGTGAAATGGAGAGGCTGGTCCAAAGAAAATAATACATGGGAACCTGAAGAGAATCTCAGTAATTGTAAGGACATGTTGAGAAATTATCATAAAAAATTAAAATTGTGTAGATCAGGCTCTGCTTCCAAAGGATCACCAACATATGAGGATGTGAAGAAGTTCAGAAAGAGCCTGGGTCATCCAACCAAAGAAAATTTGGAAAGTTTGATGCAAACGTACGCAGCGAAAGGCTGTCGCAAGTTTCCAGTGCCTACAGAAAAAGATATAGACAGCAAGATTTTTCGTTTGTTAGAATTGCCCAAGGATAGATGGGATCCTATGTCAGTTCAGGAAATAAAGGACGATATTTTGAAAAGAGAATTTAATTTTAAACGACAGGAACAGCTGAGAAAACTACAGGTCTTTGAATTGGAAATGAACGCTTTGTCTCCAGATAACGCACTCATAAAAGTGGAAAATTTAGTGGACCTTGAGGAAATACCAACAAGTTTCACGTACGTTCATGACTATCTACCTGGAGAAGGAATCACAATTCCTGATGACCCACTAGTTGGCTGTGACTGCCAGCCAGCCTGCAGTTCTGATTCCGGTAACTGTTGTGGTAAAAAGGCTGGAGCCACGTTTGCCTATGGCCCTGATCACCACCTTATTGTTCCTGTGGGAACGCCGATATATGAGTGTAACAGGCTTTGCAAATGTGACATTGGTTGCTTAAACAGAGTTGTTCAGAAAGGGTGTACAGTAAGCCTTTGTGTGTTTCGAACAGGAAACGGTTGTGGTTGGGGAGTGAAGGCATTGCAAGCTATTCAGAAAGGTTCTTTTGTTTGTGAATATGTTGGTGAAGTGATAAAGAATGAAGAGGCAGAGAAAAGAGGAAAAGTGTATGATAAAGAGGGTAGAACCTACCTGTTTGACTTGGATTACAATGATGGAGAGCATTGTCCATACACAGTTGATGCAGCCATGTACGGGAATGTTTCACATTTTATAAATCATTCGTGTGAACCGAACCTTGCAGTGTTTGCAGTGTGGATTAATTGCCTTGATCCCAATTTGCCCAAACTTGCTCTATTTGCGACAAAAAACATAAGCAAAGGCGAAGAAATAACATTCGATTATATGTCGCAGTCTTTAAGGGGTAACAGTGGTTCAGGTACGGAAAACTCCTCTCCATTACGTACGCGTCTCTCTCTGCCCATTGTTGAAAATTCAGAAGAATGTTTACCAGGTTCTTCAGAATTGAATGACAGATCTGTTCATAAAATTCTTTGTAGATGTGGAACGAGAAAATGTCGGAAGTACGTGTTTTAACTTGAGGTTTTTGTGTGTGTTTTAATTCCCTTTGATGTAATCGTAACAGAAACTGTGAGATGTTTTTGTGGAGGACATCCTGTTGTGTTACAGAATTTGAAAGACAGTAATAAATATATTTATTTTCAGTCTAGTGACCAAAACCTGTCTCCTGTAAGTTAAATAATAAAATATTGTTGTGTTTGACTGAAAAATATTTTTATTATTGTGTGAGATGTGACAATTTTGTATGAATCCGTGTGGTTTGTAGCCTTAGTGCTGTAGGCTATGCAAGAATTCAAATCAGTTGAATTATCATTTATTAACATACTATTTTAAGAGTACAAATGCTGGTTGTAAAACCAGCACAAAATAAATGCTACAAATATCATATGAAGAGACACTTACAAAAACAAAAATATTTGAATTGTTTCTTTTTTTTAAAAAAAAAATGTAGTGTTATTTCAGTCATGACATAGTTAAATTTGTGTAGTTTATTTTGTTATTTTAATGATAGGAGAGTGTTTTTTTTTAAGAGTTTGACTTCTCCAGAGTTGTAGACTGTTGTGTTCAAGTGTAGCAAAATGTTCAGGATTTATTGTTTTTTCATCATACTACTGTTTGTTCAAAGCAGTTGCATAGAGTGCTGTATTGAAATGCAACAAGTACAGTAGTGTCTTCGTCATCTGGACTGTGCAGGAAGAGTGGGTAATCTGGACCAATGAGAGGAGACTGTGTGGTATAGGTAACATAAAACAGTCATGCAATTCTAAAGTAAAACCCCTTAAGTGGCAATATTGTACCTTACTTACTTACTTACTCAGTGTTGCAGAGTCCTTCTTGAGAAGCTAACTGGTTTGTAGCTAGTCAAGAAATTCCCCGCATTTCACGGAACCCGAAGGTTCATTACCGCACTCACAAGCGTCCGCCACCTGTCTAATAATGTACCTTACATAATATAATAATAATTAATTTCAGTCCATTTCTTGTTTATTGATGTACAGAGTCAACAGTGAAATGGCCAATTGCAGAAACAGCACATTTAGACACAAATTAACAAATGACAATAAACAGGACACGGATACAATAGACATCAAATACACAAGAACAAGATTGTAAACAAACAAAAGAAAAACAATATGGTAGGAAAATGAGTATAAAGCAATAAGACAAAGGTCCTAAACCCAGAAGAAATACAAACAGTTATAAAAATGCTACAGATTAGTGAAGATGTTGAAACTGCATACAGAACATTGCAGATTAAAAGGGTAACCACGAAACCATTGTATGTAACTATCAGAAAAGCCCATGAACACTAATTGTGAGTCTTTCCATTTTACATTTTCATGTAGCAATTATATCTTTAATTTTCCAACTAAATGCACATATACATTTGAATATTTGTATTGCTTTACTAAATATCTCCTACATGTTTAGAGAGAACTCTGTATCACTTCTCAAAACCATCTGCTTATTGTAATGATGTTACAATGGTTGAGTTACAGAGCTTGGACTAAATCATATTGGTTTTTTTTTTACACAGTTTACAATTCTTTAAACAATATTGGCCCATTATGGCTTAAAGTTTTGTAAAAGTATTAAAAACCCTTGTCTAAAGCATGTTGACACTTGTTGGTAGAGAACAGCTATTTCTTATATTATTTCATAATGTTGTGGCAATATATGTTTCTTCTCTTTTCCGGCTGTTGGGGTCCATTGGATAATCCTGAGAAGATTCCCCTGCTGTTGTGCCATTCTTGTGTCTTCTCAGGATTATCCAACAGACTCCAACAGTTGGAAAAGAAAATGAATAACAATACCACAACACACAAGATGAGTAATACAGGAATTATGTTTTGAAAAAAGATGATACATATTTCCAAAATTTGGTAGGTTTAGTTTTCAGATCCTTGTCTATGCTTTTATACCAGTTAAGTTTGTCGGACTTAATTTTAATTTTAACAAGCTCCTGGTAGTAAGAAAATTTGCTATTATAATACTCGCTTATATTTTTCGTGTATCACCTATAGATATAATTCTTTTTCCAAATATGGTAAGTCAGTATGTAAGAAAACCATTGAGGGAATTTGGACTTTCTAATGAAACCCTGGGGTACTGCAGCATCCACATTGTTACTACTACATACATTACCAGTCATAATTAAAAAGGATGACTGAATAGCAAACTACAGTCTCCTAGTGCATATTTACATTAGGAATGCTTACGTTAACAACTAGCATAGAATTGTGTAAATCCAAAGGAATTTTAATGACAATATGTGGATGGCAGGAATTGGGTTTGACAACAACTGCATCAGCAAAGAATGTGCTTACATGAATGAAATGACTAAAAATAGGTCAAGATAGTTGTCAGTCACTACGCACTTCATAGGATCCGAGAGGCACGTTGAGGTGTGATTTGCAGCACCCTTTGATTTTGAATAAAAATGACAGTTTGATAGGGGCAAACTGCCCTCCCAGTCAAAGTTAGGAGCACTGAACATTGAATCCCCAATCAAAAGAACACTTTTATTTTTAGTATCAAGATTTTTCTCCAAAGAACAAAAATATTTAGAAATAACATCCTGTTTGGTATTGGGGGCGGGGAAACATTCGTTACCAATAAGTAAACTACGGCTGCTTTGGATAGAAATTTTGACCCAGATGCATTCATGATAGAACTTTAGATCATACCTGCATTTAAAGTTACAGGCTGTAGATGATACAGCAATTTAGAACACCACCACCCTAGATTTAGTACTACTGACCCTATCAGAACAAGATAGGGAAAGAATCTGGGAATAGTTTTTCATCAAGACATGCTTCATTTAACCATGTCTCAGTTAAACAAATGTTCTGAAAATACATGGAACATACATTATCAAAGAGTTCAGTTTGTTTGGTCCGAAAACCTCTAACGTTTTGATAAAATATTTTGAAAGTAGACTAACTCTGAGGATTAGACAAGGAAAAATCACACATCTTTTCATCACAACATTTAACCAATATGTATTTTGTGTACAGCCTCCCCATGGGCCTCATCTGACAGGACAACTAGGCCAGATTTAGGGGCAAGTCTGCTGTTCAGGCTTAAGGTGTCCATAAAACTGTCATTAAACACCCACCAGACCACACACTTGTGTTGTGGATAAGAGGAAAGTCACCTTCCGCAACAAATGTGAAAGGAGGCGTATGCATTAAATTTGGGTTTAGGTTCTGTATGCATTAAATTTGGATTTAGGTTCTGTACAAACAATCGAAGAAAGCTTTAATTACTCCTGTAAGGAGTTATCAACATCAAGCATAGATACTTGTGGGAAAAAACATGAAACAAAATTTTAGTTTTGACCTTTTGGAAACAATACATTGACAAAAACTAAACAATGTACCATGACAAACTTACGGTGAAAGATGTGTGATGAAAATAATCTTCATGCAGAGAAACCACCATTCAAGATTTTTGGAGTGGGTGGTGTATTTGTATGAAAGTGGGAAAATAATTAAATGAATGGATAATGAAAATTATGTATATATATGTATGTACTCAATCAAACACAACAATGTTTTATTTGCATTAGTGGCTACCAGTTTCAGTCGTTATGACCATCATCAGACCAATGCTATACAAGGCTGGTTACATAAAGTGCTTAAAAATGTTAAGTTTTATGGGATCCTGTTGACATCAATGTCAGTATTTGATAACAGCCTTAAATTTTTGCTACCTTGTGATATGATATTGGAGGTAATTGTTGTAGAGACCTTTAAGTAAATTGAAAATATAAAATAGTCACATTGATATGCTGCGTTAGAACAGATTAAAATTAAGTAAAAATAATCTCAAGTCACAACCGCTGCTGTGCACGGACTTTGGAATATTGTTCTTGTATTATTTGTCATGTACGCTGAGAGCTGGATGGTGCTAGTAGAACATTCTGCGTCGTAATGTGACGACGAAGATGTATTATCTTCAGTACAAAGCGTAGACTTTTGTTAAAATAGCAACCACACGAGAAATATAAAGTGTGTGTATCAGATTATATCAAATGAATCTTAAAAACTGGGGATACAAAAATTCTACCTACAATTTGCATACTATTATTACAGCTCATCTCTTAACGTGCATGCAGCTGGTGTGGTAGTTTGTGACTGAGCAAGGTCAAAGCAGATACAGGGAGTTAGGATGGTGAATGCCTTCTGTATGAACTTTTGTGAATTATTGTGTCGAATATAGCATTATATGCGATTGTACATTTATCGGTGATTTGATTATCAAGTCTTGTTATGTTGTATATGTGGAATCTTTCAAGGGTGTTCATCATACTTCCTTTTATATGTAAAATTTCCATAATATCTTCCATAGGTGCAATCGAGTGTTTGTTGTGCAAACTTAGACTTTCCATTTCCATACTTCAGGTTCTGGAAATGTTCTTGGAATCCTACACAAAGAGGTCCTGCCAGTCTGTGCCATGTATTTTCTATTGCATTCATGACATGTTAATTGATAAACACCACATTTATTAAATTTGTTTTGATTAATATTCTCATTTTGAGTTAATAGTTTACCTATGGTCGTGTCAGTTTGAAAGAGACTTTAAGACTCAAGTTTTTGAACCATTTAGTAATAAATTTAGTTCGTCTTCCAACGTATGTGTATTTGGCCCATTTAATTTTTGTTTCAAATTCCTTTTGTTCTTGTACATCATTTGTTCAGGTAATTTTATTTAAAATTCTTGTGTTATTTATTGTTATATAATATCTGTTATATTGTGTCATTCTCCTTTCCTTTGTTTGTTTCATTCCTAGGGTATGATGAGAGGCAGTTGTTTCGTTATCTACTGCTAGCTTGTGCTCTGGGGGGTGGTAAGAGTCATTGGAAATGATGATATCAGTTGTGGTAGGTTTCCTATATATGTTAAACAAGATCTTATTATCAACTCTGGACATAGTAATGTCTAGGAAATTAATTCTATTATCAACTTCTTCTTCCATATTAAAATGCATTGTAGATATTAGTTTTGAGTGTACCTAATATGTTGTGGATATTCATTACATTGTTTATGTAAACTAACGGGTTGTCGTCCACACACCGGAAATACCTGAAAAATATGATGTTTCACCAGAATATCAAATATCTTAGTATTTTCGAGGTACTGTAAATAAATGTCAGAGAAGATGGATGATGTAGGAATACCCATAGCTAAGCCTTCCTCTTTTATGTATTATGCATCTGCACTAAAATTAATTCTGTTTCATTAAAATCTTAATTATTTAACTTATTTCTCTATTTAGATCATTTTGTATATACATTATCTCAGTGATTTTAATTAATTCTTTTACAGGTACATTCGAATACATATTCGTGATATCAAATGAAATTAATTTTAGATCGTTGTTAAATGGAATGTCAAGAAGATCTTTCATTAGTTGAATTGTGTTCTTTACATTGAATATATGTAGTAGCGGCATATGTATTTCCAGATTTTTAGCTAACATTCTGGCAAGTTTATATGCTGGGTCATTTGTCTGATTCACGATAAGTCTGATAGGGGAGTCGGCTTTGTATATTTTTATTAAACCTCTGCTTGTAGGTGAAGAAGGATTTATATTTCCGGTTTACATCTTTGTGTATTATGTGAGGGCACTGGATGATGTTATTTCTGAGTTATTTTTGGAACTTCTTCAGAAGGTCTCCTTTTATATTAATAAAGTTGTTGTTGTTGTTGTTCTTGTTGTTGAAGAACTCCATTATTTTCTCATGGTGTGTATTTTGATAGGTATTGACAACGCATTTGCCTTTAGCTGCTTTGGAAATTATGACATCGTTGCTAAGGAGTTTTTCTTTCATTTGCTTCAAGATATTCTTTTCTTTTTTATCAAGAAATGTGTTGTAGTGTTTTATATTATTTGCAACTTGGTATGTCATATACTCTTGTTCAGATGTGGGTAGCTGATTGAAAGCTGTCTCATCTTCTAATCCTAACATTCTGATCCAGTTTTTGTGTTTGTAACTAAAATTCTACGAAGGTAAGTCATTAAAGAACAGGAATTTTATAATAACTTTTTTACAAGAGTACTTACAGAAATTGTTTGTGTCTTATTTTTCGACATGGTCCACCTGCTCCGTAACACACTTGGTCCACCTCTCCACAAGCTTGCGGATGCCCTCTAGAAAAAAAGCTTTTTGGCGTGGCCTTTAACCAACTTTGCACTGCCTCCATTACCTCGTCGTCATCTGCAAACTTGTGGCCCCGCAAATGTTCTTTCATAGGTCCAAACAAGTGAGAGTCCGATGGCACCAAGTCCGGACTGTATGGTGGATGTTTCAACACCTCAAATTTCAGATCACGTAATGTATCCACTGTATGCGCAGCCGTATGGGGACGGGCGTTGTCATGAAGCAACAGTACTCTTTTTGAGAGAAGTCCCTGGTGTTTCGATCATATCGCAGGCTTCAACTTGTTCACTAGCATGTCACTGTATCGAGCACTAGTCACAGTTTGACCC